>Ga0070679_100004079_pt1 | contig 13466 bp, 13 predicted proteins | sample KBSC63BmetaG_FD_65652 | JGI IMG/M metagenome (GOLD analysis project Ga0070679, IMG submission 65652) | Corn rhizosphere microbial communities from Kellogg Biological Station, Michigan, USA - KBS C6-3B metaG | ecosystem: Host-associated > Plants > Roots > Rhizosphere | place: USA: Michigan... | reverse complement strand
AAACAGGCTGGGAGAAAACTCCCAGCCTGTGGAGAATCGAGAAAAAAACTCTCTCGCTCGACGTTTAGAAGTCGAGGCGTGCCGACAGGTTCAAACCTTGAACATACAGGTCGCCGTTGGGCATGTTGCTGTTCGAGAGTCTGACGTCATCGGTGTAGTGACGGAACATGTTTTGGTTCCAGAACACTTGGAAACCATAGGTTGCCAAGAGGTCAAAGTGCCAATTGTTGTTGTCGAAATACGAACCCCAGCCGAAGCCCATTTCAAGATTAGCATGTGGTCGCAGGGTATTTGCGTGGTGTTGGTTTGTGTTGAATGTGAGGTTGTTTCCAGTGAATAGCTCAAAGATCGACGTGTTGTAGCGGGTAAACAGAAGGTCTGCATTCACTACGCCGGTCGCTCTCAAGCCATAGCCGAACATCCAGTTCGAACTCATGCCCACGCTAGGACCAACGCCCCAAGAAACCGATTTGTTCAAGGAGGTCAGTGTGCCTGCTGTTCCGAAGCCGAGTGTTCCATCGTTGACAAATGTGTAGTTGGCTCGTTGACGAATCCAAGCTCCGCGTGCTCCCATGAACGGACGGAATGACAGTTTTGTTCCAACGTAGTACGAACGGCCTAGGTTAACGTCCGCAAAGTCCATTTTCAATTTCCAGTTTTCTGAACCGGTGTTGTATCCGTTGGTCCCTACGATGGAAGGATGACCCACAAATGCAAAGAGGGCTCCTGTGGAAGAGGCATTCGAACTTTGGGTGTTTGTTCCATGGAACCAGGTATATTCAGCATAGCCGTCCCAGTTGTCATAGTCAAAGTTCATGCCCAAACCGACTTTGAAGCCTGGCTTGTAGTCAAAGTCCATGTTGATGATGTTGCCAGGGTTGCCCGCACTGCCATTCACTGCCGCAGAGGTCAAGCTAGCACGCGTTGTCGAAGCAACAGCCAATTCCATGTTGTCTTGGAGTGGCTGCCAGTACACAAATGTACCGGTTGCGTAGAAGTCCCAGGCGCCGCGCACGTCGATGCGAGCAGGGGCATTGTAAGCAGCCATCATTTGGCTCGCTGTGAGTTCGTGTCCTTGCTCGTAGCTTTTTTGCGGACGGCACTTAGTTGGTGCTGGTGCGCTGTTGCTATCTTGGGCAAAAACGGAGGTAGCAGCGAGGAGCGAGGCCACCATCCAGGATTTTGTGGTTGTGATTCTGTTCAGCATGTGTTTGCTCTCCATTTTTTTTGTGAACTTCGCTGCGGCCTAATTTTTTTTCGGCAACAGAGATAATTTAGAACCCACTCTACGCGTTCGACAAAAATGAAAGCAAGAAAAAACGAAAAAATTTAGAGCTCAGAATCAAATTCTTCGAGAGAAAATGTGTCGTCGAAAGAAAACTCAGACCAATGGATGAACGAACCGATTTTTTCCGGAAACGGATTGTTTTTCTGCAATTCGAGGATGAATCCGCACGCCGGATCCCATTCGAATGGAGATTGTTCCTCATCGAGCTCTTCTTGAGAACCAAAGTGGCTCAAGGGAAATAGGAAGAACGGATGTTTTTGCAGCATTAGCTTTGGCATAAACGGAAATGTGCTTCGGTGCAAGAGGTTTTGTAATCAACACAACTTCAAAATCTTCGGATCATGAACGAACGAGTCGGGTCGGTCTTGTCCGTCCACTCATCGACCCATGTTCGTTCCTGCAAAATCTCATCTAACCGGTCTTTGATCGGACACACCCGCACCCCGAACGGCGATTTACTTTCGATGATGGTGTTCTGGTCTCGCACAAACAGCACATGTCCGGGCCGACCGACTTGTCCGGGGTAAACGATCATGTCGAGCCGTTGCCAGTGGTTCAAAGCCTCAGCTTGAGAGACTGCTTTTCCGAAGTGAAGCAGTTGCGAACTGTTTCGTGGTGTCGTGCCGTTGCTGGCTTCGAACAAAAGCCCGGAACAATCGAGGCCAGACAAGGTCCAGAGACATTGGTTTTGCACAGATAAAGTTTGTGCGGGCGGGTAGTACTCCAACATTTCGGGAATGCCGGGAGCCCAGTTGCCGCCCCAAACGTACGGAGTTCCGAGGCGTTGTTCCATCCGGGCAAGCAGTGTCCGTTTGTCCGGGATCGGAAGCCTTTGTTGTGTGAAGGTTCCTGGGGTTGCAAATCGTTTATCGACGTAGAGCGTCTGCTCGGAATAAAATGGCCATCGGACGGCGTACACAGACTGGAGTTCCTGCACGAGGTTCAGCACGGTGCCCGGTAAACCGACACATTCGAAGTGTTCTTTGCGCGGGCAATCTCCGGAAAATACCGTTTCGAACTCGGGCCGGTTCAAGAGCACAGCGGGTTTTGTGAGCAATAACTGCATGTCCCAAGTCTATTGCCCGGAAACCTTGTTTTCAATATGTTGATCTCATGAGACGCTTCACCCTCTTGGTTGTCTTGATGAGCTTGTTGCTTTCCGGCTGCCGGAAAACCCCTCAAGCCACGAACCAAACTCTCCGCGTGAACACTGTCACCAACCCGGCCACGATCGACCCTCGTCAGGCACGAGACGTCAATTCGATTGCGGTGTGCCGGATGCTCTTCGAAGGGCTGACTCGGATTTCAAAGCAGGGAGTTCCGGAGCTTGCCCTCGCGGAGAAAGTCGATGTGTCGGCAGATGGTTTCACCTACACGTTTCATCTGAAAAACACCGTCTGGTCGAATGGTCAGCCGGTCACGGCCCACGACTTTGTCCGCACCTGGAAGCAGATGCTCGATCCGGTGTTTGCCACCGACATGGCTTACCAGCTGTACACCATCAAGAATGCCAAGCAGGTCAAGGCGGGAGAGCTTCCGGCGGAAAGTTTGGGTGTGCGTGCGCTGGATGCCCAGACGCTCATCGTCGAGCTGCAGCAGCCGGTGCCCTATTTTCTCGAGGTGTGTGCGACGACACCGTATTTCGCTGTGCTCGAGGGGCAAAACAACGGGCCGTTTGTGCTCGACACGTGGGTATTGAACGATACGTTGCGAGTGAAAAAGAATCCGAAGTATTGGGATGCGGAAGCGGTTTCCCTCGATGCGATCGAGATGATCACGGTGAGTCAGGACACCGAGCTGAGATTGTTTGAAGAAAAGAAGATTGACTGGGCGGGATCTCCCCTCTCAGAAATCCCCCGGGATGCGATGGCCCATTTCAAGGAGACGGGGCAGTTGCGCACCAGCCCGTTTTCGGGAACCTATTTTTTCCGGGTGAACACGTCGGGAGGGCCGTTTGCTGTGCCAGAGTTTCGGAAAGCCTTGGCTTTGGCTTTAGATCGGACGGCCATCACGACCCACATTTTGCAGGGAGGACAAACTCCGGCGAAGAGCTTAGTGCCTCCGGAGATGGGGCTGTTCGGTGCAGGATACTGGGGGAATGAAACTGCACAGCAGTTGCTGGAAACAGCATGCAAAAAACTGGGTGTGGCCAAGGAAACTCTGGAACCTGTCGAGATTAGCTTCAGTCCGGCACTCGCATATAACCTGCCGTTGGTTCAAGCGGTGCAACAGCAGTGGGAAACGGTGCTGGGAATCAAGGTCGTTCTCAACATGGTCGACCCGAAAGTCTATTCGGCCGCGTTGAAGGACGGGAAGTTTCAGGTAGCGACGAGATCTTGGATTGCAGACTTTCACGACCCGATCAATTTCCTCGAGGTGTTCCAGTACAAAAAAGCCAGCACGAACAATACGTTTTGGGAACATCCTCGGTATGTAGAGCTGTTGCAAAAGTCAAACACCTGCAGAGATGTTGCAGAGCGAAAACACTTGTTGCACGAAGCGGAAGCTGTGCTCATGGACGAAATGCCGGTCATTCCGGTGTTTCACTACGCATTGAACTACTTGCAACAAGACAACGTCGAGGGGGTTGTATTGTCCCCTCTCGGTCAAATTGATTTCCGGTGGGCCAAAAAACGATGAGATGGTTGTTTATTTTCTTATTTCCGTGGGTTTTGTGTGCAGGAACCAACGACGGGACGATCATGCTGATGAACGACTCCCCGTTCATCTTGACGGCCACCATCCAAGCCTCAGACCAAACGTATCTGGGTCAATTCACGATCCAGCCGGGACAGCAACGGAACTTCACGCAGAATTTATCGAATACACAGTACACACATCCCGGAACGCCCGACATATCGATGTCGCCGTACATCGTGATCTGGCAGTGTGCGTCTGATGATATTTATTCGATGTGCACGGCCGTGTCACCCGGGGCCTTGGTGCGGGCGAACGAGTGTTTTGGGTACCGCATTTGTCGGCCGAAGCAAGAGCCGAAGCCGCAAGCCCCAGAATCTACGCTCAAGAAAACGAAATAGTCACTCTGGGTCGACTAACTTTCCCTTGATGTACTGCACTTTTCGCAAGAACAGGCCGTTGCTGTCGTAGAGCGTGGCCCAGCCGTTGCCGTGAAGGACCGACGAGACGGGGTCTTTTTGGTTGGGCTTAAAATAGTCCCCTTTCACGAGAGCATCTTCCTCGTATTCTTCGACCGACATCAGCTGTCCGGTTGCATACCAGAACAGGGCCGGGCCCGTTTTTTTGTTCTGGGAAAATTCCCGCTGGGATTGCAGTTCGCCGTTCGGGTGCCACGTCTTGACGAGGCCAGAGATCGTGTCGTGCTGCCAGCTGATCGAGAGCTTAGGTTTTTGTCCCGGGTAGTAAAATAGCTCTTCCCCGTGTTTTTGGTTGTTGAGCATGTGGTGGGTGGAAATTAATTCTCCCTGCACAGAAAACTGTTTCACCAACCCTTCCGGTTTCCCCTGTTTGTACTCGGTGTGTGTTTGACCCATGACCTGAAATCCACACCCCTGTTTCACTTCGGACACTGTCTGCCCATCGACTGACTGATATTTCCCGTCCTGCAACAGCCCGTTCTCATATTTTTCCACCCACGACGGGTTTCCATTCGGCCAAAAGCCTGAGCTTTCCCGCTTCAACCCTTTTTCATAGACCGTCTTTTCTCGCAACGTTCCGTCCGCACCAAATACCACACTCTCCCCGTCCAACACATGCTGGTGGAACCGAAGTTGTTTCTCCACCTTTCCATTCGGGAAAAAATAGACAGACACACCTTCTAAAAGCCCTTTTTCGTACAGAACTTTGGCACACAATCGTCCCTCGCTATCGTAGCTGGAGGCCATCCCATCAAACAGCCAGTCTTGTTCCGCGCCGTCCGCGACATCGGCCGAGCCGCCGATCACGGTGGCCTCGACTTTCAGTTGTCCATTCGGATGCCACTCTTTGTACGCGCCGAAGGCGCGCATGTCTTGCGCTTCGAGGTATTTGTGGATGAGTCCGTTCGGATGATAGGTGGTCACTTTTGCCGTGTGTTTTCCGGCTTCTTTGAAGACGCGAAGCACCTTTTTGTAGGGCTGCGAGGCGAGGAAATCGAGCTGGTGGTAGTTCGACAAGCGGTCGGGAGCGCTGATCGTTTCGGTCAGGCCGTTGCGGTCTTGGATCTGGATCGAGACGAGAGAATCCGGTTGGGTGTGGTGGCAGCTGGTGAGGAAAAGGAGGAGAAATAAAGCTCGTTTCATGGGAATTCTCGTTTTAATAGGTTCATTTCAAGGACAAAGGTTTGGTTTTTTCGGGTGAGGTGAAAGTCTCGGATGATGAGTTGCGGACGGGACGTGGTGGAATCTGGGGGAATTTCTTCGATGAGGGAGAGCAGTCGTTTGAGATCGGTTTCGTCGAGTTCGATGGGGTGTCGTTGGGTTTCGTGCGTTTCTTTGCACTGGGGTGAAGTTTGGGTCTTTGTTTCGTGGAAGAGGAGACGGTTTTCTTCGCTGCGAAGAAACGAGAGTCTGTGTTCGAGTTCGAGGCGATTGTTGGTGGCTGGGTGAGAGGCCCAAGGCTGGAGCAGTTTTTGTTCTTGTTGGAGGAAGGAGAGAGCTTCGATGTGGTGGTCGAGAAAGTAGGGATCGGAGTGTTGGTGGCGGGAGAAAAAGGCATCCGAGAGGTGTTTTTGGAGCGAGGCTGTGCGTGAACGAGAGAGAGAGAGGAGAGTTTGTTCTTCGAGTTCTTGGAGGGAAGTGTGTTGGGAATAGAGAATGAACGTGGCGAGGAGGGGAAAGCAGATGGATAAGAGGGCTGACCAGAGTGGGAAAATGCGACCGATTCGTTCAAAAAACATGGGGAGGCCTGTGTTTGAGATGGAACGAAGTTCGATATTGGTTGTCGGAGGAAGACCAAGTGATTTCGTGAGTGGGGTCGAGAAAGGGGTCTTGTAGGAGGGTGTCGTGGAACTGACGAGCGAGGGTGGGGTTGTGGATTTGGAGGGTGAGGTCGATGATGGCGTCTTGGTCAGGAGTGAGGCGGTAGCGGATGTCGAGGAGATGGAAGGTGTTGGAAAGAGGATGATGGGAGAGCCAGGAGAGAGTTTCGGTGACGGTGGGGACTTGGAGTAAGTAGGGAAGTGTGGTTGGCGCAGGAGAGCATTTCTCGAGAGTTTGGCTCTCGAGAAAAGCTCTCCTGCGCTCGTGTTGGGCTCCGCCCAACCCGAGAAGCACTGCAGACGCACCGAGTGCAGCTGCAAACGTGGCGGCGATGGTTTTTCCGGCCGATGAGAGTTGTTTGCGGGGGGTGAGCGGGCCGGTGAGGAGTTGCAGGGGTTTGGGATCGAGGCTGTGGAGGGCGGCTCCAATGGCAAGAGCAAGGGGTTCTTCGGCATCGAGGTGAATGACGGTTTTTTTGCCGGTGGTTTGAAAGGTTTCGATCACGGGATCGAGGGGGGCATTGTTTTCGGTTGTAAACGATTTTTTTACTTTTCCGTTCTCCATCCACGTACAGCTATTTTGGGTGACCAAAATCGCTTCATGGATGTCAGGCCACCGGTATCGGGCATACGAGACGAGGGCAGCCGAGGCCGGAAACAAAAAGTCAGGGTTGAGTGACAACACAGTCTGCAGGGTGTTTTTCCGAGTGAAAAAGAGGTGGGCCGCTGTGTGTTTAGACACCCGGGAAAGTTGGGTGGCGTAGACGAGCTCGTTGACCGGAACATGGGAGAGAGATTCGATTTGGAAGGGAAGTCCTTGGAGGGCTTTTCGAGGGGAAGAGACCGGAAGCTCGAGGGAGCGGACGACGGTGGGCACAGCCCCGGCCAGCCGGGTGTTGGGAATGTAAAGCTGCTTTACATTTCGGTCGATGACCTCGTGTCCCCGCATCCGAACAGCCTTGAGCTCGGGCCCGTCAAAAAAAAAGCCTATCACATCCATTGTTTGTCTATTGTACTTGCTTCGGAAATTTTTCATGCAGTACAATTCTCACCCATGAACACGCAATACATCCAAGACGTCATCCGGCTCTTGTTTTCCTGCTACACAATCCTCCTCTTCATCCGCATCATCCTCTCCTGGTTTCCCGCATGGCACCACCGCACCTGGGTTCGGTTCATTGCCTTTTGCACCGAACCGTATTTAAACCTGTTCCGCCGCATCTTGCCTCCGCTCGGCGGCCAGCTCGACCTCAGCCCGATCTTGGCTTTCTTTGCCCTCCGGCTGATTGAGATGATCGTCCTCCGGTTCTTTGCATGAAAAAGCCTTTCCGTTTCGGGAACACCGTTTTCCCCAACAACGTCTTCTTCGCTCCGCTCGCCGGATGCTCCGATCTCCCCTACCGGCAAATGGCCCGTCGCTATCGACCCGGCATCGTCTACTGCGAGATGGTCAAGATGGACGCCCTCGTGCGCCACGACCCGACCACCTACCGGATGCTCGACTACACCCCAGACATGCACCCGATCGGCGCGCAGCTGTGTGGCAGCAACCCGAAATTTGCTCGGGCTGCAGCCAAGTTGGTCGAGGAAGCCGGGTTTGATGTACTGGATTTCAACTGCGGCTGCCCGGTGGACAAAGTGACCAAAGACGGCAGCGGTTCGGGCATGTTGAAAACACCTGAGTTGCTGGGTGAAGTGCTGAGAGAAATGGTGGCGGCTGTGAACATCCCGGTGACGGTCAAGATCCGGATCGGTTGGGACGAACAGAATATCAATGCGGTGGAAGTGACAAAAATTGCTGAGGCTGCTGGGGCAAAAGCGATCACGATTCATGGCCGGACAAGAGCGCAGGGTTACAGCGGTCCAGCAAATTGGGAACCGATCCGTGCGTGCAAGCAAGTGGCCAAAGAGATGCATGTCATCGGCAACGGCGACGTGTTCGATGCCGAAAGTGCCGAGAGGTTGCTCTCGACCACCGGTTGTGACGGTGTGCTTGTGGCACGGGGTGCGATGGGACAACCCTGGATCGCTGAGGACATTGTTCAGAGATTGAACGGGCTACCGGCCATAGAACGGACAGTGTTTGATGTGAGAGACGCATTGCTTACGCATTGTGACCTCATTTTGCAATATCAGTCCGAGCGGCAAGCACTCCTCGACATGCGTCGCATCGGGGCTTGGTATCTGAAACGGCTCGAGGGGGTCAAACCGCTTCGGATGCTCATCAACCGGTCAACGTCCACGGTCGAAACGTTGCAAGCAATCACCTCGCATCCCTGGTCTGAGGTTTGTTTCACCACACAATCTGTGCTGGTCGAAACAGAATAAAAATAACCACAGAGACGGGGAAGCCCGGTACCCCCGGAAGAAAAGGTTTTTTCTGTTGGGGTGTGGGGCCTCCCCACCTCTGTGGTAGTTTATCTCTGTGGTTTTTATTTTTCGGGGTTGTTCAATCGGTCTTCGAACACCTGCTTCAACCGGGCCATTTGCTGAGGGGATTCACGAGGGGTGCGCCGGGTTGGTTTCCGGGTTGAAAACTGTTTGTCCACCCAGCTTAAGAATGCACGAATGGTGAGGGTGTGGGCACCGACGGCACGAGCATGCCGGGTGAGGTGTTTGTCATTGGTCACTAACGTGATGGTCTTTTTGTTGTGGACGGTATCGAGCTGTTCGAGGAGATATTCATCGGCACTTTGCCCTCGGGGGGCAAACACGGTTTCTAGGGGGTTGTCGTACGAGCGGCCGCTCTCTTCGTCACGACGGCGGGAGCCGTCGAAGACGATGGTTCCTTGCAGATGCAAGGAACGAAATGCGGCTTGCAGTTGTTGCACTAATTTCTCCCGCTCTTTTTGCAGGGAACAGAACTCTTCACCTTCGTGGAACAGCAGGTTGTAGCCGTCGATTAGGTAGCGCACGAGGTCAACAACGTTTCGAGCACGGGGACGATTTTATCTAAGGCTTTGCGTCGGTGAGAGACTCGATTTTTCACGGCTTCTTCAAGCTCGGCAAACGTTTTGCTGTAGCCGTGCTTGACGAACAACGGGTCGTAACCAAAACCGCTGCCGCCCCGTTCTTTGGTGAGCAAAGTTCCTTCACAAATGCCACGGGCCACTTTTTTTAAGCCACTGGGGGCTGCCAATGCGACCCAGCATTCGAAATAGGCATGACGATCTTCCTCGAGCAAATGTTGCATTTGCTCCAGGAGCTTTTTCCGGTTGTCGGCATCGGTGGCGTCGTCGCCGGCAAACCGCGCTGAGTAAACACCGGGAGCGCCGCCGAGCGCAGGCACAACCAAGCCGGAATCATCGGCGATCACCCAACGTTGCAGGGCGGCTGCGGCGTGGGTGGCTTTGGTGACGGCATTTTGTTCAAAGGTGGTGCCGGTTTCGGGCAGGGGCACATAGCCGGGAAAGTCGATCAAACTCCGGATGTCGATGCCGGGAACATTCTTGAGCATAGCTTTGAACTCACGCACTTTATGCACGTTGGTGCTGGCCACAACGAGCTCGACGAGAGGAGGTGTTTCCATTTTTTTGACCATAGGTCACCGATTATTTCTGATCAAAGTAATTGTCAATGTCGGTGATGGTGAACGTTTCTCCCTGAAAGTCAAACGTTTGCCCGATGGTTTTCCCCTTCATGCTCTGAGCCAGCTTCGACTGGAACGACAAGATCCGTTTTTCGGGGTCGGCTTCCCAGGGGCCGAGCAAAATGTACTTCAAATGCTCCCCTTTGGAATCACGGCAGTGCACCACAGAGCCAATCCCTACTTCATCTTCGGGGACGTCTTTTTTCGTCAAAATCCGAGCTTGGTTGATTTGGTTAGAGAGCATTTTCAATTCGGACTGTAGACGATCTCTTCGTTCCAGAGCGGCTTTGAACTCGGCGTTTTCACGCAGGTCTCCGTGGCCTCGAGCCGTTTCAATTTCCTTGGCATTCTGCACGGTTTCCACGGTGGCAATTTTCTCCATCCGTTTTTGGGTCTTGATGTACCCTTCTTTGGTGGTCCAGAAAATTTCCTCCTCGACCGGCTTTTCTTTGCCCTTCCTCAAGTTGGATAATTTCGGGTGAGCCACTTCGGCGAGCGAGTGCAAGATCTTGATGTCGTGGTCGGTCATGGAGCTGCACTTGGTGGCCAAGAGGAGATACTCTTTGGCCTCCTCGGGGCTCGAATGTTCCAAGATGTCGCGCACGAGCTTGTAGCGATCGGCCGTGATGAGGCCGAGAATTTTTTTGGCTAAGTCTCGTTGCTGAGGCTTTTGTTCGACATGGTCGAGGACAATGAGCAGTGCTTCGAAAAAGGCATTTTTCCCGGACGCATCGGAGAATGGGAGCTTCGATTTCGGAGCGGTGATTTTTTGGAAGTACCAGACGAGCACTTCGGGGAATGACAATGGGTGAATCAACAACGTGTTTAGTTTTTTCGTGAGCTCGTCTCGGTCATCGAGCTCTCCAAGCAAAAAGTCCCGGAACAAGTTTTGTTCCACAGAGAACAATAAGTCCAAAAATATGTCCTTCCAATCTTTTCTGTGCTTTTGCACATGCTGGGCCATCTTTTTCTGGAAAGCCATCAGCTCGATCGAACGGATCGTTTCAGCGGGGGTTTTCAAATGCACCGTCAATTCCGCAATTTCGTGGCTGATTTTCTGGACGCCGAGTTCCTCCAGCAACAAGAGCAGCTGCAGTTTTTGGCTTTCAGAGACCGTTTCTTGAAGCAGCAAGTCTTTCAGCCGGGTTTCGAGCGAAGCGCGGAATTCGGCATTTTTCAACACTTCGGGGAAATCGCGCAAGAACGCATGAACCATCTGGATGACGGCATGGACGGCCGGCTTCGCGTCGAGGGCTTGGTGGAGTGTCACCTCGTGAGGCACTTCTTCTGCCCGGAGACGAAATTTGTCTTTCAGTTCTTTCGGAGATTCAATCTTGGTATCTTTTTTCAGCTTGGCCCGGGCTGTCTGCCACCAGCGGTTCCAGTCAGCGGCAGGGATGACCAATTCTTCGAGCTCTTCCTTGATCTCGGCAGCTGTTTTGGGGCCCAGATCGTGGAGCATTTGCTTGAGTATTTTTTCCGGGTGTTCTCGAGCTTCTTTTTCCAACGCATCGGCATTGCCAAACCGGCGGGCATAGAAATGATCGGGCAAGAGAGGGACTAATGTCTTGAAGGCTTTTTCGAAGGAAAAATGCTGCGGGCCGACGATGTATTCGCACTCGATCGAAACCTCTTCGCGCACCAAAGAAACATCGAGAATTTCCCCCGTCCCCCAACCCGCGTTGTGGAACACATAATTGCCCTTTTTGAAATGGGTCAAAAGCTCGAAATTCCGGATCGCGCCCTGAAACCGCTCCCGGTTGCGGAGTCCAATGAGCTTGAGTTTTTCCTGGAGCAAAGGGTCGTTTGCGTAGCGGTTTTTGAGGTACTCGGTGGCTAAATCGGCGAGCTCTTCGGTGTTGGTGGTCTGCAGATCAAACAGCAGACGGAGGATGTTGTGAGTCTGGTCGCTCTGCGGCAGCTGACGCCACAACGCAAGCACCCGCTCGACATGCACACCGAACGGTTTCCCGAGCGGAGAAGCTTTGATTTCCTCGAGAACAGCGACAATCTCTTCGGCATCGGGTTGGTCGCCATAACAGTATTCCTCCCAGAGTTTGAGAAAAGCCGGATAGTCGTTGTTGTGAATTCTCTCTCGGAAATCTTTGAGGTATGCCATCAAACGCCCACGGGGTTGAATTGTGCAACGAGAACTATAAACGAAACCCACATACTCTTGCAAGAAAACCATTTTAGCCCTACGCTCATGCCCTTGTGCTAAAGATTCTATTTATCCTTTTTCCCATTGTGGCTTTTGCGGCAGAAACCCCTGCTGAACAGCTATTCCACGATCTCGAAACGGTCAAGACCATTGACCGAGAGATCCATGACAAGCTGCCGCTGGTCGTGAACAGCCAGCTGCAGGGCGGCTATTTCACCATGCCATCGGCCCGCACCTACGATGCCGGAGTGCTGGGCTTTGGCTTTTCGTACCTGCCGCCCTATCGCCTGTGGAACTTGGGCTTTCAATTCTTTGACCACATCGAAACCACGGGCAACTACTGGATTTTCCACGGCATCACCGAGGGCAACTTTGGCCATTTGGGGTTTGGGGACGATGCCGAGCGAGCCGCGAACGTGAAGTTTATTTTGCTCCGGAAAACGGATGGCATTCCGTTTTTGCCCGAATTTGCTTTGGGCTGGAACGATTTTTTGGGCAGCTGCCGCTTCAACTCGTTTTACGTCGTGGCTACGCAAGAGTTCCTCAAAGCGAATTTGGAAGCGAGTTTGGGCTGGGGCACTGGGCGGATTCATGGCGTGTTCGGAGGCTTGGCTTGGTCGCCGTGGCGCAAAATGAGCAACGTCTTGAAAGGGCTGTCGTTTGCGGTGGAATACGATGCGAACAACTACAAGAAGCACGGGACTGAGCATCACGAAGGTCGGGAGATCAACACGAGGTTCAATGTGGGTGTTCAGTACAACATCTATGATTTGTTTCGGTTGACGGCACACACCTTGCGCGGCCGAGACGTGGGGGCAAACATTGCGTTTACCTACAACCTCGGCGAGAGCAAAGGCCTCTACCCCAAGATTTACGACCCACCGCTCTACAGCGCTCCGGTGGACCAAGAACCGCTCGGCATTGTCCGCTCGCGCGAAGAATTTGCCCAGCAAATGGCCTATGCGTTCAAAGAGCAGGGCATCGATCTGTACGACGTGCGGCTTGTGCCCCACAGCAGTGGGAAAGACGCGCTGTGGTTGAAGCTGATTAACATCCGGTATCGGGAAGAAGAGATTGTGCGAGAGAAGATCGAGCATGTGCTGGGAACGTTGATGCCGGAGAACATGGCGAAATGCACCGTCGTGGTTGAGGCGGACGGTGTTTTGGTGCACGAGTACCATTTCCGGACGGAAGACTTGAAACGATTTTGTGAAAATAAGTTGGGCCCAGACGAATTTCGAATCATTGCTCCGCTGCACAATGTTACAACCGCTCCGGATTTATACGAATCGAGCCGGTTGTATCGACGGACAAAACCCATCTGGCTCTTGACCCTCAGACCGTGGATGAAGAGCTTCTTCGGCAGCAGCCAAGGGAAATTCAAGTATGAGGTGGGACTGTCTTTAGGCCCCGAGGGGTATCTCTTCGACCAGATTTACTATTCGCTCTACGGCAGCTGGACCTTCAAGTCGAGCGTCCAAAAATTGTCCGA
>Ga0070679_100004078_pt1 | contig 13468 bp, 11 predicted proteins | sample KBSC63BmetaG_FD_65652 | JGI IMG/M metagenome (GOLD analysis project Ga0070679, IMG submission 65652) | Corn rhizosphere microbial communities from Kellogg Biological Station, Michigan, USA - KBS C6-3B metaG | ecosystem: Host-associated > Plants > Roots > Rhizosphere | place: USA: Michigan... | reverse complement strand
AGCTTCTTCAAGCCGAAGCGTGAAAATTGTACCGTAATCTTTGCGTCCTCGCCGTCGCCTTCGCGCTTGTAGACCGTCCCTTCGCCGTACTTGGGATGCTTCACGCGCTGTCCCGGACGGAACCCGCGCTTTCCTGTAGGCGCTTCGATTTCAACCTTCGGACGCGAAAACTTCTTCCCGCGCGATGCGAAGAACTCCGCAATGTTGTCGATCGAGTTGTATGCCGGACCACTGTATGTAGTCTTCTTCGGCTGCTGATTCCCATAACGCGGCCGCTGATCCTCATCCTCGTACGCATAATGCGTTGATCCGAAATCGTGATCTTCGCCGGACGACCAGCTCGGAGTGGAGACACGCGTGTCACGCCGTCCCGGCGAGCCGATGTCTTCAATCAATTGCGGCGGAACTTCTTCCAGAAAGCGCGACGGTACGCTCGCTTCCGGCATATCGGTTCCGTAGCGACGTCGATAGCGTGCGCGGCTCAGCACCAGCATGTCCATCGCGCGCGTCATGCCCACGTAGCAGAGCCGCCGCTCTTCTTCTATCTCGTCCGGATTGAGAAATGTTCGCGAGTGCGGGAACAATCCTTCTTCCATCCCGGCCAGCACCACCAGCGGGAACTCGAGACCCTTGGCCGAGTGCAACGTCATCAGCGTAATCTGCGATCCTGCCTCGTACTGATCCGTGTCGCTCACCAGCGCTGCGTGATCGAGAAACTCCTGCAGCGTCTCGCCGCGATCGCGGGAGTCCATGGCCGCGTTCACCAGTTCGCGCAAGTTGTCGATGCGCGCCAGCGCATCCGGCGTGTCTTCTTCCTCTAGTTGCTTGATGTAACCGGTTCGGTCGTGCAGAAACTTCAGGACCTCGGCCGTCGAAGCTGGACGCGAATCAGTGGGCTCGCTGCGTTCTTCAATATCAAGCTCGCTCTGATCGCTCGCACTCCCGAGCCACTGCTGGTACGTTCCCGCCAGCATCGCTCGCGATCCCTCAATGATGTCGCGGAAGCCTTTCAGCGCCGTCAGCGCTCTCGCCGGCAGCAGCTGCCCTTTGATCGCCTGCTCGGTCGCGTTCCATAGCGAGATGCCGGTTTCGACCGCCAGTCGCTCCAGTACGTCCAGCGTGCTCTTGCCAATGCCGCGCGTCGGCGTGTTCACCACGCGCATGAAGGCGATCGAGTCATCCGGATTCTGGATCAGCTTCAGATAGCCGATCATGTCCTTGATTTCCGCGCGCTCGTAGAAGGAGAAGCCACCTACAACTTTGTATTGCAGCTGATAACGTCGCAGCGCCTCTTCAAATAGCCGCGACTGTGAATTCGTGCGATAGAGAATCGCCGCTCGCGCCTTGTCGTCCCCGTCGGCGCGTGCCTGCGCCATGTACTTGCTGATGTAGTCTGCGGCAAAGAGCGCTTCATTCTCGCCATCGGGTGCTTCGTAGTAACCGATCTTTGATCCGCCCTCGCGCGCCGTCCACAAATTCTTGCCTTTGCGGTGTACGTTGTTCGCCACCACCGCCGATGCCGCTTCCAGAATTGGCTGCGTTGATCGGTAGTTCTGCTCCAGGCGAATGATCTTCGCTTCCGGAAACTCGCGCTCGAAATCCAGAATGTTGCGGATGTCCGCGCCGCGCCAGGAATAGATGGACTGATCCTCATCCCCAACCGCGCACACGTTGTGATGAACGCCCGCCAGCAGCCGCATCAATTCATATTGCGGCCGGTTCGTATCCTGGTACTCGTCAACCAGCACATACTCGAAGCGTCTTGCGTAGTAGTTGCGAACCTGGTCGGAGGTCTTCAGCAGTCGCACGGTCTCGAGCAGCAGATCGTCAAAGTCGAGCGCGTTCGCTTTGCGCAGCTCCTGCCTGTAGATCTCATACACGTGTGCGATTTGCTCAGTCTTCGGATCGCCCGACTGCAGGTAAATCTCCTGCGGGTCAAGCATGTGATTCTTCGCCCAAGAAATCCGCGACAGAACATTCCGTGGCGTGAGCTGCTTATCGTCCAGCCCTAACCGCCTGATAGCCGCCTTCACCACCTGCTGCTGATCGGTCTCGTCGTAGATCGCGAAATCTTTGCGATAGCCTAGCTCGCCAATGCGCATTGCTTCGATATCGCGACGCAACACGCGCACGCAGAACGAATGGAAGGTCGCGACGAGTGGCTTAGCGACACCGAAGCCGCCCACCAGCTCTTCCACGCGTTGCGCCATCTCCTGCGAAGCCTTGTTAGTGAACGTCACGGCCAGCACAGACTCCGGCCTGACGCCCTTCTCCTGTAGCAGATAGGCGATGCGAAAAGTAATGACGCGCGTTTTTCCCGAGCCGGCGCCCGCAAGGATCAACAAAGGCCCGTCGGTACTGACTACCGCTTCGCGCTGCTGGGGATTCAGTTTGTCGAGGAACTGCTGCAATTCGTTTCCTGTATTGATTGTTTCACGTTGATGGTGACGTTTCTGTGCGCCTTCAGGCGTGAAACGTAACTTGAAACGCGAAACGAACTCAGTGTGGCACGGTCCTGGTTACGCCCGCGCCTGGAGTCTTCGCTGCTGTCCGCAGATCGCTGCACACTGCGCATGGGCAGAACCCACGCAGGAACTCCCACGAGTAAATGCCGTGCTCGTGACCGTCGTTCCAGGTGAAGCGGATCGCGTACTTACCCACTCCGGCGGTTTCCACCGGCTTCGGAGCGGATTTAAACATGGGCAGCGCGCCCGGCTGCGACGGCCTTGGCTGTCCCGGTTCGCGATTCTCACGCACGCGCTCGTCGTTGCACAGTGCGCACGGACACGCATCGCGCAGGTACTGAAAACTGTAATGACTGTGATGCCCGTCCTTCCAGTCAATGTCCATACCGGTGCCCGCAGTCACATTGACTTTCACGGACTTAGGAGAGGTCTCCTCAACGGTGGGCATGTATCCAGTATCGCATATTGCGCAGGGTGGATTTGAGGCCGAGGGTGCCCCACCCTCGCCTTCTGTTGGCGTGGGTGGGATCAGGAAAGCTAGCCACTAGTCGATCACTTTGCTGAAGATTACGTCGTGCTGGAAAGCAACCTCGTATCCCTGCTGTCGCAACAGTGTTGCGATCTGACCCCAGTGACGAATGCTGTGAATCACCCCATGTAGCAGCAGCTTTCGCGGTGTCGCCGTGAATTCGCCAATGGTGATGCTGTCGTACGTCTGCGGCGTCGCGAGCTGCTCTTCGGTAGCGCTCGCGAGGTACTCGCGATACTTCTTGCGCGCGAGCCGGCCAATATCGAAGAGCTGTTCGAGCGTGCGCGCTTCGAGCGCCCGATCGGGCGTCATCTCTTCACCCAGCAACCGCTCGGCATTCCTTTGGGCCACGCTGAAAACGTGGAAGAGCTTGTTGCGGAGTGTATGTTTCAACTCCACGCGCGCGCTCAGGGCGGGAGCATTCGCGCGAAACCACTCTTCCCAATGGTTCGCGTCCTCCTCTTCGTAGGCGAACAGGTCGGCAAATGAGACGCCAGGCCCCGTGCTCATGCATTTCCTCTAGTGATTAGACGGGATAATTGGTGATCAGGATTCAGCCGCTCACTTCAGCCCGCGACTCGCGATGTCTTTGCGGTAGTGCATGCCCTCGAAGCTGATCTTCCCGACCGCTTCGTACGCTCGCCACACCGCCGTTTTCAGATCAGCTCCGCGCGCAGTCACGCCCAGCACGCGACCACCGCTAGTGACGTACGCCCCGTTCTCCTTGCGAGTGCCCGCATGGAAGACCTTCACGCCTTCCACCTTCTCGGCTTCTTCGATGCCCGATATCACCTTCCCCAACTCCGGTGTGTCTGGATATCCACGCGAGGCCAGCACAACGCAAACTGTCGCATCGTCCGACCACTTGAAGTCGCCCTCACTGATCCGGCCTTCCGCTGATGCAATAAACGCCCCCAGCAGATCGCTCTCCAGCCGCATCAAGATTGGCTGCGTCTCCGGATCGCCGAAGCGGCAGTTGAACTCCAACACCATCGGACCTCGGGCCGTCATCATCAGGCCGCAATAAAGAATTCCTGTGAACGTTGCGCCCTCTTCGCGCATGGCATTCACCACCGGACGCGCCACATGGTTCAGCAGCCATTCGCGCATTTGTGGATCGACAATCTTCGGCGTCGAATACGCGCCCATCCCGCCAGTGTTCGGACCGGTGTCATTGTCGCCGACGCGTTTGTGATCCTGCGCCGCCACCAGTGGCACCACGCGTTCGCCGTCGCTGACCACAAGGAATGAGAGTTCCTCGCCCTCTAGATACTGCTCCAGCACTACGCGCGCGCCCGCTTCGCCCACCATCTTTCCGGCCAGCATCTCGTTGGCGACTGCGCTTGCTTCTTCGCGACTCTGCGCGATGACCACGCCTTTCCCCGCTGCAAGCCCGTCCGCTTTTACCACGATGGGCGTGCCAAAATGCGGCAGTGCTTCCTTGATCTCTGCCGCCGTGGTGCAAATCGCGAAATGCGCCGTTGGAATGCGATGGCGCTGCATGAACTCCTTGGCAAAAATCTTGCTCGATTCCAGTCGCGCCGCCGCTGCTGTTGGACCAAAGATCCGGAATCCGCGCCTGCGGAACTCGTCGACCACTCCCAGGGCCAGTGGGACTTCGGGTCCTACCACCGTCAGATCAGGTTGAATTCTGCTGGCCGCCTGCACCAGCGCATCAATATTCTTGACGTCAACGGGAACGCATTCCGCTTCATCGCAGATCCCGCCGTTTCCGGGAGCGCAAAAAATCTGCGTCACACGCGGACTCTGGCGCAGCTTCCACACAATGGCGTGTTCACGCCCACCACTGCCTATCACGAAAACTTTCATTATTGATCTCGGGAAAAAGGTTAGGGCGCACGACCAGCAATGTCAAACAAACACGTTCGGATAAACAAAAAACCCCGCACCTTGCGAGTGCGGGGCTGCGCGGCTCAATTGTATCTACTGATCGTCGTGTTCCTTCAGGTCCTGCAGCGACTTCTCCAGCTGCTTGCGCATCTCTTCCATCTGTTTCTGCAGATCTTTCTGATTCAGCTGCATGGCCCGCTCGGCTTCTTTCTGTGCGCGCGCGATATCGCGCTCGATCTCAGGTCGCAGACGTTCCATCTCGGCCTTCACTCGTTCGGAACTCATCTGTTCCATGTCCTTGCGATGCAACTCCATCTCGCGCTTCACTTCTTCCTGGGCTCGCGCAGTTTCCCGCTCAATCTCCGGACGCAGCGCCGCCAGCTGTTTGTTGATTTCGCCCATGTCCGGCATGGTGAACGCACCGCTGGCATCGCTGCGCGAGCGCTCGGGAATGTTGAAGCTCAGAGTCTGTTCGCGACGGTCGCGCAGGACTTTCACGCTGACTTTACCATTCTGTTGCCGAAGCACACGGCTCCAATCGGACACATTGTCCACCGACGAATTTCCGGCGCCGATGATCACATCGCCCGCCTTGAAGCCTGCAGCTTCGGCATTGCTGCCACGATCGACTGACCGCACCAGCACGCCGCGACCACTCTTCGTCCCGAAGTACTGCGCAAGCTGTCCCGAGAGCGATTCCACCGTCAGGCCATCCCGACGCTGCATGACATTTATCACCGGAGGCTCGGGAATCTCGATATGCGGGATGGAAGGTGGGTTGAAATGAAAGTTGTAATCGAAGTTGTACGCTTCTTTCCGGTTCGCCAGCTGTACGGGCACCGTTTGCATCTGCCCATTGCGGCTGATGCCAAGCTTCACAGTCTGTCCTGGGGGTGTCTGACGAATAAATTTCCTCAAGTCTTTGGAGTTAGACACCTGCTGCCCATTGAACGACAGAATCACATCCCGTTCGCGAAGTCCCGCTTTGCCTGCGGGGCTGTCCTGATCAACAGTCGTGATTTCCACTCCCGACGGCTGGCTCAGCTTCAACCGGCTCATTGTGTCGTGCGTGACGTCATCCGGATCGATGCCCAAATACGATCCCGATCCTCGAACGGCTGGCGCAGCTGGAGCAGCTGGCGCTGCTGGAGCCGCAGGCACCGTGGGTGCCGGAGGGGCTGGCGGTGCGTTCTGCGCTATCTGAACTGCCACTCTAACTTGTGCGGTTTGCGCGGGCGCAACCACGCGAACCGACTGGGCCACAGCAGCGACCGGTGCGACTGCCATCGCAGGAGCAACTACCGCTGCTGGAGCAACTGCTTTCTCGGGTGCGACTTGCGCTAGCGCGAAAGCTGCAACAATCAGAACTAAGAAGTTTACGAAGACTGCTGTCCGCATGATGGTTTCCTTGGGTGAATTTCCTCCAGCTTCACTTTCCTTACGCCCCACGTTCGTGAAGCCAACGTGAGAATCCCCACCCCCGGTCACTACTTTCCCGCCTTTCTAAATTCGATATTGCCCAAGTTCGTTACGATCTTCAGCTCCGGTCCTCCGCCGTTCAAACTGCCATCGGCGTATACGGTATGTGGACCGTAGCCTTCGCCTTCCGACCTCACCTTGAGTTCAGGGAAATCGGTGCGAATTTTATGACCCATTGCCGTCTCAATCGTCGCGTGCACCGTGACGTGAACGTCCGGCGAGAGATACACAATCACATCGCCCGTTGAGGTCTCGAGCATTGATGCGCCCGAGCCGTTATTCCCGACGAACTCCGCCGTGATGGTGCCGGCACCAGTGGTAGCCTTAGCGCCCTGCATCAGCTTCCAGAGCTCGATGCTGCCGCCTCCCGTCTCCGCATGCACCGGGCCCTTGGCGCCGGACAGCCTAATGCTGCCTCCGCCCGTCTCCATCGTGGCGCGATTCGCAACGTCGCTCACCGATATGCTGCCGCCGCCGGTTTCCGCTTTCACATCTCCGTTGCACTGGCGAATATCGATGCTGCCGCCCCCGGTCTCAGCGGAGACGAAACCAGCCGAGCCAATCGATATGGACCCCCCGCCCGTTGACGCAACCAGCTTTCCCTTCACCGAGGTCACATTGATCGATCCGCCACCTGTTTCCAGGTGAAGATCGTTCCAGGTCGTACCGACGTTGATCGCTCCGCCGCCGGTTTCCGCTGTCGCCGGACCGCCCAACTGATCGAGTGAAATGGCTCCACCGCCGGTTTGTGTCGACACCGCTCCGGAGATGTTACGCACGTTTACCCCGCCGCCTTCGGTTTCAATCTTTACAGCGCTCAAATCACGAGGCACAGTGAAATTGAAGTCGGCATTGAACTTGTGGCTTCGGCCTTCGGAATTGCCTTCGAACATCGCCATATCGCCGCGTCGAGTAGCCGTGATTTTGAAATGCTCGAAACTGCGCCGGGCATCTTCTTCGGAATCAGTGTAAGAACGCTTTTTGATGACGTATTGAATGTCGTTCTGTGTCCCACCCTGCACTTGCACCGAGCCTACATCCGTCTGTACCTTCAGCTGCCGGGCGTCGGCGATAGTGCCCGTCACCTCTTCCACCCAGGCATTGCCTTCGCGATACATCCGGGATTGTTGCGCCAGCGCGGGAACGGCAGCGGCCAGTGCCGCCAGTACCACAACTGCCGCGAATTGATTGATTGGTTTCAACGTTAGCTCCTAAACTCCCACCAGACTTCCTTGCTTTCCCCTTAACTCTTCCTCTTCGTCGCGATTTCCGCCAGGCTTGGTTAATCGATCTCCGGCATTGTGTTCAGCATGTTTCGCGACTGCCGCCGAATGAAAGTATCTTTGTCTTTGTCTGCCAGATACTGCAGTGCCATATGCACACTGGTGTCGGCTTTTACCGGTTGCAGTTCGTGCAGCGCCTCGGCGCGAACGCCCGGATTGCTGTCGTGCAGCACGGCTTCAATCATCGCGTCACGCACGGTGACATCATTCTTCACGTATGGACCTAGCGCTTCCAGTGACTTGATCCGCACCCCGGGGTTTGTATCGTAACGAAGCGCCGAAACCAGCGCCTCGCGAATCGCGGCATCATCCGGACGCTGTGTCAGCAGGTCAATCGAATCCTGCCGCAGCCCGGAGTTCGTGTTGTTGCGCGCCGCGTACAGCAGCAGTTGCTGGATGCGCGCATCGTTCAGATTGCCTTCGACCGTCTGGGGCTGCAGCGAGTCAAACTTGATTTCCACTTTGTTCGAGTTCGGATCCTGCGTGATCGTGCGGATACCGGCGATCGACATTGCATCCGGGGCGGTTGCAGGCGTCACATTACCGCTGATCGGCCGAATTACGCCTGCTCCGCTGGTACCACTGTTCCTGCCCATCTGGTACGCCGTCAAACCACCGCCCGCAAATCCGAGCATGAGCAGTACGGTGGCCAGCGCGGGAGAAAACTTCATCTGCCGCAACCACGCCGTCGGATCAAAAAACAGCCGCCTCCATCCGCGCTCCTGCTCAGTGGTCTCCAGGGCCTCCTGCAAACGCATCCGCGAAGCGGCGAGAAAGCTCGGCGAGGGCTCCAGGCGCGGCAAAGCCGACATTTGCCCACGAAACTCCTGCACCGACTTCAGCTCCGTCGCGCAATCGTCGCAACGCTGAACGTGCTGTTCCAACTCGATGCGCGCATCATCCGTCAGCTCGTCGTAGCTATAAAGCGTGATGTTTGCCTTGACCCATTCGCAGTTCATACTTACCTCATCTCTGCCAGTGCTTGCCGTAACTTCTGTGTTGCCCGGAACAGCGTGTTCTTCGCTGTCTCTTCTGTGGTATTCAAGATTTCGCCGATCGTTCGCAGCTTCAATCCCTGGTAATGCTTCAGCTCGAACACCATGCGCTCGCGCACCGTCAATTTCTCCAGCGCCGCTCCAATCTTTGTCCCCAATTCGCGCCGCAGAAGGTCACGCTCGGGATGATGCGTCGGCCGCGCGTCGGCTACCTGGTCGAGCACGTTGAACTCTTCGCCATCGGAATCGGTCGTAACCGGCGCATCTTCCTTGCGCACTTGCCGTTTGCGCAGGTGATCCAGACACAAGTTGGTCACGATACGATAAATCCAGGTATAGAAGGAGCATTCGAAGCGGAAGTTCCCTAGGCTGCGATATGCCTTCAGGAACGCGTCCTGGTAAATGTCCTGCGCATCGTCGGGCGATCCCGTCAGGTTCATCGCCAGTCGAAGTACTGCCTGATCGTACTGACGGACCAGTTCTTCGAAAGCGGCACGGTCTCCTTGTTGCGCTTGGCGTATCAGCGCTGTGTCGTCGATACGGCCTTGTCGTTGCCCGAGCATCGGTCTCCAGGATGAAGTTGGCTTGTTGTCGTTTGGGAGCCGGGACTGAGCACTGCGCTCCGTGACCCGCGTTGCACCAACCGACAAGGGAAACGCCATTGTCTCGGCTGGCATGATCCCGCTCACCTCATCCTCTGCCGACGATCTTTGCGTCTCGAGACCGTCGTGCTCCACTGCGCTTTGTTCACGCTTCGTGGGCTGCTTCTTGTACCTGCTTACCGGAAGCTATCTTCTGGCTCGCAAGGACTTAGACGAGGGGTAGCCAAAATCGTTAGCGATTATAGGGAGATGGCGAAGAACGTGCAAAAGCGGGAAAAAACTGGCGTGAAAGGCGGCCCACAACTGCCTTCCTTTGACAGATGTGCGTCTAGGCGCGGGTGCCAGACCTTACCGGAGCCGCCGGTAACGAATCCCGGGGCTAAATGCGCGGCCGCACCTCGCCCCGTGCACTTCATTTGAGAGTAGATTCGCGGTCTAGGCAATCTTCTTCGGAGCCCGAGCTTCTCTTTCTCTTCGCTCGCTGGCCAGTGCTTCCTCGGCTTCGCGAGTTGTGATCGGCACTCTGGCGCCGCGGATCGCGCCATAGGCGCCCGCCGCCAGCGCAGCCCCAATCAGTGGGGCAATAATAAACATCCACAATTGACCGATGGCCCAGCCTCCTACAAACAGCGCCGGACCAATGCTCCTTGCCGGATTCACCGACGTATTCGTGATCGGAATCCCAACCAGGTGGATCAGCGTAAGCACGAGTCCAATCGGGATTCCGGCGAATCCTACCGGAGCCAGCACATCCGTCGAACCCAGCACCGTAAGCACCAGGAACATCGTCAGAACGATTTCGGCCAGGAAGCATGCGCCCAGTGAAAATCCGCTTGGGGAATGAGCGCCGTATCCGTTCGCGCCGAGGCCAGCAGCGCTGGCGTCGTAACCGCCAGGTAATCCCTTGGCAATTGCCAGAATGATCGCCGCCGCGATGATCGCACCAATGATTTGCGCAACGATGTATCCCACGGCATCTCGGCCGCTGATCTTTTTTGCGAACAGCACGCCAACTGTCACCGCCGGATTTATGTGACAGCCCGATATCGGACCAATCGTATAAACCATCGCCAGCAGCGATAGCCCGAATGCAAACGCTATGCCCACAAAGCCAATCTTGTTCCCGGCCAGAACGGCGCTTCCTACTCCTCCAAATACCAATACAAATGTGCCCAGAGCCTCTGCGGTGTACTTGTTCATCCGAGCCTCCTTCAAGGGCCAGTTCGAACAACTTCTTCAGCTATCTTCATGCAGTTCGGATTGGAGGGACCTTAGAAAGGTTTCCCGCAGCAGCGAGAATTCTGCAGCCATCTTCAAATGTCTTCCCGTTGTTAAAACGAACCCCGCCGAGCGCCCTTCGCGGCAATCAAGAAACGCGGACATTCCGGATGGGCCTCTGCATTCACGCTGTTGTCATCTTTTCCCACTACAATGAGGAGCTTGCAAAAAGCGGTTCCGGGGGGCGTACCTTTTATGCAGGACTTTTATCCAGTCAAGGCGGTTATGAGCTGGTTTCGATGGGCAGCGGTTTTGGTGCTATCGACGGCAGCGATGGCTCAGCAGATTCCCGCGGGAACCGTCATTCCTGTCATGCTCAGTACGGGTCTGAATTCAGGTAAAGACGGCGCCGGCAAGAACATCGAAGGCAAGGTGATGCAGGAGGTGCCGACCCCACTGGGTTTCACCATCAGCAAAGGCTCGAAGGTCAGCGGTCAAGTCGTGAGCGCTGGAAAGTCGGGCGGTTCTGAGTCCACTCTCGTTCTCAAATTCGACTCCATTCAGGATCATGGCCGCAGCATTCCGCTTACCGCGGCAGTGCTGGCCGTGGCCTCCATGCAGAGCGTGGCGCAGGCACAGGCCCCCATCAATTCGAATTCCGATATGCAATCTGCCAGCGGATGGGTGACGCGTCAGGTCGGTGGCGATGTCGTCAGTCGTTCCCAGCGCAAAGTGGGTACGCCCGGCGGACTTACCGGAACCTGGCTCGAAGACAGCTCCGTGATGATCAAAATCACGCCGAACGCCGACGCCGGATGTCCCGGAGGCCCTGGCTACGACCGTCCACAGGCCGTCTGGATATTCTCCAGCTCGGCGTGCGGCACCTATGATCTGGGAAGTGCGCGAATCGCGAGCTCGGGAGCAACTCCACCTCTCGGCAACGTTTCGATAAGCTCTGACCGCAATCTTCAAATCCGCGGCGGCAGCGGCTGGCTGCTGATCACGGTCGCCGAGAATAAGTAAAGCAGGGGTGGGGAAACGAGGTTCTTCTCTGAATCCTGAACAGAATTCTCTTCTGCATTCAGAGCTGTCCAGCTTGCGATAACATGCCCCGATCAGGGTGTGCCGCCAGGCATAAGGCGAATGAACTCACTTGCGAAGTGCACGCAGAAGACTCGTCCCAAATCCCGTCCTTACCTCCGGGTCTCACTCTTCTGTTTAGCGGGTCTCACATTTCTTCCCGGCCCTATTTCAGCCCAGCTGCGATCGCAACCTTCGCCTGCTGATCCGACCAAGACCTACACCATCACCGGAACCGTGATCAATGCCATCACCGGCGAGCCCATCAACCGGGCGCTGGTGCAAGTTCCGGGTCGTCAGGCAATTATGACGAGCAGCGACGGGGCATTCGAATTCACTGGCCTTCTCGCCGGCATGGTCTACTTGCAACCGCGTAAACCCGGGTTCTTCAACGATCAGGAGCTCCATCCTGAGCGGCAGCCGGCTTTCATCAAGACGGACGAGGTTAAGAATCCTATCGTCGTCAAACTCACGCCGCAAAGCGTAATCAGCGGACGAATCACGGATTCGAACGGCGAACCTCTCGAGAATATCCCAGTCAGCGTTTTCTCCATCTCGACTCAGGACGGCAGGAAACGACGCATGTTCGCCAACCAAAGCAGTACCAGTGAAGACGGCGAGTTTCGAATCTCCGGGCTTAAACCTGGGCAGTACTTCCTCTCAGCCGGGGCTGGGTTGGCAGAGCCCCCGAGCCAGCTCGCACCTATTGTCAAAGCTGCAAAAAAGGGACTCCCGAAAATGTACTATCCGGGCGTCCCTGACCGAGCCGAAGCAACGCCGATCTCTGTTAGTCCGGGCCAGCATGGGGTTATTGACCTTTCGCTGCCAGCTGTTCCCTTATATGAGGTGTCCGTGAGAGTCATGGGGACGCCACCAACTGCCGGTGTCGGGTTGCAGGTTCTTAGTCCGGATGGAGATGACGCAGCACCACTCTTCAACTTCTACGATCCGGATACGGGAGTTCATCGTTTCTCCGTGCCTCGCGGGTCCTACATCATTAGCACTTCGGTGCAGATCACATCCAATCAGCGCCAGCAGATCCTCAGGGCGCAAACGCAAGTGAACGTGACTAGCGATTTGGACAACATAGTCCTGGCGCTTGCACCGACCGACTCTATTCCGATCGAAATCCGTACTGAATTTACGAAGCCAGACAGCCCTAATTCATCCCCGAACTTCCGCCCCAGTGCAAACGTTTACTTGATCCCCGATACTCCGTTCGGGAACGATCAATTCGCGCAACCTGAGAATTCTCCGAATCCGTCACTCGTTCTGAAAAATATCGAGCCGGGAAAATATTGGGTTCAGGTGGACAAGGGTTATGGCTATGTGCAGTCGCTGCGCTGCGGGCCCCAAGACCTCACCCGCGAACCCCTCACCATCGCCGCCGGACAACACCTGCCGCCCATTGAACTCGTTCTTCGCGACGACGCCGCCACTCTCAATGTGTCAATACGTTCGGACGCTCCGATAAAGGAGAGACCAGCCGTTTTCGCGCTGAGTGGTGCCGGCAACCCGCAGATCGCGCTCACAATGTCCATGTCGTGGATGAGTGGGCCCAATGGGATCATTGCTGAGTTGAACAACCTCGCCCCCGGCGACTACACCATTTACGCCTTCGACAATGTTGCCAACCTTGAGTATCGCAACCCGGATGTCTTAAGCGCCTACTCATCGCACGCCGCGCACGTGACCCTCGCGCCCAATGGCAATACGAACGCTACAGTAGATCTGATTCACGTGGAGGAATGACGAGTGCTTAGAGCTACAGCATGTTTGCTCGCCGTCGTCTCTTTCGCCGCTGCACAACAACCCGCAGCACCCGCGGGAAACAAAGCGCAGTATCGCATCAGCGGTACCGTCGTCAGTGACACCGGAGAAAAGCTCCCTGCAACCAGGGTGCGGATTGCTCAAACCACAAATCCCGCTGCCGTGCGCGAGTATGTGACCGGCGAAGACGGAGCTT
>Ga0070679_100004077_pt1 | contig 13471 bp, 13 predicted proteins | sample KBSC63BmetaG_FD_65652 | JGI IMG/M metagenome (GOLD analysis project Ga0070679, IMG submission 65652) | Corn rhizosphere microbial communities from Kellogg Biological Station, Michigan, USA - KBS C6-3B metaG | ecosystem: Host-associated > Plants > Roots > Rhizosphere | place: USA: Michigan... | reverse complement strand
GGAATCGCTTCGAAGCGGCTCAGCGCCACATCGGGCTCCTTCGCTTTCGCCGCCTCGTCGAACTCGGCGTACAGCTCGGCGCTGTGCCGCTCCAGATCGACCTCCTTCTTCATCCCGCTGGCCCGCTCGCGTAGCGCCTGCTGGGCCTCGTCGTTGGGGCCGGTGTTCAGCAGCAGGTCCAGCGCGGTCACGGCGTCGTCCCACTTCTCGGCCTTCACGGCCTGCGCCGCGCGCTCGAAGTACTGTTCGGGCGTGGGTCCCCGGGGCGCGGCCTGGGCCTGCGCCGCGCCGACGGCCTGCGGCGCCTCGTCCTGCGACCCACCGTCCTTGCGCATCAGGATCAGCACCACCAGGCCCACCACCGCCAAGCCGGCGCCGGCTCCCCCCAGCTTCAACCAGCGGCGCGACGGCTGCGCGTACTCCTTCGGGTCGTAGGTCCAGCTCTCGCTGGCGCCCACCAGGCGCAGCTTCACGTGGCCCAGCTCGATGACGTCGCCCGGCTGCACGTCCACCCGCTCGTAGGTCTCGCCACCCACGCGCACGCCGTTCGCGCTCTGCAGATCCACCACCGTGTAGCGCTCGCCGTCGCGCACGATCTTCGCGTGGTGCCGCGAGATCGACGGGTGGTTCAGGATGATGTCGTTCTCTTCGGTCCGGCCGATGACCAGCGAGGGGCGATCCAGGCGGAACTCCATGCCGCCCAGCGACGTCGTGACCGCGACCAGCCGCGCCGGTGGTGTGCGCTGGCGGTCACTCTGCCGGTTCGACTCGACCAGCGTCCGCAGCGGGATGGTGGGGGCCGCATCGGAGGGCGCCACCGGCACCCCGTCGGGCGCCTCGGCAGGCGCGGACGCGCGGGCCGCCGCGGCGACGTCCGGCACCGTGGCGGTGTCGCTCGGCTCCGGCATGCGTGGGCTGGAGAGGGCCTGGATCTCGACGCCATCCAGCTTGACGCTCAGCTTGTAGTCGCCGATCGCCACCTGGTCGCCGTCGCGTACCGGTGTGGGCACCTCGATGCGCACCCCGTTCACGCGCACGCCCGTGTAGCTGGCCAGATCCTCGATGACGACCTTGTCGTCCGTCGTCAGCAGGCGGGCGTGGCGTCGCGAGATGTTGCGCTCGGTGAGCCGGATCGCGTTGCCCTCCTTCCGGCCGATGGAGAGCTCTTCGCGAACCAACGGAACGACGGTCGTCCTTCCCTCGTCATCCTCGATGATCAGCTTGTGCATGCGGTCCGATCCGTCCGCCCGATTTTCGTGACTTTATCTGCGTGGAAAATGACGGTCAAGCGCGACGCCGCCGAAAAACCCTGTAATCTCAGGTAGGTTCGGTACGCCTGCAAACGCGTGCGATCGCTACTTGATCAGGATCAAGGAAGCCGCGATCACGATGGCCATGCCCAGGATGAAGGCGGCGACCACGATGGCGACGGCCACGTTCTTGTTTTCCTGCAGCTCTTTGCGGACGTTGTAGGGGGTGATCAACTCCCACAGGTAGTAGCCGATGATCAACAGGACGATGCCGACGATGCCGAAGATCGAGGCGTCGACCAGCAGCCGCCACAGGGGCGTCGGCGGGGACGGCGCCAGCGGCAACGTCAGGGGATCCATCGCCACCGATCAGAGCCCGCGCAGATCGGGATAGGTCGTCATCAGATCGGTCTCGGTCATCGAGTCGTTCGGATCCGCCGGCGTCCACACCACCTCGAGCCCCAGCAGACCGTCGGGCGAGGCGCTGCCCAGCTGGGCCAGCAGCCGCTCGAGATCGGCCCGGTCGCCGACCGACTTGAACCCGTCGGCCGGGTTGCGGGTGGCGACGATCAGGGTCACGACCACGTATTCCAGCGCCTCCTTGCCCTCCTCCGCCGCCTCGCTGGCGCGGCGAACGGCCCCGTCGGCGCTGCGCACGCGCTCGACCTGGTAGCGCGACCGCTCGGCCAGGCTGAGGCTGTTCATCTTCGTCTCGGCGTTGGTCAGGCTCATCGGGCCGCTGCCCTCGGCGGCGGCGTAGCGGATCGAGTCCTTCTCGCGCAGCAGCTCGAGCGAGGTCTGCTGCAGCAGGCTGGCCAGCCCGGCCTCGGTGCTGGTGTCACCCTCCTCGGCGAAGCGGGCCAGTCGGTCCTGGATTCCCCGCGCCGAGCGGCCGAGCGCGATCTGCAGGCGGTAGACGTAGCCTCGTCCCGGCGCGACATCGTCGTCGTCCTGGTTCTGGAACCACCCGCCGCCGCCGCGGGTGCGGCGTACGGCGCGGATCAGCGAGAACGCCGCGAAGCCCAGCACACCGAGCACCAGCAGCGAACCGAAGCCCCCGCCGTAGCCCATGCCGCCCCAGCCCCATCCGAAGCTGGGCAAGAAGAAGAAGCTGTGACCGCCGCTGTAGCCCGAGCCGTAGCCGGAGCTCCCGCGCGGCATGCTGAAGCCGCCGCCCGAACGGAAGCCCGATCGCCCGCTGAAGCTGCCCCCCGAGCGCGGCCCCGCCAGCGCCACCGCCGGCATCACCACCAGGGCGGCGAGCAGCGCGAACACGCTCAGCGCGCGGCCGATCCCGAGCCGGTGCTTGCGAAACTGTGGCTTTTCCATTTGGCGGGAAGTCTAGCAGGAGGTAGGGACCCGGAATGGGCGGCCCTATCCGGCCACCTGTACAACGCGCCCGCGATCGTCGGCATTCCCCGACAGCCCGCGTCGTCCGCCTCGTCCCGGTCCCCGACCTCGACGCCCGATAGTCGTTGCGGCGGCCAATTCATCCGGCGAAACTGGGCCTCGTGGGCGCGGACGGCACGCGGGAGAGTTTCAAGACGCTCGGTCTGTCGCGCGAGGGGCGTCCGGTGCAGGGGCGCCTTTACCCGGGCTCGTCGGCCCCGTCCTCGCGGGGCCCGCGGCTGCTGGTCTTCGGAGGCATTCACGGCGACGAGCCCGCCAGCGTCGACGCGGTGCTGGAGTGGGGGGGCCGGCTGGAGGGGCGAGGGCACGCGGCGGACGTCTGGCTGGTGCCGGCGGTGAACCCCGACGGGCTGGTCCTGGGACGCAAGAACAACGCCGCCGACGTCGATCTGAACCGCAACTTCCCGGCTCGTAACTTCATGCGCTCGCATCCGCCCGGCTACGATCCCGGCCCGGCGCCGTTGTCCGAGCCCGAGACCGCGGTGCTGGCCGGCCTGCTGGACGAGGCCGCCATCGACGCGGTGGTCGCGGTTCATGCGCCGTTCGCCTGCGTCAACTTCGACGGTCCGGCCCGGGACTGGGCCGACGCGGTCGCCGCCGCCAGCGGCTGGCCGCTGCGCGCGGACATCGGTTATCCGACGCCTGGATCGATGGGAAGCTGGTGGGGGGGCGATCGGAACCGGCCCATCTTGACGCTGGAACTGCCGGCGGGACCGCTGGATTTCTTTCGCGCGCAGGCATTGGCAGCGCTGGATCGGGCGTTAGATTGGTGGGCCCCGTCGGAAGTTCTATGAATCCGCAGGAAATTGGGTAGTATCCCTGCGTTTCGCCCCTCGCCCCCTCAAGCCCGGTCATGGACAAGGATCTCGAGCGCAGTTTTCTGGAGACGGTCTCAAAAGGTCTGGTTTCGCTTCCGTTCGACCTGAAGATTTTGCTGGAAGCGGTTTCCGACGCAGACCTTGAGCACGCGGTCCGTGAACTGGCGGCGTCAGCCGTCGTTCACATCATCACGTCGAAGGACGGCAACGTCGATCCGCCCGTTCGACACATCGAGGACGTGATCCTGCTGCGGCTGGCGCTGCAGCACATCGCCTCCGACGGTGGAGAGGGCGCCGAGACGTTCCGGCAACGCTTCGCCGAGAACTACGACGCGCTGGAAGGCGAGTTGCAGACGTTCCGCCGCGTGCTGGGCGACGACGTCGTCGACTGGCTGGACAGCCGCTGGGGCGCCCTGCAGAAGGTCGTCTACGCGAAGAAGAAGATCCCCATGTTCGTCGACGACGAAGAGGTGGGGACCTTCCTTTACGACGAGGGCCTGAAGTTCGGCACGAACTACCCGATCTCCGAGAAGTATCTGGCCGGCCGCGTGAAGCAGGCGCAGCCGTTCGTGGATCACCTGGCCCGCAAGCGCGACCAGGACAAGAAGAAGATTCCGTCGTCGCCGTAGCCGGCGGGTTTGTGGATGGCTTGGCTGGCTTCAGAGGCCGCGCTGCTGGGCGCGGGGCCGGGCGCGTTGCTGGACGTGGCCGCCCGGATCGCCGGCGAGGGTCAGCTGCCCGACCCCGCCATCACCGAGGTGGCGCGGCTGGCGGCGCCGGCCCTGGCCGATCTGCATCCTGACAAGGTCCGTGCCGGCGTCGAAGCGGTCATCATGGGCCGCAACCTGGATCTGGGCCTGCAGTGGATGCACGACGCCGGCATCCTGAAGGCGGTCCTGCCCGAGTTGGAGGCGACGGTCGACTTCTCGCAGGAAGCCGGGCGCCGTCACAAGGACGTCTGGGAGCACACCAAGCAGGTGGTGCGGCAGTCGGTGCCGAAGCCCTCCGTGCGCTGGGCGGCGCTGCTGCACGACATCGGCAAGGTGCCGACGCGCGTGTTGCTGCCCGACGGCCGCGTCACGTTCCACCGTCACGCCGAGGTGGGCGCGCGCATGTTCGATCCCATCGCGAAGCGGTTCGGCTTCGATCGCGAGGGGCGCCAGAAGGTCCGGTTCCTGATCCTGCACCACCTGCGCGCGAACGCGTACGAGGCGTCGTGGACCGACGCGGCGGTGCGGCGGTTCGATCACGAGATGGGCGAGCGGCTGGAGGAGCTGCTGGATCTGTCACGCGCCGACGTGACGTCGCGCCGGCCGGGCCGGCGCCAGGAAGCGGTCGCGAACATTCACGCGCTGAAGGAGCGGATCGTCGCCATTCGTGAGCTGGATGCGCGCATACCCCCGCTGCCCCCGGGGCTGGGCAACGCGATCATGGAGGCGTTCAACCTCCCGCCGTCCCGTCGCATCGGCGACATCCGCAAGATCTGCCAGGACGCGGTGGAGAGCGGCGAGCTGCAGGAGCGCCAGGAAGCGCCGTACTACATCGAATACCTGCGCCGCACGGGGATCACGGGCTGACGGCCAGGGCCCCCCTCGATCGCCAGGCTCTTCTAGTCCCAGACGTCGCCTTCCAGCGGTTCGTCCTTCTCCCAGTGCTTGAGGTTTCGGCGCTGGCGGCGCAGGTCCAGGATCTGGCGAAGGATCATCCCCGCGCCGCCGAGGCCGGCGATGATGGCGCACACGCGTAACGGCAGGGGCATCTGGTCAGTCTGGACCCGGTTGGCGGCCGGCGCCAGAGATGACAGATTCATCGGGCCATGCCCGAACTGCCCGATCTGGTCCACGTCGAGCGCGTGCTCGGCGAAAGGTTGATTCGTCGCAAGGTCACCGCCGCGCGCACCGGCGATCCCACCGTGTTACGCATGATGGTCCCGGGCGAGTTCGCCGGGGCGCTGGTGGGACAGACCGTGACGACGGTCGAGCGGCGCGGGCACTTCATGCGCTTCGGATTCGACGGCGACGTGGTGCTGGTCGTGAACGCGATGCTGGTGGGGAAGTACCGGCTGCTGTCGCCCGAAGAAGCGCGCGTCGAGAAGGATCCCAGCGCGCTGGGATTCGCGCTGGCGTTCGATGACGGCGCCGACCTGCGCTACATCGATGACAAGCGGATGGGGAAGGTGTACGTGGCGCGCCCCGCCGACGAGGGGCAGATCCCCGTCTACAACGACCTGGGCGTCGACCTGCTGTCACCGGCCTTCGACCGGGCGCGCTTCGACGCGATCACGAAGAGCCGGCGTGATCAGGTGCGCCCGTTCCTGATGGACAAGCGGGCGCTGGCGTCGATCGGCAACGCCTACGCCGACGAGATCCTGTTCGCGGCGCGCATCCACCCCAAGACGTTCGTGCGGACGTTGACCGAGGAGGACCGAGACCGGCTGTTCGCCGCCATCAACCAGGTGCTGCGCGCCGCCATCGACGAGATCGAGCGGCGCGACGCCCCCGCCGACGTGAAGGTGCGCGATTTTCTGTCGGTGCGCGGGCGGGTGGGCAAGCCCTGCCCGAACTGCGGCACCAAGATCCGCGAGGTGCGCGTGAACGACTGGGATGCCTGCTTCTGTCCCACCTGCCAGCCCGTGACACGCAGCCTGTTCATCGACTGGTCGCGCATCGGCCCCCGCCCCGAGGGCGCTACGGCCGGTTCATCGCCTGCTGAAGCTGGAAAAGCGCGACCGCGCCGGCGGTCGCGACGTTGAGCGAGTCCGCGCCCGGGGCCATGGGGATGGTCACCAGACGATCGCAGGCGGCGCGCGCGGCGGCCGACAGCCCCGGACCTTCGGCGCCCAGCAGCAGGGCCACCTTGGGCGGGCGCTGCACCTGCGCCAGCGGAACCGCGCTCGCGTCCACCACGGCGCCGTAGATCGCGAAACCGCGGCCCTTCAGGTCCGCCAGGCCGTCGGGCCAGCTGGGCAGCCGCACGATGGGAAGCTGGAACACGGCCCCGATCGAGACGCGCACGGCCTTGCGGTAGTACGGGTCCGCGGCGCGCGGCGACAGCACCAGCGCGTCGGCGCCGAACGCGGCGGCGTTGCGCGCGGTGGCGCCGATGTTGTCGGCGCTGACGAGATCTTCCAGCACCACGATCGTGCGCGCCTGCGCCGGAAGCTCGACCTGCTGGGGGCGCTGGCCGATGGCCAGGCAGCCGCGGTGGACGTGGAAGCCCGTGATGGCGTCCAGCACCGCCTGCGACGCCGCGTATACGGGGTAGGTGGCGCCGGCCAGGGCATCTCCCAGCGTCTGCAGGCGCAGCGGCGTGGCCAGGACCGACAGGACCGGCAGTCCGCTGCGCAGCAGGCGCTCCACCACCAGCTCGCTCTCGGCCACGAAGCGGCCCCCCTCGGCGCTGAGGTCCCGATCCTTCATGTGCCGGTAGTCGGCCAGGCGGGCATCCGCCGGATCGGTGATGGTCTCGAAAGGGGAGCCCGGCGTGGTCACGACTTCAGGCGTCGGCAAAGGCACGGCCGAAGACGTCGCCGAACGCGGCGCGCGTCTGGTCCTTCACCGCCTCCATGTCCACGGCGCGGCCCAGCACGCTGCTGAGCGAGCCCATCACGTTCGCCTCCAGCCCGCACGGGTTGATGGCGGAGAACCGGGACAGGTCCGTCGAGACGTTCAGGGCGAAGCCGTGCATGGTCACCCACCGCTTCACCGCCACGCCGATGGAGCCCAGCTTTCGCTTCTCTCCCGTCGCAGCGTCGTCCGTCCACACGCCCGTCCAGCCCGGGTTGCGTGTGCCCACGATCCCGAAGGGGGCCATGCCCTGTATCAGGCTCTCCTCCAGATTGCGCAGGTACCGCCGCAGATCGCGTTCGTCGGGGCGCAGCAGAAAGATCGGATAACCGACCAGCTGGCCGGGCCCGTGATAGGTGACGTCGCCGCCGCGCTCGATCTCGAACGTGGGGATACCGTCCACGGCCAGCAGGTTGTCCCGGTGCGTGCCACGGCCCAGGGTGATCACGTGCGGGTGCTCGACGAACACCAGCGTGTCCGGAATCTCGTCACGCTGCCGCGCCGCCAGCAGCTCGCGCTGCAGCGCCCAGACCTCGCCGTACTCGCGCGTGCCCAGGTCCAACAATCGAGCTTGGTGAGCCACCGGATCAATCTAGCAAACGCGAGGCGCGCGACCTTCAGGCGGTGGCCCGCCGCCGTCGCAGCGCCGGCAGCGCCAGACAGGCGATGGCCACCAGCCAGCCGGCGAGTGACAGCGCCGCCCCTACCCAGAACACAGCCGGCGAAAAGCGGGTGACGATCCGATGGTGCCCGGCGGGCACCTGCAGGGCGCGGAGGCCGTGCGCCGCCTCGCTCATCGCCACGGAAGGGCCACCGTCCGTGGAGGCCTTCCAGCCGGGAAAGAACACCTCGTTGAACACCAGGGTCCGAGGCGCGGGAAGGTTGACCGTGTAGCTCACGCGATCAGGCAGGTAGGTGTCGATCGTGAAGTCGACCGGCAGCGCACCGGCGGCGAACGCCGGACCAGCGTCGGGAATGGGGCCACCGAAGGCGACCACCCGCCGCCCGTTGGCCAACCAGTCGGTGAAGCCCGCGGCGATCAGCGTCGAGAAGCGGCGCAGCTCGAACGGGCCGTAGGTGCCCAGAAAAAAGGACTTCGTGGTGTAGCCCTGGTTCGCGCGGACGTCGTTCAGCCCGGCCAACTGGGCGCGCGGCACCATCGCCTTTGCGGGATCGAACCGAGCGGCGTGTTCGCCCTGCATCGCCTCCCAGAACGCGGGTGGAGCGTCCTGACCGACGACGAAGTAGTTCAGATGGACCTGCGACCCGAGGTCGAGGGCGGCGAGGATCAGCATCGCCCGGCCCAGCCGCCGGCCCGGGCCGATCCGCCGGTAGATCACCCAGGCCACTACCAACCACACACCCTGCAGGATCACCGGGGCCGCGATCCGATCGGCGAACGCGGGCGCCGCCGCGGACTGAAACAACGTCGACCGCAGCAGCAGCAGGCCGATGCCCAGCAGGACCAGCAGGCCCACCGTGACGCGTCCGACGACGCGATCCCGCCCCGCTGCCGGCGCCCGATCGTCGTCAGTCGGTTGCACCAGCCAGTCGAGGCCGGCGCCCGCCAGCAGGGACGCGCCCAGGATGGCCACCGCGCGCGAGTCCACGGCCGGAAAACGGGACAGATTCAAAAAACCGGCCCACACGTGCATCGCCGTGCGGACGTAGAACGACGAGCCCAGCGCCATCAACAACGCCAGCAACGATCCGGCCCCCAGCGCGGCGGTCCGCCGATCACGCCGGAAAGCGACCGCGGCCACGGCCAGCGGCAGCGCCAGGATGCCGAAATAAAGGCCGCGCATCGAGATGTCGATGTTTCCGCCGTCGGGTGGAATGTCCAGCCCCACACCGAAGACCAGGTGGGACAGGTCCTTCACCGTCAGGCTCTGCGCCAGGGCCTGCTGCACGGTGAGCGGGGCCCCCCGTCCGAAAGCCGAGCGATACACGGCCTGCGGCAGCCAGTAACCCGCGCTGAGCACCATCGCCAGCAACGCCGCGCCACCTAGCCCCCAGAGGAATCGCTTGCGCTGCTGTGGCGTCATCTCCCACGCCAGGAACAGCGCCCATCCGCCGAGCCACAGCGGCGAGAGCAGCACCACGCCCGGATAGCCGCTGACCAGGAACAGGTAGCCCAGGAAGGCGAGCAGGACCGCGCCGCCCGTCCTGCCTTCCGCCAGACGCTGCATCGCCCACAGCAGCCAGGGAAGAATGGCGAAGGCGTTGACGATGTCGAGGTGCTCGCAGTTGGCGACGCGCGCCGCGGTGAAGTTGTACGCCAGCGCGGCGAACAGCGCCGCCGCGCGGGTCCGCCACAGCGACGTCGCGAGCGCATAGCAGCCCACGCCGCCCATCAACGAGGTCAGGATGATCTGCCGCTGGGCGGTGAGGATGTCGTAGCCGAACAGCCCGCCGATCAGCCAGGTGACGGGCGACCACAGCTGATTCTGCGGGTTGAGAAAGAAAGGGATCCCCGCCTCGCCGTAGGGGTACCACAGCGGCAGCGACCCGGCGCGCAGCGAGTCGCCGGCGAAGACCAGGAAACGGTGATACGAGTCGACGAAGTCCCAGGGGATGTGAACCGAGGGCCACGCCCCTTGTCGGAACAGGGAACGCGCGAACACCGTCAGGTGCACGAGCGCCAGCGCCAGGATCGCCACCGCGTGGCGCGCCCATGGTCGCTCGCCCAGCGCCCTCACGCGCTGCCACCCCCGCGATGGTATGTTCATCTGTGCGCGGTGGCCCAGCGCCGGACCGCCGCGGTAACCGTCTCGACCTCGTCATCCTGCAGGTCGGGATAGAAGGGCAGCGACACCACCCGGCTGGCGAAGGCGCGAGCGACCGGAAACGCGCGGCCTCCGGACCAGGCCGGATCGCTCGCCGCCTGATCGGGCATGGGGATCGGATAGTGGACCAGCGTCTCCACGCCGCCCGCCTTCAGCGCCGCCTGGAAGGCGTCCCGACCGCTCGCCCCCTCGTCGCGATCAATCAGCAGGGCATACAGATGATGACTGGAGACCGTTCCAGGTCGCGGCCCCACGATCCGCAGGTCGGGAAGACCAGCCAGCGCGGCGTCATAGCGGGCGGCGATCAGGGCGCGCCGCCTGGTCTCCTCGGCCAGGTGGCCAAGGCGCACCGAAAGGATCGCCGCCTGCAAGGGATCGAGGCGTGAATTGAAGCCGCGCTCCACGTGCTCGTAGCGATTCCGTTGCCCGTAGTTGCGCAGGCGGCGCAGCTTGTCACCCAGCTCGGCTCCCGACTCGGTCGAGACGGCGCCGGCGTCGCCGAACGCGCCCAGATTCTTGGTGGGATAGAAGCTCCAGGCGGCGGCGTCACCGAACGTGCCTGCGGGCCGCCCGTCGCAGGCCGCGCCGTGCGCCTGGGCGCAATCCTCGATGAAGGCCCAGCCCCGCTGATCGGCCAGCGCCCGCAAGCGCACCACGTCGGCCATGTGCCCGAACAGGTGGACACAGACGACGGCCTTCACGCCCGGCTCGCTGACGGCCGCCACGGCGTCGACGTCGATCAGCCCCCCCTGGTCGACGTCCACGAACAGCGGGGTCGCGCCGGCCTGGTACACACCGACCGTCGTCGGATAGGCCGAGATGGCGGGCACGATCACGCGATCACCGGCGCCCACCCCCAGCGCGCGGAGGGCCAGGGCGATGGCGTCGGTGCCGTTCGCGACGCCGGCCACCTGCTGCAGACCCGAGAAGGCGGCGAAGTCGCGCTCGAACTTCTCCACCACGGGCCCTCCCACGTACCAGCCACCCGCCAGGACGCTGGCCACGGCGGCGTCGATCGGCTCGCGCAGCCGGCGGTAGATCCGGCCGGGATCATTGAAGGGAACGGACATGTTCAGCCTCGCTCGTTGGCCGCGCTGGCCTTGGCGGCCACGAAGGCGTCGTAGTCGCGGATGTAGTCGGCGGGATCGTAGGGGTGCGACGCGAACACCCACAGCAATGCGTCGGTCGAGTACCGGTACTGCGTCCCCCACACCATCGGCGGAATGTAGAGCGCCAGCTCGGGCGAGTCGAGAACGAATTCTTGACGGTGTTGGGCGTCATCGCAGACCACGTTGACGCTGCCGCGCAGGGCGACGAGGAGCTGCCCGCAGACCCTGTGGGCGTGCTCGCCCCGGACCTCTTTGCTGGGGACGTCGAAGATGGCGAAGCAGCGCTGGGGAACGAACGGCAGGTTCTTGTGCACCTCCCACACGCCCAGATCGCCGCGCAGATCTTTGATCACCGGCTTGCGCAGCAGGCGGACACCCTCGACCACCGGCGCCGCGTCGGCCGGCGGGACGCCGGTGGCAGGGGCGTCGGGCGCAGCCGGCGTGTGTGACACGTAGCGGACGATGCGCGCGGGGTTTCCCACCACCAGCGCGTGGGGCGGGACCGAGCGCGTGACCACCGCCCCGGCGCCCACCATGGCACCGGCGCCGATCGTCACGCCTGGCAGGATGGTGGCGTTGGCGCCGATCGAGGCGCCCCGGCGCACCAGCGTGGGCGGGTATTTCTCCAGGTGCTGCTTGCTGCGGGGGAAGGGATCGTTCGTGAAGGTGACGTTTGGGCCAATGAAGACGTCGCTCTCCACCTGTACCCCGTCCCATAGTTGCACGCCGCACTTCACGGTCACTCGATCGCCGACCGTCACCTGGTTCTCGATGAACACGTTGTCGCAGATGTTGCAGTCGTGGCCGATCACCGCCCCCGGCAGCACGTGGGCGAAGGCCCAGATGCGCGTGCCTGATCCGATGCGATCGCCTTCCACCAGCGCCTTCGGGTGGATGAACACCCCCGGAATTTCAGCTGTCACGATCGAATGTCTCCTGCGAGCGCACGATGTAGTTCGGACGTCCCTTGGAATTTTCGAAGGTGCGCCACACGTAGCTTCCCACGATCCCGAGGCCGAAACAGTTCAGGCCCCCGAAGAAGGTTATCAGCAGGACGGTGCCCGCGTACCCGGGGACGGGAATGGCGGAGAACAGCTTAGCCGACAGCACCACCGCGGCAAAGATCAGGCTGCCCAGCAACCCCAGCGTGCCCAGGGTCAGCAGCGCCTTGATGGGCAGATCGGTGAAGCTGAACAGGCTGTCCGAGAAGTACCGGAGCTTCTTCTTCAGCGTCCACCCGGATTTCCCCGCCATGCGCTCGCGCCGCCCGTAGGGGACGGCCTGGCGGCGAAACCCCACCCAGAACAGCAGCGCCACCAGCGAGCTGTGGCGCTCGGGCAGGCGCACGATCACGTCGCGCACGGCGGTGGTGCAGCCGAAGACGTCGACGCCTCCGGCCGGGACGGCCGGCTCGACCACGCGCCGGAACAGCCCCCAGAAAAGGCCGCTGCTCAGCCGCGACAGCAGGGGGTCCGCGCGCGACACCCGGTGGCCGATCACCACGTCGGTGGCGCCCTCGCGCAGGATACGGTCGAATTCGAGGATCATCTCGGGCGGCTCTTGCAGATCCGCCGCCATCACCGCGCAGCGGAGTCCGCGCGCGGCCTGCAGGCCGGCCCGGATCGCCGAGAAGGAGCCGAAGTTTCGCGACAGCGACAACAGCTGGGAGCGAAAGGGCTCCTTGGGCAAGGCCGTCGCCAGCCGCAGGTAGCTGTCATCTGGGCTGCCATCGACCACGCACACCAGCTCGAAGTCCCTGTTCAGCTGGCGGTCGAGATCGCGCACGGCCGCCAAGAGCGCATCGATGTTGGGCGCGTTCTTGTAGACCGGCACGATCAACGACAGCATGGTGAGCGACCAGGGCGGGGGGCGGTCTACCGGTTGATGATGTGAATCGCCTCGCCCAGGCTGGCCTTCGCCGCTTCCATGATCGCCTCGGGCAGCGTGGGGTGGGCGTGGATGGTCAGCGAGATGTCGTCGGCCAGCGCGCCCATCTCGATGGACAGCGCCGCCTCGGCGATGATGTCGGACGCGCCGTTGCCGACCACATGGATGCCCAGCACCTCCTTCGTGGCGGCGTCGATGACCACCTTCACGAAGCCGTCGCTGTCGGCGTTCGCCACCGCGCGGCCCAGGGCCGTGAACGGGAACTTGCCGACCTTGACCTTGCGCCCCTTCGCCTCTGCCTCCGCGGCGGTGATACCGGCGGTGGCGATCTCGGGATCGCTGAAGATGACGGCGGGGATGCAGCGGACGTCCATCTCGGCGCGGTGGCCGGCGATGACCTCCGCCACCACCTCGGCCTCGTGCGAGGCCTTGTGCGCCAGCATGGGCTGGCCCACCAGGTCGCCGATGGCGTAGATGCTGGCCACGTTCGTCTTCAGCTGCTTGTCGACGGGGACGAAGCCGCGATCGATCTTCACGCCCACCGTCTCCAGGCCCAGGTTCTCGGAGTTCGGGCGGCGGCCCACCGCCACCAGGACCTTGTCGGTGTCGATGGTCGCGGTCTCGCCCTTGTCGCCCACCTCGACG
>Ga0070679_100004076_pt1 | contig 13473 bp, 14 predicted proteins | sample KBSC63BmetaG_FD_65652 | JGI IMG/M metagenome (GOLD analysis project Ga0070679, IMG submission 65652) | Corn rhizosphere microbial communities from Kellogg Biological Station, Michigan, USA - KBS C6-3B metaG | ecosystem: Host-associated > Plants > Roots > Rhizosphere | place: USA: Michigan... | reverse complement strand
AGCCGCCACGGCTGCCGGATCGCCGCTTCTCCGCCGGCGAGACGCAAGGCGCGCAGATGCGCGACGCGGCGGAATCCCGCCAGATCGGCGACGAGGAATTCGCCGCCCCAGAGCTCGCCGGCGGGGCCGCAGCCGGTGCCGTCGAAGGCGACGCCGATGACGCGCCCGAGATGCGCGTGCTCGGCGAGGCACGCGGCGATATGCGCGTGATGGTGCTGGACGGCGACGCGCGGCAGCGGCTGCGCCAGCGCCCAGCGCGTCGATCGATAGTCGGGATGCAGATCGTGCGCGACCGAGCTCGGCGCCAGATCGTAGAGCCGCGCCAGCTTGGCGACCGTCTCTTCGAAGAGCGCGAAGGTCGACGGGTGCGAAAGATCGCCGAGGTGCTGCGAGACGAACGCGTCGCTGCCGCGCGTCAAGCACACCGTGCTCTTGAGCTCGCCACCGACGGCGAGCACGCAGGGGCCGGAAAACGGCAGCGCGATCGGCTCGGGCACGAGGCCGCGCGCGCGCCGCACCGGCTGCGTCGCACCGCCGGCGATGCGCAGCACCGAATCGTCGACGCGCGTGTGGATCGGCCGATCGTGCTCGAGGAGCGCGTCGGCGATGTCGCCGAGGTTGCGCTCGGCTTCGTCGTTGTCTTTGGCCAGCGGCTCGTCGCTCTTGTTGCCGCTCGTCATGACGACGAGGGGCGGACCGTCGGCGAGCAGCAGATGGTGCAGCGGCGTCGACGGCAGCATCAGGCCGAGCTCGCGCAAGCCGGGCGCCACCGACGGCGCGACGTCGCCGTCGTCGCGCGCGCGCAGGAGCACGATCGGTCGCGCGGGGCTGGCGAGCGCCTGCGCGGCGACGTCGTCGACCGCGGCGACGCGCTCGACCTCGGCCAGATCGCGCGCCATCAGCGCGAACGGTTTGTGCGGTCGTCGTTTGCGCTCGCGCAGCCGCGCGACGGCGCGGTCATCGCGACCGTCGCACGCGAGCAGAAAGCCGCCGACGCCGCGAATTGCGACGATCGCGCCGTGACGTAAGCGCACGGCGGCAGCGGCGAGCGCGGCGTCACCGACGAGGCGCGGCTCGCCGGGCGCGACCAGCCTCAGCCGCGGTCCGCATTCGGAGCAGGCGTTGGGCTCGGCGTGAAAGCGGCGGTCGCCCGGATCGCGATATTCGCGCTGGCAGCGCGCGCACAAGCCGAACGACGCCATCGTCGTCTGCGATCGATCGTAGGGCAGCGCCCCGATGATGGTGTAGCGCGGTCCGCAGGCGGTGCAGTTGATGAAGGGATAGCGATGGCGTCGATCTGCGGGATCGAAGAGCTCGCGCAGGCAGTCGGCGCAAGGCGCCACGTCGGGCGGGATGCGCGCGGCGGCGGCCGATTCGGCGTCGCTGGCGACGATGGCGAACGCCGCGTCGCCGCGCGGAGCGAGCGCGCGCTCTTCGACGGCGTCGATGCGCGCCAAGGGCGGTGCGGCGACGCGCAAGAGCTCGGCGAATCGCTGCACCAGCGGCGCGGCGCCTTCGACTTCGATCCACACGCCCGCTGCTTCGTTGCGCACGATTCCGGCGAGCCCGAGGCGGCGAGCGACGCGATAGACGGCAGGTCGGAACCCGACGCCCTGCACCGTGCCGCGAACGCTCAGTCCGCGGCGCACGATCGTGTCGTTGTGGATCGCGGACTCGATGCGCATGTCGTTGTCACTCGGTACGCCGCCGGTCGTGCAAGTCAAGACGCGAGGGTTGACATCGGCGGCGCGCGGCCAACATCCGACGCGTGCACGAGCTGGCGCTGACCGAGAGTGTCGTGCAGATGGTCCGCGAGCGGCTCGGCGACCAACGCGTCGTGCGCGTGCGGCTGGAGATCGGGCGGATGATGGCGGTGGTCCCCGACGCGATGCGCTTTTGTTTCGACGTGTGCAGCCGCGGCACGTCGCTCGACGGCGCGCGGCTCGAGATCGCCGAGATCGCGGCGCGCGCTCGCTGTCGTACCTGCGGCGTCGAGCGTGAGCTTCAGGACGCGTTGCCGCTGTGTGCGTGTGGCAGCGCGGACGTCGAGATCGCGGCGGGCAACGAGCTGCGAATCAAGGAAGTGGAGGTGGCTTGAATGTGCGCGACCTGCGGATGCGGAACCGACGTCCACCACGATCACGATCACGATCACGATCACCACGGTCACGATCACCACGGCCACGATCATCACGACCACGTGCACCATGATCACCCGAGGGTCGTCAGCCTCGAGGCGCAGCTCCTGGCCAAAAACGATCGCCTCGCCGCCGACAATCGCGCCTGGCTCGCGACTCGGGCGATCACCGCATTCAACCTCATGAGCTCACCCGGCGCCGGCAAGACGACGCTGCTCGAGCGCACGCTGCGCGATCGCGCCGGCACGCGCGGCTTCGCCGTCATCGAGGGCGATCAGGAGACGACGCGCGACTCCGAGCGCATCCGCGCCGCCGGCGCCCGCGCGCTGCAGATCAACACCGGCGCCGGCTGCCACCTCGACGCGGCCATGGTCGGCAAGGCGCTCTGGGAGCTGGCGCCGGCGCAGCGCTCGGTGCTATTCATCGAAAATGTCGGCAACCTGGTGTGCCCCGCGCTCTTCGATCTCGGCGAGCGCGCGCGCGTCGTCATCGCCTCGGTGACCGAAGGCGACGACAAGCCGCTCAAGTACCCACACATGTTCCGCGCCGCCGACATCGTCGTCCTCAACAAGATCGATCTGCTCCCCTACGTGCAGTTCGACGTCGACCGCTTCTGCGCTAATGCCAGCAGCGTCAACCCGCGCGCCCGCGTCATCCGCACCTCGGCGACGCGCGGCGACGGCCTCGACGACTGGTATCGCTGGCTCGACGCGTGACCGCGGCGCTGGTCGGCCTCGGCTTCCTGCTCGGGCTGCGTCATGCGCTCGAGCCCGATCATTTGAGCGCCGTCGCCGCCCTGGCCAGCCGCAGCGCGCGCGTGCGCGACGTCGCGCGCGTCGCCGCCGCGTGGGGTCTCGGCCACGCCGCCGTGCTGCTCGCCGCCGGCACGGCGCTCGTGTGGACGGGCGCGCATTGGCCGCCCGCGCTCGCGGCGACCCTCGAGCTCGCCGCGGGTGCGATCCTGGTATGGCTCGGCGTCGACGTCGTGCGCCGCGCGCTGCCGGCGCCGCTGCCCGCGGTCGGCGCCGTTGCGCTGGCGACCGAGGGGGGGCCGAGCGACGGCGCGCCCACCTTCGCCGCGCGCGCCTTCGTCATCGGCGGCGTCCACGGCGTCGAAGGCTCGGGCGCCGTCGTGCTGGTCGCGCTGCCGAGCGTGCACTCCGCCTCCGCCGCGGCGCTCTATCTCGGCGCGTTCGGCCTCGGCTCGGTCGCCGGCATGGTCGCCTGCTCGTTCGCGGTGACGCTGCCGCTCGGGATCGTGGCACGACGCTTCGCCGGCGGCGCGCGCCGGCTGCAGCTCGCCGTCGGCGTCACCAGCCTCGCCGTCGGCGCCAGCATGATCGCCGCCTACATTCGCTCGATCTTCACGTAGCGCACCAGATCGGGAATCGAGCGGATGATGAGCAGGCCCGCCAGGACGCCCATCGCGCCCAGCACCACCCGCGTCGCCATCGCAATCGCGTGATCGTTGTTCTTGGCTTTCATGACGTCGCTGCTCCTTCGGCGAGCTGGCGTACGCGCCGCATCGCCGGTTCGACGGCGGCCGTCGCCACCGCGCTCAGTCCCATTCGCTCTTCGAGCTCCGCCGGCTCGCAGCCGACCACGACGACGCGGCCGAGCGTGCCGCCCATCGCGCGCACCATGGCGAACACCGAGGGCAGGTCCACCGAATGCGCGTCGGCGCGTCCGACGCTGTCATCGAGCGACGGCTCGACGACGAACAAGGTTCCCGGCGCCGCGCCGCGGGTCACGGCGTCGACGGCAATGACGAGGTCGTAGCCGTCGAGCAGCCGATAGGCGAGGTGCAGGCCGGCGATGCCGACATCGAGCACCTCGACGTTCGGCGGCAGCGGCTCGTCGCAGAGGCGGCGCGCCACCTCGACGCCGAAGCCGTCGTCGGCGAAGAAGATGTTGCCGATGCCGGCCACGAGCACGCGCGCCATCGCCGTCAGCCTCCGCTCGCGCGCGCCCGCGAGCGCAGCAGATCGATCTGCACCAGCGGCCCGGCCGCCGCCGGCTCGCGCAAGCCTTCGACCTCGACGCGTTCGAGCTCGGGCGCCGCTTCCAAAAGGACGCGCTCGATGGCCGCGGCCGCGCCACGGATCGCCGGCGCGTCAATCGCGCGCAGCCGCACGACCGCGCCGTCGAGCGCGAGCAGCTCCAAGGTGCCGAAGGTCGGCGCCAGCTCGTCGAGTGTTCGCCGGATGCGCGCGTCGAGCGGCAGCGGATGCAGCCCGTGCAGCGCCAGCAGGCTGGCCACGAGCTCGTCGTCCGCGAGCGCCGGCCGCGCAGCGGGATCGACCGCCTCGAGCATTCGCCCGAGCGCGCGACCATAGAGATCGACGATCGACGTGACCAGCTCGTCGACGCGTCGCCACGCCGGCGGCCCGACGCTGGCGCGCACCTCCTCGAGCAGCCGCTCGATGCGCTCGCTGGTGTCGCCCGCGTCGCTCATCTCCTTCGATGTGGTCGCGCCGTCCGGCATGTCAATCCTCAGCCGAGCGGTTCCACTTCGTCCGCGTAGAAGTAGTGGTAGCGCCCCTTCCACAAATGCAGCTCCGCCGCCGGGTCGTCGTCGATGGTGACGGCGAGGCAGTCGCGCCCGTCGACGTCGCGCTTTATCTCCTGGACCGTGGCCGTGCGCCCGTCGAGGAACATGTCTTGCGCGTCGGTGCGGCGCGAGCCGGGGCGCAGGCGCACGCGAGCTCCCGTGCCGACGGTGGCGTTGCCGATGCGCACCGCGGCGCCGCCGCGCGGATCGCGAAACGCGCCGTGAAGTTGTGCCCACGCGTTTTCGGGCAGCGCATCGACGCGATCGATGATGGCGGCGACGTGTGGATCGGTCGCGCGGGCCAGCCTCTTCTCCTCGTCGGTGAGCAGCAGCGTGCGCAAGCTCAGGATCTCGTCGATCTCGGTGGCGTCGAAGAGGTTGCCCGGGCTCTCCGGCGCTACCGCGGGATGGTCGTACAGGATGATCGGGCACGACAGCAGCAGATCGCGCCGTCCCGGCTCTCCGGCGAGCACCGGATAGGTGCCGACGTTCTTGCACGCGGCCGCCGCAACCGCCGCTTCCTCGGGAGGATCGATCAGCGACACGAAATCGCCGCCGTCGACGGCGAGGAGCAGATGCGTCCCCAGCGTCGCCCCGATCAGCGTCTCGTCGCGCGCCGCCGACGGATGCGCGCACGCGCTCAGGTTCTCGACGCGCATCCGCAGCTGCACGAGGCCGGCGACGTCCCCCGCGGTGACCGCGATCGTCAGGCGAAGCGCCAGCGGCGCGCGCGTCCGCCGCACGCGCGCGACCTCTCGCCCGTCGACGGCGACGATCGTTTCGCGCGTCTCGTCGCCGTCGAAGCGAATCGGCACGACCGCCTCGGCATCGCCGAGCGCATGCGAAAAATCGATCTCGCACACCTCGCCTTCGTCCCACGGCACGAGAAGCTTGCCGTCGACGTCGAGCGACGCGATCGCCTCGCCCGCCGGCGTCTCGACGCGCCGGCGGCGCAGCCGCAAGAAGCGCAGCTTGCCGTCGATGCGCGTCCGCGGCGTCGCTTCGACGAGGCACTGTGTCTCCATCCACCACGGATCGCTCTTCGTCGCCTCGCTCGCCGCGCGCGGCGCCAGCACGCCGAACTGCCAGCGCAGCTGATTCTTCGTCGACGTCGGGCGATACGGGTAGAGCGCGTAGCCCTCGAACAGCACGGCATCGGCAACGGCGCGAGCGCGTTCGAACGTCATGGCTTTTCCACCTCCGCGGCCCGGTCGAGGCGCGCGATGAAAGTTTCGATGGCCGCGCGCGCTTCGTCGCCGCCGTCGAAGCCGCGCCAATGTCGCCGCACGAGCGCGACCAGCTCGTAGCAGGCGTCGATGGGCACGAGATGGCAGCGCGCGTTGGCGCCGCCGCGCGGCCGATGAATCAAGAGCGCCTCGACGCCGGGCTCGACCTTCGCCGACAGCGGCACCAGCGACGACAAGGCCTCGGCCGCCGCCTCCGACAGCGGCGCCTCGACGGTGCCGGCCGGGCTCGGGTAGAACGCGATCCAGCCTTCGCGCCGCACGACGAACGCCAGCTGCACCGGAATCTCGACCCGCGCCCAGTCGGCGTCGCCTGGCAGGAAATTGCGCGCCGCGATCACGCGCGCCGGCACCGTCCGGTAACGGCCGTTGCCCGCGTGCGCGTCACGAAACAACACGGCGCACGCCGTACACGCGCACTGCAGCTCGTGACGCTCGAGCGCGATCACATGCGCATGCCGCTCCGCGACGGGCGCGCCGCACAGCTCGCAGCGCGCATGATCTTCGCGTCGCTGCGGCGCGCGGCGGGCGAACGGCATCAACGCGCGAAGCGGTTTCATGGCGTCCACGGAATACGCCGCATTCTTCCTCGGGCAAGCCCTCGATTGACGGCAGTAGCGAGCGCGCCACATTTCCTCGAAGGAGGTGCGCGGATGGATGAGCTGGTGCCGCCGATTTCCGAGGTGCACGTCCTGTGGATCTCCGAAGGCATGAGCTGCGACGGCGATTCCGTGTCGATCACCGCCGCGCAGCAGCCGAGCATCGAAGACGTCGTCCTCGGCGTCATTCCCGGTCTGCCCAAGGTGCACCTGCACAACAAGGTGCTCGCCTACGAGACCGGCGCCGATTTTCTGGAGCCATTTTGGAAAGCGTCGCGCGGCGAGCTCGGTCCGTTCGTGCTCGTCATCGAAGGCTCGATCCCCAACGAGAAGATTCACGCCGACGGCGGTTACTGGACCGGCTTCGGCAATCGTCCCGGCACCGATCAGCCGAAGACCTTGAACGAATGGATCGACGAGCTGGCTCCGCGCGCGCTGGTCGTGGTCGCCGCCGGAACCTGCGCCACCTACGGCGGCATTCACGCGATGGCCGGCAATGCGACGGGCGCGATGGGTCTCGCCGATTATCTCGGCTGGGATTTTCGCTCGCTCGCCGGCCTGCCCATCGTCAACGTGCCCGGCTGTCCGGTGCAGCCGGACAACTTCATGGAGACGTTCCTGTGGCTCTTGCAGTTCGCCGCCGGCAAGGCGCCGCTCATTCCGCTCGACGAGAACTTCCGTCCGACGTGGCTCTTCGGCAAGACGGTGCACGAAGGCTGCAGCCGCGCCGGCTACTACGAGCAGGCTGACTTCGCGCTCGATTTCAATTCGCCGAAGTGCCAGGTCAAGGTCGGCTGCTGGGGCCCGGTCGTGAACTGCAACGTGCCCAAGCGCGGCTGGATGAGCGGCATCGGCGGCTGTCCCAACGTCGGCGGCATTTGCATCGCGTGCACCATGCCCGGCTTCCCCGACAAGTTCATGCCGTTCATGGACGAGCCGCCCGGCGGCACGCTCTCTTCGATGCTCATCAAACCCTACGGCGCGCTCATCCGCGCGCTGCGCGGCTTCACCAACAAGGGCATCAACAAAGAGCCGAAGTGGCACCACAACGACGGCGAGCTGACCAGCGGCTACAACCCGCGCTGGCCGAACAACCACTAGCGAGCGAAGCGAGCGCTAGCAAAGATAGGAGCCGCGCATGGCAACGTCACTCGAAGGCCACGTAGCCGAAGGTCGTCGCCTCGTCGAGATGAACTGGGATCCGGTGACTCGCATCATCGGCAATCTCGGCATCTACACCAAGATCGACTTCGACAACCGCGAGGTCGTCGAGTGCAAGTCGACGTCGTCGCTGTTTCGCGGCTACTCGGTGTTCATGAAAGGCAAAGATCCGCGCGACGCCGGCTTCATCACCAGTCGCATCTGCGGCATCTGCGGCGACAATCACACGACCTGCTCGGTGTACGCGCAGAACATGGCGTACGGGATCAAGATGCCGATCATGGCCGAGCACATCTACAACCTCGGCGAAGCGGCCGAGTACATGTTCGACCACTCGATCTTCCAGGACAACCTCGTCTTCGTCGACTTCTGCGAAAAGATGGTGCGCGAGACCAATCCGTCGCTCCTGGCCAAGGCCGAGTCGACGGCGTCACCGCACGCGAGCGTGCACGGCTATCGGACGATCGCGGACATCATGCGCGCGTGCAATCCGTTCGAGGGCACGCTCTATCGCGAGGCGCTGCAGATGAGCCGCCTGACGCGCGAGATGTTCTGCCTCATGGAAGGGCGTCACGTCCATCCGTCGACGCTCTATCCCGGCGGCACCGGCACCGTGCCGACGCCGCAGGTGTTCTCCGATTATCTCGTGCGCCTGATGAAGTTCATCGACTTCGCCAAGCGCGCGGTGCCGCTCAACGACGATCTGTTCGACTTCTTCTACGACGCGATGCCGGGCTACGAGGAAGTCGGCCGGCGGCGCGTGCTGCTCGGCTGCTGGGGCGCGTTCCAGGATCCCAACGTCGTCGACTACAAGTACGAGAACATGACGACGTGGGGCCGCGCGATGAAGGTGACGCCCGGCATCGTCGTCGACGGCGAGCTCATCACCACCGACCTCGTCGAGATCAACCTCGGCATCCGCATCCTCCTCGGCAGCTCGTTCTACGACGACTGGGAAGAGGAGGAGGTCTTCGTCACCCACGATCCGCTCGGCAACCCCGTCGACAAGCGCCATCCGTGGAACCAGACGACCCTGCCCAGACCGCAGAAGCGGCAGCTCGACGGCGGGCCCTACAGCTGGGTCATGAGCCCGCGCTGGTTCTGGAAGAAGACGGGCGAGCATCTGCCGCTCGACACCGGGGGCGGTCCGCTCGCGCGCTTGTGGTCGACGGCGCTCGCCGGGATCGTCGACACGCAGAACGTCAAAGCGACGGGCAAGAGCGTCAAGATCAACCTGCCGAAGACCATCTCGTCGGGCGAGACGGAGCTCGAGTGGAAGATTCCCAAGTGGGCCAACACGCTCGAGCGCGATCGCGCGCGCGCCTATTTCATCGCGTACGCGGCGGCGATGGCCGTCGACTTCGTCGAAAATGCGCTGCAGCGCGTGTACAAGGGCGACGTCAAGACGTTCGAGGACTTCAAGGTGCCGGACGACGCCATCGGCTGCGGCTTCCACGAAGCGGTGCGCGGAGTCCTCTCGCACCACATGGTCGTGCGCGACGGCAAAATCGCCAACTATCACCCGTATCCGCCGACACCATGGAACGCCAGCCCGCGTGACAGCTTCGGCCAACCGGGGCCGTACGAGGATGCGGTCCAGGGTTTGAAGCTCTTCGAAGAGAATGGGCCCGACAAGTTCAAGGGCATCGACATCATGCGCACGGTGCGCAGCTTCGATCCGTGCCTGCCGTGCGGCGTGCACATGTTCGACGGGCACGGCGCCAAGGTGCTCGAACAGTGGCATTCGCCGATGCTGGGCGCGCCGAACCGCAAATAGGAGGAGAGCTCGTGAAGACCACTGACAATCTGATCGTCGGTAAGCCCGACGTGGATCCCTCGACACCGTCGCATTCGTTTGGCGTGCGCGAGGGCAACATGCGAAAGAGCATCATTCGCGAGCCGGGCATCAAGCGCGCCGGCCGCTTCATGGCGCAAGCGACCGCGCGGCGCTCGACCGGCATCAATGCCAAGCAGCATGTGCCGATCGATCCGCGCATGCCGATCCTGACGCCTCCGTAAGCGACGCTCAGGCAGCGTGCAAGAGGCGGCGGCCGCGCACGATCAGCCGCGGCCGCGCGATGAGCAGCGCGGAGGCGGCAAGCGCGCCGAGCCCGAGCAGCATGGCGCTCAAGACGCCGCCGATGGCCAATGGCTTTTTGAGCGTGCGCGCGGCGACGCTGCCCATGCCGGTCGGCATCGGCTCGTCGCGTCCGAGGATCTCGATCTGCGCCGAGCGCACGACGACCTCGCGGATGAACAACAGATGCTTCGCCTCTTCCGCCAGGCGCTTGGCGAAAGCGGCCTTCGCCTTCTTGTCGCCGGCGTCATCGGCGAGCTTGACCAGCACGTCCCAGCCGGCGTTGTCGGCGAGCTCGGCAGCGAGGAGCGCGTGCACGAGATGGATCACCTTCTGGTGCCCGTCGCAGATGACGCTCTTGATGCCCAAGCCTTCTTCGGTCTCGAGCTGCGCCATGTCGGTCGCTTCGTTGGGGTAGCCGCCGAGCGCGCGGATCTGCGCCTCGAGCCACTCCTCGTGCTCCTTTTCTTCGGCGCGGATCTCGCGCAACTGACCGACGATCGCGTGATAGCGCGGCTCGGCGTTGCGCTCGATCTTTTCGATGACGCTGTCGTACAGCTTGACGCCGGTTCGTTCGAAGGCGAGACGGCCACTGAGGACGTCGAGCACGAACGCGGCATTCTTCTGAGCGAGCTTTTCCATGGTTCCGTAGGTAGGCCGCTTCGTCGCGGCGACAATTCGGTCCGGCAACTGCCGTAGCGGATTCAGCGTGGCGTCAGCCACCACGTCGGCGCGCGGTGACCGACGACGGTGGCGGCGCCTTCGAAGCGGGTAACCGTCGAGCGCTCGAACAGCGGCGCCAAGAGCGAATCGTAGTCTTCGTCGACGACGACGGCGGCGAAGCGGCGCGCGCGCAGCGCGTCGTCGAAGCCGGCGATGACGACGCCCGTCGGCGCCAGATCGGCGGCAGCCATTTCGCCGGCGAGCGGGCGCTTGCCGGCGAGGCGCGCGTACCACGGGCGCGACGGCAGCCACACGTCGCCGTCGACGGCGCGCAGCCGCGCCAGGAGCGCCTCGTCGCGCGCGCGCTCGTCGGCGGCGGGCACGAGGAGCGACAGCGCGTAGCCGGTCGCGTACGGCCGGTCCGCCGGCACGAAGCGCTCGAGCAGCGACGGCACGACACGCGGCGCCAGCAGCACGGTCGCCGCCGCCAGCGCCCAGGCGCGCGTCGACGATCGCGCGTCGCCGCCGGCAACGATGCGCGCCAGCGCCACGCCGACGAGCAGCGACGAAAAGTAGATTCCGGGGATGAACGCGTTGATGTATCCGCCCGCCGTCGCCTTGCCGATCGCGGAGACGAAGATGCCGACGAGCGCCAGCCACGCCGTCCAGCGCAACGACGGCGCGCTGCGGCGCCACAGCGCGAAAGCCACGAGCGGCACGGCGGGCAGAAGGAGCAGCAAGACGCGTCCGGGCACGAGCAGCGCCGCGAGCGTATAGAAGCGATGCGAGCGATGGACGCGCGCGACGTAGAACCAGAACCAGCCGTCGGTGGCGTGCTGCATGGCCCACAGCGCCGGCAGCCCGAGGAGCGCCAGCGCGGCGACGAAGACGACGGCGGCGCGGCGATCGACGACGAAGAGCGCCGCCGAGACCGCGAGCATGAACGGCGCGGCCGTTTGCTTGGTGAAGAACGCGGCGACGAGCAGCGCCGCCGCGCCCGCCAGGCCCAGCGTCGAGTGACGCGCGCGCCAGGCCAGCGTCGTGCCGGCGGCGGTCAGAAGCAGCCACAACGAATCGACGCGCACGAGATCGTACCAGGCGCCTGTCGCTGCGTAGGCGGCGCACGGGATCGCCATCGCCACCGTCGCGGCGGCGTGACTGCCGCCTTCGGCGCGGACGAAGCGCCAGCCGATCACCAGCGCGCCGGCGAACGACGCCGTCGACAGCGCGCGCCCGAGCGCATAGGAGACGCCGCCCGCGACGTGGGCGAAGAGCGCCACGAGCGCCGGGTAGAGCGGCGGATACGGATGCGGCACGAAGTCGAGCGTCGGCGGCGGATAGAGCGGCTGTCCGTCGAAGAGCCGTTGCGCGTGCCACAGCGTGGCGCCTTCGAGCCACTCGAGATCGAACGGGTGCGCGAGGCGATGCGCGACGACCCACGCGAGCATGCCGAACGCCAGCGCCGCCGTCGCGAGCGCGACGCCGCGCGCGATCGACGCGGAGGAGCGAGCAGGCGGGAAGGCGGCCACGGCCGCAGCATACCGGGGAACGCGCGCTCGGCGCAGCTACAGGCGCCAGCTGCAGTCGAACGTGCAGTCGCGCGCGCCGTCGAGGCGACAGCGATGCAGGACGAGGACGTCGCGTCCACCGGAGCGGGCGATGGCGACTTCGTAGAAGCCGGCGGTGCTCTCGCAGTCGGGCGTCGTCACCGTCAGCATGTTGCGCACGAAGATGTGCGCGTGCGTCGGGCCCACGCGCTCGTAGCCGAATTCGCCGTCTTCGTAGTAGAGCCGTCGCATGGCGCCGATACGCGACATGATCACGTGCGGATCGTTGCGCGCGATCAGCGTCGCGTGAAATTGGTCGAAGTTCACCTCCGCCGAGCTGCGCCCGAGCAGGCGGTAGACCCGCTTGGGATTGCCCGGATCGAGCGCCTCGGCGATCGCGCCGTCGAGTCGCGCGTTGAGCACCAGCGGATAGCGTCCGACCGGCAAGATGATGCCGCCGAGGAGCTTCTGATCGGCCGCCGGCAGCCTGCCGACGACGCGCCTGGTGCCGCCGGCGCCGAGGCGCTGCTCGATGAAACGAAGCCGCGCCAAGAGCGTCTTGCCCGTAATCGTCGTCTCCATCGCGCCCTTCGATCGTAGGGCATGGCGACCGCGCTTTTGCGCCAGATTGCGCGCAAAAGCTGCCACGCGCCCGGCGGTCAGCGGCTCGCCGTCGCCGACAGGGTGCGATACGCCGCCGGCGCCACGCCGAGCGCGCGCTCGAACGCGCGCGTCATCCGCGGCGCGCTTCCGAAGCCGCAACGCGCGGCGATCGTCTTCGTCCCGAGCGTGGTCGTCGCGAGCAGGGTGCGCGCCCGCTCGACGCGCAGCTTCTCGACGAGCTTCGCCGGCGTCGTGCCGAGCTGCTGCACGCAGTGGCGGTGCAGCGAGCGCACCGACATGCCGGCCCGGCGCGCCAGCTTGTTCACGTCGAGTCGGCTGCGCAGGTTGGCGCGCAGCCACGCCACCACCGGGGCGAACGGATCCGACGCCGTCGCTTGCGCCACCAGCTCCTCGCTGAATTGCGACTGGAACCCGGGGCGGCGTGCGTAGAGCACGAGGTGCGCCGCGACGCTGTCGGCGAGCTGCCGTCCGTGATCCTCTTCGACCATCGCCAGCGCCATGTCGATCCCGGTGGTGACGCCGGCCGAGGTCCAGACGCGCCCGTCGCGAACGAAGATCGCCTCCTTGTCGACGTCGAGCGCCGGATGCAGGTGCGCCAGCCGATCGCAGGACGACCAGTGCGTCGCCACCCGCCGGCCGTCGAGGATGCCGGTGCGCGCGAGGATGAAGGCGCCGTCGCACACCGACCCGATGCGCCGCGCGACGCGGCCCGCGCGCGCGAGCCAGCGCAGGAGCGCTTCGTTCGCGGCGGCCTTTTCCATGGCGCGATCGGCCCCGCCGACGACGAGCACGGTGTCGTCCGCTCGCGGGCGAAGAGCGGCGAGATCGCGCGCGGCGACCGACAGGCCCGAGGTGAGCTCGATGGAGCA
>Ga0070679_100004075_pt1 | contig 13474 bp, 17 predicted proteins | sample KBSC63BmetaG_FD_65652 | JGI IMG/M metagenome (GOLD analysis project Ga0070679, IMG submission 65652) | Corn rhizosphere microbial communities from Kellogg Biological Station, Michigan, USA - KBS C6-3B metaG | ecosystem: Host-associated > Plants > Roots > Rhizosphere | place: USA: Michigan... | reverse complement strand
GACAACTCCTGTATTATCGAAATCCAGGACGAAGGCTCAAAAATCGTACGCCTCAAAGAAATGGCGCCGAGCAGCCTGCGCTTAGTAGACGGTTTTGCCATTGGCGACATCCAGGAGGTGGTTATTCGCGATCGTACCGTACTCGCGCAAGAAGGCATGTTTGTGATCATCGCGACGGTTAACCCCAAGACCGGCAAGCTGCGCAAATCACCCGACATCATCAGCCGCGGCTTTGTGTACCTGCGCGAGAACCAAGAGATGCTCCAGCAAGCGCGCCTGCTTGTCAAAAAAGCAATAGAAGACACCTCAAAGGGTCAGCAGCCGGTCAACTTTGACTACGTTAAAAATAACGTCACAGACGCGGTCGCACGATTTTTGTTCGAGAAAACTAACAAGCGCCCTATTGTCATCCCAGTAATTTTGGCGGTATAGTTTTAGAGGAAGTGGTGCAGGAGGGCTAGATGGCTAAGCAAAAATTTAGTGCGGTCACCAAACTTTGGAAACCAAAAAAGTCAAAAAAGAAAAGTAGCAAAAAATTGCGAAAGAGACTGTTCAAAAAAGGCGTATTCTAGTGCGCCTTTTTCTTTTGTAACGTCCACAAACTCAGCATTGTTTTAAACGGCAGAGTACGTTACTGTGGAGCGCAGTAACGAGTACATCAGCACGGGGAGAAAATACATGAGCCACTTTCTGAGAAGTTTAGGCAGTTTTTTGGGACCACTTGATCCGCATGTCCGCAATAACGAAAGGTGGGCTCGCAACAGCAAGCGCGAATCGTTGCTTGGCCATGCCAAACACGAACGTATTTCTGGAACAGAGCCCTTTGTACAGGTCAACAGTCGAGTACAGGAAGCAAGGCCTGATTTGACCGATCGGCTTATCGAAGAACACTTGCGCCGGGCACAAATCAACGCAGGAGGCGGCAATGGAAATTATTAGCTTTCCTGCAGACCACATAAAACAAGTGGTTCCGATTGAAGAGTATCGGCCGACTTCCGAAGAGCTCAAGCTTCATTTTTGGGCGGCAAATAACAAGGCGTTTTGCCCGGAGACCAAAAAAACGATCGCGAACTTTATCTTGCGGAAAAAAGGAGCCAAGCTTGGACCTCTCACTATTGCCGAGATGAATTCTCTCAAAATCAAGGCGAGAGATCTCGGCGTTCCGCTTGATCGCTAGTCAGCCAGCCCAAATCGCCTTTTGTCTTTCTTGAGCATCCCCTCTTTGCCTAATCGCTCAAGCTCGCGTTCCACCTCTCCCGCACTGTGTGAGAGGTTTTTTCTTAACTCAGCTTTTGTTTGCGGTTTTTTTAGAAGCTCGCGCAAAATCGCGCCGCGCAGCTGGCGTGCCGAACCTTCGAACTTGCTTTGCTTAACATAATGCTTGCTTTGTTTGTTTAGCTTGATTCCCTTTTTCTTGAGATAGGCACCGTAGTCCATCAAAGCGGCATAGAACTCACGTGGTTCAAGCTTAGTCTTTTTTAAAGCTTCTGCCACCAAAGAAAGTATCTCTGCGTCGGAAACCCCCGAAAAATGTTTTGACGTGGAGTAGAGCTCCCGTTCATCTTTCCCCTGCAAAACATTTTTCGGGGGTTTCCTGTAACAAAAGTACAGAAACACCGTGCGGATGTTGGTTTCTATTAATACCTCAGGGCTATTATGGGCAAAAGCGGCCACAGCGCGTGCCGTGTATGGGCCGATGCCCGGTAATTCTTCGAGGGCGGAAACTTTTTTAGGAAACCGCCCTTTATATTGCTTAACGGCTGCTTGGGCGGAAAGTTGTAGATAGCGGGCGCGGCGGTTGTACCCCAATCCTTGCCAGGCTTTGAGCACTTTGCTCAGTGGAGCTTTTGCTAATGCTTTGGCATTTGGAAATTCTTTTAAGAAATTTTTATAAAATGGCAGCACACGCTCAACTTGTGTTTGCTGTAGCATCACTTCGGACACTAAAATTTTGTACGGGTCGCTAGTGTTGCGCCACGGCAAATGAGTCCTTCTTTCTTTTTTGTAATAAACCTCAACTTCTTTAAGGAGTTTAGAAATTTCTTTCACTCGAACATAGTAACAAAAAATCCCCTTACGGGGATTTTTTGGAACCTAAGTTCAAGCAGACTGCTATTTGTAAGCAGTAAACTGCTTAGTGCTTAGGATGCTTTAGGACGTGCCTCCGAGACCGTGAGCATACGACCGCCGAACTCCTTGCCATTCCACATAGCAATTGCGTTCTGCACGTCTGCGTCATTGGCCATTTCAACGAAGCCGAAGCCACGTGAACGGCCAGTCTCGCGATCGGTCACAATCGAAGCCGAAGCGACTTCACCTGCCTGAGCAAATGCGTCGCGGAGCTCGTCCCCCGTAGTGCGGTACGGAAGACCGCCTACGAAAAGTTTGAGTGCCATATTGATGCGCGAAAAACTTGTATTAGTAATACTTGTTCTTCGTAAGACGACCCTCCCGACACCATATAGGCACACTGGAGATACTTACTACGAACGCCCCTACGCTACCACACCTAGACCTTAGATGCAAACACGACCAGGCGCTTGTCGAAGCTCTTCTCCGACGGGACCCAGACGCCGTCACAGGTAATAAGGACGAGTTGCGAAGGCCCCGACGTGGCAAAAATAGACCCTGCAGGCGCCGTATTTACTGGATATTCTTCGATATTAGTGACCTCAAAACTTACCACGCTGCCAGAAGCATCGGTGACCTGTATCTTATCCCCAAGCGCAATTTGAGAGAGGTGTTGGAATACGCCTGCAGTCGTTAGTGCGTTGTTTACATGGCCGTCAATTACTGCGTTGCCCGCAGCACCTGGTTTAGAGCCAAGAGAGTACCACGCAACGTCGCCAAATGTTTTTGGCGTATCCATCGAGCCGTCATCTTTTCTTCCTACCTGCTCGACATTCGCATTGACGCCGATTGAAGGGATGATCAGTTTTGCCGGAATGAGTGCGCCCGTGCTCAAAGTGGCCACCCTAGCGGGCGTTGAAGTAGCGGCAGTGACCGGATGATTGAGAAGTTCGATCGCCGGCGCGAATGCAAACAACGAAGCATTATCGCCAAAAGTTGCATGTGCAACGCGCGTTGATATGTCGGCAGCGCCGTAGAGAAGCACGAAAAGTCCAAAAACCGTAGCGGCGATACGCCAGCTACGGCCTGGTGCTTTAGAGAGATAGACGCTGCCCTTAGCGGGTGACGATAGCAAGAGCTTTTCGGACATATGGATAGGTAATGACCCCTGATGCGATAAGGAGTACTACAGCTAGTGCAAATGCAGCGCCATCCTGCGGGCCAAAACCCGTGTTCGGGAGGCTCGGGATGTAGGTTGGCGTAAGGCTAACGCCGCCAGGATAAGTAGTTGCGCCGATCGGCGAGATAACGCCCGGAGCACCGTAGCCAACTACTGGATAGCCAACAACGTTGATTGAGCACGTTGCGCTCTGCGCACCATTCATAACGGTAATAGTATTTACGCCCGGAGAAAGAAGCGTGGTCGTGTAGGTCGTACCAATGTTGTATTGCGTGCCGTTCGGTACTGCGGAATTCATCCAGTTAAACTGGCTGAACTGTCCGCCTTGCGCGGTAAACGTAACGTTAGTACCGACAGTAACCGTCTGTGACGCCGGCGAGCAGGTCAAAGGCGCAGTGTAACCGTTGTATCCGTAGTACGACGACGGGTAATACTGGTTCGGATAGTAGGTATTTGGATAGTTGTTATAGTAACCGCTATTGCTGCTTTCGGTAATAATGCAGCTTGCAGACTCGCCGTTTACAATATTGCCCGAGCAGCCCTGCGAGTAGCTTGCCGCGTAGCCTGTAAGCTGGAGCGCCTGTACCACATAGCTGCCATTGACCGTAACCGACGTGCCCGAAAGTGAACCTGGGAACGAAGATGGGTTTGCATTGGCACCAGTAACAGCGACTACAAAGTCACTTGGATTACGCGTTATGTTATTGAAAGAGCCGTTAGTAACCTGGACATATACTGAAAGGTTGCCCGACGTGCAAGTTGTCGGAGCATTCAAGTTCCACCAGTGATTGTTTGACTGGCAATTAACAGTCTGTGCAGATACAAAAGCCGGCACGAAGCTGGCAAGCAGGATAAGACCTGTGATTGTTGAAACGATAGCGCGGATAGACATACAGCGAGTAGATAGTATTGATAAATAATGTTGACGGCGCAACTCTACCACTATTTTTAGTATTAACAAGGAGGTTAAAAACCGAGGTTAGAGAGACTGTCAGACCCCGAACCCATAGAGACCCCTTCGGCCGCAAAGAACGCCGGCAGCACAAACGGGATAATAAGGAGAGGTATGATAATCATTCCCACTGTTACGATAGCGGTCCAGAGCATGTATTTGCGCACCTTTTCGGCCGATTTAAACGTCTCGTCCACCTTCCCTTCCAACTCTATGATCTTTAGTTCAATACGATCAAGCTGCTCGTTCATAGCTCTAGTATATAGCATCTGTTTTATTTGACCCGACTAAAGTCGGGTCGCGGGCTTTCCACAGATCCTGGACATTTTCATTGACTCTTAAACATAGAAGGTATATGCTTAGGTTACCTAACTATTAGGTAATTGAAATGAGTACTCGCGACGACACCGCCACGCTCTTTACCGAAATTGGCCTTATTATTAAAGGCCGCATGCAAAAGGCGCTCCCCTTGCCGCTTTCGCAGTGCCAGACGCTCAACTTTATAGACGAACATCAGCACCCCAGCATGCAAGAGGTTGCGCGATACTTTCATATACGCGCGCCGTCGGCGACCTTGTTGGTCGACGAGTTGGTGCGCGCGGGCTTCGTCGAGCGAAGGGCGAGCCCGCGCGATCGGCGCAAAGTCGAAGTACGGTTAACGCAAAAAGGCAAACGGCTCTCTAAAACAATCAGCGTGCGCCGCAAAAATGTGCTCGATTTGATGTTTAATTCGCTTAGTATAGACGATCGCAGACACCTCAACCGTATTTTAGAAAAAGTGATCAGCGACGATTAAAAAGATTATCAAACAACTGAAAATTTATATATGAAAACAACGTATCGGGAAATTGCCACTCACCCACTCGTGCTTGGCGCTCTGGGTTTTGTGGTTGTCATAGCACTGGGCAGCTTCTTGTACTACGGGTCGGCGACAAAAGCGCCTACCAGTACTATCGACGCAAGCACCGCAACAACCTCTGCGCAAACGCTTACTGCCACGGGCGTTGTTGAGCCGGCACAAAATCCTGACTTGGCATTTGTAAGTGGTGGCCGCGTCACGCGCGTCAACGTGAGCGTCGGTCAAACCGTGAGCCAGGGCCAAGTACTTGCATCACTTGATACGGCCACCCTTTCTGCACAACGTGCGAACGCTGCGGCAAACCTCGCGAGTCAGGAAGCTAAACTATCTTCGATGCAAGCAGGTGCGCGTGGCGTCGACGTGGATGCAAAACAAACGGCAGTCGACCAGGCAAATATTACTCTAAACAATACATATGCTAATGTCGCCGCTAACATCACCAGCTCGTATGACAAAGCACTCAGCGGCATTTCATCCAACACTGACACGCTTTTTAATTCGCCTAACACCGCAACGCCGACGTTGGTATTTACCACCACCAACTCGCAAGTAACTTCGGATGCAATTAACGCGCGCGCAAACGCTAATCTTACGATGACTAACTGGGACACGGCGCTCCAGTCTGTTTCGAGCGCCTCTTCTAAAAGCGGCCTTGATGCCGCGCTCACAAATGCAATCCAAAATCTTAGCACCATACACTCGTACGACGACAAAGTACTTGCAGCGCTTGTTATTGCAGTGCCGTCAAACAGCTTTCCACAAGCTTCAATCACTGCGTCGCAAACTTCTGTAGGCAGCTTCCGCGACACCATTAACTCGCAGATACTTTCTTTGCAGGCCATGCAGCAGCAGATTTCGACCAACAAAGTAGCCGTACAGGCTGCACAAGATGCACTTAACCAAACGCTTGCGGGTTCTTCGGCGCAGGACTTACAAGCGCAACAGGCGCAAGTTGATGCGGCAAAGGCAACGGTTGCTATGTATGATGCACAAATTTCAAACGCAATCGTAGTTGCTCCCTTTAGCGGTACCGTATCGAGCGTGCAGGTAAAGCCGGGCGACATTGTCGCCGCAAACAAAACAGCCGTATCGCTTAATCCCAAAGGAGCTCTCCAAGTGGTTGCGTACTTTACCGCTATCGATATCACCAAGATAAAGCCCGGCATGCCGGCCACGGTAACCCTAGATGCCTATGGCAATAGCAAAGTGTTTGCTGCAACCGTGGTATCTGTTGATACGGCGCCAAGTCCAACGAGCGACGCGCCAAACGCACCAACCGGCTACAAAGCCACCTTGCAGTTTGAGGCTAGCGACCCGTCGATCACCTCAGGCATGAACGCCAACATTAGCATTCCACTTTCGCAGTACTAGTTGCAGAATAAATTTATCTTCGTATATGCCAACAGAACACGGAACAAAAAAGAAAACGGACAGGAAAATATATATTATTGCGGCGGCTATCGTTGTACTACTCGGCGGCGGCATTGCAGGATTTGCTTATATCAAAGCTGCAAGCCGGGTTGTATCAATAGACAACGCAACTCTTTCAGCTCCTATTGTTAACCTTTCTCCCACCACACCCGGTGTACTTAACGAAATATATGTAAAGCCGGGCGACCTCTTGCCAGCAAATACGGTCGTAGCGAGCGTTGGCACCGAGCTTATCAAATCAACCGCGGGCGGTCTCGTAGTTACCGTTAACGACAATATCGGCAAATCTGTCGGGCCCAGCGACACAGTGGTAGCTACCATAGACCCAAATGCACTTCGTGTTGTGGGTGTCTTAGACGAAAATAAGGGCCTCAGCAGCATTAAGGTCGGTGATCCAGTCACGTTTACGGTAGATGCATTTGGCGGACAGACCTTTGGTGGCATGGTCGATGAGATAGCTCCCACCGCAAACCAGACCGGTATTGTGTTTAATATATCGAACTCGCGCGAAACGCAGCAGTTTGATGTTAAGGCGCGCTTTGACGCCGCGGCTTATCCGCAGCTTAAAAATGGGATGTCCGCACGCATGACCGTGTTCCTGCAATAAAAACTATGGCAACTGCAGCTGCTACAAAAGTTGGTGCACACTCATCATCGCGCGTCGGCCACCCGTGGCTTGTGCTTGCAACCGTGATGGTTGGCACACTGCTTATCGGTCTCGACCGTACGGTGGTTAACCTAGCGGTGCCGAGCGTCATCAACGATTTTGGCATCACCGTAACCGCAGCAGCCTGGATTGCCACTTCTTACATCATAACTAACGCGGTGTTTGTGCCGGTGTTCGGCAAGCTCGGCGATCTGTTTGGCAACCGCGTAATCTATGTATACAGCTTTATCGGCTTTATCGTCGTATCTATCTTTGCAGGTATTGCATGGAACTTCGATTCGTTAGTGTTCTTCCGCGCAATACAGGGGTTGGTGGGAGCGGCAATTTACCCGACCGCTATGTCGCTTATCGCAAAATCATTTGCAGATACTAAAGCGCGTGCGCAGGCGCTTGGTATTTGGTCTTCTTCTTTTGCGGTTTCGGCAGTTATCGGCCCGCTCTTAGGCGGCTACCTTATCGACCATTTTTCGTGGCGCATGATCTTTTATATCAACCTCCCTATCGGCATTTTGGGCCTTATCATGACGCTCGCGTTTTTGCCGCATGACTCTCCAACAGAACGCGGCCGCTTCGATTGGTTTGGCTCGATACTTCTCGCAGGAGCGATCACCAGCATGGTGCTGGTGCTCGACCAAGGACAGAGCTGGGGCTGGACTTCGCTCGCGAGCCTTTCCTGCTATGCCGGAACCGTTTTGTTTGGATGGCTCACCTACTGGTGGGAGACGAGGCACACGCACCCCATTATCGACTTTGCGATGTTTAAAAATCCGGTTATCGTTTCGGTTTTGGCGGTGTCGTTTATCTCCTTTGGCGGCATGATGGGCGCGATGTTTCTTTTGCCGGTGTTTGCGCAGCAGTTTTTAGGATACGACGCGATAAAAACAGGACTCCTCTTTGTGCCGATGGGCTTTGCGCTCCCGGTGTTTGCGCCCTTAGGTGCACGGCTTGCGCAGACTTTTAATCCGCGCTTTACCGTTTCAATTGGTATGGCAATAGCCGCGCTTAGCTTCTTTATTCTGCACTGGCTCGACCCCGCAATGACCTACTTTGACTTTGTTATCCCGCTGGTACTTTTTGGCGCGGGGCTTGGGCTTGGCATGGCGCCACTAACGAACGCATCAACAACTGCGGTGCCTATCCATCAAGTAGGCATGTCTTCGGGCTTGCTTAACCTAACGCGCAACATCGGCGGCGCATTTGGTATCGCTATTTTTGGCACACTGCTTACAAACGCTACCGACGCCAACGTACTTAAAGTGGCGCAAAGCTCTACTATCCGCAGCAATGACCCAACTACACTGGCTGAAGGCGCGCGCCTCATTATTATGAAAGCCGACCTGCTTGCCTACGGCACGGTGTTTGAGTTTGCAGCGCTCGCAATGCTCATAGGCGGTCTTCTGGCACTTCTTCTCTTGCGCCGCAATGCTCCACAAGCGCTCCCGGCCGGGCATGAGCATCATGCTATAAACGAGTTTTAGAAATACAAAAGGGCCAAGAAATTTTACGGAAAAATAGTCTGGGGCTACCCGAGGACTTTTTTCAGGAAAATTTCTTGGCCCTTTCAGTATTAGCGATCTACTTTCGGATCCCAGTGCCAAATCGAGAATTTACCTGAACCAGTGTAGACCAATCCGAACGATACGGCCACGAGGAGCGCCTCAAGCTCATGCTGCTGCCAACCAGCGGCCGGGCCGCCGGTAAGGAAGATAGCGACGAGCATTTCGATACCAAGAAGTATCGCAAATACGCGGGTGAACACGCCGAAGACAAGTGCCAAGCCGCCGACGGTCTCAAGAACGGCGATCAATACGCCGATCGGAGCTGGAAGGCCAAGATGCGTAAACATCTTGTTGATCATATCTATGGACTGCAACTTCATGATGCCGTGCATAAAGAACACCAAACCGGTGCCGACACGGATAAGAAGCAAGCCCAAATTCTTTTCGTACAATTGCTTGTTTAGATGACGAATCATATCAAACTAATAACTATTAATAAAAACACATGCTACTGATCAAAATAGTAGCATGTGTTTTTTGTGAACAAGCCTCCTATCCCCTACTGGGTTTGCGTGGTCGAAGAGGCCGAAGTGGTGGCGTTTAGCTTCGGAAGGGCTTTGAGTATCGTCTCAACATCTTTGCGTGCGGCAAGCAAATCCTGCTGCGCGATCTTGAGGTCCGTACGCGCCTGCTGCAGTGCGGTGGTATTGCTTGTCATCTTGGTCTTGTCGCCATTGTCCGGAGTAAGCGATGCGCTCGCGGTTACGGCGGCTTGCGCTTGCGCTTGCGCGTCCTGCAACTTTGTCGCCATGTCACTGAGTGCCTTCATTGAAGTCGAGCTTGCGTTGGTTTGGCTAGCCGCTTGCATGCGCGCCTGCAATTTAGTGCCTAAGGTCGACATCATACTGACGATGGTTACTTCACGGTCGGCTTCTGCGGCAATGCGGCCTTGCGGAAGCACAAGCGCAAACACGCGGTAGGAAGAGGTAATAGACTGGATGTCGGTTTTAAGCGTCGCAAGGTCGATGTCTGCATCAATCTTTGTTTTAAGATTGCCGAGCGTGTTTATTTCATTAGTAATAGACGCGCTGATCCCCTGCTTGAAGGCGTCGGTTACCTTTTGCATTGCCTGAATGCGAGTATTGAGGTCGGTTAACGCTTGCGTGCGGCGGTCGATTTCCTGATCGCCGCGCTGTTGCGCTTTTACTCCTGCAGCGTCTAGCGATGCGGATGCGCTCACGTTTACCTGTGCGCTTGTCGGCGTAACATTAGAGTTAGCGCCAACCTTAAGACCGGTAGACGTATCGGCGGCCGATGCCATCACCGGCACAAGCGTAACGAGTCCCAAGCTAAGAGCAATGAGGAAAGAAATAAGTTTAAGTGTCTTCATGGTAGTACGCAATTAATATGACTGAGTTACCTCTTTATCGCTCACGCTCGAGTCGACGTTGGTCGAGTCGGTCGAAAGGCCCTGCATCTGCGTGTCAATTGCGGCGGTATCCTGCTGCAGTGCTGCGTCAGACGCGTCGTTGTTGGCCGACATGCCATTCTCCGGTGCAGCTGCTTGCTGCGTAGTTTCCGGAGTCGTAGTCGCCGTTTGGAGTGTTGTAGCTGGGTGCATATTGCCCAAAATGCCGCTATACCATACCGCGCCTGCAATAAGCAGAACTACGATAATACCAATAATCCATTTAGCCATAGGTTTGTGCTTTTGCTATCTGTTAAATCTGTGAACGAGACCCATACAGTATACCCCCAGAGCCTGGGGTGGCAAAATGAGCGCCTCAAAAATGGCTACCCGAAGGTAAATGTGTATGCCTCAAGGCCTTTGCCCTCTACTTGTATATCTATAGTATGTACGCCCGGCGTGGTTTCATCTATTAAATGGTAGAGCCGGTTGGCCTGTATGGTCACTTCGGAGGTCTGTGTATCGACATCTGCGCCGGCGAAGTGCCCTACTGGGACGCCGTCGCGCAGTACTTTTATTTTGACCGGTCCCTGATCGCCTGCCGCCACAAAGTACAGATCTTTGGAGTTGTACTCATACTTTATATCGCCCGTGCTCTCACTTTCAGCATATTCTGGATTTATTTGCCACGTGCCACCCAGGTAAAAAGTATTAAGTTGGACCTGCGCACCACTCGGTGCGGTATATGTTTGCGTGCCGCCCTTACCCGGCGTGCCATTGCCAAAGTACTCGTTGCGGTTAGAGCCAAAGTACGTTTCTGGCGAGCCTACACCTGAAAGATCGGCTTGTTGCACGCTGACCGAACCCTCGTTTAAAATATTTTTGGTTGAGGTTGCAATACCAAGACGTACTGCGCGCTCGGCAAGCGCTTGCTGTATCGCACCTTCGGTTTTATCGTAGTCGCCCTCGCCCGCGTGGTTGTCTACTATATAACCGTCAATATCTATCAAATATTCGTTGGGCCAGTATTCGTTGCCAAACGCGTTCCAAGTACTGTACTCGTTGTCTTGCACGACGGGATACTTAATTCCCAGGCGATTGATAGCATCTTGTACGTTGCTGCCAATGTGTTCAAAAGCAAACTCCGGTGTATGTACACCAACAATCACCAATCCTTGGTCTTTATATTTGTCGTACCAAGCGTTTAAATATGGAATAGTGCGCAAGCAGTTGATGCAGCTGTACGTCCAAAAATCTACAAGCACGACATTTTTGCCGATGTAGTCTGATAGTTTAATCGGCTGGCCGTTAGTATTGAAGTAGCCGTCAATCCCGGCAAGATTGGGCGCTTTTTGGTACTGCGTTGTCTTTTGTGCTGGTGTCAGCAAACCAATCTGGCTGGTGTCAGACGTATTTTGAGTGCCTAGCAAGCGCTGCTCGATTTGCGTAACGTCGAACATGCCCGCATGAGAAAGCAGATCGCTTTCAATCGTGGTGCTGTAGCCGGTAACAACCACAAAGCCAATGATTAAAAATAGTGCGCCAATCGAGCGTTTAAACCAGCCTTCGGGGTTAGAGGCAATGCCAAGTGCCAGCACGATGCGCTGCCCTAACACTGAAACGGCAAGCAAAGAAATAATTAAGCCGATCGAATACGCTAACAAATACAAAACGCCTTCGGCCGGATGCACCGGAAGCACTGTTGCGAGCACAATAAAATACGTCGGCGAGCAGCTGCTAAATACCGGACCGAGTGCAGCGCCGACAATAATATCGCCCATAAAGTTTTGGCGCGTGTAGCCTTGTGCCAACAACCGGTTGCCCGACAGGTTAAGCGACTGTGCAAAAGAAAATCTGTCCCACAGTTTTGGGAACAGAGTTACTAAACCAAAGAGCATGAGGAGTCCGCCCGAAACAATATTCCAAAATTCTTGCGGCACCGCAATTAAAAGCGTTGACACTTTAAGCAGAATTGTAAAAAGAAATACCGATGTACCCAAAGACGCCGCAACCACAAACGCGCGTTTAAAATTGCTCTCACCATTTACCGAGCCACCAATAATCACTGGGAGTAGTGGCAACGTGCAAGGTGCCAGCACCGTCAAAAGCCCTGCAATAAAAGCAACAAACAAAAGTGCCATTACTTAAGTATACGCTTAACTAGCGTCTTTTTGGTGCTTTTCTTTATACGCTGCCAAATCTTTGGCGTCTTGTTCGGCAAATTCTAAACTAGTTGAGTTGATGCAAAAGCGATTGCCAGTTGTGGTAGGGCCGTCGTTAAAGAGGTGACCCAAATGCGAGCCGCAGCGGCTGCATACTACTTCGACGCGCTGCATACCGTGAGAGTTGTCTTCAACCAATTTGGTTGCACCCGGGAGTGCTTGGTCAAAACTCGGCCAGCCCGAACCAGAATCAAACTTGGTATCGGATGCAAAAAGCTGCTGGCCGCATGCGGCGCAGGTAAACATCCCCGTGCGCTCTTCGTGCAAAAGTGCGCCGGTGAAAGGCGCGTCGGTCCCCTTTTCGCGCAACACGGCGTACTGATCGGGTGTTAATACTTTTTTCCACTCCGCTTCGTTATTTGGGATGTCGCGCTCCATATGCAATGCAGTATAGCATTTGGGCGAAAATCAGAATTATTTCTGGCCCGTGGTGGTTGCAGTGGAGCTTGCGACTAACGCTGCAAAACCGCCCCAGGTGTCGGAGCCGTCGCCACTTATCGGATATACCGTGCCCAAATATTTTGGCACGCGGGAAAAAATAAGATCATATTGTGCTTTAAGCGTTGCGGGGATTTCGCGCGCATAGTTGTACACCAATAGTTCGCCATTCCCCGCCGGCACTGCGTATGCAGTGATGCCAAGCTGGTGCGCAATGTACAAAGAGCGCGGCAAGTGGAACGGCTGCGATACAATAGTCATGTTGGTGATGTTAAACACATCTTTTGCACGGTACATACTGCTATACGTATCAAACCCTGCATGATCCAAAAACACATCTTGTTTTGGGATACCTTGCGCTACCAAATATTTGCCCACAGGATCAACTTCGTTGTGGCTAAGCGTTGCGTTGTCGCCTGTTACTAAAATCTTTTTGACTTTGTGCGCATTGTACAGAGCAATCGCCTCATCGGCGCGCTCTTTTAGTATCGGCGAGAGATCGCCTTCGCCGGTTACTGATGCGCCTAAGACGAGCGCCACTTCAGTTGTGGGCACCGTATCTGTCGAGTCATAGATATAGGTGCTTGTCTTAAATTCAACATACAAATAAAAAGCGCAAGCTAAAAGCAAGCAAGTAAAGGCCAAAAAGAAGAAATATTTCAGCCCACGCCAGATCATATTTAGTATCCTAGCATTTTGCTATTGTCCGTACGTAAACGGTATAAGTACATACTGAGTATCAGGAATG
>Ga0070679_100004074_pt1 | contig 13474 bp, 15 predicted proteins | sample KBSC63BmetaG_FD_65652 | JGI IMG/M metagenome (GOLD analysis project Ga0070679, IMG submission 65652) | Corn rhizosphere microbial communities from Kellogg Biological Station, Michigan, USA - KBS C6-3B metaG | ecosystem: Host-associated > Plants > Roots > Rhizosphere | place: USA: Michigan... | reverse complement strand
CTCGTGCAGAGCTCCGCGTATCTGCAATTCCAGATCACCGACAAGACGCAGGCGCTCGACAAGGCGCTGGCGCGCATCGACGCGGCCGTCAAGCAGGGCGGTGGTGCGAAGATCGTAGCGGCGGCAGGCGCGAAGGACACCTCGAAGGGCGCGTCGCCGCTCAATCTCTTCTCGGCCGCCGACAGCGGAAAGGCGAAGAAGGACAGCACGGGCGCCGATACCACCGCGGTGGCGGTGACGGGCGGCCCGTTCTCCAAGCTCATTCAGCCGGGCCAGATGCCGGGCGAGTATCTCGTCGCCAAGAGCGACGTGCCGACGCTCCAGAGCTACCTGGACCGCAAGGAAGTGCAGGCGGCGCTTCCGCCGGGGAAGGCGATTCACTGGGGAAGTGAGGATCTCGAGGCCGGAAACACGTCGTATTCGACGCTCTACGTCGTCGACTCGCGGCCGATCATCACGGGCGAGTATCTCACCGATGCGAAGCCGCAGACCGACCCCACCGAGGGGAACATCGTTTCGTTCAAGCTCAATCAGGAAGGCGGGCGACGGTTCCGTACGGAGACGGGCAAGCACGTGGGCGACTACATGGCGATCGTGCTCGACGACCGCGTGATGGGACGGCCGCCCGTGATCCAGAGCGCGATCGGCACGAGCGGACAGATCACGATGGGCCGGTCGACGCTGCAGCGCACGCAGGACCTCGCGCTCGTGCTGCGCGCGGGCGCGCTCCCCGTGCCGCTCAAGGTCGTGGAGTCGAGCACGATCGGACCGTCGCTCGGACAGGACTCGATCAAGGACGGCATTCACGCCGGTATCGCGGGCGTCGCGCTCGTCGTGCTCATCATGCTGTTCTACTATCGCTTCTCCGGCATGCTCGCGGTGGCGGCGCTTCTGCTCTATCTGCTGTTCACGCTCGCGCTGCTCGCGGGCCTCGAGGCCACGCTCACGCTCCCCGGGCTCGCCGGGCTGGTGCTGTCGATCGGTATCGCTCTCGATGCGAACGTGCTGATCTTCGAACGAATACGAGAGGAGATGGTGCACGGGAAAACCGTGCGCGCCTCCATCGATGAGGGATTCAAGCACGCGATGAGCGCCATCATCGACTCGAACGTGTCGACGGTGCTCACCGCGCTCGTGCTCTTCGAGGTCGGGACGGGCCCGGTGAAGGGCTTCGCGGTAACGCTGATGGCGGGTATCGCGGCATCGATGGTGAGCTCGATCTTCGTCGTTCGCACCTTCTTCCTCCTGTGGCTCAACCGCACGCGCGGCGCCCAGACGCTGAGCATCTGATGCTTCGTATCCTGCACGACACCAAGATCGATTTCATTCGCCTGTGGAAGGTCACCACGGTCGTCACGCTGCTGTTCATCATTCCGGGGCTGCTCTGGATCGCGGTGAGCAACTACAAGTACAGCATCGAATTCACCGGCGGCACGCTCATGCAGGTCCGCTTCGCCAAGGCGCCGGATGTCGGCGTGATGCGATCGACGCTGGATGGCGTCGGGATCAAGGGCGCGGAGATCTCCCAGTTCGGCACGCCCCTCGACTACGTGATTCGGGCGCAGGACCCGCGCAACGTCGCGCAGCAGACGCGCGGTGCGGAATCCGTGGCGGGAACGATCGAGACGGCGCTCAAGCACAAGTTCGGTGACACGGCGTTCAAGGTGCAGCGCACGGAGGCGGTGGGGCCCAAGGTAGGAGGCGAGCTGCGGACGAAGGCGCTCTACGCGATTCTCATCTCGTTCATCGCGACGCTCGCGTATCTGGCGTGGCGATTCGAATGGCGGTTCGGCGTTGCGGCCGTGATCGCGACGGCGCACGACATCCTGGCCACCCTCGCGTTCATCAAGTACACGCATCTCGAGATCTCGCTCGTGGTCGTCGGCGGCATCCTGACGATGATCGGATACTCGCTCAACGACACCATCATCATCTTCGATCGCGTGCGCGAGAATCTCCGAAAGCGGCAAAAGGTCACCCTGTACGAGACGCTCAACCGCTCCGTGAACGAGACGCTGCCGCGCTCCGTGCTCACGCACGCCACCGTGTTCGCGACGCTGCTCGCGCTCACGCTGCTCGGCGGCGAGGTGCTGCGGCCATTCGCGCTCGTGATGCTGTTCGGTGTCGTGACGGGAACGTTCAGCTCAATCTACGTCGCGCCGCCGCTCCTGCTCTGGATCGAAACGAAGTGGCCGCGCACGAGCGAGTCGGGTGCGTCGGGACGGGCGCGCCCGAACACGGCGCCACGCTCCGGCTCGCAACCCGCCGCGGCGTCCACGACCACCCGCTAGCGCGCCGGGCGCCGCGCGTTGGCGCGTGCGGTTCATCGATAGCCATTCCCATCTCGCGGACGCCGCGTTCGATGCGGACCGCGATGCGGTGATCGAGCGCGCGATCGCCGCCGGCGCCGCCGCCATCGTCTGCATCGGCGCGTCGCTCGACGATGCGGAGCGGGCGCGCGAGCTCTCCGCGTCGCACCCCATCCTCCGCTGGACCGCGGGGATCCACCCGCACGACGCCGCCACCTTCGAGGCCGATCTCCACCTTCCCGCGCTCGCGGCGCTGCTCGACAGCGGAGCCGTGGCCGTGGGAGAGTGCGGTCTCGACTACCACTACGACCACGCGCCGCGCGAGGTCCAGCGCGAAGCGTTCGTCGCCCAGCTCGGACTCGCGGCGGAGCGCGAGCTCCCGGTGGTCGTTCACACGCGCGACGCCGAAGACGACACGGCGCTCATGCTCGACCGCGCGGCCCGCGCCGGCGTCGTGGGCATGCTGCACTGCTATACGGGAAGCGCGGCGCTCGCCGATCGCGCCGTGAGCTACGGGTGGTACGTCTCGTTCAGCGGCATCATCACGTTCAGGAACTGGACGGATCTCGAGCTGTTGCGGGGCGTGCCGGAGGAGCAGCTGCTCGTCGAATCGGACGCGCCGTATCTCGCGCCCGTGCCGCATCGGGGAAAGCGCAACGAGCCGGCGTGGGTGGTGCAGACCATCGAGCGGCTCGCCGAGGCGCGCGGTGTGCCACCCGAGCGACTCGCCGATCGCTGCCGGGAGAACACCGAGCGGCTGTTCGGATTTCGCGCAACCTCGCCGAACGGCTAGCGACGTACGCCAGTGGGAAGGTATCATCCAGACTTTCATCACTCGCACCGCTCCGGAGGCGCTCGTGGCCACAGTTCCGTCCGACATCGAGATCGCGCAGCATGCAACGCTCCGTCCAATCGTCGACGTCGCTGCCGAGCTGGGACTCTCGTCGGATGAGCTGGATCTGTATGGCAAGTTCAAGGCGAAGATCGCGCTCGACGTGTCGCAGCGCCCGGCCAGGGGGCGGCTCGTGCTCGTCACCGGGGTGAACCCCACGGCGGCGGGTGAGGGAAAGAGCACGACGCTGGTCGGGCTGGCGCAGGCGATGCGCCGGATCGGCACAAACGTCGTGATGTGCATCCGCGAGCCGAGCATGGGTCCGGTGTTCGGAGTGAAGGGCGGGGCGGCCGGCGGCGGCTACGCGCAGGTCGTGCCGATGGAAGACATCAACCTCCACTTCACCGGCGATTTCCACGCGATCTCCGCCGCGCACAACCTGCTCTCGGCGATGATCGACAATCATCTCACGCAGGGGAACGCGCTCAATCTCGATCCGCGCCGCATCACCTGGCCGCGCACCATCGACATGAACGACCGCGCGCTGCGCGACGCCGTGATCGGATTGGGCGGCGTCGCGAATGGCGTCGTGCGCGAAGAGCGATGGGTGATCATCCCGGCCAGCGAGGTGATGGCCATCGTCGCCCTCGCGTCGAGCCGCGACGATCTGGAGCGCCGCCTCGCGAACATCGTGATCGGGTCCACGGCAGGCGCCGAGCGCAAGCCCATTCGCGCCAGCGATCTCAAGGCGGTGGGCGCGATGAGCCTGCTCCTCAAGGACGCGATTCGGCCGAACCTCGTGCAGACGCTCGAGGGCGGGCCGGCGATCGTCCACGCGGGCCCGTTCGGCAACATCGCGCACGGCTGCAACAGCGTCATCGCGACGAAAACGGGACTCGCGCTCGCGGACATCGTGCTCACCGAGGCCGGCTTCGGCTCCGACCTGGGCGCCGAGAAATTCTTCGACATCAAGTGCCGCTCCGCGGGGCTCGAACCGGAGGTCGCGGTGCTGGTGGCGACGGTGCGCGCGCTCAAGCTCAATGGCGGGGCGAACAAGAAGAACCTCGCGGCCGAGGATCTGGGCGCGCTCGAGAAGGGGCTGCCGAATCTGGCGCTCCACATCGACAACGTGCGGCAGTTCGGCGTCCCCGTGATCGTGGCCATCAATCGCTTCACCACCGACAGCGACGCCGAGCTCGCGAGAGTCGAGGCGTTCGTGCGCGGGATGAACGTGCGCGTGGCGCTCAACGAAGTGTGGGAGAAGGGAGGTGCGGGCGGTGAGGATCTGGCGCGCGAGGTGCTGGACGCGCTCGAGCACGACAGCTCGTCGTTCGCGCCCATCTACGACGCGAAGAAGCCCATTCGCGAGAAGATCGACACGATCGTCCGCAAGGTGTACGGCGGCGATGGCGCCGACTTCAGCCCCAAGGCGGAGCGCGCGATCGAGTATCTTGAATCCATCGGGCTGGGGGAGACACCGGTCTGCATGGCGAAGACGCAGTATTCGGTGACGGACGATCCGACGAAGCTCGGCCGGCCCACCGGCTTTCGCATCACGGTGAACGAGATCTATCCCGCGGCGGGTGCGGGCTTCGTGGTCGCGCAGGCGGGCGACATCATGACGATGCCCGGTCTTCCCAAGGAGCCCGCCGCGGAGCGAATGACCATCGCGAAGGACGGCACGATCACGGGGCTCTTCTAGCCGCGAGCCGTCCAGACGGAGCACACTTTTTTCTCACGGGGGATGTGTGGCGCAGAAGCGAATCGAGACTCAGGCCGCCCCCGCAGCGATCGGACCCTACTCGCAGGGGATCGTGGCGGGCGGCTTTCTCTTCACCGCGGGGCAGATCGCGCTCGATCCGGCCACCGGCAAAATGGTGGACGGCGGCATCGTCGAGCAGACCACGCGCGTGCTCTCGAATCTGCGCGAGGTGCTCGCCGCCGCCGGCGCGACCTGGGACGATGTGGTGCGCAGCACCGTGTACCTCGTCGATCTCGCCGATTTCCCGACGGTGAACGAGATCTACGGAAAGCACTTCGGCAACGCGCGTCCCGCGCGCTCCACCGTGCAGGTGGAGGCGTTGCCGCGCGGTGGACTGATCGAGATCGATCTCATCGCGCACACGCGCGCGTGAGCGCCGCAGCGGCCCCGATGCGCACGCTGAGAGCGACGATCGTCGCGAGCGCGATTGCCCTCGCGCTCCTCGCTCGGGCGTCGTACGCGCAGCAGCCGGACAGCGCGCGCATCGGAGTCGCTCCCACCCGCATCGACCCCTCGGCGGTGGACTCGGCGAATGCGCGCCGCGACTCGGCGCTCCTCGCCGGCCCGCCCGTCCGTCCCAAGACGGCGCTCCTTCGCTCGCTCGTAATCCCCGGCTGGGGACAGGCATCGCTCAATCGCGGCACCGCCGGCGCGACGTACTTCGCGCTCGAGGCCGGGTCGATCGCGATGCTGCTGTTCGCGAAGCAGGAGCTGGCCGTGGCGAAGCGCGCGGCGCGCGACAGCACCTTCGTGGACGACTCCACGTTCGGACCCCCGCCAGAGCTCGCGGGTCGCGTGCGCTTGCGCAAGGCGCAGGTGGAGGACTGGGCGGCACTCATCTTCTTCACCCATCTCTTCTCCGCGGCCGACGCGTTCGTCTCGGCGCACCTGTGGGACGTGCGCGTGCAGGTTCACGGCGACGCGCGGCTTCGCACCACCGCCGTCACGGCCTCGATCCCGTGGTGAGTGGCAACAGCGCACCGATCGGCGTCTTCGATTCCGGCATCGGCGGACTCACGGTGGTGCACGAGCTCGAGCGGCAGCTGCCGCACGAGCGCATCATCTATTTCGGCGACACCGCGCGCGTGCCGTACGGTCCCAAGAGTCCCGCCACCGTACAGCGCTACAGCCGCGAGATCTCGGACTGGCTGGTCGGCGAAGGGGTCAAGGCGATCGTGGTGGCGTGCAACACGGCCACCGCGCACGCGCTGCCGATGCTCCGGGAGTACCTGCCGGTTCCCGTGGTCGGCGTGGTCGAGCCCGGCGCGCGCGCCGCCATGCGCGCAACGCGCTCGCGCATCGTCGGAGTGATCGGCACCGCGGGCACGATCGCCTCGGGCGCGTACGTGCGCGCGATTCACGCGATCGAGCCCGCGGCGCAGGTCATCGCGCAACCGTGTCCCCTGTTCGTGCCGCTCGTCGAGGAGGGATGGCTCGATCGCGATGCGACGCGCCTCATCGCGCGGGAGTATCTCGAGCCCCTCGCCGCGGCGGAGGTGGACACGATCGTGCTCGGATGCACGCACTATCCGCTGCTCGCGCCACTCCTCGGCGAGATCGCGACGCCCGGGGTTCGGCTCATCGACAGCGCCGCCGAGACGGCGGCGGAGACGAGCCGCACGCTGCGCGAGTTTCGCCTCGAGGCGCCAGCGCCGTCGGCGCCGCTCGTGCACCGGTTCGTCGCGTCGGACGCGCCCGAGCACTTTTTACGCGTCGGCCAGCGCTTCCTCGGCTCCGCGATCGATCGCGTCGAGAAGGTCACCCTCGGATGACCCGGTCCACGCGCGCAGCTCGATCCGCTCCGGTCGAATGACGAGATACGCGGGACGCTCCAGCCAGGCGCCCGGATTCGCGTACACACCGAACGGCGTGCGCTCGAGTGTGGCCACGTGCGAGTGACCGAACACCACGAGCTCGGTGTCGCCGTGCGCGCGCAGGTAGTCGGCGGCCACGGCGCGCAGCCCGCTCCCGCCGTCGGAGGAGCCGTGCCTGCGGCTCTGCGAGGACGTTCCGCTCGCGATGCGCGTCGCGAAGTCGGGATGAAGCGCGCGAAAGGCACGGATGGCCAACGGATGCCGCATCACGCGCTGGAACCGGCGGTAGCGACGGTCCGCGCGCTCACGGCGGCCGTCGCCGTGCGCGACGTGCGCGCGCCAGCCGCCGAGCATCCCGTCCCATGCGTCGTGCACCAGCGTGATGCCGACCTCGCGCGCCAGCACGTCGCCCGCCCACGCATCGTGATTGCCCGCGAGCATCATCACGGGTATTCCCGCGTCCGTCAACGCGGCGAGTGCGCCGAGCACGCGCACGTGCCCGCGCGGCATCACTGTTCGCCACTCGAACCAGAAATCGAACAGATCGCCGTTGATCACCACCGATCCCGCATGGGCGCGCGCGAAGTCGAGAAAGGCGGCGGCCGCGCGTTCGCGGTCGGCGGGCGCCGCACCGAGATGGGCGTCGGACATGAGCAGACACGGTGCGGAAAGCATGCGCACATTCTAGCCGCATGCCGGCGGCATGACAAACCAGCCGCGCGCCGCGCGTGGTGATCGCGATGCTGCATTCGGCCACCGAGCTTCGCGTGCGTTACGCCGAAACGGACCAGATGGGCGTCGTGTACCACTCGCACTATCTCGTGTGGTGCGAGATCGCGCGCACCGATCTCATTCGCACGTTCGGTGCGAGCTACCGTGACCTCGAGGCGCGCGGCATGCGCCTCGCCGTGGCGGAGGCCTCGGTGCGCTACATCGCGCCGGCACGATACGACGATCGCATTCGCATCGAGACACAGCTCAGCGGTGTGACGTCCCGGACGATGGTCTTCGACTATGTCATTCTCAATGCCGATAGCGCCGAACGGCTCGCGACGGCGCGCACCACGCTCATCTCGCTCAACGAAAGCAACCGCGTCGTCACGCTGCCGGCCGACGTGCGGCGCGCGCTGTCGGCGGAGGGGATTGGCGATGCGTGATCCGACGCGCGCCGCGCTGTCGCTCGTCGCGCTTCTCGCCGCGTGCGCCACCGGCGGCGCCGCGCCGCGGGCCGCGCCGTCCGCAGTGAACGTCGCGCGCTACGCGCGGCTCCTCGCGATGGCGGACGAGCGCCGCGTGGATACGGCCCTCGTGCGCTCGATGCTGCGCTCCGGCGCGAGCGCCGAGCGCGCGGCGGCAGCGCGCGCGGTGGGGCAGGTGCACGGCCGCCCGCTCGCGCCAGACCTTCGCGCGCTGCTCGCCGATCGCGACACCGCCGTCGCCGCCAACGCGGCCTTCGCGCTCGGCATTCTCGCCGACACGGGAGGCGTGACCGCGCTCGCGAGCGCCCTGAGCGCATCGCCGCCGGTCGCGCGCGAGGCGGCGTGGGCGCTGGGCCAGATCGGCGAGCCCGCGCGCCGGGTGCTCACGGAAGCGCTCGCGCAGGACGCGCCGCCGCGCGACCCACAGGTCCGGAGTGCGGAGCTCGTCTCGCTCTTCAAGCTCAAGCCGGTGCCGGTGAGCGCGGTGCGCCCCTGGCTGCGCGACAGCAGCGCGCTCGTGCGGTGGGGCGGCGCCTACGCGCTCGCGCGCCCGTACGTGCCCGGCGGCGTGCGCGCGCTCCTGCCACTCGCCTCCGATCCGGACGCCGAGGTGCGTGCGCAGGTGGCGCGTGGACTGTCGCACCGCGCGGCCGGCGATTCGCTCGCATCGCTCGTGAAGGCGCCGCTCGACTCGCTCGCTCGCGATCAAGACGCGCACGTGCGCATCAACGCCCTCATTTCGCTCGGCTCGTACGGCGCGGGCTCGCGCGCCCAGGTGGTGGCCGCCACACACGATCCCGACGCGAACGTTCGCGTAGCCGCGGCGCAGCAGCTCGGCGCCGTGCTCGACAACGGTCGCGCGGCCTGGAATGCGGCGTGGAAGGCGGACACCGGGTTCATGTACCGGCGCAGCGTGCTCGCATCCGCGCTCACGCAGGACGTCGTGCTCCCGGCCGTCGAGTTCGACGAGCCCGATAGCTGGACGCACCAGGGCGACTGGCGCATGCGCGCGGCGGTGGCCGACGCGGGCGCCTCGTCGAACACTGTCTTGCGGATGCGGGAGGTCTCGCTTCCGCTCACTCGCGATCCCGATCCGCGCGTGCGCGTAGCCGCCTTCGCCGCCATGGCGCCGCACGCCGATACGGCGCAGGATCATCCCTGGCGTCGCGAGTTCATGGAGTACGGGCTCACGGATGCCGACGCGATCGTTCGCGCGACCGCGATCGGCTCGCTCGAGGGACACGCGACGGCGGCCGAGGTGCCGCTCGTGCTCGCGAGCTATCGCCGGTCGGAGGCGGATACGCTGAGCGACGCGCGCATCGCCGCCGTTCGATTCTTTGCCGCGGCGTGGGCGCACGACAGCGCGCGCTTCGCGGATTCGACCGTGGCGGAGATTCGCGCGCTCCCGGCTCCGCCGGACCTGCTCACGCGCGACGCCGCGAGCACCTTCGCGCTGCTCGCGGCGTGGCGCACCGCCCCTCGTCCGCCGTCGCGCCCGGCGTCGTGGTACGAGACGATCGTTCGCACGCGCGTGCTTCCCGCGCTGGCCGGCACGCTGCCGCGCGCCGAGATCGTCACGGAGCGCGGCACGATCACGCTCGAGCTGTGGGCCGCGGACGCGCCGCTCACGGTGGAGAACTTTCTCTCGCTCGCGTCCAGCGGATACTTCGACGATGTCCGATTCCATCGCGTCGTCCCGAACTTCGTTGCCCAGGATGGCGACCCACGCGGCGACGGAAATGGCGGACCCGCGTACACCATTCGCGATGAGCTCAACCGGCGGCGCTACGTGCGTGGCGCGGTGGGGATGGCGCTTTCGGGTCCCGACACCGGGGGCAGCCAGTACTTTCTGATGCTCGCCCCGGATCCGCATCTCGACGGTGGCTACACCGTGTTCGGGCAGGTCGTCGATGGGTGGAACGTGATGGATGCGCTGGTCCAGGGCGACCGAATCGAGCGCATTCGTGCGAAATAGCGCCACGTCCTGCCCGCCACGGGGTAGAACGGTGATGCGACCTCGTTGGGTGCTCGGTGCCGTGCTGCTCCTGGCAGCGGCGTGCTCGCCGCGCGCGGCGCCGCTCGAGGGCACTGTCGCGCCACGCCGGGTGCCGTCCAGCGAGCTGCCTCCCGTGCACCGCAAGATCGTCTTCGGATTCGACTACTCGCAGCCCGACCTGCGCATTCGCGGCGACGGGGTTGCTCGCATTTCACCGCCCGACAGCGCGCGTCTGGATTTCTTCGTGAACGGCCAGGGCACCGGCCACGCGTTGCTCGTGGGCGATGACATCCGTCTGCAAGAGGGGCAGGAGAAGATGCGGGACTTCCTGCCGCCGCCTCCGCTGCTCTGGGCGGCCCTTGGCAGGCTGCACGTTCCCGGCGCGGCCGACACCACGGTGCGCGTTGACGGGGACACGTTGCGCATCGACATTGGACATGGCACGGGATGGCGGGCCACCTTCGCCGGCGAGCAGTTGCGGCGGCTCGAACAGATCGAGGGCGGACGTATTCCGCAGTGGGTATCTCGCCCGGATGCCGGCCCCGTTCGATACGAGCAGCCGCGCCGTCGCCGACTCCTTCAGCTTACAATATCACGCGTTGACACTGTTCCGGGATTTGATGCGTCGATCTGGCGGTAACCTGATGCTCGCCGTGGCGAGCCTTCTCCTGACGGGGTGTCTCTATCACTTCGCCGGCGGAGGGCTGCCGCCCCACATCAAGACCGTGGCGGTGTTGCCGTTCGACAACGAGACGCCCCAGCCCACCCTGCAGCGCGAGCTCTACGATCTCATGCGTCACGACGTCCAGAACCGGCTCGGGCTGCGCGAGGCGTCGGAAGGAAAGGCGGACGCCGTCGTGCGGGGCAAGATTCTGCGCTACGATCCCGACATTCCCGCCGCATACTCCGCGGATCGCAACGCGCAGGCGACCACCACCGAGCGCAAGCTGCAGATCACGGTGGACGTCGACATCGTGGACCAGACCACCGGCCGAACGCTCTGGACCCGGCACGGCATGCTCGAGGAAGGGACGTACGCCGAGCGATCGGAGGCCGACGGGCGGCACCAGGCGCTCACCAAGGTCGTGAACGACGTCATCGCGGGAGCGCAGTCGCAATGGTGAGGCGCACAGACGCGGGAAAGAGCTCGCTCGGATGCCTCGTCTTCGTGGTCTTCGTGAGCGCCGTGCTGTATTTCGGCGTCACGATCGGGAACGTGTTCTGGCGCGAATATCAGTTCCAGGACGCCATGAACACGGAAGCGCGGTTCGCGGCGCACAACGGCAACGAGATCATCATCGCGCACCTGCGCGCGCAGGCCGACTCGCTCGGCCTCCCCGAGGGAGCGAAGAAAATTCAGATCCGCCGGAAGCCGAATCAGATCTGGATCTGGAGCGACTACATCGAGACGGTCGAGCTGCCGTGGATGGTGAAGGAGATCAGCTTCGAGCCGCACGTCGAGAGGGTGTTCTGAGCGATCGTTCGCCTGCGCGGAAGGTGATGTCCTGGAAGGACGCCGCGCTGTGGCGCGCGGCAGGGCCCGGTCGGGTCGTGTTCACCAACGGGGTGTTCGACCTCCTGCACGTCGGCCACGTCGACCTTCTGGTCGCGGCGCGTGCGCTCGGCGACCGGCTCATCGTCGGGCTCAACTCCGATGCGTCGGTGCACCGCCTCAAGGGTCCGGCACGTCCCGTGCGCTCCGAGCGCGATCGCGCGTACGTGGTCGCCGCGCTCGAGGCGGTGGACGCCGTAACGATCTTCGACCAGGACACGCCGCTCGAGCTCATTCTCGCGCTTCGTCCCGACGTGCTCGTGAAGGGCGGGGACTACACGTCGGACACGATCGTCGGACGCGCCGAGGTCGAGTCGTGGGGCGGGCGCGTGCACGTCGTTCCACTCACCGCAGGGCAGTCGACTACCCGCATCATCGAGGCACTCCGTGGCACCAGCTGAAGCATCCGCACGCACCGGCCGCGCGCCAGACGCGCTTCGTCCGATCACGATCGAGCGGCACGCGTCGCCGTACGCCGAGGGCTCGTGCTTCATCACCTGCGGCCACACGCGCGTGCTGTGCACGGCGAGCGTCGAGGATGGTGTGCCGTCGTGGCGCCGCGGCCGCGGCGAAGGGTGGATGACCGCCGAATACGCGATGCTGCCGCGCGCCACGCACACGCGTACGTCGCGCGAGCGCTCGCAGATCGGCGGACGGACGCAGGAGATTCAGCGACTCATCGGCCGCAGCCTCCGCGCGATGCTCGACGACTTCAAGTTCGGCGAGTTCACGATCAAGGTGGATTGCGATGTGCTGCAGGCGGACGGCGGCACGCGCACGGCGTCGATCACCGGCGCGTGCGTGGCCGTGGTCGACGCGTTCGCGTGGCTCGTGCGCGAGAAGAAGGTCGCGTCGTCGCCGGTGCGGCGGCGCGTGGCAGCGGTGAGCGTGGGCGTGATCGACGGTGAGCCGCGGCTCGATCTCGACTATCCGGAGGACGTGCGCGCTGAGGTCGACATGAACGTCGTGATGACGTCGGAGGGGAAGTACGTGGAGGTGCAGGGCACCGGCGAGCACGGCACCTTCGATCGCGCGGCGCTCGATCGCTTGCTTCGGCTCGGCGAAGCGGGGATCGGCACGTTGCTGCGCGCGCAGGAGGAGGCGCTCGCGAAGTGAGCGGCACGCCGTTCCTGCTCGCGACGAGGAGCCTCGGCAAGCTCTACGAGCTGCGGCCGATGTTCGAGGCGGCGGGAATGGAGATCACGGATCTCGATGTGGCGGGAATCGCGGAGACGAGCGACGAGGACGCCCTCGAGCACTTCGAGACGTTCGAGGAGAATGCGCTCGCCAAGGCGCGCTACTTTCGCGCGAAGAGCGGGCTGCCGACCATCGCCGACGATTCGGGACTCGAGGTGCGCGCTCTAGGCGGCGCACCGGGTGTGCGAACGAAGCGATGGAGCGGGCGAAGCGACCTCGAAGGACGCGCGCTCGACGTCGCGAACAACGAGTATCTGCTCGGGATGCTCGCGACGGCCGACGACCGGCGCGCCCGCTACGTGTGCGTGGCGGCGCTCGTGGATGCGAGCGGCGAGCATCTCTTTCGTGGCGAGACCGAGGGCGAGATTCTGCGCGAAGGGCGTGGCACCGGCGGGTTCGGCTACGATCCACTGTTTCTCTCGGCGGATCTCGGCATGACGTTCGCCGAGGCCGAACGTCATGAGAAGGAGCGCACGAGTCATCGCGGGCGGGCGTTCGCGCAGCTCATCGCGTGGCTGGATGCGCGGCGCCAGCGTGCGGGAACGTGAGCGTGTGCGGTTGACCCGGACGCGAGGTCGCACTAGTTTTTGCGTTTCCCGGGGCGTAGCGTAGCCTGGTATCGCGCCTGCTTTGGGAGCAGGAGGTCACCGGTTCAAATCCGGTCGCCCCGATAGAGAACGACGCCGTGGAGAGGTAGCCGACTTGCGTCACCGGAAGCGCCAGTAGCTCAGGTGGATAGAGCAACAGCCTTCTAAGCTGTGGGTCGGAGGTTCGAGTCCTCCCTGGCGCGTGGACGACGAAGGGATTTGCGCC
>Ga0070679_100004072_pt1 | contig 13476 bp, 11 predicted proteins | sample KBSC63BmetaG_FD_65652 | JGI IMG/M metagenome (GOLD analysis project Ga0070679, IMG submission 65652) | Corn rhizosphere microbial communities from Kellogg Biological Station, Michigan, USA - KBS C6-3B metaG | ecosystem: Host-associated > Plants > Roots > Rhizosphere | place: USA: Michigan... | reverse complement strand
AGCCGCTGCTCGCGTTCAACTTCAACACCCAGGACTACGACGAATCCGGCTATATCGCGGATACGGTGCGCGCGACGGGGACAACGCTCGTCTCCTCGCGCGCAAGCGAGCGAGAGATGTGGGACAGCCTGCCGCGAGTGATGCACTTCCACGACGAGCCGCTGCACTCGATGAACGCGCTCGTCGGATTCGACCTGATGCGACTCGCTCGCCAGCACGGAGCCATCGTCGTGCTCAATGGCCAGGGAGCCGATGAGATCCTCGCTGGCTACTCCAGCTTCTATCTCGACTACTGGATATCGCTGGTCGTGAGCGGTCGCATGCGCCACGCTTCGCGCGAGATCGATAGCTACGCCCGCGCGTTCGGCGTCGACGCTCGGACGCTCAAAGCGCAGGTCGCGCGGCGAATTGGCTTTCGGGGACTAGGTCTGATGCCCGGGTACGGACTCATGGCCGGCGCCGCGCGCCGCATTCTTCTTCGGCGCAACCAGTGGTTCTCGCGCGATCTCGCGGCGAAGGCGCCGGACAGAATGCCGAGCCCGAGCATCCGGTTGGAGAAGACTCAGCCGACCGCGCTGAGCACGGATCCGCTGCCGTTGCTGCTCCGCATCGAGGACCGCAACTCCATGGCCCACGGCGTGGAGGTGCGCGTTCCCTTCCTCGACCATCGGCTCGTCTCGTATGCTCTCACGTTGCCGATCGATTGGCGAATACGTGGGCAGTGGAACAAGTATGCGCTGCGCGAAGCGATGCGCGGCCGAATTCCCGAGTCGGTGCGAACACGGCAGGACAAGATGGGTTTTCCCGTTCCAACGGAACGGTGGTTCGCGGGCGAGCTGTATGAGCCGCTACGAGACTTGCTCGGCGGTCAAGCCGCGCGCCAACGCGGGCTGTATCGAACCGACGCGCTCCTGCGCGAGCTCGATCGATCGCGCGGCGGCCGGGTGAACAACCATCGCATCTTGTTCAGAGCAGCGAATATGGAGATGTGGTTTTCGATGATCGCCTCGCGCGCTTCCGGGGCAGCCGTGGGCGGCGGGATGGTGGCGCCCGCCATACGAACAGCGCACCACATGCCGCCCGTCGCGCGCGCTACCGGAAACCCGTTGCCAGGGTAGCTTCTCGCCACAGCAGTAGCACGGGCAACTATCGGATCCGCATTCAATCCCCAGAGAAATGACGTCGAGCGAGGCCGTCGAGCTTCTCTCGCCAGCCATCGCGACTCATGGCGGTGTTTGGGCCGACCTGGGCGCCGGCGAGGGGACATTCACGCAAGCGCTCGCCGAGCTGCTTGGACCGGACGCGCACATCTATGCAGTCGACCGCGACGCGAACGCTGTCGCCGAGTTGAAGCGTTGGGCGCCGAACGCGAAGGCCAAGATCTCACCCGTGATGGGCGACTTCTCGCAACCGTTCGAGCCGCCACGCCAGGCGCTGCTCGATGGGATGCTGTTCGCTAACTCGCTGCACTACGTGCCAGAGCCGGGCGTGGTGCTCGCTCGCCTGGCTGATTGGATCAAGCCCGGCGGTCGCGTGGTATTTATCGAATATGATCGCAGAGTGCCGAATCGCTGGGTACCGTATCCGATTCCGATCACGGCTTTGCCGAAGGTGACGGCCGCAGCTGGACTGACGGCGCCCGAGATCGTCGGACGTCGGGCATCTCTATATCAGGGAGAGATGTACGTCGCTTGGGCGGGGCGGGAGTAATCGTGCGGCGTGCGGGGATCGGAGCGAGATTGGCGTGAGGGGGGAGCGCGTGCTGTTGTCGCCCGTCGCCCGTCCCCGTCGCCCATCGTCCGTCGCCGCCCCCCAAGCATGAGCCTGTCGCTGGACTTCTCGGCTCAGGGGAGCCAAGATCGCCAAGCGTTTTCTGGCGATGTCAATCCGGGGTTACCCTTGACTCGCCCAAGTTCTGGCGTCAGTCTCTCAAAGACAGGGGAACGGAATGACGAAGGTTTTCAGTCCGAGCACGAACTATCGGTCGTCCGGTGAGGAACGCGTATTCGCCGATGAACGGGGAAGATTATGGAACGCCGCGCATGCCGGCGAAGTCATCATCTTCACCTGCATCAGCGACGGTCGCAATTCCGGACGAGCGATCATCGTGAACCTCGCGAAACTGGACAGCTCCGTCGAGGACGAAGCCCTGCGCGCGTGGCTCGACGCAGCCCCGCGCATCGGAACTCTGCCGTAGTGTCCTTTCGCGCGGGAGTCCATCGCTATGAGGGAGTACAAAGGCTCTGAAATCCGGAACATCGCTGTAGTTGGACACGGGGCGAGCGGTAAGACCAGTCTGGTCGATGCGCTCGCCTTCGTGTCAGGAAGTACGAAACGGCATGGATCGGTGCGGGACGGCACCGCTCTCACCGACTACAATCCCGAAGAGATCGAGCGTGGTTTTTCGATCAACCTGGGTCCCGCCTTCGCCGAATGGCAGGACACCAAGATCAACCTGATCGACACGCCAGGGTTCCTGGATTTTCAGGGTGACGCGATCGCCGGACTGGCCGCGGCCGACGGCGCCCTCTGCGTCGTTCCCGCAACGCACGGCGTCGAAACGGGCACCGAGCGCATGTTCCGCGAAGCCGTGAGGCGCGGCGACCCAGTGCTGTTCGTCGTCTCCATGATGGACAAAGAGCACGCGGACTTCGACCGCATTTATCAGCAGATCAAGACCCGCCTCACCAACAAGGTCATTCCGGTCGAGATCCCGATTGGCGAAGGCCTGGATTTCCACGGCGTCATCAACCTGTTCACGAAGAAGGCGCACCAGTTCAAGCGCGGCGTGAAGACGGGCGAATACGACGAGGCCGAAATTCCCGCGGAAGCCAAAGACCAGTTCGACCGCTACTACAACGAATTGATCGAATCGATCTCGGCGACGGACGACGCCATGCTCGAGCACTATCTCGAGGGCGCCGAGATCTCGCGCGACGAAGCGATCGCTGGAATGAAGGAAGCGATGAAGCGGATGGAGCTGTTCCCGCTCTTCTGCGTCTCGAGCGAATTGAACTATGGGACGCAAGCCGTGCTCTCGACGATCGTCGAGCTGATGCCGAACGCGTACGAGATGGAGGAGCTGCACGCGTTCAAGGGCGCCGAAGGCGAGCAGACGGTGGAAATCCACGCGAAGGACGATGCTCCGGTTTCGGCGCACGTCTTCAAGACGATGTCCGAGCCCCACGTCGGCGAAGTAACGTTCTTCCGGCTGTTCTCTGGCACGATCAACAACGGCGACGAGGTCTACAACGCCACGCGCAGCGGTGTTGAGAAGCTCAATCATCTCTCCGTCGCGCAGGGCAAGGATCGAATCGAGGTTCCGCGCCTCCACGCCGGCGACATCGGCTGTATTGCGAAGCTTCGCAACACGCACACGAACGACACGCTGTCGACGCGACAGCATCCCGTGCGATTGCCGCTGATCACGTTCCCCGAAGTGCAGATCAGCATGGCGCTCCACGCCAACAATCGCGCCGACGAAGAGAAGATCGGCCAGGGCCTGCATCGTCTGCACGACGAAGACCCAACCTTCGAGGTCCATTACAACACCGAAACGCACGAGACGATCGTGTCAGGACTCGGCGAGCGGCATCTCGAGGTGAACCTGTCGAAGCTGAAACGCAAATTCGGCGTCACCGCCGAGATTGCGAAGCCGAAGATCGCCTATCGCGAGACGATCAAAGGCAAAGCCGAGGGCCAAGGACGACACAAAAAGCAGTCGGGCGGCCGCGGTCAGTTCGGCGATTGCTGGGTGCGATTCGCGCCTCAGCCGCGCGGCGCGGGCTACTCGTTCATCGACGAGATCGTCGGCGGTTCGATCCCACGCCAGTACATCCCGGCCGTGGACAAAGGCATTCAGGAAGCCGCCGTTCGCGGCGTGCTCGCCGGATATCCGCTCGTGGATTTCAAAGCGGAAGTCTTCGACGGGTCGTACCACACGGTCGACTCGAACGAAATGTCGTTCAAGATGGCCGGCATTCTCGCGTTCAAAGCCGTCGCGGCGAAGTGCAAGCCGGTGCTGCTCGAGCCGCTCGACGAGCTCGAGATCATCACGCCCGACGACTACATGGGCGATGTGCTCGGCGACCTGTCGTCACGCCGCGGCCAGATCCTCGGCACCGAGCCGTCGGATTCGGGAACGCTGATTCGAGCGGTCGTTCCGCAGGCGGAGTTGCATGGCTACGCGAGCTCGATCCAGTCGATGACGCAGGGAAGGGCGTTCTTCAAGCGGCACTTCAAGGGTTATGAGGAAGCGCCGGGTGAGGTCGCGCAGAAGGTGATTGAAGAGCATGCCAAGGAAAGGGAGGAGGAGTTGTTGGCAGCTCACTGATTGAGGGAAGAGGGAAGCGGGAAGGGGGAAGAGGGGGGAAGGGGTCCGCGGGAAGAGGGACGCGTCAGGCGCCCATCACCCTGCCCTCTTCCCGCCAGAGTCCCTCTAGAGAGCCCGGTTGTTTCGCTGCGGACGAAGCGCCCGCTTTAAGCGAGTCAGCATACGGCAGATGGATTCGCAACGCTCGCGGGCGACCGCGAGCGTTTCTGCGTCGCCAAACCCGAGTCGTTCAGCAACCAGCAGCTGGACCTCCACTTCGATAGTTGAGCCGCGCGCGATCGAGATGTGCTGTAAGTATTCACCTCTCGTCGAACGCCCGTGACCTTCGGCGATGTTCGATGGGATTGAAATCGAAGCGCGCCGCAATTGGGCGATGAGGCCGAACCGCTCGCTGATCGGAAGGGAGTTGGTGATTTCATAAACGGCGACCGTGAGGTCCATCGCCGCCTGCCAAACGCGCAGATCTTTATAGCTCTGGATTTCCATACGACGCTCCACGAAAAAGGGTGCTCGAATGTGCGAGCACCCTCTCTCATGCTGATCACCATTTCCTTTCTGCGCGTATCCAATTCACCCGCTTCCCCCCACACCCCACCCCCCCTCTTCCCGCTTCCCCCTTCCCTCTTCCCTAGTAGTTAGGATCAAATCCCGCCGTCGGCCTCGTCGTCATCAGCCGGTTGATATCAAACGATGCCTTGAGCAACGGCGGAAACTCCGCAATCTGCTCCGGCGTGAAGATGTTTCGCGCGTCGCGCATGCCATCGATCATCACGTCGAAGAGCTGATTCAGCATCGTGAGGACTCGAGCGAGCACCTCCGACTCGTCGTAATTCTTCGGCAACCCAGCGAGATACTCCGCCACCGGCGTTACGATCGAATCCTCCTTCGCACTCACTCGGCGATCGAGCGTCGTGAGCGCCGCGACCTGGTCGTTTGTCAGAATGCTCAACGAATCTTTCGCCTGCAACAGACCGCGCACGGGATTGAACAGCGCATTGCGGAGTCGCTGCTTGAGCGCGGCGAGCGGCAGCTTTTCGCCCGGCTTCGTGCGGCCTGGAGAGAGCGTTTGCTCGATCGTCTGACGTGTGAAATCGCGCCCGAGTTGTATGCGTGCCTCGAGCGTGAGCAGGAACGGCGATCGAACACCCGTTCGCGAGACGCGAGTGTCGCCGAAGCGCGGATTGACTTCGTAACGGAAACGGTTCGTCGACGGGTCGAAGCCGCGCACGACGAGAAGCGTCGGATCCGACGCAGCCGACTGCCCCCAACCTTGCAAGTGCGACGTGCCGTGCAGGAGCGCGTCGACGCCGGCGGGAACGTTCGTCAGCGACAATGACAACTGCGTGCGGTTCTGCATGCCGAACAGCTCGGGATTGAGAATGAGCACGGCGTTCATCGTTGCCGTCCACGGACCTTCGCAGCTGTTGCGCGTGGCAATGTGGCCGAGCTGTCGCTCGAGGCAGGATTTCACGCGCGACGAGGCGCTGCCAAGCAACGCGTTCATGCCGGCGCGCACGGCGGAGTCGGCGACCGCGGGATTGAAAATGAATGCGCGATCATTCGAGAGGCCGTCGCCATTGACGTCGCCGTTCACGACGGGCGTGAACGGCGTGCCGGACGCGACGCGCGCCGTGGTGTTGATCGAGAAGAGCGAGCCGACGCGCGTCGCGAACGAGGCGGTGATCTGGTGACGCGAGTCGAGCGCGCCGCGGCTCGTCTCGATATCGAGCGGGTTGCCGGCGGTCGTGCCGCCGAAACCGCGCGACTGTTCTCGAATGCTCGAGAGCGCGTACGCCGCTTGCCACTGGGTGAATCGCCCGAGCTGGTCGCCCGGCGCCGGGAAGACCGTGAAGATCAGCTGGCGGGACGTCGAGTGGAGATCGGTCTTGAGCGATGTCACATTGCCGAACGTCGGATCGAGGCGCGAATCACGGTTCGTCAGCGCTCCGCTCGCGGGAACAACGCTCGTCGTCGCCACATACACGGGCCGGTTGTCCTCGGCGGCGAGGGCGAAGCGCTCGTTCGGCGCGAAGTTGAGATCGAGCGGCGTTTGTTGGTGCAGGTTGAGCGAGTAGATGCCCTCGACCGTGAGCCGAATCAGCTTCGGGACGAGGAACGTGTTGAGCGCGAGATTCGAGCGCCAACTACGTTGCGCCGCGAAGTTGCGATCGACCATCCAGATGTTGGAGCGCGTCGAAGTGAACGGCGACGTCGACGTCGTGTCGGCGCACTGCGTCGGAATCGTCGACGGATCGTGGCTGAATGCATTCCAATCGGGAATCGGAACGGCCGAGCCTATGCAACCGATCTGTTGAACGCCGTCGGCGAGGCCGCTCGCGAGCATCGCGGGCGCGATGAGCGTCGGCGCGACGTCGTTGCGGAAGAGGCCAATGCCCCCGCGAATGTTGCCGAACGGGGCACCGAATCCGGGAATGCCACTGTTGCCGTTCGTGCCGAAGGCGCGGAAGAACCCGATTCGCGGACTGATGTCGATCAGCTTGGGCGCAAAGTCCGTACGTGCGCCAAAGCGCGCGTCCACGGCCGGATTGTACTCCGGGTGATCGAGGAAGTTGTTGGCATCCACGCGCACGCCGTACATCAACTCGGAGCGCTGGCCTTTTCGCCAATCGTCACCGATCGAGAAGCTTCCTGTGAGCGCGCTCGCCGACGCCCGTTGTCCGACGAACGTGCGCGTGAAGCTCGACGGCCGATTGGCTTCGACGTCAGCGATCGAGTTGAACGAATAGATGCCGCGCAGACCCGAGTATTGCTCCTGCGAAAACGCATCGTCGCGAAGGTCGAGTGTCGCCTTGAGCCGATGCGTTCGGTTGAACGACAGCCACGAGAAGTTGTCGAACAACTCGGCGCCCGAGGTGCGCGCCGCTCGCGGCAGCGCAGCATTGCCGCCGAACTGAAGTGTCGTGTTTCCAGCCGTGCCGTCGGCGAATTGCGAGCTCACGAGCACCCGAACGTCGGGGAGCTGGAGATATGGATCGCTCGAGACGTCGTTCACATGCGCGCCGAGCCGCAGGTCGTTCAGAAAGCTGCCGAGGTACGCGGAGACCGTCGCGGTGACGTCGCCGCCGTTCGTGGTCAGGTCGCCGCCGTGTCCAGGAACTGCAGTTGCGCCGAGGAACGATGCCATCGACCGGTTGTGTCGAACGGAGGAGACGACATTGCCGACGACCGTCGTCGACGGCGTGAAGTCGAAGCGCGAAAGAAAGGACAGGTTGTCGATGAGCCGGTCGCGGGGAACCGCGGATGTAGATAGCGGTATGCCGGCGCGGCTGAGAACCGACAGCAGCCGCGTGACCGAGTCCTGTGCGACGCCCACGCGCTCGAGGACGAACGGATTGCTCGTGACGAGTGATTGCAGGTCGCTGCTTTTTCGTCCGGCCTGAACGGCAAAGTTGTAGAACAAGCGGTCGAAGACGATCGGCCCTGACGCGGCGCCGCTCAGCTGAGCATTCGTGTACGGTGCGCCGAGGGATCGACCAACGGCATCAGTGGCCTGAAGCGAGGGCGCGTCGAACGTGACGTGGGCAAGGCGTTGTGAGAAGTTTCCGCCCGGTCCGACACTCACGGACAATTGTCCACCGCTGAAGCCGCCGCGCGATACATCATATGATGTCGACGCAACGCGGGTGATGACGAACGCATCGCGCGGAATGTCTCCTCCGCCAAACGCCATTCCGTTCATCGTCACACGATTCTGGTCACCCGACAGGCCGAGCACGGAGAACGACGGCGGACTTCCGCTCGCGTCCGGGATGAGTGTCACGCCCGGCACCGTGGCAGCCATTGCAGCAAGATTGCCCTGGTCCGCGACGGCGATTGCGCCGCCGAATTGGTCAACTCCACGATCTGATCCTGGACGCTCCGTCGCCAAACCCTCACGCTGTGGCCTCGGCCGTTGCGCGGCGACTACGCGAACGGCGTCGAGGTTCACCGGCGCCGCTTCCATCTCGAGGTCGACGATGATCGGCTTGCGCGGCTCGCCGCGTTTGGCCGTCGTCTGCTTCGGGATCATGCCGATGGCCGTCGCGCGAACGATGTACTCGCCGGTTCCGTTCTGAACGGCGACGAGCCAACGACCTTCAATGTCCGTTCGAGCGGTCTGTGGCGGCGTGCCTTCAGGTGCACCCACGGCGCGAACGCTTACCGTCGCGCCGGGAATCGCGCCATTGGGACCAGTCACGTGACCGGCAAGCACATCTCGCTGAATCTGCTGCGCGCTCGCGGCCGATGCCGCGAACAACATCGACGCGCCGATTGCTCGCGCGACGATTCGACTTCGGGCAATCCGTGACATACGAGAGTTTTCCGGTTGGCAGCGTTCCTGTGAGCGGAGCGCGTCAGTTCGTGGGAGGTTGAGCACCTCGTCGGCCACGCGCTCCGCGAAGCCCACCCGCGGGCAATTCGTCGGACAGGCGAATGACCGTGTTGCCAATTCTCAGAATGGTGGCGCCCGCGGAGTCGGTCGACTGAACGACGCGTCCGTCGCTCCAGACGTCGACTCGTGCGCCGTGAGCGCGGGTCGTGAAGTTCGGCGCCTCTGCCGACGGCGCTTCTACCACAGCGCCGCCGCGCCCACCGCGGTCGAGCACGAGGTCGACGAACATCGACTTCTTGTCGCCGCGATCGAGCGTGAGATGCGCCGTATCGCCTGCGCGAAGCTCACTGAAGCGCTGCGACCCTTCGTCCGAGGTGATCGAGATTCCGTCGACGGCGAGCAGCACGTCGCCGACTCGAATTCCGGCGCGCTGTGCGGCGCTTCCGGGTACGACGGCCGCGATGCGCGGGTATTCGTCGTAATGCCAGAGGCCAAGCACTCCTCGGCCGCCGCCGAATCCTTGACCCCCGCGGCCGCGGCCAACGGGTGTGCATCGCGAGCACTCGAGCGCGAAACCGAACAACAGTGGTCGCACACCGCCGGCCTGTCCGCCTCTGAAAAAGCCGCGAGCCGGAGCATCCTGCGCTCCTGATTGCGTTGCGACGCAGGCGAGGAACAGTCCAATCGAAAGCCTTCGCATCAGTACCATACGACGTGCCTCGCCGCGGGAGTAGCGTTGGCGGTGGAATCGATCTGCGCGACTGCCCGTGTGGCCGCGACTGGGCTCGCGACGCTTGGCACCGAGCGACGGGTCGCCGCGGCGTAGCCAACCAGCGCGCCGGCGCCAAAGACGAGCGTCGCCGCGATGAGTCCTCCAACGATGATCCACGCCGGAATGCGGCGTCGACCGATGTGACCTTGGTCGCGAAGCGCTCGCATCGTTCGCTCTTTGAGCTCGCCCGGCGGCACACGATGCGTGCTCAGGTCTGCGAGACGAGCGCGCTCCTCTGGCGTCCATTCGCTCTCGTCGAACGATCGATCATCATTCCGCATCAGGTCCTCTCCTCGATCCGTGGCGCGAGTCGCGCGCGCACCGCACGTCTCGCTTTGAACAGCTGTCCTTTCGACGTTCCCGCGGTGATTCCCAGCCGCGTTCCGATCTCTTCGTGCGTGTAGCCTTCGATGTCGTGGAGCACGAGCACCGCGCGATATCCGGCCGGAAGCGACGCGATGGCGGATTCCAGATCGAGCCGTTCGTTCGATTCTTCGTTCTCATCGAGCGCGGCATCGATGTCCGCGTCGAGCTCGAGCCGCTGCTGCTTGCGCACGATGTCGATCGCTACGTGCGCGACGATGCTCCTGAACCAGGCGCCGAACTCCGCATCCGATCGGCGTGAGTCGAGCGATGCAGTCGCGCGAACCCATGCTTCCTGGATGGCGTCTTCTGCGTCGGCCTGCGATCCGCCCAGAATTCGCCACGCCGTCTGGTACGCCCGAGGCGTGTGACGGTCGTAAAGGATCCCGAACGCGCGCTCCGAACCGTCGCGCCGTATGGCACGAAGGAGATCGTCGTCAGTGGCCGACGGATCGAAGTAGTGGGTCATTGCTGCTAGAGAGTCGTTCGAGGGGCTGAAAGGGTTTGCCGCGGAGTGCAGATCGCTCCCTCCGCTCGCTGCGCCCGCATCACGACGAACGGCAGGAAACGCGCGCCCAAGAGGACGAAGTCGGGCAGTTCTATCGGATTGCGGCGCTGCCGATCACGTCGATGTCCGGTTCGTCCGAGAGAAGCGACGCGAGGCGCCGTCGCGCGATCGGCTCGTCGTCGGCGATCAGCGTGCGAACTCGCGCGGCTTGACCGTCAATCGCCATTCGGCTCGCCGCGAAACGGAATCTCGACCATCACACGCGTGCCGGCCGGTTTTCGGTCCATGACGTCGACGCGCTGATTGGGACCGTAGATGTGCGCCAGCCGCGACCGGAGTCCGGTGAGCCCAATTCCGCCGCCGGCGCTCGCGGGCGGCGAGTTTCCAATGCCCACCCCGTCATCCTCGACCGTGAGACGCAGACGTCCGTCCGGCCGATCGGCAAAGACCCACACGGATCCGCCCGATTCACGCGGTGCGATCCCATGCCGAATGGCGTTCTCGACGAGCGGCTGCAAAATGAGTTGAGGGACGTACGCCGCCCGCGCGGCTTCGCTGATCTCGACCGAGATCTGAAGCCGGTCCTGAAAGCGCGCCTGCTGAATCGCGAGATACTGTCGGACGAGGTGCAGCTCGTCCTCGAGCCGAACTTCGGTGCGGGCGTCGGTGCGCAGCGATGCACGAAGTAGATCGCTGAGCTGTCCGATCATGCTTTCGGCGGCGGCCGGATCCTCGCGAACGAGCGCCGCGACGGCGTTCAATGTGTTGAAGAGAAAATGCGGCCGAAGCCGATTCTCGAGCGTGGAAAGCTTGGCTTCGGCCAGGTCTACTTCGAGCCGCGCCGCCTCGAGCTCGCGCTCGCGGATCGTTTGATGGTATGCCAGGGCCTGATACGCGGCGGCAATCAGCGCGTACGTCAGATAATTCCGTCCGACCCCGAGATAGAACGCCGCCACAGTCGCGGAGAGGAGGTCGCGATAGACGGCGATTCCGATCCCCATGCGGATCAACGACCCGACCACCGAGTGCACGAGCGAGAACACGCCGCCGAGGAGCAGTTGGCCGAGCACCCAGCGAATGCGCGATGTATGGCCGAACGGGAATCGCCGGGCGGCTGCGACGATGAACGGTGTGAGCGTCAGCCACACGCCCCAGACGATGATCTGACGCATGCAGATCAGGCCGAGCGATGCATGCGTCGCCTCCGTGCGGTTCACCTCCTGCTGTACGGTGAACAGCACGGTCAGTACGGCCGCGCACATCGTCGCCAGCCGCCAATCGACTCGCGGCTGGGATGTCGCGGATGGTCGCTTGGACGTCATGTGCGTACGCTCGCATGCGGTCGGGCGAAGCGCCAGCGTGCGGTGAACGATAGCAAATCGCGGACGACTGGGATGGTCATCCTGAGGCGCGCAGCGCCGAAGGACCTACTCTCCGTTTAGAGGGCTATGCCCGGTTTCACGCGATCATGAGCGCTGTTGCCGTATTAATGATCGTACGCGCCGCCGCGATCACCGCGCGTCCTCCGGCCTCGTTCGGGATCGGGGCGCGCTCCGGGTATCGAATGGTCACAGCGTACGGATTGAGCAGCTTCGCTTCCTCCGTGAACGCCGAAAATTGATATCCGGCGGCGCGCACCAGGCCGATCAGCTCATCGATCTCGTGGATCTTCGGCGGATGGATCCCGCGCTGTACGAGCAGAATCTTCAGGTACTTCTCAGTCGCCTGCTGTGCGTGAAATCCAGCTGCGCCCCACGCGGCGCTTTCTCCGGCGTTCAGCGCCTGCTCGATCACCCAGAGATCCTCGTCGATTCGGCCGAGCCAATCGTTGATCGATTCATACGGCCGGCGCTCTCGCACTTGGTTCCGCGCCGACGGGTTTGGACGAAGGATGTCGCTGTTTGCGCCCGGCGGATACACGATGATGCCTTCGCGCGCGATCACCCAATCCATGTAACCGGGGTCGTCGCGCTTGGCTTCGATCTCGCCCGGTTGGCGAATCAAAAGATCCACCGACCCGCGATTTTTCGCCGCCGACAACGCCCCCCACACGCGTTGGCACGTCTCCCAGTATTCGGACTTCTGGAATACGAGCTCGACGACGAGATCGTAGTCGCTGTCCGGCGATGCTTCGCCGCGCGCGCGGCTCCCGAACAGGATCACGCGCGACGCACCAACTCCGTCGACGATGGCGCGAACCATCGTCTGCAGTCGTTCGTCGTTGGCGGCGGTGTCCGGCACTCGATCGATCACATCGTACGATACGCTCGGCCGCTGCGCCGAGCCAAGCGTTTGATTGCCGCGGAGAATAAAACACCGCTGAATCAAGTCGGCGCGTCGGAGGAGGCTCGCTTGTCCTGGCATTGGCCGAGAACTATTCTCCCGGAGCATGGGGCGAGCGCCGACGCTCTCCGTGCGGTCAATGGATCATTTCAGGAGAGGGCCGCTTGTGACTCGACATCACAGGATTGCGGCACGTTGCGGCGCGGGATTCATTCTTCTGCTCCTCTCGGTCCGGTCCGCGGTCGGCCAGCAATTCCGTGAGGTGGCTGTCGGATGGACGAGCGTCGGTCCGATCCCGAGTGAGTCAGGGACTACGTACACGGGCGGAGGGAGTCTTCGCGTGACGATCGGCGGCGTACTTTCGCAGCGATTCCGCCTCGACGCCAACGGCATGGTAGTTTTTTTCGATCGAAACGAGCAATACTATCCGCCTTGCCCGTCTTTCGGTTGCCCGCATCCGTTCTATGACAAGCAACCCACTCAGATGGCGAGCGTCGGTGGAAACGCGCAGTTCAACGTCGATCCCCGCGGGCGATTTTTCGTAGAGGGTGGTATCGGCGAGTACGCGACATTCTTGCAGATGACGCAGTACCGACTCGGCCTTTCTGGCGGCGCCGGCGTCGCACTGCCGATCGACGGTCCGTTGCTCGCGACAATCCAAGCCGACTGGCACGCCCTTCTCGGAAAGACATCAGGTCCGCGAAACCTCTTCCCAATCAGCCTGGGTCTGCGGTTTTGATCGTCCGTCCCCCGTCGCCCGTCGCCCGCCGCCGAAAACGAAAAGGCCCGAGCATTTGCTCGGGCCTCTTCGTTTTCTCACGTCCCGGTTTTTCTCTTTCTCGCCACTCTCTTCGCCGCTGTCTTTCTCGGTTTCTTGCCGATCT
>Ga0070679_100004071_pt1 | contig 13476 bp, 11 predicted proteins | sample KBSC63BmetaG_FD_65652 | JGI IMG/M metagenome (GOLD analysis project Ga0070679, IMG submission 65652) | Corn rhizosphere microbial communities from Kellogg Biological Station, Michigan, USA - KBS C6-3B metaG | ecosystem: Host-associated > Plants > Roots > Rhizosphere | place: USA: Michigan... | reverse complement strand
GCTCCTTGATTTGCGGATCGGTGGTTGGAGTATCAATGTATTTTCGGAAAACACCGATGCGGACACCGCGCAATCCATTTTTGTCGAGAAACTGCGTGTAGCTCTTCGGTATCTTGCCCTCGGATAGTTTCGTCACAGGATCGGCCGGATCATAGCCGGCAAGCACGTTCAGCAGCGTGGCGGCATCTTCCACGCTTCGCGCCATTGGACCGCCCACATCATTGCCGCTGTACAAAGGGATGATCCCGTCACGGCTGGTCAATCCGATGGTAGGCCGAATACCCACAAGATCGTTGTGCGAAGATGGGCCACGAATTGAGTTGCCGGTATCAGTGCCCATTCCAATTTCGCCCAAGTTCGCGGCGACTGCGGCCGCTGTGCCGCCGCTTGAACCTGCAGGCACGCGATCCAGGTCATACGGATTGCGTGTAATGCCGCCCATTGAACTCACAGTGACATAGGGGCTGAACGCCCATTCGGCCATGTTGGATTTGGCCAGAATGATGGCGCCCGCCTCGCGGATCTTTTTCACCATGGAAGCATCCTGCGCCGGAACAAAGCTCTTGAGGGCCAGCGATCCGCCCGTGGTCTGCAGGTCTTTGGTGTCGTAATTGTCCTTCACGATCATGGCGATGCATTGGAGAGGGCGAAGCTTGTGGGTGCGTTTGAATTCCTGGTCTTGCTGGTCCGCTTCCTTCAGAGCATTGGGATTGACCAGAATCAGGGAATTGAGTTCGGTCGTCTGGTCATAAGCGCTGATGCGCGCGAGGTACGACTGCATTAATTCGTGGCAAGTGACTTTGCCAGTACGGAGCGCCTGGTGAGTAGAGGCGATGGTAGCCTCCGTAACCTCGAACGGACTTCGGCTGCGCGCCCTCACAGAAGGGATAAGAAGCAATATGAAAATGAAAAGAGATATGGACCGGTGGAGACGAGTGACAATCGCCATCTATGCAGTTCCTGCCTTCAAGGACTTATGCAAACGAGTGCTACAGAGAGCGCAAGAAAAAAATGCTAACACACGGCCCGGAGTCTTCGTTTCATTGCGGCCTGGTCATTCTACGGGATGATGACGATCCGGCGCCCCTGGGCGTTTTGCTCCCAGGCGGTTTCAATCGACGCGACAGGAACACGGAGCGTATCCACATGAAGTTTTCCATCGGCAGCATGAGTCATGACTTGCTGCAGCGCATCCGTCAACACGCTGCGATCTGGAATTCCCGCGGTGCCAAGAATCGTGAGCGCTGTGCTGCGCAGCACAGCAGCCGGCAGCGAGATAACAGGGCCCGCCGTTTCTCCTACCTGAACGAGCCTGGTCTCGATTCCAATCGCCTGAAATCTTCCGCTGGTGATGGCAGAGAGGAACAGTTCGGAAGGCCGGCCCCACAAATAGTCAATGACGACTTGAAAGCCGGACTTGCCCGCCTCCTGGATAAACGATTGCGTGACGTCCTCCTCGGGCGCATCAAGCTGAATGGTGGCGTCAGCCCCGAGCTCGTGTAATGAGTTTAGGATTTGCTGGTTCCGTCCGGCGGCGACCACTCGCGCGGCGCCGAGGAGTTTGGCTATGGCTATCGCTAACCTCCCGGCGACTCCGGTTGCGCCCAGAACAAGCACGTTCTCGCCGGCAACCAGCTTTGCGCGGAACGCAAGTGCCAGCCACGCCGACACTCCGGGATTGACAATCGCGGCGGCAAGTTCATCGCTCAGACTCTCTGGTACAGGAAAAACAAATGCTTTGGGCACCACCGTGCGTTGCGCCATGGCGCCATACGGCGGGCGGCAGCCCCCAAAAAAGACGCGCCGTCCATCCTCGAGATGCCCAACGCCGTCCGTGCCGCAGATAAAAGGAAGCTTGCGCGGAGTGGCATAGTGGGAGCCGTTCGCTATTTGCTTGTCCACAGGCTTGAGCGATGCGGCGTGAACATGCACCAAGGCTTCATTTTCCGTCGCGACTGGTTCCGCGAATTCCTCGCATCGAGGGCGCGTCCCAAGATTATGCAGAACAGCAGCATGCATAAGGGCCCATTCACTTTAATTCCATGGAACTCTTCCGTTGAAGTCTTAACCCGCGGGTATGCACGATTGAGAAGCAAAAAATGCTACCACATCTTTGCGACCCTTCCTGACGGGACGACGAGGCCAGGTTATGGGCATTCATACTGGCGGCGTGATTTTTACCTGGGACGCCCGAAAAAATGCTCCAACCTCAGAAAGCACGGCATCGAGTTCCGTGAAGCAGCAACGGTGTTCTACGATCCTCTTTCAACCACATTTCCTGATGATAGCCACTCCGTAGAAGAACAGCGATTTGTAACCGTTGGAAGCTCGGCGCGCAGGAGAATACTAGTGATTGCCCATACCGAAGAGGGTGATACTATTCGAATTATCAGCGCCCGACGGGCAACACCGGGCGAACGAAGATTTTATGAAGAAATCTGAACACCCGCAAAATCAGGACCTGCGTCCCGAGTACGACTTCGGCCAAATGAAGGGCGGAATCCGAGGCAAGTACGAAAGACGTCTTCGCGAACAGAGCAATATTGTGCTGCTGGAACCGGACATAGCGGAAGCTTTTCCGAATGATGAGGCGGTTAATCAGGCGTTGCGGGGTGTTTTGGACACGGCTCGCGCCGTCCGGAGTAGCGGCGGCTTACGGGAAAACTCACTCCGATCACGAAAACGAAAAAAATCTTCGTAACCAAGGATGGCGCAGTTAGTCGCTCTCTCCGGGAATCCCCTCGTCTCTCAACAGTCGCCACACTGAGACTAGCCTGCTCAGGCTATCTTCTGCGTCTCCTGCTCATACGCGCTCGCCTGGTTCAGAGCCTCAATAGCGGGAGGATCCAACTTCAGCTTTGTGGCTTGCAGCAACTGATCCAACTGCTCCAGGCTGGTGGCGCTGGCGATCGGGGCGGTGATGCTCGGCCGCGAGATGAGCCAGGCCAGAGCCACCTGCGCCGGTGTGGAACCGTGTTCTTTTGCGACACGTTCCAGCGCGTCCACAATCTTCAGCCCGCGCTCGTTCAGGTATTTCTGGACAAACTTGCCTCGCGCGCTCTTTTCGAGGTCGGCCTGGGTGCGATACTTACCGGTAAGAAATCCGCTGGCCAGCGAGAAATACGGAATCACTCCGAGCTTTTCCTTGACGCACAGCGCTTCCAGCCTGGTTTCATAGTCAACGCGATCATAGAGGTTGTAGTTCGGCTGCAGACTTTCGTAGCGTGGATATCCGTTCTTGCGGCTCGCCTGCAATGATGATTCCAGCCGTTCCGCAGTAAAGTTGGAAGCGCCGATGACTCTCACCTTGCCCTGCTTTACCAGTTCGGCGTATGCCTCCAGTGTTTCCTCCACAGGCGTGCCGGGATCGTCCCGGTGCGATTGGTACAGGTCAATGTAATCAGTCTGCAGATGCCGCAGCGACTCCTCGACTTCGCTCAGGATGTACGACTTGGAAAGGCCCTTTTTGCCCGCCACCTCGGATCCAACCTTGGTCGCGATGATCACTTTGTCGCGATTGCCGCGCGCCTTGAGCCATTTCCCAATGATCGTCTCCGACTCGCCGCCTTTGTGACCGGCAACCCAGGTCGAGTAGCTATCAGCAGTATCAATAAAGTTGAATCCCGCAGCGAGAAAGGCGTCCAGCAGCTTGAACGATGTGCTCTCATCCGCGGTCCATCCAAAAACATTGCCGCCGAAACAAAGCGGCGATACCTCAAGGCTCGACTGTCCCAGTCTGCGCTTTTGCATTGCGTACTCTCCGTGATCAACTTCGTTAGATGGCAGGCTACGATGCACGTTGCTCTTTGTTTCGCAGCATTCACCAGTCAGCAATCATCATTCAACCCTGATACTGCACGTGAGATGCACCGCAAACCCGTGTTCCAGGCTTCAGATCACCAGATCACCAGATCACTTGATTACCGGATCACCATTACCGGATCGCCCGATTCTGCTACGGGGCTGAGTGCTGAATGCTAAGGATTCTTCGGTTTTGGCCGGGCGTAGTTGTCCATCTCCGCCGTCCATTTCAAAAAGCGCCCGAGCTGCTTTCGCTCACGCAAAAGGAATCCCCAGAACTCAACAAAGCCAATCTTGTTCATTTTGAGCCCGGTGTAGGTCTCCATTCGCCAGCGTAGGTACGGGCTCCGCCAGGGAGTTAAATGATGCCCACGCGTCGCATTCCACAAAAATCGAATCAAGTGGCGCATTTTTATGCGTTAGCCGCCAATCACCAGATTCACTTCGCTGCCCCGGTTTGCGCCCGCAAGCCGAGCGGCAGAGTCCTTGTTGGCTGAGATCTCCAGGAACCCAGTGCTTCCCAGTACGGCAAACAGTTCTCCCGGCTGCCCTGCCGAATAACTGGAGTAAAGCTTGGTGACCTCCGCTTTTCCTGCGTTGATTTTGAAGCTCTGGGATGAGCCATCGAAGATTTGCGGCACATCGTCGGGAGTAAAGTTCGTGATCAAATTGCCGAATTTGTCGGTCTTCAGGACCACGCCTTTCCACGCGTTCGCGCCCGCGGCTTTGGGCCTGGGCGCTGCGAAACGCACATAGTCGGTGATCTCTTCGCCGAACTTGACGGCCTCAACTCCTTTGCTCAGATAGGCAGCTACCGGCGCGAATACGTCGCGGCCATGAAACGTGTTGCTCAACGGCTGGCGGAAATAATGCTCGGATGTGATATGCCGCACCTGAACGCGTTCTTCTCTCTCATAGACAAGCGAGAGCACGCCGTTGTCGGGCGCCACGAACACATACTGTCCTGCATTGACCAGTATGGGACGGCGTTGTCCGCCGACACCTGGGTCTACCACCACTACGTGGATTGTATCCTTGGGGAAAAAAGTGTAGGCCTGAGCAATGGCAATGGCTCCGTCAAGGATGTCAAAAGACTGGACCGCGTTGGTGATGTCCACCACCTGGACTGAAGGATTGATCGTGAATATCACGCCTTTCATGGCGCCAACATAATGTTCAGTCAATCCGAAATCGGTGGTGAACGTAATCATTCGTTGACCAGGCACAATCGCTCGTCCCCCTGAGGCTTTTTGATGGCGATGCGCCGAAGGTATCGCGCCGCTTCACATCAAGTCAAGTAACGCCGGGGAAAGGTCGCATTCCGATGCTGAACTAACGGACAGCCTCACCCTCGCGATTCAGCCATGACCCGGTTGTGTTCTGAATCCGGAAATTTTTCATGACCTAAGGTTGGCTTTTCGCCGGCCTCATTTAACTTGAGGGCTGCTGTTATGAGGTTTTGTTTTCGCTGACTGTCAGGCGAATACAGATTCCATACCCGGCCCTGATGAGCCATGCATCTCAGCGGGCCTTCCTTGTGAGTGGCGCGTTCTAAACCGCGCTTATCCGCACCGGCCGCTCGTTCGCGGTTCTTCGCGGTCCGCAGCCGGCTTCACGCACTGGCCCTTCCACTCATGAGTGGAAGGCGAGCAAGCAGGCAAGTATCGAGGGGTCGAACCTGGACCGGAACCAAAGTGGGGTACTCATGGCGACTGCAATGCGGGCAGTTTCTCAACGGCAATATTTAGCTGCAGGTTTTTCTCTGTTGATTGTGAACGATGACAACTGGATGAGACAGGTCTGCAAAGGGGTGGCGGAAGAGCTTGGTTTCAGTGTAGAGACCGCTGATGGTCCGGTCGCCGCTCTGCTTCGGGCAGCCTCCCATCCATCGGACGTGGTGTTGCTTGATATGGGACACAAGCAGGAAGAACAAATGCAACTGCTGGCCCGGATCAAAAAGCTGCATCCCGGCTGTGAAGTGATCGTAGCGGACCCACACGCCGGAAATGGATCTTTGACCGCCATACAGAAGACGGGCGTGTTTGAGTTCCTGCGCAAGCCGTACCATCCGGAAGAATTCAAGAATCTGCTCGAGCGTATGAGCGTCCATTTGCGAACGCGCGAGGTTCCCTCGGTTTCCATGCACGCCAACGGCAAGGGCCCCGGAACTCTTATCAGCCAATCTCTGGAAATGCAGAAGTTGCTCCACATGATTCCCACCATCGGGTCGAGCCGCCGGCCTGTACTCATCGTAGGCGAGAGCGGGACCGGCAAGGAAATTCTCGCGCGTGCGATTCACTTGGCCGCCGATGCTCCCGGCTGTACCTTTGTCAAGATTGATTGCGCCTCTTCTTCTCAGTCGCTTATTGAAGCCGGCCTATTTGTCGACCGTGCCGGCGGGAGCACGATCTTCCTCGACGAGGTTTCCGCTCTTCCGCTCGAAGTTCAGGACAGGCTGGTGCGCGCGCTGCAGGACCAGGAGATGCGCCGTGCCTCTAAAAACATGACGCTGAGGCCGGGCTCCAGGTTGATTGGATCCACGCGCGTGGAACTGGAACCCGCGTGCAGGCAAGGCGCATTTCGCCGCGACCTTTGTCTGCGCCTGCAGGTGGTCACGCTGCGCATTCCTCCTTTGCGCGAACGGAGAGAAGATATCCCGCTGCTGGTGCGGCAGGTGCTGGCGCAGATCTCTGCCCAGCGGGAGCGGTCCTGCACTATTTCAAACCAGGCTATGAAGATTTTGTTGATGCACGAATGGCCGGGAAATGTCACCGAGTTGGAGGCCTGCATTCAGAGAGCGGCTGCAATGGCCGACGGAAGGGAACTGCGGCCGGAAGATCTGCCCGCGTACTTGCATCCACCGCTGCGCAACTCTTTCCCTGATCCTGTTCAGAACGTGACTGAGATCATTCCGCTGGCTGAAGTTGAGAAGAAGACAATCCTTGGAGCCCTGGAGCGGTTGAAGGGCGACAAGATGGCCACGGCGCGCCGCCTTGGAATCGGCAAGACCACCCTTTATCGCAAGCTCAGGGAATACGGAATCGCCGGCCAATGGATTACTCGGCCAACCGACTGAGTGGGCACTCCGGCTTCGGCCAGGTTCGCTGGTCAACGGCGGCGCTTTCTAACGCGCCGCCGGCACGATCTTCCAGAGTACCTTGCCCGCGCTGTCAAAAAAGGCGAGGCTGGCACTGCCGTCCGGCTGCACTTCCATTGCAATGCGCTTCTTGCCGGCCGCATCCTTCAGAACCAGGGAAGCGGCGCCGGAATTGTCTCTTCCTACCCAGACTCGCTGGCGAAGCTGGCCTGTGTTCAGGCTGTCATTTACCGCCATTCCCGAGAAGCGATCGTCTTTATCGTCCACCCCCGCCAGTTGAACCGTCTGTCCGCCAGCGTATTTGTCAAATGTGAGGCTGCCCCCGGAATCGACCACCTCGCCTTTTGCGTTCTTATGGCCGGCAAAGATCAGGCCTCCATTTTCGCTCCCTTCATCGTTGTAAAACAGCATGCCCGCCTGCGGACGACGGAAAGAATCTTCCTTTCCGCGCCGGATGATCCCCGGGAACGACGCATGATTTGAAATCACTATGCGCAGGGTTCCATCGGGTTCCACCACGTTGATGCGATGGACGGTGATTGAGTCGAACGCTGCGGGATTAGGCGGGCTCTGCGCCCGTAATAGCGTGACTACAAGCCCGCACGTCACAGCGAGCGAATAAAAGCCCAGGATTCCTTTATTCATTACGGACCTCCAGCGGTCCGCATCATGCTAACGCAACTACGGCACCGGGTCGTGCTCGGCGGGAGCTGGAATTTCACAAGGCATGAATACGCGCGCCTCTTCAGAGAGCAGAACGGCGGCCGCAGTCACGGCCGCCGTTCGTCGAAAAGCAGATTTGTTTAGAGGATATTGATGGAGATGTGAACGCCCGGATGGCGAGGGCTGCACATGTAATATCCGCCATCGATGTAATCGACGTAGACTTCATCGGTATAGCGCCAGCCCGGAGGAAGCGGGCGGCCAATCACGAACCAATAACCGCCATACTGGAAGCGCGGATGTCCGGCAACGATCACCGGGCGCTCAATCACGAAGCGATGCTCCCGCCCGAAATGCTCATGCCAGTGGTGATCATCAATGCGGCCGAAGTGCCGTTCCATGGCCACTCGGTGCTCATGTTCGCGCATTTCGTGGCGTTCATGCTCACGCATTTCATGGTGCTCAATGGCCTCATGGCGTTCGTGTGCTTCGTGGCGTTCCTCATGCCGTTCGTGCGCCGCTTCGCGGTGTTCACGGCCTTTGTCCTTATCCCGGCCGTGATGCGAGTCGCCATCATGATCGTGCTGGGCATATGCAGGCATCGTAACGCCCACAGCCAGCGCCAGAACCGCGGCAAAACCATATCGAATCAATTTCATCAGGTACTTCTCCATGGACTGCATGATTGAATCAATCGCCTGCATTATGCCGCCGATCAGCCTCGCCGTCTCCGGCACCATGGGACATGTACGCGCGAGAACCTCGCTTCTGCGATGAACAGTTCTTAACCAGCTTGGATCTACGTGACAGGCTCAGTCATCGAATAGAAGCAAGGCGAGCGCGGACTGGACCTCAGCGAGACGGCCATCTGGTCATTTACAATCTGTAGTTTGCCTTTTCACGATTTTTCCTCACAGGGGAACACGACCTTGCCAGATACGATCTATGACGTTGCCATTATCGGCGCCGGTCCCGGCGGATACACCGCCGCTTTCCGCGCCGGCCAGCTTGGACTCAAGACCTGCCTTATCGAAAAGGATGCAAAGCTTGGCGGCACTTGCCTGCACGTGGGTTGCATTCCCACCAAGGCCCTGCTGTTCCACGCTGAAGTCTATGACCACCTGAAAGCGGCGGAAAAATATGGCATTGATGGCCTGGGGGCGGGCAAGCTCAACTGGAAGACCATCCAGGAGCGCAAGAACTCCATCGTGACCAAGCATACGAAAGGTCTCGATTTTTTGGTGCGGAAGAACAAGGTCACCGCCATCCGCGGATTCGGCGCGCTCACAGGACCGGCGAAAAATGGCATCCATACAGTGGACGTGACGGGTGAAGGGAGCCAGAAATCGCAGATCCAGGCAAAGAACATCATTCTCTCTACAGGTTCCTACGCTCGCATGCTTCCCGGCCTGAAACCCGATGAAACCATTCTCACCAACATTGAAGTGCTCAGTCTCTCATCCATTCCAAAATCCATGATCATCATCGGCTCCGGGGCGGTGGGAGTGGAATTCGCCTCACTTTATCGCTCCTTCGGAACTGAAGTAACGATTATCGAAATGCTGCCGCGCCTGGTCCCCGTGGAAGACGAAGAGGTCAGCAAGGAACTGCTGCGCAGCTTCAAGAAAAAGGGCATCAACTGCTTCGTGAACACCAAGGTGGAGAAGGTAGAGAAGACAAAGAATGGCGCGACTGTAACCTTTACGCCGCAAGGAGAAGCACAGCAGAATCTCGACGCGGAAAAAGTGCTGATTGCCGTTGGCCGCGGCCCCAACACAGAGAAAATCGGCCTGGAGAAAACACCCAGAATCAAGACGGAACGCGGCTTCGTTCACGTGAACGAATGGATGCAGACGGGCGAGCCCGGCATCTACGCGATCGGCGACATCGTGGCCGGTTATCCGCAACTTGCGCATTCCGGTTCCATGTCCGGCATTGTAGCTGTGACGCACATCGCCGGAAAACCCGCGAAGCCTCTCAACAAGCTGCGCATTCCGGGCTGCACGTATTGCGAACCGCAAATCGGCAGCGTGGGCCTGACCGAGGCCAAGGCGAAAGAAGCGGGGCATCAGATCAAAGTCGGCAAGTTCCCTTTTACGGCCAATTCCAAGGCCAGCATCATCGATAACCACGAGGGCTTTATCAAGGTGGTCGCGGACGCCAAATTTGAAGAGATCCTGGGCGTGCACATCATCGGCCCGGTCGCAACCGAACTTATCGCGGAAGCTGTGGTCGTGATGGAACTCGAAGGCACCGTGGAAGACCTCATGTTCACCGTCCACGCTCATCCCACCGTTTCCGAAGCCATGCTGGATGCGTTCAGCGCGGTGGAGGGAAAGGCGATTAACATCTGAGCCGCTGGCAGATAGCGATTAGCTACTAGCCTGCTAACGAAGTCTCGAGCGAAGCGAGAGACCCTACCCGGTAAAGCCCGGCGCGAAGATTTTGCCTTGACGAAGATAGGATCTCCCCCGTCCAGGGACGGGGATTGCAGATAAGCGCTCGCTGCTGCAACCCTTCTCTTTGCTGCCCGAATCCCACTCAGTCGGAGGGCACCATGCCTATCGATCCAGTGTGCAAGATGCACGTGAATATTCCCGAGGCGGCCGCAAGTCACGACTACCACAATGAAACGGTCTACTTCTGCTCCGTGGAGTGCGAGAAAGAGTTTGAGAAAGATCCTGACGGCTACATGCACGGGATGAGCGACGAGGAGCAGATCGCAAGCTGAAAATGGCGAGCAGCAGTAGATTGTCCCGTGTTGCGCTCGGTTTTGCGGTTGGCGCGTTTGCCTTTTGGCTGCCCATTGTTGCTCTTTACTGGCTGTTTGGCGGCGACTGGGCTTCGCTCATCACAGGTCTGCTGCTTACCTTTCTGCTTCCCTTCTTTTGTTGCTTTGCGCTGGACAGTGTCGCTGTGGCGTGGAACTTGCCGCGGTTGGGATTGAGTGTCGCGATGATCTTCGGCATCTGGGCTACCGGCCCGTTCTTCATGACACTGGCCAACACCAGCACGGCAGGTGAGGGCTTCCATATGGCGGATGCCTGGGGATTTGTAGGCTTTGCCACCGCCACTTTCCCGATTTCGACATTCATGCTCTCGACGTATAACCTGTCTCTTTTTGCGGTTCAATTTACGACCTTCCTGCTTCCCATATTCTCGATGGCCGGGTGGACGTTCCAGCCGCTCGCACGTCGCTGCTTCCTGTATCGTTCCATCCAACGCACATTTAGAATAGGAGCATGCCGCTCCAGGTCATCAACGTCATTTATCTCGGGCGCATTGACTACCTGACTGCTCTGGACCTGCAACAAACGCTTGTCCATCTTGTTAAGGCGCAGCGCGTCGGGCACACGCTGCTCCTGCTGGAGCATCCGCCCGTGATTACTCTGGGCCGCAACGCCGGCATGCAAAACATCATTGCCTCGCGCGACTTCCTCTCCAGCCAGGGAATAGAACTTTTTGAGACTGACCGCGGCGGTGACGTGACGTTCCACGGCCCCGGACAGCTTGTCGGCTATCCTATTTTCGATCTGCGGGCCTTTGATCCGCGTATAGGCGCAGTGGAGTTCGTCCGCAGGATTGAAGAATCTTTGATCCGAACCTGCGGCGATCTGGGAGTTGTAACCGGGCGCGTGCCTGGCCTCACTGGCGTGTGGACGGAAGATACGCCTCCCGCCAAGATCGCGGCTATCGGTGTTCACATTTCGCGGGCCGTCACCTCCCACGGCTTTGCCTTGAACGTAACCACCAATCTGGACTACTTCAAGCTGATTGTTCCCTGCGGGATTGCAGACAAGCCCGTCACGTCGCTGGCACGCGAGATGGAAAGAAATTCCGTCTCCAACCAGAAGCAGCCGCCAGGCCTTGAGCAGATGGCGGAACTGGTCTCGCGCAACTTTGGCCGCGTTTTTGACGCGCAGACGCTGTGGCTGGACTCCCTCGACTCCCTGCTTTCATCCTTCGCCGAATCCGCTGGGCAGGAACTTCCGGCGAACCAGGATGCGCCGGCGCGTGCGCCGGAAGCGATTCGGCGGCTTGCAGGCGAAGAAGACATTTACCTCGCCTAGAACTACTGGACCATCGTGCTGGCGAGAGCCTGGCCGCGTTGGCTTGGGAGAGGTTCTTCCGCAAGCGCACTCATGGCTTCATCGAAGCTGCTCGTGAGCGCCATCAGTTTCCCCTGCTTTAAGACCAGCAGCAAATCGCAGTCTTTGACGGTGCTGAGCCGGTGCGCGATCACGAATGTCGTCCTCCCGTGGATCAGTTGCTCGGTGGCCTGCATGATCTCCTGTTCGGTATAGATGTCCACGGCGCTGGTGGGCTCGTCAAAAATCAGAATAGGGGCGTCTTTAAGGAAAGCGCGGGCGATGGCCAGACGCTGGCGTTGTCCGCCGGAAAGCCGGCAGCCTCCTTCGCCCACTTTGGTGTCGTAGCCATCTGGCAGAGCCATGATGAAATCGTGCGCCCGGGCCGCCTTTGCTGCTTCAACAATTTCTTCGCGGCTGGCCTCGTTGCGTCCATAGGCGATATTTTCCGCCACGGTAGCGGAGAAGACGACCGGTTCCTGCAAGATGATGGAGAACTGCCGCCTCAGGTCGGCCAGTTGGTAATCACGCAGATCGCAGCCATCGAGCTTGATTTCGCCTGAAACCGGATCATAAAAGCGTGTGAGCAGGTTCACCAGCGTGCTCTTTCCCGACCCGCTGGGACCAATAACTCCCACACGAGTACCTGCCGTGATCTCGAAGGAAACACGGTCCAGAGCCCGCCCGGAAGTTGGATATTCAAAGATGACATTGTGGAAGCTGACATCGCCGGAGGCGCGTTCCAGCGGAACGGCATTCTGCGGCTCGGCCACCTCCGGGGCTTCGTCCATGAGCGCCAGCGCGCGACGAATGCTCACCATCCAACCCTGCAATTCGGGAAGCTTGCCACTGACCGTGCGCAGCGGGTCATAGAGCTGCGTCATGTAGGCCATGACCAGCAGCAGTTCGCCCAATGTCAATACCCCTGCCAGCACATGCTGCACCCCGACCCACATGGCAACGGCGGAGCCCACGGCGATGATTGTGGTGCTCAGCACGTGAAAGCCGGCCTGCATGGATGCGACCTTTACTTGTTCCTGCATGCGTTGGCGGGAGCGCAACTTGAACCGCTGGTCTTCAAACTCCTCCTGTCCAAAGGCCTTTACCACGCGGATGGAAGACAAGGCTTCATACATGACCAGCATGGCCGAACTATCCAACTTCTTGATGCCGTCCCAACCCGTGCGCGCGCGGCGGCTGGATTTGCGGGTGAGGTAAAAGAGGAACGGCGCGACCGAAATTGCAATCATCGCCAGCACCCAGTCAATGCGGAAGGTCACGTAAAACAACGCAACAAAGGTCAGCAGCGAACTGACCAGCGGCATCACGCCCTGAATAAAGACGTATTGGATGGCGGGCGCGTCGTTTTGAATACGATAGGCGACCTCATTGGTGCCACGGCGGTCATGGAACAGCAGGTCCATGCGCTGCACATGCCAGAAAAGCCGGGTACGGAGATCGAGTACCAGCTTCTCCCCGGTATACGTCTGAAGCAGCCAGGAGGCAAAGGCCTGCAGGTTGGTGATGAGAGTGAGCACCAGCAGCAGGCCGACCGCAAGCCCCAGATTGGCGGCTCTGGAGCCGTGAGCCCACGCCGGCATGAGCGCCTGAAGCGCGTGCGGCAGCGGCTGCCGGTCAATCACGTTGTCCACCGCAATCTTGAGGGGGAAGGCGAGCAGAAGCCCGATGGGAGCTCCAACGGCGCTTAACAAAAAGATACCGGTGAGATGAAGCCAGTAGGGACGCGCCAGACTCAGCAGTCTGCGGGCTGTACTTTTGTCACCGGCAATTTCGTATTCCATTGACTTGAGACACTCGTCTGCCGCA
>Ga0070679_100004070_pt1 | contig 13476 bp, 9 predicted proteins | sample KBSC63BmetaG_FD_65652 | JGI IMG/M metagenome (GOLD analysis project Ga0070679, IMG submission 65652) | Corn rhizosphere microbial communities from Kellogg Biological Station, Michigan, USA - KBS C6-3B metaG | ecosystem: Host-associated > Plants > Roots > Rhizosphere | place: USA: Michigan... | reverse complement strand
TTGGCAAGCACCGTTTCGGTCATCTTCGGCGGCACGGACGTGCCGAGCTGGACAACCTTGAAGGCGCGCTCGATCACCGCCGGATCGATCTTGCTGAAATGCCGCTTCATCAATGCCAGCGCCTGCGCCGGATCGTCATGGATAAGCTTCGCACCAGCTGTGAGGCCACGCCCCATCTTCACGCAAATCGAATGATGTTCCGCGCAATATTGCGGCCGCACCACCACGACGCCGGAGCCGTTTGGCACGATCCAGTCCGGATCGTTCGTTGTGGGGCTCGCGATGACCACGCCGGTTCCGTCTTGCTCGACGCGTTGCGGCCAGGGCGGGCCCGCGACGAACCCATCGAGCGCGCCGCGCGCGAATGCGGCGAAGGCCGCGGGCGGCTGCATCGGCGCGAAGACCGCGCGGTCGAGGTCGACGCCGCCGGCCTTCTCGATGACCCTCAGATAGGCATCGACCACCGAGTTGACGGCGTCGATGCTCATCTTTTTTCCATCGAGTATCCGCGCCCGCTGCGCCAGGGGCGCTTTCGGATCGAAATGCGCGGCGTCGGCGATTTTCTTGCTGACGACGACGCCCCAAACCGGCTTGTCGATCATGTTGGCAATGGCGAGCATGCGCTGACCGTGCGTTGCCGCGCGGGTCAAGGCAGCAGCCGAGGAGACGGAGAAATCCGCCGCGCCAGAAACCACCGCATTAAAGGAGCCGACGCCGGCGATGAACACGGTTTTGACCTCGAGCCCCTCATGCTTCCAGAAGCCCAAATCCTGCGCCGCATAGATGCCGAGGAACTGCATGACGTCGGCGGGGAGCGTCATCAGCGCGTGCTCGTCTTCGGCGGAGGCCGGCGCGGCCAGCGCCATGACGGCGATGAGCGCGGCGAGCGCGCGGCGAGCACCCCATCGCTTGCGTCGCGGCGCCGTCATTTCACGAACTCGTTGGTGGAAAGCCCGTCATAGGATTTCAGCATGTCCTCCGCCTTCATGAAACCGGCATCGACGTTGATTTGCTCGCCCTTCCTCAAGGATTCGGGATCGACCGCGGGCACGGCCGGCATGACGGTCGCCAAGGATTTCAGCGACAGCGCGACGACGCTCGGCTTGATCTTCGAAAATCGTTTTTGCAGCAGCGCCACAACATCGGCCGGACGCTCATGCACGGCGCGGCTCGCCAAGACCATCGCATGGCCCATCTTGACGCAGAGCGAGCGATGCTCTTCGCAGACTTGGGGCCGTGTCAGCAGCAAGCTCGAGCCGATCGGAACGAGGGCGGCCGGCTCCTTGTTCGGCCCGATGACGACGGCCACGCCGGTGCCGTCATCCTCGGCCTGCTGTGCCCAAGGCGGCGCCGAAACGAAACCGTCGATCGCATGACGCGCGAAAGCCGCCAGCATGTCGGGCGGCGCCATCGGCGCGATCGTCATGTTATCGGGATTGCCGCCCAGCTTGGCAACGATGCGCAGATAGGCGTGATCGAGCGAATTGATCCCCTGCGTGCCCATCTTGCGGCCTTGGAGGAGCTTGGCGCGCTCGGCGAGCGGGGCTTTGGGATCGAAATGCGCGGCCGCGGCGATCTCCTTGCTGATGACGATGTCCCAGGACGGCAGATTGTTCATCTGCGCGATCGCCAGCATGCGCTGGCCGTGCGCGGCGGCGCGGGTCAGCGACGCACCCGACGCGAAGGCGAATTCCACCGAGCCCGAGACGACGGCGTTCGGAGAGGCGACGCCGGGCAGCACGATGTGCTTGACCTCGATGTCCTCCTCCTTGAAGAAGCCGAGATCTTCGGCGACGTAGTAGCCGAGGAACTGCATGCCTTCGGCCGGAAGCGCCATCAGCGCATGATCGGTCGCGGCGCGCGCCGGCGCGCCGGGTCCGAGCAGGCTGCCAAGCACGACCACCGATGCCGCGAGCAATCCCGCGGCGCGCACGCCCGATCTCTTCATTTCGACCTCCCTCATTTGAAAAACTCGTTGGTAAAGAGGTCCTCGTAGGTCTTCAGCTGATCCTCGGGCTTGATGAAGCCCGCCTCGACATTGATCCGGTCGGCATTGGCGAGTGCTTTCTCCTCGACCACGGGAACCATCGGCATGGCGCGCTGCATCACTTGGAAGGAGGCGGCGACGACCGCCTTGTCGGTCTTTGGAAAGCGCTGTTCGAGGATCGCCAGCGAGTCCTGCGGATGCTCGTGAATGAAGCGGCTGGCGGCGGCCAGCGCATGCGCCATCTTCACGCAGATCGAGCGATGCTCGACGCAGAATGCCGGCCGCGTGATGACCGTGCTGGACCCGATCGGCGCCAGCCAGGGCGGATCGCCGTCGATGCCGCTCGCGATCACGACCGCATCGCCGCCGGCGATCAAGGTCTGCGGCCAGGGCGGCCCGAGCGCGATGCCGTCGATCTTTTGCCGCGCAAAAGCGGCGAGCATTTCCTGCGGCTGCAAGGCCGAGACGGTGAGCGAATCGGGGTTGACCCCGCCGGCCTCGGCGATGACCCGCAGATAGGAATGCGCCGCCGAGTTGATGCCGTCGATCACCATGGTGCGCCCTTTGAGGAGCTTGGCGCGCTCGGCGAGCGGCGCTTTCGCGTCGAAATGCTGCGCTTCCGCCAGCTCCTTGCGCAGCACGACGCTCCAGGTCGCGAGGTTGTTCATATTGGCGATCGCCAGCATCTTCTGGCCCTTCGCGGCCGCGCGGTCGAGATTGGTGCCCGAAGAGAAGGAGAAATCGACTGCGCCCGAGATCAAGGCGTTGAATCCGGCATTCCCGGCGAGGAACTGGATTTTGACCTCGAGCCCGTTCTTTTCGTAGAGATGCGCCCCCTCGGCGATATAGTCCCCGGCAAAAGCAAAGGAGACGGCTGGAATGGCAACGGTCGTATGCTCCAGCTGTGCGCAGGCGGGACCCGGCGGGACGCAGGAGATCAGCGCGGCGATGCCCGCGACCAGCAAAAACCGGCGTGGTTCAGCGCAGATAGTCATTGGTATAAAGTCCCTTATAGGAACCGACCCGGTCTTCGGGCTTCAAAAAACCCGCCTCGCTGTTCATGCGATCGCCATTCGCCAAGCCTTCGTCCGAGGTGGCAGGCGGAACCGCGGTCATTTTCGTCACCGCCGCGGCCGCCGCCGCGAGAACCGCGTCATCGAGCTTGCCGAAGCGCTTTTTCAAGGACGCGACCGCCTCTTGCGGATGCGCATGGATGAATTGCGTCGCTTCGAGAAGCGAATGGCCCATTTTCTCGCAGAGGCTTCGACGCGCCTCGCAGACCTGCGGCCGCGTCACCACCAGCGACGAGGCCATCGGCTCGAAGCCCGGCGGGTCCCCCGCGACGCCATTCAAGACGATGACGCCGGTGCCGTCATGCACGGCCTGCTGCGCGAAAGGCGGGCCCAGCGAAAATCCGTCGATCGCCTTGCGCGCGAAGGCGGCGAGAATGTCGGGCGGGGCCATTGGCGCGATGATGGCGTCCTTTTCGGAATCGAGGCCGGCCGAGCGCAGCGCGACGCGAATGACCGCATCGGCCACCGAGCCGAGACCGCCGGTCGCGATCGTCAGCCCTTTGAGGGTGCGTGCCCGCTCCGCGAACGGCGCCTCGCCGTCGAAATGGCGGGCCTCCGCGATGTCCTTGCGGATGGTGATGAACTGGCCGGAGCGGCTGTTGAGATTGGCGATGGCGAGCAGCCTTTGGCCATGCGCCGCGGCGCGGGTGATCGACCCGCCCGAGGAGAGCGAGAACTCGGCCGAGCCCGAAATCACCGCGTTCATCGAGCCGACGCCGGCGATGTAGATGATTTTGACGTCGAGCCCTTCCTTCGGCCAGAAATAGTCTTGGGCCGCATAGACGGACAGGAAGAGAACGACCGGCGCCGGCAGCGCGACGGTGGCTTGCTCCGTCGCGGCGCTGGCCGGCGTGGGCGCGGCACCCAGCCCCAGCGACGCGAAGCCGGCAAGGATGCAGGCCCTCAGCCGCGCAAATCTGGAGCCTTGGTGACGATGCATCGTTCCCCCTCGATGGCTTGCCGTCCGGTTTCCGCGGCACCGGCCCAAACGTCGCCCCTCCCCGGAGTATAGCCGGGACGGCCAAGTTTGATGCGATTTTCGCGGCTAGCGCGCGAAATCCTGGGTGAACAGCGGCGCGTAGGATTTCAAACGCTGCGCCGGATTCATGAATCCCGCGGCGATGTTCATGCTTTCGGCATTGGCGAGCTCGGCCGCGTCGGGAGTCGGCGGCTGCGGCGTCATCTCGCGCACCGCTTCGTAGGACGCGCGGAGCACCGCCTCATCGACCTTGTCGTAGCGCTTTTTGAGAATCGCCAGCGACTCCGCAGGATGGTCGTGGATGAAATCCGCAGCGAGCTTCATCACATGACCCATCTTCACGCAGACCGAGCGATGATCGGTGCAGAATTGCGGGCGCGTCACCAGCATCACCGAGCCGATCGGGCTGAATTCCTTGGGCTCGCCCTTGGCGCCGTCGGCGACGATGACCGCGGTGCCGTTGGTGACGACTTGCTGCGGCCAGGGCGGACCCGCGGCGAAACCGTCGATCGCGTGACGAGCAAAGGCGGAGAGCGTATCCGCCGGCTGCATCGGCGTAACCGTCACCGATTCCGGATCGAGGCCACCGACTTTCGCCACAACCCGCACGATTGAATGCACCACGGATTGCATCGCATCGATGCCGATGGTCTTGCCCTTCAAAATTTTCGCGCGCTCGGCGAGCGGCGCCTTGGGATCGAAATGCGCCGCATCCGCTTCGTCCTTGCGCAACACGATGTATTGCCCGTTCTGATTGCCCATATTGGCGATCGCCAACAGGTTCTGGCCATGCGCGGCCGCGCGGGTCAGCGAGCCGCCCGACGACATCGAGAAATCCGTCGAGCCGGCGATGACCGCGTTCATCGCGCCGACGCCGGCAATGAATTGAACCTTCACGTCGAGATCCTGCTGCTCGTAGAGATGCTGATCCTCGGCGACATATTCGGCGAGAAACAGCACCACATAAGCGGGTATCGCGAGCGAGGTGTGTTCGCTGGCCGCGCGCGCCGCAGGCGGCAGCGCTATCGAGATCGCGGCAAGCGCCGCAAGCGCAGCGGTCGAAATTGAGCGCAGCATGTTGATCGACACCGGTTTCTCCCCCTTTGCCCCGAAGCCCCGAGCGCGTCGCCTTTCTCGCCAAAGCTCCGCATGCCCCGCGAGGCTATCGGCATTGAGCGGCACGCTAATCGAATTCTCCGGGGCGTTCAATTGCGCGCCGCGGCGGCGCGCGATCCGAACGCGGCGAGGCTTGCATGATATGGGGCTTTGCCGCAATCTCCGCGCCGCAACCCAAACGCCGCGAGGGGAGACGCCGATGCCCGAGGACCAGCCGATCCAATGGGTCGAACAGCCCGCAGCCGAGGTCGGCGACGCCGTCGTCGGCGCGATGACCGAGGGCGGCGTCGACCATCTCTTCTTCACCTCCGGCGGCGAGATCGGCTTCTATCAAGAGGCGGTCGCGAAGGCTCAGGCGCAGGGCAAGAAGACGCTGCGCCTCATCACCGTGCCGCATGAGCATGTAAGCCTCAATGCCGCGCTCGGCTTTGCCGCGGTGAGCGGCCGGCCCGCGGCGACGGCCGCCCATGTCGATGTCGGCACGCAGCATTATGGCGGTGCGGTGCACTCGGCTTGGCGCTCGGGCCTTCCGGTGATCATCACCGCCGGCGCTCCTCCCACCGCCTATCCCGGCTCAATGCGCGGCGCGCGCGACGCCGGCCATCTGTGGAACCAGCAGAATTTCGATCAAAACGGCATTCTCCGCCAATACACGAAATGGGATCACCGCCTCGAATATCAGGACAATCCCGGCCTCATTGTCAGCCGCGCAATCCAGGTCGCGCGCAGCGAGCCCTGCGGACCGGTCTATCTGAGCTTCCCGCAGGAAGTCTCGCTTCAGCCGATGAACGGCACGCGCTATCCGAGCGCCGCGCAGCTCGGCATCGCGCGCTCGCCCGCGCCCGATCCCGATGGCGTGCGCGAAATCGCCGCCAAGCTGGTCGGCGCGCGCAACCCGGTCATCATTGCGCATTGCTCCGGCCGCAACCCAGCAACCGTGCCGGCGCTGGTCGAGCTCGCCGAGCTCCTCGGCTGCGCGGTGATTCCCGGTCTCCATGGCGGCTACCTCTCCTTCCCCAAGACCCATCCGCTCTATCAGCGCGAGATCAATCTGCGCGAGGCGGACGCGGTGCTGGTTTTCGATGCCGACGTGCCTTGGCTGCCGGGCAGCGGCAACGATCCGACCGGCAACGCCTATGTCGCAACCGTCGGCATCGATGCGATCCGCGGCCGAATTCCGACCTATGAATTCACTGCCAATCTCCGGTTGACCGCCGACCCCTTGCTGACGATGCGCGCGCTCACGGTGGAGGCGCGCAAGCTGATCGACGAGAGCGCGAAGCGCCGCATCGCCGAGCGGGCCGAGCGCTGGGCGGCGACTTCGCGCGCTGCCTGGCAGAAGATCGAGCAGGACGCGCTGCAGCGCGCCAACAAGACGCCAATCGATCCGCTCTGGCTCAGCTACCAGGTCAGCCAGGCGATCGACGACAATTGCATCGTCTTCGAGGAGCTTTTGGGCGGCAATCAGCTCGGACGGTTTCTGCGCAACTCGCGCCCCGGCTCGCTCTTCAGCCAGCCGGGCAGCAGCGGCGGCTGGTCGCCGGGCGCGGCCTTGGGCGCGAAGCTCGCCGCGCCCGAGCGCGACGTGATCTCGATTTGCGGCGACGGGTTCTACATGTTCAGCACGCCGGCGCCGGCGCTCTGGGCGGGTCTCCATCACAAGGCACCGTTCATGGTGGTGATCTATCAGAACCGCAGCTACACCACCGGCACGCTCGCGGTCACGGGCAAGTTCCCCGATTCCTATGCGCAGAAAGCCGGCTTCCCCGGCGGCTATTTCGATCCGCCGATCGATTTCGCCAAGGAAGCCGAAGCGGCCGGCGCCTATGGCGAGAATGTCCGCGACCCGGCAGAGGTCGCGCCCGCCCTGCAACGCGGCCTCAAGGAAATCCGCAGCGGTCGGCCGGCGGTGATCTCGGTCTGGCTGCCGCGGCTCGGACAGAAGGACTGATGGAGAAAGGGCGGCTTCGGCCGCCCGTTTTGCTTTCCGGGTTTAGACGATCTTCGTTTCGAGATCGCCGATCTTCTCGATCGTGATCTTCACCTCATCGCCGCGCTTCAGGAACTCGCCGCGCTCGGCGCCGACGCCCGAGGGCGTTCCGGTCAGCACCACATCGCCCGGATAGAGCGTGATGCGCGTCGAGAGATGCGCGATCTGCTCGGCGGCGGTGAAGATCATCCGGCTCGTATTCGAGTCCTGCTTGATCGCGCCATTGACCCAGAGCTTGATCGAAAGCGACTGCGGATCGCCGATCTCCTCGGCCGGAACGAGCCATGGCCCCAAGGGACAGGCGCCGTCGAAATTTTTCTGGCCGATCCAGTCGTATTTGAAGGGCGACTGGAAGGCGATGTGCGGGCGGGCGGTCAGGTCGCGCGCCGAGAGATCATTGCCGATCGTGTAAAAGGCGACATGATCGAGCGCGCGCTCCAACGGGACGTTCTTCATCGTCGTGCCGATGACGAGGCCCAGCTCGGCCTCCCAATCGAGCTTTTCCGAGCAGAGTTCGACCGCGGCGCCGGGCGCGACGACGCAGCGCGAGACCTTGATGAAATGCCAGGGATGGAGCCCCAGCTCATGCGGATCGGGTTCCATCGGGATGTTCTGGATGCGCGCCATATTTGCGACGTGGTCGGTGTAGTTGGCGCCGGCGCAATAGATCGTTGGCGGATAGAGGATCGGCGCCAGCAGCTCGACTTCGTCGAGGCGCCGGCCGAACTTGCCGCTCGCCGATTCGGCGGCCGTCGTCAGCCGCGCACGCGCATTCGCCCAATCCTCCAGAACGCCGCGCACGGTCGCGTAGCCGGGGCGGCCGGTCATGGTGGCAAGATCGTAGACAATGTCGCCGACCAACATGCCGGCCCGCGGGCCGTCGGACAGTTGATAGGTCAACAATCGATAGCTCGTCACCGGAACGTACTCCTATTTATTGCAAGCCGCGCGTCCAAACCGGCTTGTAACACGCGCAGGTTGCCATAGCCGAGACACACCGTCCCGCGCAAGCGCGCTTCGGTCCGGAGCGCCGCTGGCCTTACCGACGCTCAGCCGAGCTCGGTGATCGTCTCCGGGAATTTGTGCAGCCTTTCGACGCCGCTTGCGGTGATGAGATAATCGTCGCAGGCCCAATTGAACGATCCCGCCAGCGCATAGGTCGGATGGCAGGACAGCACCATATTGGCTTTGAGCTTCATCGGCTCGTCGAACCGCACCAGCGGCCGCTCGACCATGTCGTAGCCCTGGCCGTGGCAATAGAGGCGCTTTTCCTCCGGCCGTTTGTTCTGCCGCATAAACTGGTTGTAGGCGTCCCAGATTTCCTTGCCCGACGCGCCCGGCTTCAACAGCTTCAGGGTGAAGTTGCGCGCCTCGATGACGAAGGCGAACTCGTCCTTCATCTCCTGCGAGGCCTTGCCGAGAACGGCGGTTCGGCCGAGCTCGGTATAGTACCCGCCGGCGCCGTTGCTTTCGACGAGCAGGCTCAGCTGATCGCCCGCTTGGATCGTCCGGTTCTGGAAGTGGCGATTGGCCTGCAAGGGCGCGGTGCCGATGGGGCCCGAGGCGCACATGAAAAGCCCTTGCTCGCTGCCGTAATCATGGCCGGTGCGCTCGGCGACCGCCGCGACCTCGATATCCTTCATGCCGGGCTTCATCGCGGCGAAAGCCGCCGCCATGCAGGCATCCTGCATCGCCGCGGTGCGGCGCAGGAGTTCGATCTCCTCGGCGCTCTTCACCGCCTTGATCTCGTCGACCAGATCCGACGCTTCGACGAATTTCGCGTTGGAGAGCTTGCCGCGGCGGAGGTAATCGACGAAAGCGGCCGGCATCGCCGCCGTGCCGACGAGGCCGATGGTCGCACCCGAATAGGCTTCGAGCGCTTTTTCGGCGAGCGCCGCATCGACCTCCTTGGTGAAAGGCGCCGAAGCGTAGCTCGGCGAGGTCATCAAGCGCTTGACGCCGCGCCGGACGCCATCGCCCGCGGGCGGCAGCATCCGGTCATTGCCGAACGGACCCTGACCGATCACCGTCATGCCGTCGTCGCGCGGAAAGATCACCGACAGGGCATAGCCATTCGTCGCCGGCAGATCGGTGAAATATTTGACATAGCCTCCCATGAAATCGTTGTTGTTCTGCATCACCAGAACATCGATCCCCTGCGCCTCCATCGCCTTGCGCATGGCCGTCCAGCGGCGTTCGAGCTCCTGGGTCGAGATCGGCGCGTTGAGACGCTCGGATTCATTGGCCATGCTGGTCTCCTTGAGGCGTGTTCGTCCGAGTTTAGCCGCGGGCGGCTTCACCCGAAAGCGGCGGCGCCCCGCCCAAGATGATGAGCGCATCGAGCGCGGTCGCGCCTTCACCCGCGGCGCCGAGCGATAGCGGGTTGATCTCCATCTCCGCGATCTCGGGATTGGCGAGCATCAGAGCGCCGAGACGCTCCGCCACGCACGCAGCGGCCGCGACGTCCGAGGCAGGTGCGCCGCGTAGACCCGCGAAGAGCTTGGCGGCGCGAAGCTGGCGCAGCTCCGCTTCGATCGCATCGGCGGCGAGCCCCGCCGGCATCAAGCGGACATCCTGGAGCGCTTCGGTCCAGATGCCGCCGAGCCCCGCGACCAGCACGGCTCCCCAGTCGGGATCGCGCTTGGCGCCGATGATCATCTCGAGCCCCAGCGCGTGCATTCTCTCGATGAGAACGCCGTCCGGCTGGATGTCGGGCCGCGCGTGCGCCAGCCTCGCCCGCAGTACCTCCCAACTCTCGGCAACCATCTCGGGCGTGCGAATGCCGAGAACGACGCCACCCAGCTCGGTCTTATGCGTGACCGCAGCCGCTTGAATCTTCATTGCCACGGGAAAGCCGACGCGCGCGGCGATGGCTTGCGCTGCGGCGAGGTCCGCTGCAAGCGCGCCATCGGGAACCGGAATGCCGACCTCGGCAAGAATGGCTTTGGCGCGGTATTCGGACAGCGGCCCCACGCCTTGAAGGCGCAGCGCCGGCGCCGCCGGGGCGGGGCGCGCGTCGCGCAACCGTCGCTGCACACGCCCATAAGCGACGACATGCGCCATGGCGCGCATCGCGCGATCGGGCGAGCGGAAGAACGGAATGCGCGCCGCGCTGACCAGAGCGGTGAAGTCGTCGACGAGCTTCACCTCATCACCCAACATGACGAAAGCGACGGGCTTCGTTTCCGCCGCGATCATCGGCACGAGCGAGCGGCCCTTCGCCATCTGCAGCTGCGGCGTGCCCGGGACCATGGCAAGGATGGCGCAGCCGATCGCGTCGTCGGCCAGCATGATGCGCGCGGTCTGGCCATAAATATCCGCCTGCCCCATTCCGGCGGTCGCGAGATCGAGCGGATTATCGACCGGGACATAGGCCGGAACGATCGGCCGCAGTGCCGCCTCGCTCTCGGGCGAGAGCTTCGGGATCGGCAAGCCGATGCGCTCGCCAAGATCGAGCGAGATGCCGCGCACCGCCCCGGAATTGCTGACGATCGCGGCGCCCTTCTCCGCGCCCTTGGGCCAGCGCGCCAAGAGCACGCCGGCATCGATCAACTCGTCCATGGTCTCGACCAGCACCACACCGTGATGGCGCAGCATTGCCTCCATTACGGCGCGATCGCCGGCGAGCGCGCCCGTATGCGAGCGCGCCGAGGCGCGGCCGCGCTCGCTGCTCCCCGGATGCATCAGCAGCACCGGCTTGCCGAGCCGGCGCGCCGTCTCGACAAGCGCGAGAAATGCCGCCGGCCGGCGGATCTGCTCCATGAAGAGGACGAAGATTCCGGTTTGCGCGTCGTCGATGGTCGCGGCGAGGAAATCCTCGGCGCTCGTCACCGCCTCGTTGCCGGTCGAGATCGTAAAATTGACCGGCACGCCCTTGGCGCCGAGCGCCGCGGCGATGTTGCCCATCATCGCGCCGCTTTGCGCGATGATCGCGGCGCCGCCCGGGCCGGGCGCCAGCACCTCGGTCTCGACGGAGCCGAAAGAGACCGAGACGCGGTCGATGAAATTGGTGAAGCCCATGCAATTGGGCCCATCGAGCGCGAGCCCCGCCTCGCGGGCGATGGCGGCGATGCGATCCTGCTTGGCGCGTCCTTCCAGCCCGGTTTCGGCAAAGCCCGCCGCGAACACCGCGACGCCGCCCATGCCGCGCGCGGCGCAGCTTGCCACCGCATCGGCGACCGCGGCCTCGGGCACGACCAGCACCGCCGCATCGATGCCGGGCGGAAGGTCTTCGATGGTCGGCACGCAAGCCCGACCGCCGATCTCGCTTGCGCGCCGACTGACGAGATGCACCGCGCCGGAAAAGCCCACCAGCTCGAGATTGTCAAGCACGCGCGCGCCGGCCGAAAGCGGATCGGCCGAGGCGCCGACGATCGCGACCGAGCGCGGACGCAAGAGCCTGGCAACGGCCGAACGCCCGGACAAAGAGGTCATCGCGGCACCCGAGGCCGCACGATACCGGCCAAGCGCTTACTCCTTGCGCTTGAAGCTGCCGAGGCCCGGCCGATAGGATTTCTCATCGAGAAACTGCGTCATGCCCTGCTGACGGCCCTTCTCGGGATCCATCAAGCGCAGCTGATCGAGCTTCGCCATCAGATAATCCTCGGACGCGTCCCATGACATCTCGTGCATGTGGCGATAGGCGTGCTTGATCGCACGCACCGTCGCGCGACTCTTGCTCAACAGCTTTTGGGCGAGCTTGCGGGTCTCATCGCGGAGTTGCGCGCGCGGCACGGCGAAGCGCACCAGCCCCATCTTCGCCGCCTCGATGCCGTTGAAGGTGTCGCCGGTGAGAGCGTAATAGAGCCCGTCCGAGGTCCGCAGCGCCGAGGAGATCGAGCGCAGCACGTTCCCGGCGGGAACGATGCCCCAATTGACTTCGGAAAGGCCGAAGCTCGCCTCCTCCGCCGCGATCGCGATGTCGCAAGAGATCACCGGATTGAAGGCGCCGCCGAAGCACCAGCCATTGACCATGGCGATGGTCGGCTTGGGGAAAAAACGCAGGCGCTGCATTTGCCAGATCTGCGCCTGACGCGCGATCTGGCCCCAGGCCTCGGGCGGCAGGCGGTCGGATTCACGGAAGAACTCCTTGAGGTCCATGCCCGCGGAGAATGAATCGCCCGCCCCGGTCAGCACCAGCACGCCGCAGCGCTCATCGACCTCGAGCGCTTCGAGCACCGCGGTCATCTCGGTGTTGAGCGTCGGGCTCATCGCGTTGCGCTTCTCGGGCCGGTTGAGCGTGACCCAGGCGATGCCATTCTCGAACTCGACCAGAACCGTATTGCCGCCCAGTTTCGCCTCGCTCATGTCGTCCTCGGTGCGTTGCATCGCGATGGCGCATCTTAGCAGGGCGCGGACCCGCGCCGTAAAGCCTTCCCGCGCCGTCCGCGACGATCCGCCTTGCGTCGGCGAAAGGGATGTGGAACAAGGCAGCGGCGAAGAAACCGGCGTGATGCGCGCCGCTTCCGGGGAGGATCCGATGCAGCTCAATCGACGGTGGCGTCTTCTTCTCGCCGGCGGCCTCGGCGCCGCGCTGCTCTGCGGCGCATCCCATGGCGCCGCCGCCGCGGACAAGCTTCGCGTCGGCAAGGCGCAGGGCCTTGCCTGGACCTTCCTTCCCGCCGATATCGGCATCGAGCAGGGATTTTTTGCGAAATACGGCATCGAGGTCGAGATTGTCGCGCTGACCGGCGACGCCAAGGTGCAACAGGCGCTGGCCGCCAAGAGCATCGATTTCGGCCTCGGCAGCGGCCCGGGCATGGCTTTCGCCGCCAAGGGCTCGCCGGTGATCGCGGTCGCGGCATTCGCCGGCCCGCCGCGCAACATCTCGGCGGTGGTGCGCGCGGATTCGCCGGTGAAGAGCGTCGCCGATCTGCGCGGCAAGCTCATCGGCGTCTCGACCGTCGGTTCGCTGACCGATTGGCTCGCCAAGCAGATGGCCGTACAAGAAGGATGGGGGAAAAACGGCGTACAGACCGTGCCGCTCGGGGCGATCGCCGCGAGCCTCGCCGCCCTGAAAGCGCATCAGATCGATGCCTCGGTGCTCGCGACCGAGGCGGGATTCCAGCTCGCCGAGCGAGGCGAAGCCCGGATCGTGGTGGGAATGGACAAATACGCGCCGCATTTCATCACCCATGTGGTCTTCGCGCGCAAGGACATCCTCGCCGAGAACCCGACCCTGATCGATCGCTTCCTCAAAGGTTTCTTCGCCTCGATCGCCTTCATGAAGACGCACAAGCCCCAAACCGTCACGGCCGCCGAGCGCGTCTTGAAGCAAAGCCCGAAAGTGGCGAGCGAGACCTATGACTACGAAATCTCGATGCTGACGGAT
>Ga0070679_100004069_pt1 | contig 13476 bp, 8 predicted proteins | sample KBSC63BmetaG_FD_65652 | JGI IMG/M metagenome (GOLD analysis project Ga0070679, IMG submission 65652) | Corn rhizosphere microbial communities from Kellogg Biological Station, Michigan, USA - KBS C6-3B metaG | ecosystem: Host-associated > Plants > Roots > Rhizosphere | place: USA: Michigan... | reverse complement strand
CGTAACCGAGCGGAAGGGACCGCGCCATGTCCGACGCCGCACTTGACGCGCTTTTGCACGAAAACCGCCGGTTCGAGCCGCCGCCCGAGCTCGCCGCTGATGCCAACGCGAAGCCCGAGCTCTACGACGAGGCGGGTCGCGACCGCATCGCCTTCTGGGAGAAGCAGGCCGACTGGCTGAAGTGGGACGAGCGCTGGCACACCGCGTTGGAGTGGGAGCTGCCTTACGCGAAGTGGTTCGTCGGAGGGAAGCTCAACGCCGCCGTCAACTGCCTCGACCGCCACGTCGAAGCCGGGTTCGGCGACAAGGTCGCCTACCACTGGGTCGGCGACGGCGAACGTGAGACGCGCGACATCACCTACGCCGAGCTGCACGCGATGGTGTGCCAGGCAGCGAACGCCCTGGTCGAGCTCGGCGTACAAACCGGTGACCGCGTCGCGATCTACATGCCGATGATCCCGGAGACGATCGCGGCGATGCTTGCATGCGCTCGTCTCGGCGCACCCCACACGGTCGTCTTCTGCGGCTTCTCCTCCGAAGCCCTCAAAGGACGCATCCTCGACTGCGACTGCCGGCTCGTCATCACGACCGACGGTCAGTTTCGCCGCGGCGCGCCCGTGCCGGTGAAACCCGCGGTCGACGAGGCGCTGAAGGAGTGCCCGGACGTGGCCCACGTCCTCGTCGTCCGCCGCACCGACACGGACGTCGAGTGGAACCCGGACCGCGACGTGTGGTGGCACGAGATCGTGCCGAAGCAATCGGAGACGCACGAGGCGGACGCGTTCGACTCCGAGCACCCGCTCTACATCATGTACACCTCAGGCACGACCGCGAAGCCCAAGGGCATCCTGCACACCACCGGCGGCTACCTGACGCAGTGCGCCGCCACGCACCGCTACATCTTCGACCTCAAGCCGGACAAGGACATCTACTGGTGCGCCGCCGACATCGGCTGGGTGACCGGACACAGCTACATCGTCTACGGGCCGTTGTGCAACGGCGCGACCTCGCTGATGTACGAAGGCACGCCGCACCCCGGCGACCAGGACCGTTGGTGGAAGCTGATCGAGAAGCACAAGGTCTCGATCCTCTACACCGCACCCACCACCATCCGCACGTTGATGAAGTGGGGCCACGAGCTGCTCGAGCCCTACGACCTGTCGTCGCTGCGGGTGCTCGGGTCGGTCGGTGAGCCGATCAACCCGGAGGCCTGGATCTGGTACCGCACCTATGTCGGCGGCGGTCGTACGCCGGTCGTGGACACCTGGTGGCAGACCGAGACGGGCGCCATCATGATCACCCCGTTGCCGGGCGTCACCGCGACCAAGCCGGGCGCGGCGATGAAGCCGTTCCCGGGCATCTCCGCCGAGGTCGTCGACAACGACGGCAAGCCCGTCCCCGACGGCGGCGGCGGGTTCCTCGTGCTCGACGAGCCGTGGCCGGCGATGCTGCGCGGCATCTGGGGCGACGATGAGCGCTACCGCGAGACCTACTGGTCGCGGTTCGACGGTATGTACTTCGCCGGGGACGGGGCGAAGAAGGACGACGACGGCGACCTGTGGCTGCTCGGCCGTGTCGACGACGTCATGAACGTGTCGGGCCACCGCATCTCCACCACGGAGGTCGAGCATGCGCTGGTCGGACACCCCTCGGTGGCGGAGGCCGCGGTCGTCGGCGCCACCGATCCGACCACCGGTCAGGCGATCGTCGCCTTCGTCACGCCACGAGGCAGCGTCGCCGAGGACGAGACGAAAGGAGACGCATTCGTCCAACAGCTGCGCGACCACGTCGCACGGGAGATCGGCCCCATCGCGAAACCGCGGCAGATTCTCGTCACACCTGAGCTGCCCAAGACCCGGTCCGGCAAGATCATGCGCCGGCTGCTCCGGGACATCGCGGAGAACCGCGAGCTGGGTGACGTCACCACCCTGCTCGACCCGACCGTGACCGACGCCATCCGCGGCCGCATGTCTGAGGGGGGTTCCGAAGAAAAGGAGGGCTAGTTCATGTCAACGGAGACAGGAACAGTCGCAACGGGGCGACCCATCGCCGAACGGCCCTACGTGCCCGACATCACGATTGCCGATCCGGCACCGCTCGGCCTTGCCGCCTTCGCGCTCACGACGTTCGTCCTGAGCCTCGCCAACGCCAACGTGTGGCTGACCGCTGCGGGATCCGCGGTGGCCCTGGCGCTGGCCTACGGCGGCACCGTTCAGCTGCTGGCCGGCATGTGGGAGTTCAAGCGCAACAACACGTTCGGCGCGACCGCCTTCTCGTCGTACGGCGGGTTCTGGCTGTCGTTCTTCTTCCTGGTGCACATCCTGAAGGTCACCGACCACAACGCGATCGGCGCTTACCTTCTCGGTTGGACCATCTTCACGGCGTACATGACCGTCGCCTCGTTGCGGGTCACCGCAGCGGTCGCGCTCGTGTTCGCACTCTTGACCCTGACATTCATGTTCCTGACCATCGGTGAGCTGACGCACGACGCGAGCGCCGCGCTCAGCGGGTGGACGAAGGTGGGTGGCTGGCTCGGCATCGCCACGGCGGCGGCGGCGTGGTACGCGTCGTTCGCCGGCGTCGTCAACTCGACGTTCCGGCGCACGCTGATGCCCGTGTACCCGCTCGAAACCTGACCGGTGTCGTCGCTCCCGCGGGTGCTACTGCGCCCGCGGGAGCCGCACGACGAAGCCGCCGTCGCGGTCGGCGGCCGGCGGCTCGTACCAGACGTCGCCTGCCATCGCCTCGACGAGGCCCCGGACGATCGACAGCCCGAGCCCGGCGCCGGTGGCCTTGCGGGTGCTGCCCGCGCTGGCCTGCGCGAACTTCTCGAACAGGCGCGACCGGAACTCCTCCGGCACGCCGGGGCCGGCGTCACGCACGGCGATGCGCGCCGTCGTCGCGTCCTCGACCACCTCGATGGTCACCGGCTCGGCGCCGTACTTGATCGCGTTGTCGAGCAGGTTGATGAGGATCCGGCGCAGGTGGTCGGCGTCCGCGACCACGACCACGTCGACGGCTCCCAAGGCGTCGAGCCGCCCGATCCGATTGCCGTAGTCCCGGGCGACCTCGTCGACGACGACCGCTGCGGGCAACGGACGCAGGTGCGTGTCGATGTGGCCGGACTCGATCCGCGACATCTCCAGCAGGTCGTTGACCAGGCCGGACAAGCGCCTGCTCTGGGTGTCGATGATGTCGATGAACTCGCGCTTGCGCTCGTCGTCGACGCGGTCCCAGTGGCGCATCATCGTCGCGCAGTAGCCCATGATCGAGGTCAGCGGCGAGCGCAGCTCATGCGACACCATCGCGACGAAGTCGCTCTTGAGCTCGTCGAGCCGGCGCAGCTCGTGGTTGACCCGCTCGAGCTCCGCCAGTGTGCTTCGCAGGGCGGTGTTCGCGACCGACAGCTCGGACGTGCGCTCCTCCACCCGGCGCTCCAGCGAGTGGGTGAGCGCCTGCACCTCGGCGAACCCTTCGGCGTTCTCGAGCGCAGCGCCGGCCAAGGCAGAGATGAACTCCGCGAGCCGCCGCTCCTCGACGCCGAACAGGTCGCTGACCTGCCGGTGGACGACGTGCCAGACCGCGACCGGGCGCCCGCGCACGAAAACCGGTGCGGCCAGCGCGGACCGGGCCTGCTGCAAGACGATGCTCTCGGACGGGTCGACGCGGTCCCGGACGTAGATGGCGACCGTCTTGGTCCGAAGCGCCTCCACGACGAGCTGCTCGGACATGACGACCGCCGACGAGTCGTCCAGAGCCCGCAATGATGCGACCGGCTTTCCGTCGTCCGTCACGACGGCCACCGCGCACGACTCGCTGCGCAAGAGCTCCACCGCAGCTGCTCGAACCGCGTCGTAGATGGCGTCCGGCGTGAGCGCGCTCGCGATCGCGCGGCCCATCCGCAACAGCGCGTCGAAGCGGTCGACGAGCGACAGCGTCACACCGCCGTCGAGCGAGGACCGGACGGTGACCGGCGCCTCGGTCGAAAGCTCCGACAGCGACGCGGCCGATCTGGCCTCCACCAGGTGCTGCACCCGACGCAGCTCGGTGAGCTCGGCCGCCATACCGAAACGCGTCGCGACCTTCACCCCGCGTCGGACGTGCCTGCGGGCAGTGCGGCGACGCCCGGCCAACAATGCCAGCAGCGCCTGCTCGCGGAGCACGTGCGGCAGGTTGTTACGGAACGCCTCCGCGATGAAGCGGGCCCGCACCGAGATCCGGGACGCCCGGCGCAACAGCGCCCGGCGCCGCTTCACGTCGTACGGTCCGGCCGTCTCTACCTGGTAGCGAACCGCCGTGAGCAGCCACGGGAGCAACGGGGCGACGTACTCGTTCCGCACACCGGCGCGACGCACATCGCGGTGGACCCGCGCCAGCAGGTCGACGGCCGCATCGGTTGCAGCGGTCGACAGCAGCCGCACCGCCTCACCAGCGGCGAGCTCGCCGGTGGTGTGAACGTCACCGGCACAGCGCGCGAGCAGGCCGGCGACCTGGTCGGCGTCCACGTCGCCACCGCTCGCCTTCGACAGGCCCGACAATCCGATGGCCGTCGCCTGGAGGTTGTCGGTCAGCAAGCCGTTGTCCATGCACCGACGGAACATCGCGATGGACTCCGCCGCATGACCGAGGCGGTAGTGGCAGAAGCCCAGGTGCCACAGCGCGGTGGAGATCTCCCACTGGTCGCCGGTGCGGTCGAGCAGGCGCGTCGCCTCGGTCAGCTTCTCGATCGCGGCCTCGAAACGGGAACCGGCGTAGAGCACGACACCGTAGAAGTGCAGGGACTGTCCTTGTCCCCAGACGTCTCCGAACCGACGGCGGATCTCGAGCGACTTCTCGGCGTAGGCGATCCCGCGCGAGTACCACGGCAACGTCGACGCGACCGGCGCGTGCTCGGAGTAGGCCTGGGCCAGCTCGAGTGTCGGCGGATAGCGCTCGAGGAGGTTCATCTCCCGCAGGTGCGCCCAGCCGCACGGGATCGCACCGCTGCTGAACCAGTAGGAGTAGGCCAGCCGGCTGTAGATGCGGGCGGCGAGCAGATCGGTGCCGGCGTCGTCGAGGTCGCGGCGGCAGACCCAGCGTCGGGGCAGCAGACAATGTGCGGTCTGGACCAGCACCTCCCAGAGCGCACACAGGAGGAACGCCGCACGGTTGCGCGGGACCATCCGGCCGAGCATTCGCAACGCCGTCTGCAGGTGCGTCACCGACTCGGGCACCTCGCCGCGCTTGAAAGCGAGCTCGCCAAGTCGGTAGGCGATGTCCGCCCGACGCACCCGGTCGACGGCCGCCGTGAGCGCCGCACGGAAGCATTCAGCCGCCTCGCCATAAGCGCCGCGAAGCATCAACACGTCCCCGAGACCGATGCGGACGTCGATCGCGGTCTCGACGTCACCGGGCTCGATGCCGTCGAGCGCGATCCGGTACTGCTGCTCCGCGGCGTCGAGGGCGTGACGCGAACGAGCCTCCTGCGCGGCGGCGAGCGCGAACGGAAACGCCTCACGGTCGTTGCCGGCGGCGTGGAAGTGGTAGGCGAGCTCGTACGGCGTCCCGTGGTCGCCCAGCAGGATCTCCGCCGCAGTCGCGTGCAGGGTCCGGCGTTGCATGGTCGTCAGGCGGTCGAGCAGGGCCTCGCGCAGCTTGTCGTGCACGAACGACGCGCGCAGCGCGTCGGGGTCGATCCAGACGAGATGGCGGCTGCGCAGCGCATGCAACGTCGACAGCGCCGACGCCGCGTCGCGGCCGACCAGTGCGGCGGCCACTTCGACGTCGAACTCCTTGCCGAGCACTGCACCCGCGGACAACAACGTGATCGCGTCGTCGTCGAGCAGCTCGAGGCGCCGGGTCAGGAAGGCGGCGGCCTCCCGGGACGACTGGACGGTTGTCATCAGCGCGCCGTCGACCCGCCATCGCTCCCCGTCGGAGAACAACGCGCCCGCCTCGACCAGACCGCGCAGGATCGCGCTCGCCATGAACGGGCTTCCGTCGCACAGGCGGACCACGAGGTCCAGCGCAGACCTGGGCACCGGCCCGGCCATCGACTCGACGAGCCCCTGCACGTCGTGGCGGCCGAACGGCGCGAGCACGACGTGTTCACCTGAGACGGAGCGCAGCGGATCGTGCGGCGCCACCTCTTCGCCGCGGAACGCGGCCACGACGAGGACATGCTGTCGGCGCCCGGCGGCGTTGCGCTGCCAGAGCGTGAGCAGCCGGACGGTCGCCTCGTCCGCCCACTGGCAGTCGTCCAGCAGGACGACGGCCGCTCGCTGCTCGCTGCCCAGCACATCGGTCAACCGCGTCAGCGCGCCGAGCGCGCGGGCCTCGCCGTGCTCCTCCTTGCCGAGCAACAGCGGCACCGCTTCGTCACCGCCGTCGTCGGCAGCCAGCACCTCGGTGAGTGCGGGCAGCACCCCGGTGAGGACCTGCCGGTCGTCCGCAAGCCGCGTGCGCAGCCGCTCGCCCAGCGCACGGTCGAGGTGCGCCGCGTCGCGCAGGCCACCGGCAACGCCTTCGAGGAGCTGGAACGGCGGCCGGGCCGCCTGGTCGACTCCCTGCCCGCGCAGGACGAGGACGTCGAGATCTGCCGCGCGGGCGGCGATCTCCTCCAGGAGCCGCGACTTGCCGCCACCGGAGTCGGCTTCGACCAGGACAACTCCGCCCGACCCGGCCGCCGCCTCCCGGGCGGCGCCGAGCAGCCGGGCGAGCTCGTCCCGGCGACCGACGAAAGCGGGCTCGGTCAACGTGGCACGGCGATCGGCGGATCCCAGCACCAGCGCCGGGTCGTGCTCGCCGTCGCGAAGCCGGCGGGACAGCGCTTGTACGTCGGCCAGCGCGCCCTCGGCCGACTGGTAACGGTCGCGCGCGTCCTTGCGCATGAGCCGCTGAACGATCTGTGCGAGGGCGGTGGGAACGGCCGGAGCGAACGTTCTGACGTCGGGCGCGGGCGCGGCCAGGTGCTGGCGGAGCACCTCCCCGACGGTGTCGCCGGTGAACGGCGGCGCGCCGGTCAGGCACTCGTGCAGGAGCACCCCCAGCGAATAGAGGTCGGCGCGCTCGTCCACGTCGCGATGCACCGCGCCCGCTTGCTCCGGCGACATGTAGCGCGCAGTTCCGACGGGCTCGTCGCGCAACGACTCGTCGAGACTTGCGCTACGCGCCAGACCGAAGTCGATGAGGGTCGCATGCTGCACCGGTGCGCCGCCGACGTCGTCGATCATGACGTTGCTGGGTTTGATGTCTCGGTGGAGGACGCCTTGGGCGTGCACGGTGGCAAGCGCTGCAAGGAGATCGGCCGAGACGTGCAGCGTCTCGGTGACGGACAACCGCCCCTCGCGCAGGCGCTGCGCCAGTGTGCGGCCCGCCACCAGCGGCATCGCGAGGTAGAACAGGCCGTCGATCTCACCGGCCGCGACGAGCGGGACCAGACCGGGGCCGGAGAGAGTGCGCAGCACCTCCGCCTCGTGCAGCAGCCGCAGCCGGGTGCCGCGCGGCAGGAGCGAGGCGCGAGCCGTCTTGAGCACGACCTCGGCACCGCTCGAGGAGTCGAGGGCGGCGAGCGTGGCGACGGTGCCGCCGCGCTGAAGCACCCGCTCGACCCGGAACCGGCCCGCGACGACGGGCGGCACCGGGCTGCTCGGTTCGACCGGCGGTCGAGGCCGTGGCAGCTCACCAGTGGTCGTCGACGTCACCCAGGTCGTCCTCGCGCCGGCGGATGCGGGCCACGCTGCGTGACCGTGAGGGGGACGGTAACACCGGCCGGCGCCGCCGACAGCGGGTCGATTCAGGTCACTGTGCCGGCGTCCCGGAGATTCCGGATATCCGTTGCGTCGTAACCGATTTCGGCCAAAACGGCATCAGTGTGCTCGCCCAGACCAGGCACCGGCGCCAGCGAAACCTCGCCCACCGGCTCGAGCGCCGACCGCAGCGCGCGGACGGTGCCGGCCGGGGTGGCTACCTCGCGCCACCTGTCACGGGCGACGAGCTGGGGATGGGCGATGACGTCGGCCATCGGGTTGAGCCGCGCGTTGGCGATCTGTGCCCCGTCCAACGCGTCGACCGCCTCGTCGATCGTCAGCCGTGCCATTGCCGCGCCGACGCGCTCGTCGACCTTCTCGCGGTTTCGCACCCGCGCGACGTTCGTCGCGAAGTCCGGGTCCTCGGCGAGCGCCGGCTCGTGCAGCACCTGCGTCACGAGCCGCACCCATTCGCGGTCGTTCTGGACGCCGAGCACGATCTCGTGACCGTCGACAGTGGGATAGGCGTCGTACGGCGCGATCACGGGATGCGACAAGCCGACGCGAGGCGGCTGCTCCCCCGTCGCCTCCGCGACGTGCACCGGGTGTCCCATCCACTCGACCAGCGCATCGAACATCGTGACCTCGATGACGGCTCCGCCGCCGAAGCGCTCCCGGCGCATCAACGCACCGAGGATGTTCGTAAGCGCGTACATCCCCGCCGCGATGTCGGCGACCGGAATGCCGGCCTTCGCCGGGTGATCGGGTGTGCCGGTCACCGAGACGAGGCCGGCCTCGCTCTGGACGAGCAGGTCATAGGCGCGCTTGTCACGGAACGGGCCGGACGATCCGTAGCCGCTCATCGTGCAGACGACCAGGTCGGGATGTTTGGCCTGCAACGCTGCCGCACCGAACCCGAGCCGCTCGACGGCGCCGGGACCGAGGTTGTGCAGGAAGACGTCGGCCCGGGCAAGCAGCCGGCGAAGCACCTCCTGGCCGGCGGCCACCTTGAGGTCGACCGCGACCGACTCCTTGCCGCGGTTGAGCCAGACGAAATGGCTGGCGAGACCGCGGACGGCGGCGTCGTAGCGGCGCGCGAAGTCCCCGCCGTCCGGACGCTCGATCTTGATGACGCGCGCGCCGAGGTCCGCGAGATGCCGCGCGGCGAGCGGTGCGGCGACCGCCTGGTCGATCGAGACGACCAGCAACCCTTCCAGCGGCCGCATCAGTGCACGGCTGCGGGTTCGGCCGGGGCGTCCTCTTCGAAGACCAGCTGCTCGGTCTTCTTCGGCATCAGCAGCTGGGTCAGCAGGCCGATGACCGCAGCGACCACGAGCGCCCAGAAGACCCGGTGCGTCGCGAGGTAGAGCGAGTGGCGGGTGTAGGCCTTCACGGCCAGGTCGTGCCCGCCGTTGGAGAACGCGATGGTGGCGCTGTTGACCGAGTGCGGCAGCTTGCCCGCAAGCTGGGGCGGCGGGTTGCGGAACTGGTGCGCCAGTGTCGTGTTGACGATGGAACCGAACACCGCGACCCCGACGGCGCTGCCGACCGAGCGCATGAACATGTTGGAGCCCGTCACCACACCACGTCTGGTCCAGCCGACCACGGACTGCACGGCAACAAGCAGTGCGGTCGAGGAGAACCCGAGCCCGATGCCGGTGACGAAGCTGGACAGCGCAACCCGCCCGAGCTCGCTGTCCTCCTGCACATAGAGCGCGAACATCAGGCAGCCGAGGATCGTGAACACGCTGCCGATCAACGCCGTGTTGCGGAAGTCGATGCGCAGGTAGAGCTTCGCCGCCTGGCTCGATGCCAGCGGCCACCCCACGCTCATCGCCGCCATCGCGAAGCCCGCCAGCACGGCACCCACGCCGACGACGCCCTGCGCATAGGTGGGGACGTACGACGTCTGACCGATCAGGACGGCGCCGATGGCGATCGAGGCGATGTTGGCGGCGACGAGGACACGCCGGCTGAACACCCACGGCGGCAGGATCGGCTCGGCCGCGCGACGTTCGAGCGCAACGAAGAACCCGAGCAGCACGGCGGCGGAGGCGAACAGGATGAGGCTGGGCGCGGAAACCCAGTCCCAGGCGATGCCGCCCTGCAGCAGGGCGAGGATCGCGAGCGACAGGCCGGTCGTGAGGACGATCGCGCCCTCGTAGTCGATGCGGTGGTCGCGGCGTACGACGTTCTCCTTCAAGTTCGCCTGCAGCATCAGCACGGCAGCGATGCCGACGGGAATGTTGATGTAGAAGATCAGCCGCCAGGTGAGGTACTGCGCGAAGAGCCCGCCGAGCGCGGGTCCGATGACGCTGGCCATCCCCCACACGCTGGAGATGTAGCCCTGGATCTTGCCGCGCTCCTCGAGCGTGTAGATGTCGCCGACGATCGTCGTCGTCATCGGGATGATCGCGCCGGCGCCGATGCCCTGGATGCCGCGGAAGACGATGAGCGTCAGCATGTTCCACGCCGCGCCGCAGAGCACCGACCCGAACAGGAAGACGCCGATGCCGAAGAAGAGGACCGGCTTGCGGCCGAACAGGTCCGACAGGCGACCGTAGATCGGCACCGAGACCGCCTGCGTGAGCAGGTAGATCGAGAAGACCCACGGGAACAGCGCGAAGCCACCGAGGTCGCGGACGATCGACGGGATGGCCGTCGCGACGATCGTCGCGTCGAGCGCCGCGAGGCCCATGGACAGCATCAGCGCGAGGAGGATCGGGCTGCGGTTGTGCGGGGCCCGGTCGGTGACTGCGGGAACCGGCTCGACGGACGTCACCGAGACATTCTTTCAGCCCGCCCCACTATGGTTCCGGGGCATGACCCAGGTGAACACCGTCCGCGGTCCTGTGGACACGGCCGAGCTAGGCCACACGCTCATGCACGAGCACATCTTCGTGCTCACGCCGGACGTGCAGCAGAACCATGACGAGTGGGACGAACAGCTCCGCATCGAAGATGCCGTCGCCAAGCTGACGAAGCTGAAGGAAGCGGGCTTCGACACGATCGTCGACCCGACGGTGATCGGCCTGGGCCGCTACATCCCCCGGATCGAGAAGGTCGCCGCGGAGGTCGACCTCAACATCATCGTGGCGACCGGCGTCTACACCTACGACACGGTGCCGTTCTACTTCGAGCACAAGGGGCCGGGCCTGTCTCCCGACTTCCCCGAGCCGATGGTCGACATGTTCGTCCGGGACATCACCGAGGGCATCCCGGGCACCAACGTCAGGGCCGCGTTCCTCAAGTGCGCGATCGACCACTTCGGCATGACCAAGGACGTCGAGCGCATCCTCCGGGCCGTGTCCAAGGCTCATCGGCGGACCGGAGCGCCGATCACCGTGCACACCAACCCCGGGATGCAGATGGGGCTGGAGGCGCATCGAGTGCTCGCCGACGAGGGCGTTCAGCCCGGGCGGGTCGTGCTGGGGCACAGCGGCGACAGCACCGACGCCGATCACCTGTCCGAGCTCGCCGACCTCGGCTACATCCTGGGGATGGACCGGTTCGGGATCGACGTCTCCTCCCCGTTCGAGGCCCGGGTCGACATCGTTGCGGAGATGGTGCGCCGCGGCTACACGGCGCAGCTCGTGCTGGCGCACGACGCGGCCTGCTACATCGACTGGCTCGACCAGAACCTCGTACCTGCCGTCCTGCCGAACTGGCACTACCTGCACATCAAGAACGACGTGATCCCGGCGCTGAAGGACCGCGGGGTGACGGACGACCAGATCGAGGAGATGCTGGTCGCGAACCCCCGGCGCTACTTCGAGAACGCGGGCGGCTACTGACCGCGCGTCGAGTGGCTGCAGGTGAGGCGCCGGTCACGAGGAGTGAGAAAGTGCGGGATGAGCGGCGGTCCTAGGGGTAGGCCTACCGCCATGGTCGGCGACGGGCTCGCGAAGCGCATCCGTGACTACGTCACGGCCGATCACCACCGGCTGAGCCCGCGCGGGATGCTGCTGTTCGTCCTCACCGGTGCCGCGCTGGCCGGGGCCGCGCTCGCCGCCATCATCTGGGTCGCGGTCGGGTGGGGGCCGGTGCTGCGCCAGGTGCGGCACGTGGCCTGGATCTGGCTGCTCGTCGCCGCCGGCGCCACCGTCGTCAGCCACGTCGGCTACCTGCTGGCCTATCGCGAGGTGACCCGTCACGACGACGGCCCGGAGCTGCACCCCGTGCGCGCGGCTGCCGTGGTGGTGACCGGGTTCGGCCTCGTCGTCCCACGGGGCGGGTTCGCCGTGGACAACACCGAGCTGTGCGAGGCGGGGGTCAAACCGAGCGAGGCGAAGCAGCGGGTGATGTCGCTCGGCATCCTGGAGTACGCCGTCCTCGCCCCGGCAGCCTTCGGTGCCGCGCTCGCCCTGCTGCTCCAGCACATCAACGCCCAAGCGGGCCTGCTGCCGTCGTGGATCATCGGCGTGCCCGTCGGGACCGCCGTCACGTTGCTGCTGCTGCCCCGCCGGGGCTGGCTGTGCAAGCGGGGCGGGCTGCGCCGGCGGCTCGGCCGTTCGCTCGACGCCATCATGGCGACGCTGCAGATGCTGCGGTCGACCCCGAATGGGCCCCTGGCCGCCGCCGGGATGGCGATCTACTGGGCCGCCGACATCGCCGCGCTCGGCGCCTGCCTCGCCCTTTTCGGCGGCCGGCACGCAGGGATCGCGGCACTCATCGTCGGCTACTCGACCGGCTACGCGCTGACCCGGCGCAGCCTGCCACTCGCCGGTGCGGGCGCGGTGGAGGCACTGTTGCCGTTCGCCCTGTCCTGGGTGTCGGTTCCGCTCGCGGAGGCGGTGCTCGCCGTGCTCGCCTACCGCGCGTTCAACCTGTGGCTCGCGGTCGGACCGGCGGCCGCCGGCGTGCGCTACCTGCGGCGCAGCCGCCGCCCGGCGTACGCCACGTCCTAGCTGCGGCGTCGTAACGTTCGCAGGCGTGACGTCCGCAGAGCAGTGGCGAGACGAGTTGGCTGCCTGGGCGATCCCCGAGGACATCCTCGCGCAGGCGCCGGAGCCGCCGTGGGGGTTCCCGGTCGAGCTGTTCCGCGCCGAGCAGCAACCGACCGGCTCCCCCTCACGTGACCGTGCGCTCGACGCGCTCCCCGACGGCGGCTCGGTGCTCGACGTCGGTTGCGGGGGCGGCGGCGCCAGCATGGCGCTGACCCCGCCCGCGGGCCACGTCGTCGGTGTCGACAGCTCGAAGGCGATGCTCGCGGCGTACGCCGAGGCGGCGGCCGAACGCGGCGTGAGCCACCGCGAGCTGCTGGGTGCCTGGCCGGACGTCGCCGCCGAGGCACCGAACGCGGACGTTGTCGTGTGCCATCACGTGCTCTACAACGTCGCCGACCTCGCGCCGTTCGTGCCCGCGCTCGCCGCGCATGCCCACCGGCGGGTGGTGGTCGAGCTGACCTCGCGGCATCCGCTGGTCGACAGCGCGCCGCTCTGGCGCCATTTTCACGACCTCGACCGGCCGGCCGGGCCGACCGCCGACCTCGCCGTGCGGTGCCTTCGTGAGCTCGGCATCGCCGTCGAGGTGGAGCGCTGGTCGCGGCCACCGCGCGACGTGCCGCGCGAGGTCTACGTGCGGCTCAACCGACGACGGCTGTGCCTGCCCGAATCGGCGGAGCCGGAGGTCGACAGGGTGATGGGCGACGCACCCGACGCGTGGCGCGAGGTCGTCACTCTCTGGTGGGACGTCGGTCAGGCAGCCGACGCCGGTGCCGGGTAGACGTCGATCTCCGTCGACTTGACCG
>Ga0070679_100004066_pt1 | contig 13481 bp, 17 predicted proteins | sample KBSC63BmetaG_FD_65652 | JGI IMG/M metagenome (GOLD analysis project Ga0070679, IMG submission 65652) | Corn rhizosphere microbial communities from Kellogg Biological Station, Michigan, USA - KBS C6-3B metaG | ecosystem: Host-associated > Plants > Roots > Rhizosphere | place: USA: Michigan... | reverse complement strand
GCTACCTTCGCCCATAACCGGCGCCTCCCGTAATTGCGGCTCTACCGCCGGGCCGATCCCGACGGCAACCCGCGCCAACTTACGAGCGAGGCGCCGGGCACTCCATACGGTCTGGCGCAGTCCAGGGTGATCAAGCCTCACTGAGCGCTGACGGACCATGCGTCGTGGCGGCGGCAATCAGTCCTCGACTGTGATTTCGACCGTATCGCCGTGCCGGTGCGTGACCCTCCATTCACCGTCTTCGCGCCGGTAGACCTGCGTCACGCGAAGGACGTACCGCCGACGCTCACCGTTCACCGTGGCCTGCGTGCGCTCGTACCCGGCGGTGTAAGCAAGGTCACCGACGACGTCGACGGATACAAGTTCATACAGGTGCGACCTGCAGTCGGCAAAGGTCTCGGCCAGATCGCGGAAGAGCCCGCGAACCTCTTCTTGCCCGGTCGCTGACCGCCAGGCGCCAAGAACAGATACCGGCTCACCCGTCGACCACAGCGCCAGGCGAGGTTCCGGGTCGCCGTTGTGTAGAGCTGTCTCGGCGTCACGCAGGCGCGTCTGCGTCCATGCGATGAACTCTTCCCTATCTGTCACCGGTCCTCCCTTCGCTCTCGGCGGAAGAGCCTTGGGATGTGCGTCAGTGGCTCAGCCGCTCCTCGACGGATCTGTCTGACTCTACGCCGTGAGCAGCTCGGCGATCTCGGGCCGGTCGCGGATCGCGTCGAGCTCGGAGGTCCGTCGGGCGATGCCACGCAGCCGCTCCGACCGCTCGAGCGCATGCCCGAGATGCCGCGCCGCATCGTCTTCGCGACCGGCCAGCGCCTCGCAGCACGCGAGGTAGAAGAAGGCCCCGAGTGCCGCGGGTTGCGCCTCGATCACCGCACGCGCCTGGTCGGCGGCCTCGGCGTACTCGCCGGCGTCGTACAACCGCTGGAACGGCGACCAGACCTCGAAGCCGAGGACCTCGTACGCCTTGCCCGGCTTGCCGCCCACGACGACGACCGTCGTCCCTTCCTCCGCCGCGAACGCCGTCCGCTTCACGCCCGGCTCGGCGAAGACGAGCGTCCCCGCCGGCGCGTCGACTCGCTCGCCGTCGAGCTCGAACGTCGCGCGGCCCTGGAACACGAGGTACAGCTCCTCCTGGTCGTCCTCCTCGGAGTGCTCGTTGATGATCCTGTCGCCGGCCTTGCGGCCGGTGAAGCTGCTGATGCCGAAAGACGCGATCCCGAAGTGGTGCCGAAGCGGCCGGTAGGGCGCCCCGCCGTCGTCGATCTCGTCGATCGCATCGAAGCGCGTGACGGAGTAGGCGGCCACGGCAACAACCTAGCCGTGTGAGACTTGACGGCCATGGAGTTCGCCTACGACTACGGCCAGCTCTATCTCTACGACGTCGGTGGCGGCGTCGACTTCTCCGACGACCGCAACCCCTACCTCGACGCTCTCGACGCAGCGAACGAATCCGGCCTGACGGTGGGCGTCGCGTCGGGGGTCGTCGACGTTCTCATGCCACGGCAGGAGAACTTCTCGTCCGCCGTCGACGTGATCGAGACCGAGTCGGCGCCGCCTCTCAGCGAGACGGCCGACCACATCATCGAGTTCGACCTGACCTCGACCGGCTGGATCAAGCTCGAAGGATCGGGCGGCTCGGGAGAGCTCGAGATAGAGATTCCTTCCGGCGTGTATCGCGCGCGACTGAGCGGCTTCGACTTCGATGCAGCCTCTCGGTGGTCGTACGGCGACCCGGGCAACCCGACGGATCACTACCGCCTCGAGCTCTGGCCGTCCGAGGCGCCGGAGCCGCCTGCGGAGCTGGGGAGGTGGCAGGGATATGCCGAACGCATCTAACGGGCATCACGCTGTGCCGGAAGCACGGGTCGAAGACTCCGGCTCGGGACTGGCGCCGGTCACCGACGGCTGGTTCGTCGTGAACGCGCGCGACGCCGAGTGGTGGTTCGCCGACACACGAGGTGCACGCTGCGCGTTCGAGAACGAGTACGGAAACACGCCGGTCGAGTTCGACCAGCTCGGAATCAACCTCACCGTGCTGGAGGCAGGACAGACGACCCTGTACCACGCGGAGGCGAATCAAGAGGCGTTTCTCGTCCTCTCGGGTGAGTGCACGCTGATCGTCGAGAACGAGGAGCGCCAACTAGGGCCATGGGACTTCTTCCACTGCCCCGCGTGGACCGAGCACGCATTCGTCGGCGGAGCCGGCCGGTGCGTGATTCTGATGGCCGGCGCGCGCCGGGACCCGGGAGTGCACTACCCGGTGTCGGAGCGCGCGGCACGGCACGGCGCGAGCGTCGCTCAGGCGACCTCCGACTGGAGGCAGGCGTACGCGACCATCGAGCAGTTCAGGCGAACGCAGCCGCCGAGCCTGGACGGCTGAGCGGCATCCCTTCTCTCAGTGATCCGCCGGAGCGGCCCGCACGCCGATATTCCGGCCCATGCGGCTACTCCTTTCCATGGCTCCGATTCTTCTGACGCTCGGCCTCACCGCGGCTCTCGTGCAAGCGGTGTTCCTCGGCCACTAGCGCCCACCGTCCGTCCCTTAGGCTGCGGGCAAACCGCGAACGGAGGGAACGGGAATGAGCGAGGGTCAGAAGTGGAAGATCGCCCGCCTCGACGACATCGAGCGGCGGGGCAGGACGACTCCCGTGCGCGAGCATCTCGGGATCCACGGCTTCGGCGTGAACGTGTTCACCCAGAACGACGAGGGCCTGTTGATCAACGAGCACGACGAAGCCGGCGGCCAGGAGGAGCTCTACGTCGTGCTGGACGGCAACGCGACCTTCGAGATCGACGGGGAGACGGTGGACGCACCCGCCGGCACCTACCTGTACATCGCGCCCGAAGCGCGCCGGAAGGCGACCGGCGAGGCAACGGTGCTCGTGATCGGCGGCACCCCCGGCGCGGCGTACCAGGGGCTGGACTGGGGTGAGGCGTGGCCGTTCCAGGCCGCGTCGATGGCGGCGTACGGAGAGCAGCGGTACGCCGACGCGCTCGCCGCAGTCCGTGAGGGTCTCGAGATTTCGCCGGACAACCCTGGGCTGCATTTCAACTACGCCTGCTTCGCAGCGCTGGCGGGCGAGACAGGCGACGAGACGTTCGAGCACCTGCGCCGGTCGGTCGAGCTCTTCCCGCCGTTCCGCGAGCAGGCGCGCACCGACTCCGACCTGAAAGCGGTGCGCGAAGATCCGCGCTTCGAGGCTGCACTGAGCTGACCGCCGGCGACGTCACGCTCCCGTTCGCGTGGTACTCCGACGAGGAGCAGCTTCGCCGTGAGCGGACGACGATCTTCGCGCGCTCCTGGCAGTACGTCGGTCGCGCCGAGCAGGTTGCCGCGCCGGGATCGTTCCTGGCGGCCGACGTCGGCGGGATCCCGGTGCTCGCAACGCGCGACACCGCCGGCGAGCTGCGCGCGTTCATCAACGTGTGCCGCCACCGCGGCGCCGTGCTCACCGAAGGCTGCGGCACGCGCACGACGATCCAGTGCCACTACCACGCGTGGACCTACGACCTCGACGGGTCGCTGCGCGCGGCGCCGAGGTCGGAGCGCGAGCCCGAGTTCGACCCGGCCGACTGGTCGCTCCTGCCGGCGAGCGTCGGCACCTGGGGGCCGTTCCTGTTCATCAACCCGGATCCGGAAGCGCCGACCCTCGATGAGCACCTGGGCGACCTGCCGGCGATCCTCGCGCGCGACATCGACCTCGACGCGATCGCGTTCCACTCGCGGGTCGACTTCGGCTCGAACGCGAACTGGAAGATCGCGGTCGAGAACTTCCTCGAGTGCTACCACTGCCCGACCGCGCACCCGGGCTTCAGCGCCGAGGTCGACGTCCATCCCGACCGCTATCTCCTCGAAGCGCACCCGACGTTCTCCGCCCAGTTCTGCAGCGCCAAGGAGACCGGTGAACGCGGCCAGTTCCACCTGCTGTACCCGAATACCGGCATCAACGTCTTCCCCGGCCCCGCGAACCTGTCGATCGGACCGATCTCGCCGAACGGCACCGGCCGCACCGAGCGGTACCTCGACTACTTCTTCGCGCCCGATGTCGACCCGGCGTGGCGCGAAGAGTTCTTCGCCTTCGACGACCAGGTCGGGCGCGAGGACACCGCGCTCGTCGAGTCCGTGCACCGCGGAATGGCGTCGGGCGTCGTCGACCACGGCCGCCTGCTCCCGAACGCCGAGCCGCTCCTCGCGGCGTTCCAGTCGTGGGTTGCCGAATCGTTACGCTGAGCTTCCCCACCCTTCAGGAGAGACGGAGACCATGAGCAAGAGGAACCTTTTGCTCGCGAGCCTCGTCGCGGCCCTAGCCGCGATCGCCGCGCTCGCGAGCACGCAGCACGCTGCGGCGCGGATCGTGGCCTCGTGCCCGACGATCAAGAACGGCCAGCTGACGATCGGCACCGACAACCCGGCCTATCCGCCGTGGTACGCCGGCGGCACCAAGAGCTCGAAGTGGAAGATCAACGATCCGTCGACCGGCAAGGGCTATGAGTCCGCCGTCGCCTACGCGATCGCCGGCAAGCTCGGGTACACGAAGGCCAAGGTGTCGTGGACCTACGTGCCGTTCAACAAGGCGTTTGCGCCCGGCACGAAGTCGTTCGACTTCGACATCAACCAGATCTCGTACACGCCCGCGCGCGCGAAGGTGGTCGCGTTCAGCAAGTCGTACTACGACGTGAACCAGGCGATCGTCGTCAACAAGGGCACGAAGATCGCATCGGTGCACAGCATCGCCGGTCTGCGCTCCTTCAAGCTCGGTGCCCAGCTCGGCACGACGAGCTACCAGTTCATCAAGAGCCGGATCAAGCCGTCGCAGACGCCGTCGGTCCCGAGCTCGAACGCTGCCGCCGTCCTCCTGCTGAAGAACAAGCAGATCGACGGCCTCGTCGTCGACCTGCCGACCGCCTTCTACGTGACCGCGGCCCAGATCCCGAACAGCAAGATCCTCGGTCAGTTCGAGAACACGGCCGGACAGACGACCGACCGCTTCGGCGTCGTGCTCCAGAAGGGCAATCCGCTCCTCGGGTGCGTGAACCGCGCGATCACGACCCTGCGCGCCAACGGCACGCTGAAGAAGCTGCAGCAGACGTGGCTGGCGAAGGCGACCGGCGCGCCGATCTTGAAGTAGACCGCCGCTCGCGGGTGGTCAGCAGCTTGCGCTCCGGCGGCGACAGCCGCCGGAGCGTGGCGATCGCACTCCTCTCGACCGTGGTGTTCTTCGTCGTGGTCGCGGTCGCGATCACGCACGCGCCGGGTTGGCCGGAGGTGCGCAGCCAGTTCTTCGACTGGGGCGAGTTCAAGGCGACGTTCCCCGAGGTCGCGCGCGCGTTCCTGCTCAACGTCAAGATCTTCTCGATCGCGGAGGTGCTGATCCTCGTCTTCGCGCTGTTCCTCGCCGTCCTCCGCAGCCTGCCGGGGCCGGTGTTCTTCCCGCTCCGCGCGCTCGCGATCGTCTACGCCGACCTGTTCCGCGGCATCCCGACGATCCTCGTGATCGCGATGCTCGGCTTCGGCGCGCCCGCGCTCGGCGTGAGCTACATCCCCAAGTCGGTGATCTTCTGGGGGATCGTCTCGCTCGTCCTCATCTACAGCGCCTACGTCAGCGAGGTGTACCGCGCCGGCATCGACTCGATTCACCCGAGCCAGGAGGCGGCGGCGCGCTCGCTCGGCCTCTCACGCGGGCAGACATTGCGGCGCGTGATCCTGCCGCAGGCTGTGCGGCGCGTGATCCCGCCGCTGCTCAACGACTTCATCGGGCTGCAGAAAGACACGGCGCTCGTCGGCACGCTCGGCGCGATCGAGGCGTTCCAGCAGTCGCAGATCGACACCAACGCGACGTTCAACTTCACCGCGTATCTCTCGGCCGCCGTCCTGTTCGTCGCGATCACGATCCCGCTCGCGCGCTTCACCGATTGGCTGGTCGCACGCGACCGTCGCCGCCGGGTTGCGGGAGGGACGACATGACCGCGCTCGCGGTCGAGAGGCTGACCAAGTCGTTCGGCAAGCACGTCGTGCTGCGCGGCGTCGACCTCGAGGTCGCCGAGCACGAGGTGGTCGCCCTGATCGGCGCGTCGGGGTCGGGCAAGTCGACGCTGCTTCGCTGCATCAACCTGCTCGAGGCGATCGACGAAGGGCGCATCTTCCTCGCCGACCAGGAGATCACCGGTGCGCGCGACGTCAATGCGGTGCGCCGCCGGATCGGAATCGTCTTCCAGTCGTTCAACCTCTTCCCGCACATGAACGTGATGCGCAACGTGACGCTCGCGCCGCGCGACGTGCTCGGGCTGTCGAAGGCGGACGCCGACGCGCGGGCGGTCGAGCTGCTCGAGCGGTTCGGCCTCGCCGACAAGAGACTCGAATATCCGGATCGCCTTTCCGGTGGTCAGCAGCAGCGCGTGGCGATCGTGCGCGCGCTCGCGATGCAGCCCGAGCTGATGCTGCTCGACGAGGTGACGAGTGCGCTCGACCCGGAGCTCGTCGCCGAGGTTCTCCAGGTGATCGGCGAGCTCGCCCACGGCGGCATGACGATGGTCCTGGCGACGCATGAGATGTCGTTCGCGCGCGACATCGCGAACCGCGTGTGCTTCCTCGACGAAGGCCGCATCCTCGAGATCGGGACGCCCGAGGAGATCTTCACGCGCCCGAAGGAGCCGCGCACGCAGCAGTTCCTCGAGCGGATCATCAAGGCGCGACGCCTCTGACCAGGCAAGACGTGGCGAATCGGGACACCAAAAGTGGTCAGACCAACGGCGGGAAGCGCGCAACCAGGCCGTACAGCGGTTCTTTTCGTGGTCAGACCACGAGACGTCCAGCCGCTAGAGGCGAACCTGGAGGCTTTCGCCGGCGAGCTCGACCGAACCGCCGAGCGCGCCGATCACCGTGACTGCGACCAGCGAGCCGAGATCGCGCACCTCCTCCCCGGTGACGATCGGCGCGGCGGCCGCACTCACCGGTGAGAGCGCGAGCTCGCGGCCGGTCACGCTCCAGCGCACCCGCTCGACCGGCCCGTGGCGCAACGCGGCGAGCGCCAGCGAGCGGAGCGCCGACCGAACGGCATCCGCGTCGGTCTCGATCGTCTCCCCCTCCCCCGCGACGGCGACCCGCTCGTCGTCGCCGCGGGCGAGCTCCGCCGTGTCGACCTCCCTCAGCGCCGGCTCCCACCGGCCCGACTCGATCCGCGCGGCCGCGCCCAGCTCGTCCAGCAGCTCGGCCATCTGCTGCGACGCCTCCTCGATCATCCCGAGGTACCGGCCCGTTCGCTCGTCGTGCTCCTCCATCCGCGTGAGCGTGCGCGCGAAGCCGTAGATGGTCGCGAGCGGCGTGCGCAGGTCGTGGCAGGCGAGCGAGACGATGCGGGGAAAGCGACTGTCGTCCATCGGCGCGCTACGGTTTGTACCCGATGACGGGAACCCGGAACGATGTGACCCTCGACCTGCAGGCGTCGACGCCTGACGTCCAGCTCGGGCTGACCCGGGCCGGCGTGACCGGTGTCCAGAAGGCGATCCGCATCCGCCACGAGGGTCACGAGAAGACCTTCGCGGCCGAGATCTCGTGCACGGTCGATCTCGATCCCGCCCAGAAGGGCGTCCACATGTCGCGGTTCCCGGAGCTGTTCGGCGAGGCGATCGACGCGGTCGTGATCGGCGAGGCGTTCCTCGTCGAGACGCTCGCCCAGCACATCGCGGCGCATATCGTCGAGCGGCAGGGCGCGCTTCGCGCCGAGGTGCGCATCGAGGCGCAGTACCCGCTCGGGCGGCGCACGCCCGTCACCGACCTGCCGACACAGGAGATCGCGAAGCTGATCGGCATCGCCGCCGCCTCGCCGCAGCGCGTGCGGAGGGTCGTCGGCGTCGAGGCGTGGGGCATCAACGCGTGTCCGTGCGCGCAGGGGCTCGTGCGCAACTCGGCGGCCGGCCGCCTGCTCGAGGCCGGCTTCGCCGGCGACGACATCGAACGCATCCTCGAGCTCGTCCCGCTCGCGACACACAACCAGCGCGGCAAGGGGACGTTGCTCGTCGGCACCGAGACGCAGATCAACGCGGAGCATCTCGTCGAGATCGTCGAGCACTCGATGAGCTCACCGGTCTACGAGCTGCTGAAGCGCCCCGACGAGCTGTTCGTCGTCGAGCACGCGCACCTGCAGCCGCGGTTCGTCGAGGACTCGGTGCGATTCGCGCTGAAGGCGACGATCGACCGCTACCCGGATCTGGCAGACGCCGACTTCCTCTTCGCACAGCAGCTGAACCTCGAGACGATCCACCGGCACGACGTGCTGGCGGAGCGGACGGGCACCGTCGGCGAAGTGCGTGCGGAACTTGCGGGACGAGTCGCGGCGCAGCACACCGAGCTGCGCGACTGGCTCAGCGCGGCCTAACGCTTCCGGAAGACGGCGCGTGCGCGAATGTGGAAGTCCGTCTTCGGACGGCACGTCGCGATGCGCACGTTCGCGCAGTCGCCCGTCCACGATGCGAACTTCCACCCCTTCGCCGGAACGGCGCGCAGCGTCACGGGCGCGCCGCCGGCGAACGTCTTGCCGCACTTCGGCGTGCAGGTGACGCTTCCCTGACCCGTCTTGCCGAGCGCGACCGGGATGCGTACCGGCCCGAACGTCGCGGTCACGGAGACCGCACCGCCGAGCGTGACGTTGCAATCGCCCCGGCCGGTGCACTTCCCGGCCCAGCCGACGAACCGCTTGCCGCGCGCCGCCTGCGCGAGCAGCGGGGTCTCGCTGCCGCCGTCCCACTGGGTCGTGCACGACGTGCTGCAGACGACACCGGGGACGACGCTCGTGACCACGCCGGCGCCGGCGATCTTCAGCACGAGTGGGACGAGCGGCGCGGCAATAAGATGGAGCCAATCGGAGTCCTGCAGATCGCCCCACGCGCCCGAGTGGGAGTAGTAGTCGTCGTGGTTGTAGTCGAGCACGAGCTGCGACAGTGGGACTCCGGGAGCCGCCTCCGGGTAGAGCACGTCCGTGTTCGAGTCGCACGGATGCCCCGCGTCGGCGAACGCGCCGACCGGGTTGTTCGCGGCGGTGCACGCATTCGGCGCCCCCGTAGGCAACGCACCCATCGCGTGTAGGAGCTCGTGTGCGGCGATCCCGTCGGTCGGGACGTCGGGACAGCCCGCGAGCCAGACGATGGCGAACGACGGCCCCGAATCGAGCTGGCCGACCCCCGAGCCGCAGATGTCGGCCTCGACGAGCGGGCCGTCGTAGTAGACGAGGTACTTCTTGAAGAGATTGCCGAACCCCGTCGACTCGAGATCGTTCTCGATCGAGTTGAAGGCGTTGCTCGCGCCGGTGAGCGCCGACGCAGGCTCGGCGAGCCGCACGAACGAGATGTCGGCGCACGTCCCCGTCGGAAACGCGGCGTTGTCGATGCGCGGCGTGCGCGTCGGATCCTGACCCACCCACCAGGTCGAGATCGACGCCAGATCGTCCGCCATCTTCGCTGCGCCCGTCGCAAAGGTGTCGGGGCTGTCGGCAGGCACGACCCAGATCGCGTGGATCTGCGCACCGGTCGTCACGTCGGGCCGGTCGACGGCCGACTCGCCGGACCCGCACCAGCCTGCCGCGAACGCTCCCGGCGCGCCCCAGAGCGCACCGGCGGCCACGAGGAGGACGAGGAGCCTACGCACTCGCAGGTCGCCGAAGCCGGAACCGATGCTCGGTGCCGGCGCGGAGGCGGCGCAGATTGCCTCGGTGCAGGTACAGGATCGCCGCGGCGGCACCCGCGCCGAACACGACCACGGACGTCGGATAGCCGTACGCGGCCGCCATCACCGGCAGCGAGACGCCGGCGACGATCGACGCGACAGACACATAGCGGAAGAGCACCAAGGTGACGAGCCACGCGAGCAGACCGGCGAGCGCCACCCACACCGCGACGCCGAAGAAGACGCCGCCGCACGTCGCCACCATCTTCCCGCCCTTGGCGAACCGCAGGAACAGCGGCCGCCAGTGCCCGAGCATGGCTGCGGCACCGGCGCAGATTCCCGCGAAGTGCGAGACGAACAGCATCCCGAGCAGCGCCGGGGCGAACCCCTTGACCATGTCGAGCAGGACGACTGGCGCACCGAGCCACCATCCGTACGTGCGCAAGACATTCGTCGCGCCGATGTTGCCGGAGCCGACGGTGCGGATGTCCTCGTGCCGGATGAGCCGCACGAGCCAGTACCCCCACGGGCAGGAGCCGAGGAGGTAACCCAGCACGACGACCGCCGCGAAGGTCATTCGCGGCCCAGGGTATCGCTACTTGCGGATCCCGTACTTCTGCACCCAGTCGTTGATCACGTCGTAATCGAGGTTGTCGAAGAACTTGTCGATGTACGACGCGCGGTCGGTGCTGAAGTCGATGAAGTAGGCGTGCTCGTAGACGTCGAGAGCGACGAGCGCCGTCGCGTTCCAGACCGGGAAGGTGTTCTGGGCGTCGCCGATGTAGTTGAAGAGCCGGCCCTCGTCCCAGTCGTACGCCGTCCACGCCCAGCCGCGGCCCGCGAGGCCGGTCGCCTTCAGGTCGGCCTTCCATGCGTCGACCGAGCCGAAGTCGCGCTTCACGAGGTCGCCGAAGAGGCCGGCGGGATCGCCGCCGATGCCGCCGAGGTGCTCGAAGTAGATCTCGTGGTTCTTGATCCCTCCGATCGCGAAGGTCAGGTCGACCTTCAGCGCGCGGAGGTCCGAGTAGACCTGGTTGGCACTCGAGAGATCGACGCCGTCGAGCTTCCCGAGAATCTCGTTCCGCTTGTTGACGTATCCCTGATAGAGCTTGTAGTGCGCCTCGATCGTCTCCCGCGAGATGCCGTCGAGTTCCAAGAGCGCCGGCTTCAAGGCGCGGGCGGTGATCTGCTCGTAGGTGGTGGCCATCGGTCTCCTCGTTCCAGATTCCCGGGTGCGGCGCGGAGCATATCCTCAGTGGGTATCCACCAGAGGAGGTACGAAGTGCCATACGAACTTCCACAGCTGCCGTACGCCTACGACGCGCTCGAGCCGACGATCGACGAGCAGACGATGCGGATCCACCACGGCAAGCACCATCAGGCCTACGTCGACAATCTGAACAAGGCGCTAGAGGGGACGGAGTGGGACGGCCGCCCGCTCGAGCAGGTGCTCGCGAACCTGTCGTCGCTCCCTGATGACAAGCAGGCGGCCGTCCGCAACAACGGCGGCGGGCACGCGAACCACTCCCTGTTCTGGCAGATCATGCAGCCGGGCGGCGGCGGCGACCCGTCGGGAGCGCTCGGCCAGGCGATCGGCGACACGTTCGGCGATCCGGACCAGTTGAAGGCTGCGATCAACGACGGCGGCGTGAAGCGATTCGGCTCGGGGTGGACCTGGCTCGCCTGGGACGGGACGGGACTCGCCGTGTACTCGACCGCAAACCAGGACAGCCCGCTGCTCCAGAGCCACGTGCCGCTCCTCGGCATCGACGTCTGGGAGCACGCCTACTACCTCCACTACCAGAACCGCCGTCCCGACTACCTCGGCGCATGGTGGGACGTCGTCAACTGGGACGAGGTCGGCCGCCGCTACGAGGAGGCGCGCGCGAGCTGACCGGGAGCTACTTCTGGCGCCAGTCGAGGACGGGCGAGATCCCGCCGAGCAGCCCGGCACCGGCCGAGTTCACCGACATCGCGAGCCGCAGCTGATTGAGCCCCTTCGGGAGGGCCACGTCGACGCGCGCGGCCGAGCGGCTGTTCAACTGCACCTTCTTCAGCGTCACCCACTGACCGGTTGCCGTGTTCAAGCGCTGGAACTGGACGTCACGCCCGGCGAGCCCGTGCCCGCCGTACGCGTGGATGATCCAGGCGCCGTTGCGGCCGAGCGACAGGCGCGGCGCTACCTGCACCGTGGTCGACGTCGCGAACGCGCCCTTCCACGTCGCCTGATACGTCGTGAGGATGCCCGGGGCGACGTCGAACGAGAACGCGCCGCCGGTCGTCGTCAGCACGACCGCGCGCTGGATCGCGTTCGGCATCGGATACGGCTGGTAGAAGATCGCGACCTGCTCGCCGGCCGCGTGGTTCGAGACGATGCCGGAGAGCGTCAGCTTGTCGCCGGCGACCACGTACTTCGCCGAGGAGGCGAGCGTCAGGGTCGGCGGCGCGCCTTTCACGACGATCGTGCCGCGAATCTTCGGGTGCAACTCGTCCTTGTACGTGTAGGTGCCCGCAGCCTTGAACGTGAACGAGAAGGACTGGTTCGTCCTCAGGATCGCCGACACGAACGAGCCGTTGTCGGCATAGACCTGATGGTGGTCGTTGTCCTTGTTCACCCACCTGATCGTGTCGCCCGCGGTGATGGTCACCGACCTGGGTGAGAACACGGAACCGTAGATCCGCACGGTCTTCGTCGTCGCGGCGTTCGCGGGTGCGGCGCCGACCAGAAGGGTTGCGACGAGTGCGAGAGCTGCGGTGAAGGTCCGCATGCCGGTGTTATGACGCACGGGAGAGCCTCCGTCACGCTATCTCCGCTCTGTTTTACTGGCGCCGAGCATGGTTTTACAGATGGACAACAAGCGGGCGCTCGTCGCCGGCGGCACGGGCCGGATCGGCCGTGCGATCGCGGCGCGGCTCGAGGCGGAAGGCTCGCAGCTGATGGCCGCCGGCCGGCAGGACGGCGACCTCTCGACCGTCGCGGGAGCGCGCACGCTCGTCGCGACCGCGGTCGAGCGGCTCGGCGGGCTCGACCTCGTCGTTCATGCGGCCTCGGACGGGTTCGTCCCGAAACCGGTCGAGGAGGTGACGGAGGCCGACTGGGACGCTGCGGCCGACGTCACCGCGAAAGGGACGTTCTTCCTCGCGCAGGCCGCCGCCCCGCACCTGCGGAAGAGCCGCGGCGTGCTGATCCTCGTCGAGGATGTGGCCGCCTACCAGCCGTGGGTCTCCTTCGCGCCGCATTGCGCGGCCAAGGCGGCGCAGGCGATGCTCACCCGCCTCCTCGCGAAGGCGCTCGCGCCCGAGGTGCGGGTCTGCGGGGTTGCGCCCGGGCCGGTGGCGGTCGACGAGGGCCAGGAGGAGCGGCGCGCCGCCGAGACCCTGCTCGGCCGGATCGGGACGCCGGAGGACATCGCCGGAGCCGTTTCCTATCTCGCCGGAGCCGGTTTCGTGACCGGCACGACTGTAGTTGTCGACGGGGGTCGACTGTTGCAATCCGGGAGGCGGTCTTTCTCGTAGATCATTTCCGTGGCGATGGCGTTATCACTGCCTAGGATGCTGCCCGTGAGCACAACGGACGGTGAGTTGATCCAACGCGCGGCGGGCGGGGATCGCTCGGCGTTCGAGCTCCTGTACCAGCGGTACGCACGACCCGTGTTCGGCCTTGCCCTGCGCCGACTCGGTGATCGCGGCCGCGCCGAGGACGCGGTTCAGGAGACGTTCGCCTCGATCTGGCGCTCCGCCGGCACGTACCGTCCCGACCGCGGGCCGGGAGCACCCTGGCTGTACGCCGTCGCCCGTAATGCGATCGTCGACCGGGCGC
>Ga0070679_100004064_pt1 | contig 13481 bp, 12 predicted proteins | sample KBSC63BmetaG_FD_65652 | JGI IMG/M metagenome (GOLD analysis project Ga0070679, IMG submission 65652) | Corn rhizosphere microbial communities from Kellogg Biological Station, Michigan, USA - KBS C6-3B metaG | ecosystem: Host-associated > Plants > Roots > Rhizosphere | place: USA: Michigan... | reverse complement strand
GCTATTACTAACTTTGTGTGGTGGATTGGTATTGGACATGCAGGCACTCTGATTTCTGCCATTCTTTTACTATTCAGGCAAGGCTGGAGAACAGCTGTAAACAGGGCAGCAGAAGCGATGACAATATTTGCAGTTATATGTGCAGGTATGTTTCCGGTGTTTCACGTAGGAAGGGTTTGGGTTGCTTTTTATATGTTTCCTTATCCGAATAGCCGGGGCCCTCTTTGGCCTAATTTTAATTCAGCATTGTTATGGGATGTTTTTGCTGTATCTACTTATTTTACTGTTTCATTATTATTCTGGTACACAGGGCTACTTCCTGACCTGGCAACAATTCGGGATAGGGCAAAAACCAAATTCAGGAAAATGTTTTACGGGCTCACTTCGTTTGGGTGGACAGGAAGTACCAAGCACTGGCAGAGACAGGAGAGTTTGGCTTTGGTTTTGGCAGGCCTGGCAACGCCGCTGGTATTATCAGTTCACACAATCGTATCTATGGACTTTGCTACATCGGTTATTCCAGGATGGCATACTACCATATTTCCGCCTTATTTTGTTGCAGGAGCTATTTTTTCAGGCTTTGCAATGGTACAATCCCTGCTGATTATTACAAGAAAAGTTTTGCATCTTGAAGATTACATTACTGTAGGGCATATCGAAGCAATGAATAAAGTTATAGTGCTTACGGGCTCTATTGTTGGATTTGCCTATATAAGCGAATTATTTGTTGCCTGGTATAGCCAAAATCCTTATGAATGGTGGGCTTTCAGGCAAAGCCGTGTAAATATTTTTAGTCCTTACGGATGGGCATATTACGGGATGATGTTTTGCAATGTGGTTTCTCCGCAACTTTTCTGGTCCAGAAAACTGCGCAGGAATGTCACCTTCACTTTCTTTATGGCTGTACTGGTAAACATAGGAATGTGGTTTGAACGGTTTGTAATAATATTTACCTCTATTTACAGAGATTATCTTCCATCATCGTGGAGCACTTATTATAGCCCCTCTATTTGGGAAATAGGTTTTTATTTGGGAACCTTTGGTCTTTTCTTTACTTGCTATTTCATTTTTGCTAAATATTTCCCTGTAATTGCGGTTGCTGAAATTAAGGCAATACTAAAAACCAGCGGAGAGAATTACAAAAAGAAAATGACAGATGCTGAGAAAATGGATTCAGAGAAATTTTATATTGAAAAGGTAGAACATGCGCATTAAGCCTGCTAATCCTACCGAAGTGTGATTCAGGTAAAGTAAGACGCGAAAACTTTTAAAATGAAAAAAAGTTCAAATAAATTAAAATTAAAAAGCCCCTTTCTTGGAGGGGCCGGGAGGACACTTATATGAGAAAGAAATTTGTTGTAGGCTGCTTTGATGATGAAAAAATTTTATTCCCGGCTGTAAAAAATGTAAGAAGGGCAGGATATAAAATTCATGATGTTTATACACCATTTCCTATTCATGGCCTTGACCATGCAATGGGATTACGTGAAACCAGCTTGCATACAATGGGATTTATTTATGGAATAACAGGAACTAGTATAGCGCTTGGCGGTATGGGCTGGATTTTTACAACAGATTGGCCATTAAATATTGGCGGTAAACCGCATTTCCCTCTACCGGCATTTATTCCTATAACATTTGAGCTTACGGTATTATTATCAGCGGTTGGTATGGTTTACACATTTTGCTGGCTTTGTAAAATGATGCCGGGTGTAAAAAAGCATCACTTCCATCCGAGAGCAACGGATGATTTGATGGTAATGGTTATAGAATGCACAGAGAAAACAAATGAAACTGAAGTACAGGCTTTTTTACAAAATAACGGCGCCACAGAAATAAATGTGCAGGAAGCGGAAGACGGATGGTGGTTTGGACGCTATGATAAAGAACAAAAGCTTTACAGAACTGAAGAAGTAGGTTACTGATTTTTGAAGAAAGCTATTAAAAAGGTTTGTAAATTAAATTGACCGGATATTTTTTTAAGTATGAAAAAATTAAAAATAGTAGTGGCTTTTCTGCTTGTGACAACGGCAGTGACAATTTTTGAAAGCTGTGACGGTAAGCGTGAGCCGGGGAAGACATACATGCCCGATATGGCATATAGCCGGGCTTACGAAGCGTATGCTCCAAACAATTTAAAACAGGAAAATATAAATTATGTTCCCTATCCTGTTGAAGGAACTATAAGAAGAGGCGATCTTTTTCCTTACCCGTTGCCAAATGATTCCAACGGCTATAAAATGAGCGCAGAAATTAAAGACCCTTTGCCACCGCTAGATACAATTCAAATGGCGGAAGCGCAACGATTATTTAACATCAATTGCGCCATTTGTCATGGGCCTAAATTAGATGCCCAAGGCCCGTTATCAACCGGCGGAAAAATACCGGCTGTTGCCAACCTTACATTAAAGCAATATGTTGATATGCCCGTAGGTACTATGTTTCATTCGGTAACCTACGGTAAAAATAATATGGGAAGCTATGCATCGCAGCTTACACGTGAGCAAAGATGGATGGTGATACAATATGTAAAGTCGCAACAATTAAAAAGCAGCGCACCGCCAGACTCTACGGGGTCTTCAGGCACCGCTGCTACGAAAGATTCTGCAACAACAAAGAAATAAAAATTAATTCTAAAATGTTTTTTATTAATGGATAATCAATATACAATATCGGCGGGATATAAAAAATGGTCAACCATATTTATGATAATAGGATTGATTACTCTAATATTAGGATTTATCTTTTTAAATCCTTTTGCAGGGGCACATGGTGATAACTTAAACAGCACACGCTTTTGGGCAGTAATGATGCAAAACAGTATGTTCTGGCTATTTTTAGTAAATACAGCCACTTTTTTTATTGTTATATCCATATTGGCCATGTCTGGCTGGCAAGCTTCTTTTCGCCGTGTAACGGAAGCGCTTTCATCAGCCGCTCCTATAATAGGAATCATCACGTTCGTTGTTATGTTGTGCGTCATATTTGGCCAACGGGGCGATATTTATCCCTGGACTGACCCTGGAATCGTAAAAAATAGTAAAGAACTTCAGGGCAAATCAGGATTTTTAAATCCAACATTTTATATTATAGCATCGGTTATCTGCATCGGTTTTTGGTCTTTGGTAAGTAAAAAGTTAAGAGACTTTAGTAAAGAAAGTGACAAGATGGGTACTATGGATTATACAACCGGAAAAAAATGGTTTAGCAGAGAAACAATATGGGCTTCATTTTATATTGTTATGTTCGGGCTTACCGTTGGCTCTGTTATTCCTTGGCTTTGGATCATGAGTATGGAGCCGCTTTGGTTCAGCACTATGTTTAGCTGGTATGTTTTTGGAAGCACTTTTGTTTCCGGGATCGCATTAATTACCATTTTTGTAATTTATTTCAAAAACCAGGGACAGCTTGAGTTTGTAACCCAGGAGCACCTGCAGGATTTAGGAAAATATATGTTTGCTTTTTCGATTTTCTGGACGTATTTATGGTTTGAACAATTCCTATTGATATGGTATGGCAATATTCCAGAAGAAACTATTTATTTTAAAGTAAGATTACAGGGAGCTTACGAAGGATTATTTTATTTAAACATTGTCTTAAATTTTGTTTGTCCCATTTTAATATTTATGAAAAAAGCTACCAAGCGTAATTATACAATTGTAACTTTCATGTGCATATTGATTCTTTTCGGACATTGGATAGATTTTTATATAATGGTAATGCCGGGAACTGTAAAATTTCATCCGCACCTAAGCTGGTTTGAGTTTGGAATTCCAATTGGTTTTCTTGGAATAATCATGTGGAAGGTTGGGCGGTTTGCATCCACCACACCTATGACAGCAATAAACGATCCTTTCCTGAAAGAAAGTATAGCGCATCACGTATAAGCCTGATTAATTTTAAATTACGGATAAAAAATTGAAGAGGATTAACTGGATAAATAGGGAATTAATAAAATTTTAAAATAATTCAAAAGTACCTTTGCGCCTGTCGTTAACGGCCACATCGGGGAAAATTAAGAATCATGACTGACTTTTTTTTGATAGCAATCATTGTGCTGATTTTTCTGGTTATTTTCCAGATATCAAAGGCAAGTGAATATGTAAGCATTTTGAAAGGTGAAGAAAAATCCAGGAAACAAAATAACCGGATCAATGGGTTTTTTATGATTGCTTTTCTTATTGCAGGACTTATTGGCGTGTGGTATTGCAACAAGCTTTATTATCCTAAGACATTGTTCCCAATGGGAGCGGCTTCTGCTGAGGGCCAGAATATAGATACGATGCTTTGGATTACAATTATTGTAACAGGTGTTGTGTTTTTTGCAACACAAATATTATTGTTTTGGTTTGCATTCAAATATCAGGAAAGTGACAAAAGAAAGCCTTTATACTTTACACACAGTAATAAGCTGGAGTTAATTTGGACGGGTATTCCTGCAATTGTATTGACAGTGTTAGTAGTCTTTGGGTTAAAATACTGGTTTAAATTTACTTCCGATGCGCCAAAAGGTTCGCAGGTAGTTGAAATAACAGGTCACCAATTTGGCTGGGAGATCCGATATCCTGGTCGGGACGGCGTTTTAGGCAGGAAAAATTATAAGCTTACAGACCCGGCAAAAGGAAATTCTCTTGGTGTAGATTGGGCAGACGAGGCAAGCCATGATGATATACATGTACCCACAACCATGCACGTGGTAGTAAATAAGCCTGTAAAGCTTGTAATCAACTCGCAAGACGTAATACATGATGTTGGCCTCCCTCATTTTCGTATGAAAATGGACGCAGTGCCGGGGACGCCAACTACTATGTGGTTTACGCCAATCTATACAACAAAGGAAATGAAAGAAAAGACAGGAAATCCTGATTTCACTTATGAAATAGCCTGTGATCAATTGTGTGGAAAAGGACATTTTAGTATGCGGGGAGTAATTGTTGTGGAAACCCAGCAAGAATTTGATGCCTACATGGCTTCTCAAAAACCAGAATACTATAAGGCGTTTCCGGAATTAGATCCTGATAAAATTGCAGCTCATGATTCTACTTCCAAAACGGTAGCTCAGAATATTAAAAAATAAATTTAGCCCGGAGGGCTTGTAAATTATATATTATTATGAACAACGAAGGAATCACGCATGAAGAACCATTGGTGGTGCACGATTTAGGGCATGAGGCGCATGTTCATCACCACAAAGAAACATTTATAACCAAATATGTGTTTAGCCAGGATCATAAAATGATCTCTAAACAATTTCTTGTTACAGGTATTATATGGGCAGTTATAGGCGGTTTATTTTCTGTAATATTCCGCTTGCAACTTGGATATCCCGATTCAACTTTTCCTTTCCTGCAGGATATTCTAGGCCATTGGGGGCAGGGGGGTAAAATTGACCCCGAATTTTATTACGCTTTGGTTACTATGCATGGAACTATACTTGTATTTTTTGTGTTAACGGCGGGCCTTAGCGGAACTTTTTCTAACTTTTTAATTCCTCTGCAGGTTGGTGCAAGGGATATGGCGTCTCCCTTCTTAAACATGCTTTCCTATTGGTTTTTCTTTTTGTCATCTATAATAATGTTTTCTTCCTTATTTCTGCAGACAGGCCCTGCAAGCGGTGGCTGGACGATATATCCTCCACTTAGCGCCTTAGGCGATGCATCTGATGGGGCAAAAGCGGGAATGGATTTCTGGCTTGCAAGTATCGCTATGTTTATAATTTCTGTATTATTAGGTGGATTAAATTATGTTTCCACTATTTTAAATATGCGTACAAAGGGAATGAGCATGACAAGGTTACCTCTTACTATATGGGCTTTTTTCTTTACTGCGGTTTTAGGGGTATTGTCCTTCCCGGTATTATTATCTGCTGTTGTATTATTATTATTCGACCGTCATCTTGGAACTAGTTTTTACCTGAGTGATATTTTTATAAATGGCAAAATTTTACCTAATGAGGGAGGAAGCCCTATTTTATTTCAACACTTGTTTTGGTTTTTGGGTCATCCTGAGGTTTATATTATCGCCTTGCCCGCCATGGGTATTACCTCTGAGGTAATTTCGGTAAATTCAAGAAAGCCTATTTTTGGTTACATGGCAATGGTAGGTTCATTTTTTGCGATCGCCACGTTATCATTTATGGTATGGGCGCATCATATGTTTGTAACTGGCATGAACCCCTTCCTGGGATCTTTCTTCGTATTATTAACACTATTAATCGCAGTACCATCTGCTATTAAAGTATTTAACTGGCTTACGACACTGTGGAAGGGTAGTATCCATTTCACGCCGGGTATGTTATTTGCCATTGGATTTGTAAGTTTATTTATATCTGGTGGATTAACAGGCATATGGCTTGGAAACTCTTCTTTGGATATTCATCTTCATGATACTTACTTCGTGATAGCTCATTTCCACCTTGTAATGGGTGTAGCTTCTATGTTTGGAATGTTTGCGGGTATTTATCATTGGTTTCCTAAAATGTATGGCCGCTATATGAATAATACATTATCGTATATACACTTCTGGCTTACTATAATCGGTGCTTATTGCATTTTCTGGCCAATGCATTACGAGGGGTTGGCAGGCATGCCGAGGCGGTATTATGATTTTAGCAACTGGGAATCTTTTAAGATGTTCGGAGGACTTAACGAATTTATAAGTATTGTGGCCATAATTGTTTTTGCAGCGCAATTATTATTTATTGGCAATTTCTTTTATTCAATATTTAAAGGAAGAAAAGTTACCACTAAAAATCCATGGGGTGCCAATACATTGGAATGGACTACTCCAATACGACCTGGGCATGGCAACTGGATAGGTGAGATACCCGAAGTACATCGCTGGCCTTACGATTATGGTAAAGAAGAAGGAAGAGATTTTATTCTTCAAACTGAACCTGTGGGGGAAGCAGAGCAAGGTCATTGATTCAAGGGATAAAATATTAATATATTAATATGATATGATGCCCTGAGATTTTATCAGGGCTTTTTAAAATTAAATAGATGGATAGTGTGGCAACAGCGGGAGATATTTCAAATTCGTCATCATTTGCTTTTGCGAGCAAAGTAAAAGATTACTTTCAGCTTATAAAATTTACATTGAGCTTTACAGTAGTTTTTAGTTGCGTTGTTTGTTATCTTCTTGCTCCCAATATTCAGTTCAATTTTATCTCAGTTCTTTTATTATTTATTGCTGGAATGTTAATCACTGGTTCTGCAAATGCAATAAATCAAACAGTTGAAAAAGACACTGATGCATTAATGAAACGAACTGCGGGACGGCCGGTTGCTGCAGGAAGAATGAGTGTGAATGAAGGATGGTTTTTCGCTTTCATTACAGGGATTTCGGGAGTGGTTATAATGTGGCTTTGCTTTAATTTTCAAAGTGCACTGCTGGGCTTATTCAGTTTAGTTTTGTATGCGTTTATTTATACGCCACTAAAAAAAATAAACTCTATTTCAGTTTTAGTTGGAGCTTTTCCGGGGGCTTTACCTTGTTTGATAGGTTGGGTTGCGGCCACAGAAAGATTTGGAATCGGAGGGTGGATTTTATTTGGTATACAATTCTTGTGGCAATTTCCACATTTTTGGGCGATTGCCTGGGTTGCGCATAAAGATTATGAAAGGGCAGGATTTAAATTATTACCAGGCACAGAAGGCCCTACAAAATTTACGGCATTGCAATCTGTTATTTATTCGATGCTCATGATACCAGTAGGAATGTTGCCTTATTATGCGCACATCAGCGGAATAATATCCATGTGGATTTTACTTGCCTGTAATCTTTCAATGGTATTTTTAAGCGGGTTGTTATTTGTAAGAATGAATGTACAGGCTGCAAGACGGGTAATGTTTGGATCGTACTTCTATCTTATAATTGTTTTCTTATCGCTTTTGTTTGATAAAGGATGACCAATTACAATAGGCAAGCATAAAAAATTAATATATTAAAGATTATCTTAGAAAGACCAGAATAATTTATGATAGCCGTAATGAAAGTACAAAAAGACAGGATACATCCCCATAAATTTAGCTTGTGGATTGCTCTGGCAAGTATTATAATGATGTTTACTGGCTTTACAAGCGCTTACCTTGTGAAGCGGAATATGGCAAACTGGACCACTTTTGAATTACCACGTATCTTTTGGTATTCAACGGCAGTAATTGTTTTCAGTAGCATAACAATTATTTTCAGCCGGAACTATTTCAGGCAAAGAGAAATGAAGCAGTACCGTCTTTGGCTGGCTGTTACACTAGTGTTAGGTATTGCTTTTGTATGTATGCAATACATTGGGTTTTCAGAATTATGGCACAGCGGAATAACGCTTACAAAAAATGTATCTTTTTCTTTTCTGTATATAATTGTTGGCTTGCATGCTTTGCATGTTGTAGGCGGAGTAGTTGCTTTAATAATAGTATTGGCCAAAGCTTACAGTATAAAAAAGAAAAATTATAATATTGTTCCGGTTGATCTTATGAATACATACTGGCATTTTGTAGATATTTTATGGATATACTTGCTTGTATTTTTATCTGTCATAAGGTAAATGAAAAGCGGCATAGAAAGGAGGGATTAAACAATTGAACATTTAAATTTATTTTTGTAACATCTTAACGAGAAATAAATGGAAACAGCGCTGGCAAGAACCAAAACACAAATGTGGAGCGGTGGCAAAAGCCCTTTTAATGTAAGCTATGGCAAGCTTATGATGTGGTATTTTTTAATGAGCGACTCATTCACCTTTGGAGCATTTTTAATTTCTTACGGATCAATTCGTTTTAGCCTTAATCATTGGGTGGATCATAATTACGTATTTAATAAATTTCCTTTAACTGAGGCGAACCTTCCTTTAGCTTTTGTGAGCTTAATGACATTCATTCTTATATTCAGTTCTGTAACTATGGTACTTGCTGTGCATGAGGGACATAAGATGAACCAGAAAGGGGTAGAAAAATGGTTAATACCTACAATAATAGGAGGTCTTGCATTTTTAAGTTGCCAGGCATGGGAATGGACACATCTTATTACGCATCAGCATAAAGTATTGGTTGATGGAACTATTCAATATTGGGGAACCACAGTAAGTCATAATCCCTGGGGGCCGGAAGTAATGTATAAAGGTGAAATGGTAGCCACACCAGGTCCTGTTGCATTCGGAGGATATTTCTTTGGCATCACAGGCTTTCATGGCTTTCATGTATTTACCGGCGTAATTATAAATATAGTAATGCTAATAAAAACAAAGCTTGGACATTTCCAGCAACGAGGACATTATGAAATGATTGAAAAGGCCGGCCTTTACTGGCATTTTGTAGATCTTGTTTGGGTATTTGTATTCCTATGTTTTTATTTAATTTAATTTTTTGAATAATAAATATTCATTTTAAAAAAGAACTTAAAGAATTTTTATGTCTGCAGTTACAACATCACACGCAATCGATAATGACGAACACAGTAAAGCCCAGGTAAAAAGAATTTGGAAGGCTTTTTGGATTTTACTCATTCTTACAATAATAGAACTTGGGCTCGGTTTAACGATTTATAATATAGATTTAAACCCCAATCCAAGTGAAGGTCTCGTATTGGGTTTAAAAGGGCTAATATGTATTCTCACTTTAGCAAAAGCGTTTTATATTATCTCTATTTTTATGCATCTGGGTGATGAAGTGCGGAACCTTGTGATGTCGCTTGGGATTCCGGCGCTGTCTTTTATTTGGTTTATCTTTGCATTCATTTATGATGGAAATAGTTTTAAAAACTTGAGAAATACAGATGCAGGCAGCCGCCCTTACATAGAAAATGTACAGCACCATCCTGTTCCTGCTACTAAACCCGGTGAAAAAGATTAGGATTTCAAATTATTATTCAGTTAAAAAAATTGTGAAGTAGCTATCGCCGTTGAGTGATGGCTACTTTTGTTTTATAAATATGCTGTTATGAATAAAAAAGCATTTCTTGCCTTAATGCTCGCAATTATGCTCCCTCTTTTGGGATACTTATTGGTGAGTTATTATAGTAAAAGAGATATTCAAATGCCGCCAAGATATTTTTATGATAGCGTCCATGTGGCAGAAAAAAATGGAGAAGAGGTGTCTGATACTGTGTGGCATCGCGTAAGAAACATGGAGTTTACTAATCAATTTGGCAGAAAGGTTTCTTTTGCTGATTTGAAAGGGAAAATTATAGTACTCGATTTCTTTTTTACCCGTTGCCCGTCTGTTTGCCCACGGCTTGCGAAAGCAATGAAAAAATTGCAGGATTCATTTACTAATAACGATTCAATAGTACAGTTCGTTTCTATATCTGTTGACCCTATTCATGATTCGGTACCGGAACTAAGAAAGTGGGCTGAGAAATTTAAAGTAGATCCTGATAGCTGGTGGGTGCTTACTGGAAACCGCGATAGCATATATCACTTTGCAATTAATGAAATGAAAGCAAATATTGCAGATGTAACAGTTGATACTTCATTCGTACATACCGAAAATTTTTTCCTGCTGGATAAAGAAAGAATTGTAAGAGGATGGTTTAATGGATTAGATTCAACTGCCCAGAAACAACTTGTGAGAGACATTCCATTATTAATGCTTGAGAAAGACTCCAGGAAGACGTTTGGCCAATTTCTTAAAGGGCTTTTTGAAAATAGTTAAATATATTTTTTAAAAAAGGAGATATTAATGGAAGCTGATTTTAATAAATTACCACAACCACTGTTAGAAAGAAACGACCAAAAAGCTAAAATATTTATATGGACTATTTCCATTATTGTTTTTATTGCTATCGCTTTTTTAGCAGAAATAAAATTAAATATTCATTTAAGTTTTAATCCGCATGTTTTTGCAACCTTCAATGCAGTAATCAATTCAATAGTAGCCATACTTTTATTAGCTGCGCTTTTTGCTGTAAAAGCAAATAAATTTTATTTACACAAAAAGCTAATGCTTACGGCTATCATTCTTTCTACGCTTTTTTTAATTTCTTATGTGTGTCATCATTTGCTTAGTGGCGATACCAAATACGGCGATATTAATCACGATGGAATTTTAAGCGCTGATGAAAAAATTCTTGCAGGTTCTTTGCGCTATGTTTATTATTTCATCCTTATTACTCATATTCCATTGGCTGGAATTATTCTTCCGTTTATTTTATTTACTGCTTACAGGGCATTAACCGCCGACTATGGAAAGCATATGAAATTGGCAAGAATTACGTGGCCTATTTGGTTTTATGTAGCTGTAAGTGGTGTAGTGGTATATTTAATGATAAGGCCTTATTACACTTAGGCAAGATCAACTTAATTTACGCAAGGCGCTTCTAAGCTTTTCAAGCATTTCCTGTATTTCTTCTTTTTTGCACGTACCTACACTAAGGCGATACCATTTAGAATTTTTTGATGCACCAAATGCATAGAAGGGAACAACAGCAAGCTTTGCTTCATTTAAAATATAAGACGTAACGTCATTTTGCGTGGCAAGTTCAGTTCCATTTTCAGTTTTTTTACCAATAAGATTTATTTGTATAGTGAGATAAATAGCAGCCTGGGGAGCACACGCATCTACGGTAAAACCTTCTTTTTTTAATTGTTGAAATCCTTCGTAAATGCATTGCAATCTTTCTTCCAGTTCAGCTTTAAAATTGAAAAGATAAGCATCAACAATATTTTTTTGTAAAAGGAATTTAGCCGTTGCATGTTGCTCGGCCATTGGGCTCCAGGCTCCAATATGGCTGTTGATAGCCTTAATTTTAGCCAGAACATGTTGCGGCCCTAATGCCCATCCTACACGCACTCCCGTTGATGCAAAAGCTTTGCTGATGCCATCAATAAAAATTGTATAGTCTTTCATTGCCGGTCTTAGCCCAACAGGATTATAATGTTTTGTTTCCCCAAAAGTTAACGTCCAGTACATCTGGTCGTACATCACATATAATTTCTTTTGTTCATTGCTTCGTCGCATATTTTCTGCCAAAACCATATCACATATTTTTTCCAGCTCTTCCTTTTTAAAAACAGTACCGGTTGGGTTTAGCGGTGAACAAAGTGCAATAAGCACCGCATCTTCTATATGTGGCTTTATATCTTCTGCAATTGGCATAAAGTTATTTTCTGAGTTGGTTTCTATCACTTCATGCCGCCCTTCTGTAAAATGCACATAGTGATTGTTGTTCCAGCTTGGTACTGAATAAATAACTTTATCATCCCGGTCAACCAGCGCACGATATAATGCATAAATAAGAGGGCGGCCACCGGCAGCAATCAATATTTCGTTAATGTTGTAATCAAGCCCTTCTCTTTCTTTGATAAATGAAGAAACAGATTCTCTTAATGACAATATTCCATCCGCAGGAGGATAGGTAGTAAATTTATTATGATACGCTTCTATGATTTCTTCTTCCAGCTTTTTCGGAATAGGGAAAATGGACGAATCAAAATCCCCAATAGTGAAATTGTAAATTTTATTTCCGTTATTTATTTTTTCTTTTATTTCGCCTCCCAGGCGCACGATCTCAGAGCCAATTAATGTTTCGGCAAGATTACTTAACCTGCCAAAAGTTTTTTTTATTGTATCGAAAAATTTATCTGTCAATGTTAAAGGTGTTTTATTAAATATACTTATAAATTTTTTAAAAAATCTTCAATGCCGGCAACGATTCCTTTTGCAACCAATTGCCGGAATTTTGGACTTAAAATTCTTTTCTCATCAGTCTTATTGCTTAAGAAAGCAACTTCTACCAAACAATTAGGATAATCAGTAGGGCCGCTTAATGAAAAATTGAAACTGCCTACATTTCCAAATTCATTCAATCCTATTTGTAGCATGCTTTTAAGAATTGACTGGCTTAAGGGCCTGAAACCAATATAACGGTAATAAGTGCTAACCCCATTTACGCTATCCTGGGAAGCAGAATTTAAATGAATGCTTATTAATAAATCAGGATTTTGTTGTTGCAAAAAATTAATCCTTTCAGGCATGCTTAAGGTAGTATCTTTCTCTCTTGTCATTACTACTTTTGCTTTTTTTAATTTTAGTGCAGCCTCCAGTTGTTTTGCAATAAGCAAAGTATAATCCTTCTCTTGAATGCGTGACGTAACGCCTGTTGCTCCTTTATTTGAGCCTCCATGACCTGCATCTACAGCAATTGTAAGATTTTTCAAGGCCAATATTTTTGGCTGGCGTTTAACCCTAACCGTTAGTTTGTTTAAAGAATCGTAATAAATACTATATCCCCAAAACTGGGGATGTTTCAATTCAATAAAAACACGCATCACGTCGTCTTCCGTTTGCTCATACCAGGCATTTTTAATTTCTTTCACAGTTGATAGCTGTGTAATCCAGTTGGTATTACTTACGGCACCGAATATGTCTATAACAATTCTTGAGGGGTGAATTTCCATAATGCTTCTATAAGGAAGCTTTTCATCGAGCTTTACAGAAACATAGTCAAATAAGGAATCACCCCAAACCTTCCAGCTATCTGTTAAA
>Ga0070679_100004063_pt1 | contig 13481 bp, 13 predicted proteins | sample KBSC63BmetaG_FD_65652 | JGI IMG/M metagenome (GOLD analysis project Ga0070679, IMG submission 65652) | Corn rhizosphere microbial communities from Kellogg Biological Station, Michigan, USA - KBS C6-3B metaG | ecosystem: Host-associated > Plants > Roots > Rhizosphere | place: USA: Michigan... | reverse complement strand
GAGTGCGGTTCCCTCCGTTCCAAGCAATTCCTGAAAGCGAATGTTTCCCAGCGAATCGCTCAGCCATACACGCCGGAAGGCTGGAGCGTACTGAACGAGCGACTGCAGGAGTGAGCGGAATTGCTCTTCGTTCACCTCGCGGCTGGAATCCAGATACAATCCACGGACCGATTGCAACGCCTGTGCATGAACCGTGAGAAAGCTTTCGACTCGAGCTGCTGCCTCTACGGCCTGAATCTGCACCTGTGATCGATTCGCATCAGCGAGTGCTCGATCAATCGCAAAGATTCCACCCAGTGCAAAGAGAAGCGATACTGCCAGTGCGACAGACGAGGGTCGTAGTTTGGAGATCTCTATCGGCATGATGCTCCGGAAACCCCGCGTAAATTGCAGTCTCGAATCACGTTCATCTTCCCGCCACCAACGCTTCCCGAATGACGCTGCAGACCGAACATACCCGACTCATTCATCTGCTCGCGACTCGGTCCGCCCGGCGAGGGCAATTCACTCTCGCCTCGGGCAGACAATCAACACTGTATATCGATGCTCGTTTAACGACAATGAGCCCCGAAGGGCTCGTTCTGATAGGCAACCTCGGACTCCAGGCGATTCGCTCCTCGTGGAGCGTTGACTCGATAGGCGGGTTGACCTTGGGAGCCGATCCCATCTCCTACGCCGTGAGCTACGCAAGTGCGTTGACGGCTGGTGAGCCGTTACGCGCATTTACCGTGCGTAAAGAGTCAAAAAAATACGGCACAGGTAAGCTGATCGAAGGGCCATTTCGATCGGGAGATCGTGTTGTCGTAGTGGAGGACGTCATCACCACCGGTGGCTCAGCTCTTCAAGCTATCGCAGCAGTTCAGAGTGCTGGTGGAATCGTGAATGGCGTGCTCGCGCTCGTCGACAGAGATGAGGGAGGGCGACAAGCGATCGAAGAAAAAGGATTCCAGGTCATTGCTCTGGTAATCGCGCAGGAGCTGCTACCTCTTATCCCCCCGATGGATTGACCGTTTGGCTCCGCCTGTCGTAGTAAGCCACCGCAGTCCTTCGGTGAGAGGACTGAACGACCTCAACGTACTTACGAACGGGAGAATCAGCTCATCGCGAAAGCGATGAAGCATCCCCTCACCGTCGTATCGTTGACGAAACTCCAATGCCGTGATCGAGAGAAAAGTTCGCACGTGGCGACCAAAACTCTGCGGTGAGGAGTACTCCAGATGATTCGCAACATTTGCTACGGATAGTCCCGGATTCTCAAAGACCCGCGCAGCATGTGTCAAACGCGCCATTGCCAGATAGCGCTTCGGTGCGGGCAGTCGTGCCCGAAAGAAACGACTCATGAGGGTGCTCGGGACGACACGCAGTTCGTCTGCAAGCATCCGGATTGTGCTAGTTCGCAGTCCGGGCTGAAAGATCGTTTCAAAGAACGTCCAACAATCATCTGGAGCACCTACCAAATCGAGAGATAGCTGCGCCAGAGCGATTTTTTCGATGTCCCGAGTACGGTCCCGCATGAGTACTTCTCGAAGCTCATGCCACCCACTCGGCTGTCGGACATCTACCAGAGAGCGGACTCCTGATTGTCCCAGGGACAAGACAGCTCGAGGTGTTCCAGCTTCAAACTGTGTGAGAAGCGCGACGGCTGGGATTCTCGGGAACTCACGGACGATGCGACCAAATCTGGACGCATCGTCCTCCGCTCCGCAGCGAGTTACCGATACGAGCACAGCACTTACACGTTGCGCTCGAAGATCACTGATGATGTCATCAATCGAATCACGATGCACTGTGCGATAGAAGCCATCGCCTGCTGCATCGACACGTGATCGCTCGCCAGGCAAGAGCATTGTCGCGACTGGCGTCAGGAAACGACCAGGAATGCCCGAAGGAGATTGCATGGAAAGTATCCTACCAGTGGAAGAGACTCGACCAACTAGACATCTCCACCGTATTTCCATGCGTCAGCGTATCGTCAGCGAGACGTGAGATCTCTCTTCGATGACTGCTACGTTCAGAACAGTTTGGGCCGGTAGAATGCTGCTATATTAGAGAACAGGGAGGACGATCGGACGGTCGCGACGGAGGTCACACTTCATCGAGGAAAGTCCGGGCTCCTAAGGGCAAATCGCCAGGTAACGCCTGGGCACTGCGTTCTTCTGTTCGCAGAACAAACAGTGACGGAGAGTGCCACAGAAAACAAACCGCCGATCAGCGGAAGCGTTGTTCGGCAAGGGTGAAAAGGCGAGGTAAGAGCTCACCGCGCAATTAGCAATAATTGCGGCATGGTAAACCCCGATTGGAGCAAGGCCAAATAAGCGGCGAGAGGTGGCCCACCTCGATCAAGACGCCGTGGGTAGGCTGCTACAGCGCACGAGTGATCGTGCGCGGAGAGAAATGACCGTCCGAATAGAAGATCATTCGACAGAACCCGGCTTATAGATCGTCCTCTTGTACCAACTAATCTCCGATGATCTCTCGATTGTCGGAGATTAGTTATTCTCAGACATATCACGACTGATGTTATAGCTGGAACTCAGTCGGACGTTCACTAACGAAGTATCCGGGGTACGAAGCGATGAATCATCAAGTATCCATGGCAATGATTCTAACCCTGACAATTTCCTCCCAGGGATGTTCAAAACCACATAACATCATCATACCACCTACATCAGCTCCGGTCACAACTGTTGTAAAGACTCCGGAACAGTTCCGTTGGAAATTAGGCTCCAAGCTGCATGTAACGTCCTACCAAATCGATGACAGCTCAGTCGTTTCGGTTAGCACAGACACGACCAGGAAAGAGGTCCCCTTCGTCTCCACCAGTATTTACGGACTTTCCATTACACCAGGTAATCCACCTGGCATTCGGCTCCATATCGATTCGACAGCCAATGGAGACCAGGCACTTGACTTGACCGCTACGGTTTCTCCACAAGGTCAGATCACTAATCTCCAGACAGCGCAGTCATCATCTTGTAAAGGAGGGATCAGCCCGAGATTCGTTCGTCTCTTTGATCTTCTTGCTTCCTCTCCATCAACACCGATCGGGATTGGAGATTACTGGACCGACACATCAACCGTTGTCGTCTGCCATGGCAAGACGCCGTTGAGGCAACAGATCATCCATAGCTACACATTGGTCAGACAGAGTTCATGGCAGGAAAGACATGCTCTCGAGATTCACCGCACCACGCAGATCGAAATAGATGGACTTCAACAGGATTCGCAGAATCCAGTTACTGCCAAAGGAAGTGGTACAGGGCTTGGAACTCTTCTAATCGACCCGGAAACCGGTCTCGTACTGCAAAGCGACGGAACATCAGATCTCTCACTATCCGTAATAACCAGTCGCGGAATATTTCCATTCCGACAACACGGAGTGACGAGAATCATCGCGAAATAGCCTATACACTCGCGACAAAGCGCTGACAGGTGGATGTCACTTCAACTATCGTCGCTGCCTACCGACTAATCAACGAGTCGAAGTGGCATGATCAAGCACATGTACTTCGCAGGATCATCCCATCCAACAGGTTCAACCGTTGCTGCTCGTTCCGGCGCTTTAAAAGTCAGTCGTACTTCATCCGTTGGCAGGTTTCGGAGAATATCCAGAAGATAGGTGGCATTAAAGCCTATATCGAGCGAGTCACCTTCAAAATTAATTGGTAACTCATCCTGCGCTTCACCTAGATCCGGAGTCTGCACACTGAACTTGAGCATTCCCGAATTAAAAGACATCCGAATTCGATGTGTCTGATCCGAGGCAATCACAGACATTCTCTTCAACGCCTGGATCAATGCATTGCGATCGGCAAGTGCAATTCGATCGTTGTCCTTCGGAATTACTTGCTCATAGTTCGGGTACGGGCCCTCGATTAGCCGCGTATATACCGCGGTGAACGGAGATCTAAACCCAAGATGATTTTCACCCCGTGCAATTTCCAACTCCTCCTCAGCTGGGAATAACCGTCGTATCTGCTCGAGAGCCTTGGGAGGAATGATCAAGTCACTAGATGGAACTCCCGACGCATTAATCGGGATCTCCATCTTCGCCAAACGATGCCCATTAGTAGCAACCATCCGCATGTGATCCGATCGCAGCTCCCACAGGACACCATTGAGAATTGGCCGGCTTTCTTCAACAGAAGATGCAAACGCTGTATGACTAATCAGCTTCTGAAGATCTCCAGATCGAATTCGCCAGCTTTCGCCAAAGCGAATGATTGGGAAGCTTGGAAATTCATCCTTCGGGAGACCTAACAATTTGAACTTCGAGCGACTGCACTCGAGTACTACCTTCTGCTCACCACTTGCACTGATCTTCACAGGAGCTGACGGGAGTTCACGAACAATCTCGGCGAGTTTCTTCGCCGGAATCGTAATTGCACCTTGAACATCAACATCGGCCATTAGCTCAGTGCTAACTGCCATGTCCAGATCCGTCCCAGATAGTCGGATCCCTCTCTCTGTTGTTTCCACAAGCAAATTTGCCAAGACAGGTAACGTTGTCTTAGCCGGCACACTCGCAGCTACTGCAGTCAGTCCTTCCTGGAGCTTCTCACGAGCAATCGTGAAACGCATTCCAGCTCCCGAGTTCATGGATAGTTGTACTACTGCTTTTAGTTATATGAAATACTAGTAGTAGTAGTAGGGGATGTGAATCTGTGGAGAACCGTATCAACGTGCTATCAGCTCAATAGATATCGATATCTAAAGTGTGTGTAGACATTTGAGGTATCCACTGAGGTACACATTTGGCAATTCAGTTGAACACTTAATTCTGCTGAATTAACGGGGAAGTTGTCTGAGATTTGTTCGGAGAGCTTCAAATCGTCGTGAGAATTCAGGATCGTGTTGAAGCTCTTGTACCTTCTCGAGACTGTGGATCACGGTAGAATGATCTCGACCGCCGAAAGCATTGCCTATCTCCACTAGTTGTAATCCCAGGAGCTCTCTGACGAGATGCATGGCTGTTTGGCGGGGTACCGTTAACTGCTTCGTTCTGACTTTTGAGCATAATGCCTCTACAGTGATTCCCCATTCCTCTGCTACAGCTGCCTGAATTGTGGGAACTGAAAGCCGTAGAATTATCTGGGCGTGGTCTTCCTCTCCAGGTTTGAGCTTATCCCGAAGTGCCTGACGTGCGAGCTCGATAGTAATTGGCTGATGCTTAAGGGAAGCATACGCTAATAGGCGGATAATACTTCCTTCCAGCTCACGCACGCTCGACCACACATGATGAGCGATGAACTGGATCACATCGTCTGGAATGGTTAGCTCGAGATGGTCGAGTCTTGCTTTATTCTGTAGAATTGCAATGCGATGCTCAAGATCAGGCGGCTCGATATCGGCAACCATTCCCCACTGAAATCTGCTTACCAATCGTGCTTCCAAGCCGGGGATTTCACTTGGTGGGCGATCGCTCGTTAGAACGATTTGACGACCAGCTTCGTAGAGAGCGTTGAACGTGTGAAAAAATTCTTCTTGAGTCGCTTCAGTTCGCTTAAGGAAATGGACGTCGTCGACGAGAAGTAGATCTACCTCGCGGTAACGACGTCTGAATGCCGCAGTCGTGCGAGTCTGGATTGCCGTAACCAGCTCGTTAGTGAATTGCTCAGTAGCAACGAAGCAGAGTCTGACGTTTGGAGTTTTGCTTAGAATCTCATGAGCAATTGCCTGCATGAGATGAGTCTTACCAAGCCCGGTCTGACCATATAGAAAGAGCGGGTTATAAACCTTGCCTGGTGAGGCTGAAGCAGCTTGCGCCGCTGCAGCAGCAAGTTCGTTGGACTTTCCAATTACGAAATTTTGGAAGGTATATCGCGCACTGAGCTGGACATTAGTCCCAGAGTTGCCAGATCCGGCTCCATCCTTAGTACCCGGCAAAGGGGCAACGAACAGGTCCATTTGTGGCCTGCCCCGCCGCTCTTCATCCACCCTAAAGAGGATTTTTATAGGGTATCCCAGTGCTACTGGCGCGTAACTGGCTAGTAACTGTGCGTGTTTTGACTCGTTCCATTCAGCGGTAAATCGATCTGGGGCCCCAATGGTTATTGTGTCACCATCCAGCCCCAATGCGGATGTCGGTTCGAGCCATGTCTTGAATGTTTGAGCGGGTAAGTCGGTACGCGCCCGATCCAATATTCGGGTCCAAACTTCTGTTGCTGTCAACGTCATAGTTGCGATGTGGAAAAGTCGAGGGGAGGCGAAGGTAGACCGGACCCGTCGTGATGTCAACGACGAAGGGCATCCTTCCTCGAGTTGATGTGAGATTGGAAGTAGATCGGTTGACGTATCTTGCTGTCGGCACTATCTTTAGCGTTCTCTTTCCGATCGATTTTTTCTTCTCGGCACCACACGTTTGGAGTAGTCATGGGTAAGCCCACGTACCGCCCCCGCAATAAACGTCGTATTCGAACCCATGGCTTTCGTGAACGGATGGCAACCCGTTGGGGTCGCGAGGTTCTTAATCGACGCCGTAGGAAAGGACGGAAGCAGCTTACCGTGCGTCTTCCTTCGAAGTACGCAGGCGCCTGACGGTAGCTGGAAGCGAGAGCTTTCCGCGGAGTTATCGCCTCACACGAGGCGGTGAATTACGTCTTGTGCTACGTGACGGAAAGCGATTCAGGACTCAACACCTCGAGCTCCGTGTGATCGCTTCCGCTCTGCATCATCCGCGCGTAGGCTTCATTGTTCCCAAACATGGACGCTCCATCGTGGAGCGAAACCGGCTCAAGCGACGACTCCGGGAGATTATCCGTCTGACCGTATTGAAGCGGATGCCTCCTGTAGATTTGATCGTTCGTGCTCAACCAGATGCTTATAGCGCGTCATACGCCCTGTTGGAGCAGGAAATTGCCTCGGGCTGTGTCAGCGTGCGACGTCTTTTCTTGCCGGCGTAATGCGCTGGGTGCTGATTTCCCTGGTGCGAGGTTATCAGGTTGCGCTGTCTCCTCTCCTTCCCGCTTCCTGCCGGTTTCTCCCGAGCTGTTCCGTGTACGCAGTTGAGGCTCTCGAGCGCTATGGAGCAGCGAAAGGGGTAATGCTTACCATTCGCCGGCTCGCTCGCTGCCATCCATTTTGTGCTGGCGGCTACGATCCCGTGCCGTAATCCTTTCGCAACTCATGGAAAAGCGACTTCTTCTTGCACTTGTTCTGGCTGCGATTGTCATCGTCGTATCCCAGAAACTATTTCCAACACCCACCACTGCTCGGCGCGTGACAGCTGATACCATTGTCACGCCGAGAACCAACTCGCAAAACCAGTCTCCTCGCGTTGATAGTACACAAACGACCGCGATCAAGGATTCTATTTTGCGCGACACGTCAGCACTGAGTGAACGCGGCACAGCTCCAGTTGGAGACACACTTACCTTCGTCACACCCAAAGCGACATACCGGTTCGCATCACTCGGTGCGGCACCTCTCGACGTCGTGCTGAATGATTATCACACGCTTCCGGGATCAACTCGAAATGTTGTCCTTGGTCGCCCCGGAATTCGCCTGCTCAGCTATGAGCTGGTAAGTGCGAAGGATACGATTCGTCTTGATCGAGTGAAATTCGCAGTTGATTCGAGTAACGTGAGTAGTAAAGCTGCTGTCACGTTTTCGGCAGAAGTAAAAAATACACGAGTGAGTCTCGCCTACACATTTGCCCCTGATGGGTATCTCGCAAATGTTCGTGGATCAGTTACTGGAGCTGATTCATCTGCAGAGCTATTGATCAGACTGCACCAGGGCCTCCCATTCGTGGAAGCTGATTCGAGCGATGATCTGCGGGATCTCGCGTACGTGGTCAAACCAGTTCGAGATGGCGCGAATAGTATCCCGTTCTCGAAACTCGACTCACTTGCACCGAAGATCGAGTCAGAACCACTCGCGTGGGTCGCGAGTAAGAACAAGTACTTTTTGCTCGCGCTCATTCCGCAAACGCCAGCCCAGCCATTCTCCGCAGCTGTTTTTACCAGAGGACTGCACCAGCCAAAGGCGGTTGCAGCAGCGGATGGACTTGTTCTTCAGCCGTTGACTAAATCGGGCGAGTTCGGTTTTCAGATGTATGCTGGGCCGCAAGAATGGCGGCGTCTACATCAAATGGGTCAGGATCTTGATCACGTGAATCCCTACGGCGGGATTCTACGTGCGTTTGTGCAGCCTTTTGCAAACGTCGTAATGCAGGTACTACTGTGGATTCATGATGGCCTGCGGATCAATTATGGATGGGTACTGATTATCTTCGGCGTAACCGTCCGCATACTCCTGTGGCCGCTGAATCAGGGAGCGATGCGGAATAGTCTCAAGTTGCAACGTATTCAGCCGCAGCTGCAGGAAATTCAGAAGCGATACAAGACACAGCCGGAAAAGCTGCAAAGCGAGATGGGGAAGTTGTACAAGGACCATGGGATGAGTCCCTTCACCCCTCTCGCCGGTTGTTTGCCGATGCTCATCCCAATGCCGGTACTATTCGCGCTGTATTTTGTCTTTCAAAACACGATTGAATTCCGAGGCGTTTCGTTTCTCTGGCTGCCGGACTTGTCGCAGCGCGATCCCTACTTCATCCTGCCGGCGATGATGGGATTGTCCATGTACGTCCTCTCCTGGATCAGTCTTCGCGCGTCTCCACCAAACCCGCAAGCCAAGATGATGGCGTATCTGTTTCCGGTAATGATGGTCGTCTTCTTCTGGCGACTTGCTGCTGGACTCAATCTTTATTACGCCGTGCAGAATATCGCGACGCTTCCACAGCAATGGCTGATCGCTCGCGAGCGCGCCAAGTTGACGGTAACACCGGCGAGTGGATAGCAGCCGGGGAAACGCATCGCTGATGCAGCGCAACGCATCGGGCTCGTTGCAGATCACCTACATCGGCCATGCGACGTTGCTCCTGCGCTTCGGCGATGTGGTTATTCTCACTGATCCGAATTTTGATCCAAAGCTCGGCGCGTTCCTCCCTCGGGTCTCGGCTCCCGGGATGGAAATCGCCGAGCTTCCGCATATCGACGCCATCGTGTTGACGCACGCACACGCGGATCATCTCTCCTTTCGATCACTTCGCGCGGTTGCGACGGATATTCCCATCTACGCACCTCAGGCGATCGTACAGTGGCTTCGGCACGCAGGGCTGACTTCTGCTCGTGCGATGGTTCCCGGAACCTCCGTTCAGATACGATCGGTGTCGATAAGAGCGGGAAACGCGAAGCACATGGGTGCTCGATACGTTGTGGATCGCTGGCGTGGAGAGGCGATCATGTACCTCTTTGATGACGGAGCATCTTCGGTGCTTTTTACCGGCGACACGGCTATCTGCCCGGCTGTCCTGACTCTTACCCGGCAGATTGCCCCACGCACGCTCGATGTTGCACTACTGCCCATTGGATACGCTCCCAAGTGGAAGGAATATTTCTTTCGCCGCGGGCATCTCACGGCTGCAGATGCGCTGTCACTGTTCGTTCAGCTGGATGCTCGAATGCTCATCCCGTTTCACTGGGGCACCTTCCAGCACATTACGTCGGGAGCGTATGATGCGATTCGAGTATTTCGAACGCTTCTGAAGACGCATCATCGGTCGTCGGATGTACGAGTTCTTGAGCCCGGCGATAGTCTCACCATATCCGGGTCGGGGGAATGAGCTCCCTGCTTCCAGGTTCAACCGACACTATTGTTGCGCAGGCAACGGCTGGTGCCAGAAGTGCCCTCGCCGTGATTCGACTTTCCGGGCCCGAAGCTCATCGCATTGGCGCCATGGTCCTTACGCCCTGGCGTCCATCCCCTCCGCGAGTTGCCTTTCTTGCAACTCTTCACGAAGCCGGAAACGAGCGGCCCATCGATCGTGGCGTCGTCACCGTCTATCGCGCTCCCGCTTCCTACACCGGCGAGGACATGGTGGAGCTTTCGCTGCACGGTGGAGAGATCGGGCCTGCACTAGCGGTCTCCGCGCTGCTCGCGGCCGGAGCGCGCCACGCGTTACCCGGTGAGCTCACTCGACGAGCGCTGCTCAATGGCAAGCTCGATCTCCTGCAAGCGGAAGCGATTGCGGATCTCATTGATGCACGCTCGCGCGCAATGCACGATGTGGCGCTTGAACAGCTAGCGGGGCATCTCTCCGCTCGGCTGAACGCGCTTCGCGATCAGCTCATCGAGCTCGAGGCACTCCTCGCATATGATGTCGACTTTCCCGAAGAGGATGATGGGCCCGTTGCACCGGAACGCATCGCGGAGACGGCACGCGCCATTTTCGCAACGCTCGATGCACTCCTCGCTACGGCTTCGACTGGTGAAATGATCCGTGGAGGGGCCGTCGTGGTCATCGCGGGCGCTCCGAATGCGGGAAAGTCATCACTCTTCAACGCCCTCGTCGGCACTCGGCGCGCGATCGTGACGGACGTTCCCGGGACTACGCGTGATGCAATCGAGGCCACGATTGATGTCGGCCGGTGGCCGGTGCGACTAATCGACACGGCAGGGCTCCGGTCGAGCAGCGAACTGGTCGAACGACTCGGGATCGAGGTGGCGGAGCAGCACGTTGCTCGTGCCATGATCGTGATCGTGTGCGGCGATACGCCCGTATCGCTGGCTGACGCAGTAGAGCGAGTGAAAGCGCTGTCGAGTGCCGCACTGATCGCAGTCGCCACCAAGAGCGATGTCCACGAAAACATGCCGGCTGACGTGACTTCAACTCGCGCGAAAGCTGCACCGATCGCGGTGAGCGCCCTGACTGGGGACGGCCTCGCGGCTCTTCTGCAGCGGATCTCGGATATTCTGGATGCTGAACGCGAGCCTCTCTCCGCGAGCAATCCGATGTTGACACGCGAGCGTCACCGAGTGGCGCTCGAGCGTGCGAGAATCGAAGTCGCTGCCTTTCTCGAAGCCTGGATTGGCCACGCCGGACTACCCACCGTCGTCTCCGCGGTACATCTACACGCGGCGCGAGGGCATCTGGAAGAGCTCGTGGGCGCAGTGGATGTCGAGGATGTTCTGGATCGGGTATTCAGCAGCTTTTGCGTGGGGAAATAATCACGCGGCGATCAAGCCGAAGCGGCGGTAAAGCTGGCGATCGAGGAGATCTCGTCGGCGCTCGCGCGAACGGTCCATGCCATTCCGCGTTTCGTAATGGCACGCTCGACCATGCGACTGCCCAGATAGTAACCGGCACGCTCTGGTAAAACGTGCTGATCCACGGTTCGTGACTCGTCGCTCAGTCCGCCGGAGAGATATCGCAGCCGTAGTCCCAACCCTGCGTGATCGAGGTCTGGCGCTACGGCCCGGGCGAGCACGCCTTCGAGCTCGCGGATGCGCGCATATTGCCGGCGCGTGTACCCGTAGTATTCCCATTCCGCATGGCCAGGACTTACCGTGCGCGCGACCTCTACCGCCACACCCTCGTTGATCACGAGCTCCCGCAGCGGCGCCCGGCGGCCGGTGTCCCAATACGAGTAGTAGCCATCAGCCTCGCTGACCAGTTCGCGCATCACACTGCGGCTGGTAGGCGATGTGTAGCGAACCGCGTGCGCAATCTCGTGCGCGAGCCAGAGAGGAATGAGAGCGGGATCAAGGCCGAGTCCCTGCGTCTCCTTGTTGGCAACGCCCGTGAAATGCTCGAGGCAGACGAATGCAATGCCCCTCCCTTCGGTCACGAGCTCGCCAGCGTTCGCAGCTCCGACGCCAACCATGAGCACGACATCGATGTCGGAGTCGAGCTCGAGGAGCGCCGCGCAGCGGAGCTCCGTCTCCCGGGCGAGCGACACCACATCGGTTCGCTCGAGCATGCCACGAAGATCGTGCCGATCGGCTCGCATCACCGCGAGCGCTACTTCGTCAAAATGTGATGTATCGGGGTCGAGTACGTAATTGCGCCAGTACGGCTCGAGAATGCGGAGGTGGGACGAGTAGTAGCGCCGGTACGCGGCGGAGGGGTCTGAGCTGTCGAGCAGTGCGAAAAAATCGGGAATCAGATTTATCAGCATTCAGACCGGGTGCGCGTGAGGATGGCGCAAAATCCGTCCGGCGGACGGGGCAAGATAGTGTTGCTCTGAGAACGCAACAAGGGTTGCCCGACGTATTGGCACGCATTTTCCCTTTGCGATACCACGGAAAGTGCCGGAGCACACAATGACGACGCTGAAACACATTGAACTGACTTGCCCGATTTGCCATCACTGTTTCGATTCGCAAGCGGTGATTTCGACGAACTCGTTTGGCGGAAAGCGTACGGATTTTCACGAGCGCGCCGCTGGAGCACAGCCGTTGCCGTATCTGATCCATCTTTGCTCACGCTGCGGATACGCCGGAAGCGAGCGTGATTTCGGCGACGACGCGGAGGTCAGTCCGATGCTCAAGGAACACGTTTGGGATGAGCTGGCGCCTCGTCTCAACGAGGGCGCGCTGATGGGCTCCGAGAAGTACGAGTTCGCCGCCAAGGTCGCGCTCTGGCAGGGCGCGGAGCCGCGTCGCGTCGCGGATCTGCTGCTGCGCGCCGCGTGGTGCTGCGTGGATGAGGAAGACACGGAAGCCGAACGGTATTTTCGACGCCAGTCTGCGTGGATGTTCGAGCGGGCGCTCGAGTCCTACGACGGTGTGGAACAGGAGGAGCGTGCGGTTCTCACCTATCTCGTGGGCGAGCTTTGGCGACGAGTCGGCGAAAGTGCGCTCGCCGCCGAGTGGTTCGATCGAGTGGGCGATGAGGTCACCGATCCGGACACTCAGGAATGGCTCATCGCGGCTGCGAGCCAGCAGCGCGACTGTCCGCGGGAGTGGTTCGGATAGTCCGGATCAGGCGCCCGGGCGAGTACCGAAGATGCGATCGCCCGCGTCGCCAAGTCCGGGCAGGATGTATCCCTGGGCGTTGAGCTCGCGATCGAGGGCGGCCGCGTAGATCCGAACATCGGGATGCGCGGCCGCCATGCGTTGCACGCCTGCCGGTGACGCAACTATACAGAGGAATCGGATTCTCGTCGCGCCCGCGCGTTTGAGCGAGTCGACCGCCGCGACCGCGCTTCCCCCGGTTGCCAGCATCGGGTCCAGCACGAAGAACTGGCGCTCGGCCGCATCGCCCGGAACTCGAAAGTAATAGTCGACGGGCTCCAGCGTCTGGTGGTCGCGATAGAGCCCAATGTGCCCGACGCGCGCGGAGGGAACGAGTCGAAGCACACCGTCCACCATGCCGAGTCCGGCGCGCAGGATAGGGACGAGCGTGAGCTTCTTACCGCTCACGCGCTGAGTGGTCATGTGATCGAGAGGCGTGTCGACCACCACCGGCTCCAGCGCCAGATCGCTGGTAGCCTCGTATGCCATCAGCATCGCGATCTCCTCCACCAGTTCCTTGAAGATCTTGGTGGGTGTGGCGCGATCGCGCAGGATCGACAACTTATGCTGGACCAGCGGATGCTGTGTAACCGAGAGGGTGGGGTGCTCGGGGGTGGTCAGCATGCGGCGGAAGGTACTAACTTCGCAATCATGAAAGAATACCAGGCAGTCGTGCTGAAGCT
>Ga0070679_100004059_pt1 | contig 13486 bp, 7 predicted proteins | sample KBSC63BmetaG_FD_65652 | JGI IMG/M metagenome (GOLD analysis project Ga0070679, IMG submission 65652) | Corn rhizosphere microbial communities from Kellogg Biological Station, Michigan, USA - KBS C6-3B metaG | ecosystem: Host-associated > Plants > Roots > Rhizosphere | place: USA: Michigan... | reverse complement strand
TGCCTGAAGAAAGAGGATTTGGAGAACCCGGACTTCACCGATAAGAAGAAGTGCACCTGGACGACGCTCGAGTCATCCAGTACTGGGGCCAAAGGAAGCGCCACTTGTGATTATCCGGAAATGGATGCAAAGCTCACCGGAACGGGCGAGTTCAACGCAGTTGACCAGGAGCATGTCAAAGGAACGATTCACATGACTGGAACAGCCGGCGGGCGCAGCATGAACACAGACGCTGTGTTTTCAGCCAAATGGCTGGGCTCAAGCTGCGCAAAGATGGAGTAAATCCCATTAACTTTATGCTTCCGCGTGGGTTGGGATTACTGAGACGGTAAACCGGCCGCGGACTCAAGGCATGGATCTTTTCAGTCCAGCTTTTGAGATACAGGCTGCGATACGATCATCCATTGATCGGCTGGCATGCAGCCGCCTGTGAGGAATTTCACAGGCTTTGAAAAGATGCGAGTCTTAAGGAAGTGTTCATCGAAAATCCAGACGAGCTGGAGACTCGACTCAGTTGCCTAGGGGAAGAGATAGTGTGACAGCGGTGCCGTGAAGGGAAGCCTTTCTCGCAGACCAATGTAATGGTTCTAGCCGTGCACGCGAATGCTCGCGGTTCACAGCGGAGGGGTCACTGTCCGCTACGCAAAGCGCCAAAATTACAGATCTCGGCTACTTCAGTTCGTGCCGAGCTACAAATCTCTTACTGCCACTCTCCTTGGATTTCAAATCCAGCCCAGTAATATGGAGAACTCCATTGCTTCTGCTTCCACATTTGGATCTGGGCAGTTCGTAGAGCTGCGGCGGGAGCCATGCCGTCCCCTTCCAATGCCCGATAGAAATGTTTCATCAGGTCAGCGGTTGCAATGTCGCTCACGCTCCACAAGCTGGCCACAACCCGGGTTGCACCAGCATACATGAACCCCCGCGTCATGCCGAGCAAGCCCTCTCCGTCGATCTGCTCGCCGAGGCCGGTTTCGCAGCCGCTAAGCACGACGAGGTCAACCGGCAATCTCATGTTGTATATATCCTGCAGTTTGAGAAAGCCGTCTTGCGGCCTGCCGTTCTGGTCTACAAGCGACAACACGAGTCCGGAAAGCTCGGGATGTTTGTTGTCCAGAAGCCCATGCGTCGCAAGATGCACGATGCGATAATTTGCAAGCTGAGAGCTCATTGCCGTTCGTCGATTCGCTTCAAAATCGACGGCTGCCATCCCTTTGCCCCTAGGTGTCACAGCCATAATCGCGTTCGCTTCAGAGCGCGTGTACGGCAGCCGGCTGAGATAAGGCTTACCGTTTCTAGTCAATCCGATGGCATGGGCAGATCTCACTAGCTGTCGAGCCTGACGAGAAACTGGCAGATGTGCAGAACCCGTATTGAGCCGCTCATCCGTAGGACCGAACACGGGATCAGCCAAAATGGCTACTGCTTTGGGCGCCTTTGTGCGTCCGGCCGCTTGCCTGCGCAACTCGGCAAGTATAGAAGCCGATGGAAGATTGACAATCTCGTGTTCGAGGATGAGGGGCAGCGCGCCTGCGCCTTCGCCTGGTGTGGGCAATGCTGAAAACGGAATGTACTGTAAAGCGCCATCGCTGACAATCACGACTCGCTTCTGGTGGAGTAGCGGTGCAACCGGATCTAAAACCAGCTTGCTAAGTCTCCCCGCCTGAAGAATGTATGCCTTCTCAGCAAAAACCTGGCCATATGACGCCGAATTGTCCTCTTCGTGATTCGGAAGCGTCAGAAGCCGGTAAACGTTGCGAGCTGCATGTTCAATCTCAGCGCGTTTCCGGAGTGGATACACCGCAAGCGAGTGGTTAGTCACGAGCCAGACGTAGCTCTTCTTGTCCCCAAGGGAGTATTCAAGCAAAACTGTGTCGTCATCAAGCAAGCTTTGGATCGCCTTTAGGCCAAGAGCCGCTGGATGGGCCAGAGCTGCAAACGCGGGGCTGCTCTCCCAGATTTGCGCCTGTATTTGCTGGTACTCGACCAGGAGTGCTTCCAGATTGTCGTCTGAATTTGCGTCTCGATCCGCCAAGGCTTGGTTATTGATCTGCCGAACACGTGCGTCAGCTCTTTGATTAAGCCTCGTTCGCAATTCACGCGCACGTTTAAGCAGAGCGGGAGGAGCGCCTTGCTCAATATTCACGTGGGAGCGAGACAGCATTTCCAGGAGCGTGCGGGCGCGCGAGCTTTCCAGCAGCTCAAATGCATGCTGCAGCTGACCTTGCTCTACAAGGATGTTCATGTACTCCTGGTAGTAACGGACATGCTGTGCCCGATATATGGGGCGATCCTCCTCCATTCCGCCCAGATGCGACGCCTGGTCTTCGGCCCGGTCCAGAGCCTCGCGAAAGATCTGGATTGCAGATTCGACTTGATGGTCCTCGTACAGGGTCCCAGCCAACTCCGCGAGGGTATCAGCGCGGTCGATGCTCCCCGGGTCTGCGCGCGTAAAAATATCCAAGGCCTCGCGATAAGAATGTTCGGCGCTAGAGAAGTCCCGGCGAGTGCGAAACACTGCCGCTAGTCCAATGAGAAAGCTTGCACGGTCGCGATCAGGAGCATTGATTTTCTGAGCAGTCGCCAAGGCCCGCCGATAATAATCTTCCGCTCGGACAAGTCGCCCTCGTAGCCGTGCAATCCTTCCCAAGCCGGCCAAATCGTAGGCGCTTGATAAACCTTCGGGAGCCATTTTTTCCCGGATCAAGAGCGCTTGCTTGTGGAATTGATCGGCACGGCCGAGATCGCCCGCCTGCAGGACGCACTCAGCAAGATTGCTGAGGACGTCCGCAACACTGAGGCTGCGGGGACTGTTTTGGGTCGCAATTCGTAAGGCCCTGCGATGATAAGCCTCAGCTTTTATCAGATCGCCCTTCTGGTCAAAAAGGACTCCAAGATTACTTAGCGTCTGAACCAACACGCTGCTGCGAGGGAAGCGCATCTGTTCTTTGTACAAGGCCTTGAGGTAATACGTTTCGGCTTTATCAAGCTCACCCCTGTCCTGGTACAAGACGGCCAAGTTTACCGAAGCCACTACGGCTTGTATGCCGCGCGGGGCGATCTTTTCGCCGATGATCGTCGACCGATTTAAATCGGCCTCTGCTCCGTCGAAATTCCCCTGCCTCAATTCGACTTCGGAAATTGACAGGAGGGTATCGGCAACTGCTACTGTCTCGCGGCCAAGCTTGAGCCACTCATGCAATGCTTCTTGGCGATACTTCGTGGCATCTTCGAAATCATCACGCGAGGCGAATTGGTCGGACCACTGACGGAAGATCTCCGCCCTCACTTCTGGTTTGAGATCACTAGACTCGTAGATAGCTTGCTCGTAGGCCTTGTCGACTAGCGGCCACGCCTTTTTTGTAGCAAGGGTTTGCCCTACACTCGCGAGGAAACAAGCTGTCAGCCATGGAGCGTTGCGGTGCTCCATAATGGTTGCCGCACGGAACAGATTAAGCGCCTCGACCAGTTTGCCCGTTACAGCCAAATCGTGGGCTTGGCGGTAGATGGAGAAAAGCGGCTCCGGATAATTTGGCCGAGCTGAGATGCCCCACGAATCTCCTCCGAGCAGCCAAGCTTTTCTCTGACCTCCCCTAGTACCCTCGAGCGTAATTGGGCGTTGCGAGGCCTCCTCGTACCATAGCCGGGGCATGTCGAAGGGCGACCCTAAGCTCCCCCTGCTCTTTCTGGTTTTCCAGCCCAGCAGAACGTCACCCGTCTCCACGCCTGCCATGTCCGCCTCCAGCCCTTTGGCGACGCTCTCAACAACTACGCCGCGCTGAAGCGCAACGCTGTTGGGTAGAATTGACGTGCTCCCTGCGGCGGATGCTTTAGGCAAAGACAGGAAGAGGGAGAGAATGGTGCAGGCCAACGTCTTCATTGCTAGGTGGCAGACGTAGAAGCCAGGGAATCCTGCACCATGTGAGAGGAATCCGCGTTGAGCAACCCCTTCCATTATGCAAGCATGTAATGCATGCTGACCTACTGGTCGGTTGGCTTCGGCATAGGCAAAGGCTGAGGTTTGGGTTTCTGGATATAGTCTGAGTCGAACGATGTAGACACCAGACCGAGAAGAGTGAGAAGAAGGTCGAACATTAGCGTCTCCCTTGCTCAATAAATCAAGCATTAGTGGCGAATGATATGAAGGGTAAGGTGAGATGTCAATCAGAGTTCGTAGTGAAATACAACTATTTCCAATAGTGCCACACTGCAGACCAGATAGTGAGCTAAACTCGTGAGATCTAACGCCCTTGGACAAGAAAGATGAATGTCCGGTTCCTTATCGTCGGTTTTCTGGTTGCGTGTTTACACGGAGTCTGTTTTCCGTCCACGCGTGATCTGGCCGTACTGACGCCAAACCAGCAGATAGGCGATTTGCGGCTTTCCAACCTGTATTCGGACGTGAACGGTCAGATCGTCGGCGCAAAATTCTGGCACTACAGATCTGGAGCACCGATTTACCTCTTCCAGATTGAAACAGTGCCCCAGGTGTTTATGTGGGTAGACACGCCGGCTGAATCAAATGCCGGCCTCGCCCACTCGCTCGAACATCTGTTGGCCAGCAAAGGGACGAAGGGCCGTTATGTAAACCTCCTGAAGGAGATGAGACTCAGCCGAAGTGCTGCAGCAACTACGGACGATTTCAACCTCTATAGTTTCTCGTCAGGCACTGGTCTGCTTGGCTTTTGTGAGCAGTTTCACGCTTGGTTAGACGCCCTCTACAAACCGGATTTTACAAATCTTGAGGCGGAGCGGGAATTCTACCACTTCGGAACCTCCCTCGACCCTGTAAGCAAAACCAAGAGTTTAATTGAACAGGGCACTGTGTACAGCGAAATGCAAAGCGGGCAAGGTGGCTATAGCTACTATTTTGAATTGAATAGGCGAGTGTTCGGCAAATCGAGCCCATTTGGTTTCTATGGCAGTGGTGTACCGGCCGACATGCGCCAAGTCAAGCCGCCTGAGATTCGCCGCTTTTACTCTGATCATTATCGACTTGGCCCTACAACCGGCTTCATTTTTGCGCTTTCCCCTAATGAGGATGCACGCAAGTTCTTGGAACGGATATCAACAGAGCTTACGAAGGTTACAGCTTCCGTTGTGTCCCAAGGGATTCCCCAGGTCGTGATACGACCCAAATACACAATCCAGCCTTCAGAGGACACGCAAATTGCGATTATCCCGTTTGCGAGCAGCGGGGAAGGCGAGCCGGGCGAGGTGCGGTTTGGCTGGAAACCGGTCCAGGCGCGGTCTCAGACTGAACTCAAGCTGCTTCAGCTCTTGCTTCGTGCGCTTGGTGATGGTGAGAAATCGCTCTTGCATAAGGGTTTAATCGATAGCACAACACAAGAGTTCGATTCCGGCGCTACGAATGTCGAGTCGCTCGTCTTCCTTGGTGATTCTCCGTGGTTCCCTGCAGAGTTCATTGGCTTTTCCGGAATTCCTGGTAACAAGCTCAGTATAAAGAAGATCCAAGAGTTGAGGAGCAGCATCACTGCGACAATCCAGGGGATTGCTCAGTACGAGGATCACTCCCCGGGCCTTGCGGCCTTCAACCGGCTAGTGCTTTCTTACGCGAAGGCATGGCATCGCTCCCAAAATGTCCGGCTCAAGAGCGCTCCCCGGTTTGGATTCGGGTACGAGACGGATTGGAAGGAATATCTTGAGTACCTGGAAATGGATCCTTCATTTGTTCGATCGATTTCTGACGAACCCAGTTGGAAGGCAGTCGAGAAGCGGATGCACTCAGGTGAGAATATCTGGCGTGATCTGATTGTCCATTTCAAGCTCTTAGACGTTCCGTACGCCACAGCGTCCCTTCCGTCACCGCAGCTTATGCGGCATGAAGAGGATGAGCGCCAGAAGAGAATTGCTGACAAATTGAAGGAACTGATGAATCGCTATCGAACCAGAAGCGAGGAGGACGCACTCAACCGTTTCGAGCAGGAAGAGAATGCCAAGACCAAAGAAATCGACCAGATTGCGGCCAGGGTCCCACGGGCGAGCTTCACCGATAGCCCACCTCTTACAGCAGATGATGACATCCGATACAGGCAATTCCAGATCCACGGCGTTCCCACCACCGCGGCGTTCTTCCCGCACGCGCCGACAATCGACCTGGGTCTCTCATTTGACCTTCGTAAGGTCCCCCGCAAGTACCACAAATATCTCCCCATTTTCCCAAGGTGCCTGGATTCGATTGGGCTGAAAAGCAATGGGCAAATCACTTCTTACTCTGATTTTCGAGCGCAAGTGCAGAGTGAGCTGAATGATTTGTTAGTGAATTACGATCTCAATCCGGTGTCACACAGAGCGGAGCTTAGGATCCAAGCCTCGACATTGACACCTACAGAGCTTCGTCGGGCGCTGCAGTTGATTGAGAGAATGTTCACTCTGAACAATCTGGATGTCGGCAATTTGGATCGATTGCGGGATGTGGTCGAACGGCGTCGATGGGAGGACGATTCCTTTGATAAAGGCGACGATGACAATTGGTTTGTAAATCCGTCACGGGCCTTCCGCTATCAGAACGATCCCCTTTACTTGGCTTTATATTCAGCTTTCACTCGGGCTCACTGGGATGACAGGTTGATGTGGCTGTTGCATCCGCAGGTTCAGTCTGAGCAAATTGCACGACTCGGAGCCTTTGCTGACACCGTTTTGTCGAGTTCGTCTGGTTTGTCGGGACAAGCGTTGATTGACCAACTGAACAAATCCAAGACCAACAAACTGGAAGGCGAATTGGTGGAATACTGGCAGAAGAATATTCCAAAATTTCCGCCCGATCAGGTGCTGGACGGGTTGAGGAGGCTGGCGCGCGAAGTCCAGGAGGACCTCGCAACTGGACCCGAAAAAACGATTGCTGATCTTCGGGAGCTGCAAAGGATTGCTATCAATCGCAGGGCGCTCAGAGTTGATCTTACCCTCGATCGCGCAGAGCTGGGCGAGATCGAGCCGGCTTTAGCGAACTTTCTGAATTCGATTCTCGACAGCTCGGATGATCCCGGCCCCGCTTCCGGGAATCCGCCGGAAAGTAATCCAGTGCTGGACAACGTAAAACGCCGGTACAAGCTCGACACCAGTGACCCACCCTGGTACATCGGATTCGAAGACTCGCGTGGCACGACCGCGAGCATGGTGTTTTTTGCTGACTCCGCAGGATATGAGCACGCGGACCACAAATCTCTAGTGCGGCAGTTGGCGAGCAACATGGCCGCCGGTGCTGGCCCGCACACGTTCTACATGAAAGCGCAGGAAGATGGCCTGGCCGACGGCAGCTCAATCTACAGCGACCCCAGAGTCAGACTTCTTCGGTTTTACGCTGCACGCACTCCAGACATCACCGCCCTCATTCAATTGGTGAATTCTACTGCACAAACACTCTCTGCGCTGCGCGATCCCACCCTGGTGGACTACGCCTTGCAGGAAACTTTTCCGATTCCGAGATCTATGGCCACGTTTACGGAACGCGGAAAGGGAATTGCGAGTGATATCCAGGACGGCATTGACCCCACTGTAGTGCGCCGATTCTCCCAGGCACTGCTAAGGTTGCGAGGCGATCCGAACCTTCTTTCAGAAATCACAAGCAACGCCATGGAAGCGGTGTGTCCAGTCCTGATCAAGACGGACTGCCGGGCCGAGCAACAGGAGTCACGATCGTTATTCTTCTTTGTCGGTTCAGAGAGATTCTTATCTGATGCTGAAAGAAAACTCGTGCTACCGAAACTGCTTAGGGCCTATCCGAGTGATTTTTGGATCGACGACCCTACAGAAGCAGAACATGAGACCGCAAGCAGCTCAGGTCGGAATTAGATAAGACGCATGAAATAGCCGATTCCAACGCCTGACCTCCGGAAAATTGCTGATTACTTCTAGTGGTCAAATCGTGATGGTTTCTGATTTTCGAAATTCAGACAGGGAAGCGGCCGCAGGCATGAAGATTCTGATTCAGTCATAAGTTGAATCCCAATGTATGACGTTCATGAAAGTCGCGATTTGTCTGTTCCCAATACTGCTGGTCTCGTTCCCCGCACCTGGTCAAAACACATCCAGAGCATCGGCGCAAGGCAAACTAACCGTCACCGCAACCGTTGCCGGATCGGTCACACTCTTCTTAGGTCCGAATGGCGGCCAGGCAATCGTCGTGGCCAATTCCCCGGCAGGGCGAACGAAGCTGGTTTGCGAGCCAGTTAGGCGATCCGGTAGTGAGATTCAGCTGAGTCGGGAGGAACAACAGAAATTAGAGGAATGGAACGACTTTTCTCTCCCTGAGATTCAGGCAATCGGTCGGTAATGCTGCAATCGCAATTCTTGCCAAGCCGGTTTGATCTGCGCCGCGGCGCCTTTGTAAACATCAAACGGGCACATCACTGGTTGGCTCCCAACACCGTATTGAAAGGCGTTTTGTCGTCTTCTTCGTCCGCTAATTCGTCCAACAGTGCCACGCTTCAACACAAACATCACGGTTACACTCGCAGTCGCTCTTCCTGGGGAGACTTGGAACAGCAAAATGGGTAACGGACAGTTAGAACGAAGGGTCCCGTCATTGCAACCGCGCACATTATCTTTGCCGGCCATCAATTGGGACGTCACGAAAGGCGAGGCCCCGCCCGAGTTACTCCAGGCTGGAGTTGAGCTTGCTTACTTTCTAGTCTCAGACCGTTCCGCCGCAATTCAGATACTCACCCGTGCTCTGGACAAGCTCAGGGTTGGTAGCCGACGCGAATTGAAAAGGCTCTACTGGCGGGACAAACACGCCCAGCGTCCGATTCGGCGCATTTCGCGCAATGATGTGGACATGCTGCAGTGGCTGATTCTGTGCGAAACAGAGCAGGAGGAACGCGCAGAGGAGCGCACCGGCACCATCTCACCTGCGGCCATGACTATGCACTACATCAAGTACCTGGTGCAGATAACGACTTCTTTGTCGTCATTCTACGTCAACGTTGGCATCAGCCGGTTGCTCCACAGCTACAGCACATCGGAAGCACAACGAATATATGAGCGACTTACGTCCACGTTTCTCGGTGCAGATGAATACCGACGGGCTAAATCTGCCCTCATGGACAGGATAAGTCAAAGATTTGCCGGTTTAGTGAAGATGACACGCGTGGACCACGGAGAGCTGAGATTTGAGACCTCTGAAAATCAGGAGCAATTCGCTGAAGTGTTGGCTGATAGTCTGAGGGCCTTTACCCCCTGGAGCATGCGGGCCAGCTGTGTTCAGTTCGCGCCTGCCAATGGAAGCGAGATCGGGCCCAGCTTTCCATTTTGGGGCGACAAAGCTAATCAAAACGAAATCGAGCTCCGGAGTTGCCACATTCTCATACATCCAACGTGCTACTCCCGGTTGATGCAAGAATTGGCTTTCGAGCTGCCGGAGAAAAGACTGGCCTTGCCGAGGTTTCAGATGCCCGACAAAGAATACCGTGACGATAACAGTCATCCGCCAAATCCACCTGTGTTATCTCAGGAGGACATCAATCAAATCCAGCGGCGTTTAGCAGTCACAGATATGCGCCGGCGAAACATCAAAGCGCGCCGTGTGACAATTTTCATAGACGGCGCAGAACACAGTCAGGTCGATTTGAGTAAGCAATCACAGTTGCAGATTGAGCTTGAGGCAGGCGCCAGCCTCATCGAAGTGCGCGGCGACGACGAACGCGGAGAACTCTTATTGGCTACGCATGTCATTTCATATGCGCGTGGCACCTTCGACCAGTCAAGGGCGACAGCGGCGCTCACTAGTGGCAAGCTGAAATTCGAAGTCACGCCTGTCGCGGCGTCGGGGCAGGGAACGCCCAGGGCGATCTTCAGCTTGGTTTTTCATTCGCGGACTCACTGGATGAGCGCGTGGCTTGGATGGCGCGATTTCGCGAGGCTACAGTGGCCCGTAAGTGCCTATGCCATCGGGTTGGCCACGGCCCTTATTGGGGCTGGGATTACAGGCGCGATCTACTCGCACAAGCTCAAACTGCTTCAAGGAGAACTCCAACAGGCGCAGCGCAGATTAGAGCAATTCTCATCAATGTCGGCGCCCGCGATCATTTCGTATCGATTGAGCTCGGACGATCGGCGTGTTCGCGGTTCGGGAACAGAAGGTATTCCGGAGATCTCATTGAGATTGCACTCTCCGGTGATCAGGCTCCAGCTCGCTCTTGGCCCACGACAAGGCGAGAGCTACAAGGCAGAGTTGAAGACGTTCAACGGCGACCAGACCGTATTAACACAGAACGTCGTCCGGCCGGTTCCGGACGATAGCAGCCGGGCTGTAGACGTTATTATTCCGACCGATTTGCTGACGCCCGATTTGTATTACACCGTGTATTTACATGGATTCGACCGAACCGATCATTTCACATTCAAGGTCGTTAGATAGGCGCAAGGCTCCTTGATAACCTCTTCGCGCTACGTATGCGCAGTCCGACCCGTCCTCCGATAGCGCCACACATCTGAGGCTCGCATTGATGTAGAAATGTGAGTCAAGATGAACAGGGAAGACCAAGCGCCCGACGTTTTAGACTCCCAAGAAGGCGTGCATCCCCTGTCGCCGGCTGGCCCGGTCGGCGGCTCCAACTCCACTGACCACAGCCCGATATCAACGAGCTCAGCGGGGGCAATTAAAGGCAAGACTTCTCGCACGGAATATCGTTGGTCCAAAGCTGCACGTGATCTGGTTCAAGCCCATGTTCGGACGTCAGGAGCAGAATTGAGCGGTGTCATCACTCGACTGGTCGAAGAATCCGGATATCCGCGATGGGCGTGCTGGAGGTTCGCGCGGCGAATGGGAATTCGCTCCAAACGCGTACAACGGCGGTGGACCGAAGCAGAACAGCAGAGATTAGAGAAGCTGCTCGATCTGCATCCAGTGAATCAGATTGCCAAGATCTTGCGGCGCTCACAGAGTTCAGTCTGGCATATGCTCTATCGCATGGGTGCCAGTGCTGCCATGGCGCGAGATGGCTTTACCAAGTACACATTGGCGGTTGCTCTCCACGTATCCCCAATCCAAGTAGAGGACTGGATCAACCGGGGATGGCTCAGCGCGAGAGAAGTCCAGACTGGACGGATCAAGCGATCCGTTATAGCCGCGGAGGACTTTTGCAGGTTTTGCAAAGAACACACCAGTGACGCGGTAGGAAACCGGTTAACCAAGGAAAGGCTGGATTTTGTCTACCATTTTGCCTTCCCACCGAGCCATGCGGAGCTGCTGCCGGTGCGTGAGAGCAAGAAGGAGCGAAACGCATACCAGGAGCAGTTGCGGCAAGAGCAGCTCGAAGATGATGATAAAGCAGAGTTCAGGCCTGATGTCGAAGATGAACAAGACGATGCATTTGATCGGATCGCGTAGTAGGCATCGCGTAACAAAGCTCCTAAATTCTATGGTGCGAGCTGAGAAGCCGAGCCGAGTGCGAATTTCCAATGGTCTTAGCAGGTCGGTGCTACCATTTCTGTAATGCCGGACGTCCCGTGAAATCCCACAGTTGAACTTGGAGGAATCCGTGTCACCCTCCGCTTCCACGCTCGTCATCCCTGATTCCTTGCTCGCCAAAGAGGCCACAAACATCCTGCGTGAGTACTCGAACGATCTGCTTTTTAATCACTCCATTCGTGTCTACCTCTTCGGGGCTGAACAAGGACGTCAGAAAAACTCCGCTATGGCCGGCAAATGCGGCAATATGCCGTCCTCGCATTTGTGCTGCAAGGTCACGGTTCATAAAAATGAGCCGTTTCTGACTGGCTGTCCTTTCCATGGGTCGCCGAATTCTCACACCATTGCCAGCGTCTTGCACCTCATAGATTGTTCGCAGCGCTTAATGTTCCCGGACAGTGCGACTGACCAACATATTCATTCACCTCCACAGGCTCTTCAAGAGAACAACACGATTTTAAGAGTCTAGAAGGCGATCTTCTCTGATTCCTGCGGACGGGCATTTTGTGCGTCACGCATTTGTTTTGTTTTGAATCGGAGGAAAGTATGCCGCTATCCAACGCATTCCACGATGGCATATGCCAAAAACAGAAGCTGCGCGCTCTGTTTATTGCTGAGTCTGCTCTGATTGGCATAATCCTATGCTCCCTCGCGCGCTTTATTCCGGCATTTGACGACTGGCTGTCAGGCGCACCGGAGTATGCCCGGCCCATTGCAGACATCATTGCGGAGGACATGGCTGCAAAGTTGAAGGGGCTATATCCAATCCTTGTCGTCAAAGCCGACAATCCCGAGTGTCGACATACGGAGACGACGGTTCCGACCGAAAGCTCTGATCCCTATTACCTGATTGACTACTCCGAGAATTCGCGATCTGTGTGTGTCACCAGATTGGAAAAGACCGATCGACGATCGGCCAGCAGCATAGAAATCAGTCAAGCTACGGGTCGCAACTACGGTCGTGCATTGCAAGAACCGATTCGAGTTGAACCGGTCCAGCGCTACCCCGTCAATTGTGATAGCAGATTTCTTGACTCGCTTCACTGGAGAGTGCATCCGAAGAGGGTTGACTCATCAGGGGTCTCTCGCACCTCTCAGTTGCCCGACGCTCGGGCGTTCCAGGAAGTCCTGCAGGGCTTCTCAATCACCAGTCTGAGAGACAGAGTTGCCGAAGGCCACAATCTTGTGAACCGGCTGCTTGCCTTGAGCTTGGGCGTGATGATCGCAGCGCTATTCATTGCTGCTTATCGAGTGCGCATCCTCTATGAGAGATTTGTGCAATATTGCTCAACGTATGACTTTGATTTGCGGCTAGCCACATACCTGCACAAAAATGTAACCGTAATTGCACGTCAGGCGCAGACCGAGTACTACACAAAACACGCGTACATCCAAGCTCAAGTCAGAGGAGAAAAGATACTGCGCCGTACCAAACGGGGAGCGCGTGATGACCTTCTGGCCTCATTCCAAACCTCTCGTGATGATCAGCAACGCGCCCTCATTGAGACCTGTTTAGCGAATGGCTCGCTGGCAGAAATGAAGTCTCTTCTCCGCCGATTGTCTGAACAACCGATGGGAAGAACAGCCTCGGAACGGTTGGAGTGGCTCCTGGAGTCGTTAAAGGAGTTTTGCATGGACGACGAATTTGAGCCATGTCGCGAAACAGCAGTTGGGATTCTTGAAAATCGTGGATTTCACGATGCAAGAGCGTTTGTGGTACACGTCCACAGGGAACTTAGAAAGAAAGCACAAGAGTTAGAGGACCACAAAGGCGGAGAAAAGGACTCTCCTATCCCGGGCGCAATGTTGCCGTCCAAGTCACGCCCAGGGCACAGCAGGAGAAGATGACGTTGTGATAGGGAGGCTATTAAGTCCAAAAAAGGAGCTACAACAATGGTCCGAAGATCGATTTGTGTTTTCGCCGGAGTTCTTGGAGTATTGCTCCTGGCGATTAGTGCCATGGCATCCGATAGTAGTCGCGATGCCGAAGAAAGCAAACCAGCAGCCCCCGATCCCGGAGCTGCAACCACCCCAGACGGTGCGCGCGCAACCGGG
>Ga0070679_100004056_pt1 | contig 13488 bp, 12 predicted proteins | sample KBSC63BmetaG_FD_65652 | JGI IMG/M metagenome (GOLD analysis project Ga0070679, IMG submission 65652) | Corn rhizosphere microbial communities from Kellogg Biological Station, Michigan, USA - KBS C6-3B metaG | ecosystem: Host-associated > Plants > Roots > Rhizosphere | place: USA: Michigan... | reverse complement strand
GCGCTCTCGTCGGGCTGGTCGCGCAGCCCCAGCGCCTGCGCGATCGCCGGCACGACGTGCTCGGCCTCGCGCACGGGCGTGAGCAGGACGAAGGCCACGCCGCCCGGGAGCTCGTCGACGAGCCCGCTCGCCAGCTGGAGCGCGAGCCGCGTCTTGCCGGTGCCGCCCGGGCCGATCAGGGTCAGCAGGCGCACGTCGTCGCGCGCCAGCCGCTCGCGCGCTTCGGCCAGCTCGCGCTCGCGGCCGACGAACGCGTTGGGCAGCGCGGGCAGGCTCGCGAAGCGGTTCTCGACCGTGTTCAGCGGCGGGAAGTCGGACGGCAGGCCCTCGAGCTCGAGCTGGTAGAGCCGCTGCGGGCCCGCCAGGTCCTTCAGCAGGTGCTCGCCGAGGTCGCGCAGGGGGACGTCGGCGGCGAGCAGCGCGCGCGTCGGCTCGGAGACGAGCACCTGGCCGCCGTGGCCGGCCGACATCACGCGGTTGGCGTGGTGGACGTCGAGGCCGACGTAGCCGTCGTCGACCGGCCGCGGCTCGCCGGTATGCACGCCCATGCGCACGCGCACGGCGTAGTCCTCGGGCCAGTCGTGCCCGGCCAGCGCCAGCTGCCCGTCGGCGGCCGCAGCCACCGCGTCGCCGGCCGACTCGAAGGCGACGAAGAACGAGTCGCCCTCGGTGCCGACCACGTGGCCGCGGTGGCGCTCGAACGCCTCGCGCAGGAGCGCGCGGTGCCGGTCGAGCAGCTCCGGGTAGGCGTCACCGGCGCGGCGGAGCAGGCGTGTCGAGCCTTCGATGTCGCTGAACAACAGCGTGACGGTGCCGCTGGGGGGCGCGGCCATGCGCCAAGTATCTAGGGCGCCTGTGAGTCGAGCCAGCGGCGCGCCTCGGTCGTAGAGCGCAGGCGCACGAAGCGAGGGTCGTGGGCGTAGCGCTTGGGCCATTCGCGGCGGTGGCGGAAATGCGTCTTCAGCATCCAGAAGAACAGTGAGTCCCGGCCCCAGAAGGCTCCGCGCCAGGACTCGCGGTTGCCGCTCCAGAGCTCGACGTCGTCGCGAATCCGCGCGATCGTCCGCCCCCACAGGCGCCGGAGCTTGAGCGGCAGCGGCAGGTCGAGCCACACGATCGTGTCGGCCGGCCCGATCACCGTGGTGCCGAGCTTCGACTCGTAGTTGCCGTCGATCACCCAGCCGTCGCCGAGCCCCTCCATCGCCTCGACCACGGTGGCACGGAACTCCTCGGCGGTCGGCTGGTACCAGTCGGGCCCGTGGTGGAGCGCGTCGAGCTCGACGAACGGCACGCCGAGCCGCTGCGCGAGCTCCCGGCCGAAGGTCGTCTTGCCCGAGCCGGACGTGCCCTTGACGTTGACGCGCCTCAACCGTCGAGCAGCTCGGCGGCGTGCGGCAGCAGCTCGCGGTCGCCTAGCGAGCGGATGAAGTCGCCCCACCGCTCCTCCAGGAGGAGCGGTCGCAGCAGCTCGCGAGCCTCGTCGACCCGGCCGGTCGCCGTGGCGCCGAAGATCGCGGCGAGGCGCCGGTCGAGCTCGGGCAGGGTCTCGAGGTCGTCCTCGGACGGGCCGGGAGGTCCTCGCATCGCCTCGTACGCGCGCCGTAGCCGCAGGAGCCGGCGTAGCTCCCCGAGCGGATCGGGATGGTCGTCGACACGCAGGTCGAGCTCGCGCTCCCACGGCTGGCCCTCGGAGCCGACGACGACGATGCCGCCCGCCTGGCGGCCGCGCCAGTCGCCGCCCGCAGCCTCGGCGGCGTCGAGCGCCGACAGCAGCCGCTCGGCCAGCGGTCCTTCCGAGCCCTCGAACGCCTCCGCCATCGACTCCCAGACGCGCTCGCTGTCGACCATGTTCGCCTGCGCGCTGAACCCGTCGCCCGCCGCGAACCCGGCCGCGGGGATGCAGGACTCGCCGACGTGGACGGCGACCTGGCCGCGCGCGTCGAGAAACGCGACCTGGCGATACGCGGAGTCCTCGTCGGCGGCGACGAGCTCGGCGAGTGCGTCCTGTGGGCTCCTGCCGGCGCGCAGCAGGTCCAGGCCGAGCGGCCCGTAGGACATCTCGGTGTACGACTGGGTCGCGACGGCGCCGACCCCGGGCGCAGCCCAAGGGACGACCGCGCCGGTGTTGAAGGCGCGCGACTGGACGGCGACGCCGAGCTCGCCCGTCTCCGGATCGCGGGCGACGATCGAGTAGGTCATTCGGCGAGCGCGGCGGCGACGCGCTCGATGCTCGCGCGCCAGGTCTCCTCCGGAACGGGCGGGAGGATGTCGTCCCAGATCGCGGCGAAGCTGTCGCTCAGCTGCCGCATGCGGGCCGGGCGGCCCATGAACCAGAGGTGCAGATGCTCGCCGCCCTCGCCCCAGCGCCCGATGTGCACGCGGCCGATGTCGCCCGCGGCCCGCACCGCGCGCTCGATCCGCTGCATCAGCGGCCCGAGCTCCGCCGCGAGCTCCGCGGGCAGCGTGTCGATGTCGTAGTGCTCCTTCGGCTCGAGGATCACCACGACCGGCAGCCCGGTCGGCCCGACCGCCGTCAGCTGCCAGCGCTCGTCCTCCCAGATCAGTTCGTCCGAGCTCTTGCCGCAGGCGTAGCAGTCGACCCCGCCCACGCCGTTGCGCCGCTTCTCGTCCGGCGCGGGCGGCCCGAGCGCCCGGACCCGGAGCTCGCCTTCGAACGGGAACGTCTCCCACTCCTCGAGCGGCGGCATCCGCAGGCCGTCCTTCGTGCGCGCGTAGAACTCTTCGGGCGTCTCGGGCACGGGCCGATGCTAGCGTCGCCCGGATGGACTGGCCTCCCGAGTTCTTCGAGCTCAAGCGCGGCGAGGGCTGCCCGATGTGCGAGCAGGGCCGCCCGGAGGAGACCGAGTACGGCGCGCGGTTCTTCGCGGGCGAGGTCGCGGACGCGTACCTCCAGAAGGCGAACGTCCAGCGCGGCTACTCGGTCGTGATCTGGCGCGGCCGCCACGTCGCCGAGCCGACCGAGCTCTCCGCCGAGGAGGCGGCGCAGTACTGGCTCGAGGTGCTGGAGGCGGGCCGGAGGATCGAGCGCGCCCTGGAGCCGGTGAAGCTGAACTACGACGTGCTCGGCAACATGCTGCCGCACCTGCACACGCACGTGATCCCGCGTTACGCCGACGACCCGAAGCCCGGCTGGCCGTTCCCGTTCCCCGAGGACGACCCCGGCCTGGTGAACGAGGAAGCGTTCAGGCGGGACCTGGAGGCGCTCCGCTAACGTCGAGCCATGAGCGCGCTCGACGTCTTTTCGCCCGAGACGCGTACGTGGTTCGAGCAGGCCTTCGACGGGCCGACGCCGGCGCAGGAGCTCGGCTGGCCGTCGATCGCGCGCGGCGGTCACACGCTGATCCAGGCGCCGACCGGCTCGGGCAAGACGCTCGCCGCCTTCCTCTACGGAATCGATCGTCTGACCGCGACCCCGGGTGAGGGCCTGCGGCTGCTGTACGTCTCGCCGCTGAAGGCGCTGAACTACGACATCGAGCGCAACCTGCGCGGGCCGCTCGCCGGCCTTCGCTCCGAGCTGCGGGTCGGCGTCCGCACGGGCGACACACCGCAGAAGGAGCGCGCGGCGATGGTGCGCAACCCGCCCGACATCCTGATCACGACCCCGGAGTCGCTCTTCCTGCTCCTCACCTCTCAGGCGCGTGAGACGCTGCGGGGGATCCAGACGGTGATCGTCGACGAGGTGCACGCGGTCGCCGGGACGAAGCGCGGCGCCCACCTCGCGCTCAGCCTCGAGCGGCTCGACCGGCTCGTGGGTGAGCCCGTCCAGCGCATCGGACTCTCCGCGACGCAGCGGCCGCTGGAGGAGATCGGCCGCTTCGTCTCCGGCGGGCGCGAGATCGAGCTGGTCGACGCCGGCCGCGCGAAGGAGCTCGACCTGAAGGTGGTCGTTCCGCTCGACGACATGCGCGAGCCGGAGGAGCAGCAGTCGATCTGGCCCTCGATCTACCCCGCGCTGCTCGAGCTCGTCCGGGCACATCGCTCGACCATTGTCTTCGTCAACAACCGCCGGCTCGCCGAGCGGCTGGCGCTGCGCCTCAACGACCTGGCCGAGGAGGAACTCGCGCGCGCTCACCACGGATCGCTGGCGCGCGAGCAGCGCGTCGAGGTCGAGGAGCTGCTGAAGAAGGGCGAGATCCCCTGCCTCGTCGCCACCTCGTCGCTCGAGCTCGGGATCGACATGGGCGCCGTCGACCTCGTGATCCAGGTCGAGTCGCCGAAGTCGGTCGCGCGCGGCCTGCAGCGGGTCGGGCGTGCGGGCCACGAGCTCGACGCCGTCTCGAAGGGCCGGATCTTCCCGAAGTTCCGCGCCGACCTGCTCGAGTCGGCGGTGGTCGCCAAGCGGATGCTCGAGGGCGGCATCGAGGAGACGAAGATCCCGCGCAACCCGCTCGACGTGGTCGCGCAGCAGATCGTCGCGATCTGTGCCGACGAGGAGATCGAGGTCGAGGAGCTGCACCGGCTCGTCCGCGGTGCCTACCCGTTCGCCGACCTCTCGCGCGTCCAGCTCGAGAACGTGCTCGACATGCTCGACGGCCGCTACCCCTCCGACGAGTTCGCGGAGCTGCGGGCGCGAGTCGTCTGGGATCGCACCGCCGGCGTCGTCAAGGGCCGGCAGGGCGCGCGACGGCTCGCGGTCACCAACGCCGGGACGATCCCCGACCGCGGCCTCTTCGGCGTCCACCTGGTCGACGGCGGCGGGCGGGTCGGCGAGCTCGACGAGGAGATGGTCTACGAGGCGCGCGCGGGCCAGACGTTCCTGCTCGGCGCCAGCACGTGGCGGATCGAGGAGATCACCCGCGACCGCGTCCTCGTCTCGCCGGCCCCGGGCGTGCCAGGCGCGGTGCCGTTCTGGAAGGGCGAGGGCGTCGGCCGGCCATACGAGCTCGGCGAGGCGATCGGCGCCACCTCGCGCGAGCTGGTCGCGCTGTCCGACGAGGGGGCCAAAGAGCGGCTCCAGGCGGAGCACATGCTCGACGAGCGCGCGGCGACGAACCTGCTCGCCTTCCTGCGGGAGCAGGAAGCGGCGACCGGCGCCGTGCCCTCCGACCGCACGGTCGTGGTCGAGCGCTTCCGCGACGAGATCGGCGACTGGCGGCTCTGCATCCTCACGCCGTTCGGCGGCCGGGTGCACGCGCCGTGGGCGCTCGCGGTGGGCGCGCGGCTCCGCGAGTCGCTCGGGCTCGAGACGCAGGCGATCTGGTCCGACGACGGGATCGCCATCCACCTGCCCGACGCCGACGCGCCGCCGCCCATCGACGAGGTTCTGCTCGACCCCGGCGAGATCGAGGATCTCGTCACGCAGGAGCTGGGCGAGACCGCGCTCTTCGGCGCGCGGTTCCGCGAGAACGCCGGCCGCGCGCTGCTGATCCCGCGCCGCCGACCGGGCGAGCGCACGCCGCTGTGGCAGCAGCGCCTGAAGGCGCAGTCGCTGCTGCAGGTCGCCCGCCGCTACCCGGCGTTCCCGGTCGTGCTCGAGACCTACCGGGAGTGCCTGCAGGACGTCTTCGACCTGCCCGCGCTGAAGCGGCTGCTCCAGGGCCTGCGCACGCGACAGATCGATCTCGTCGACGTCGAGACCGCGTCGGCCTCGCCCTACGCGGCTTCGCTGCTCTTCGACTACGTCGCCACCTACATGTACGAGGACGACACGCCGGCGGCCGAGCGCAAGGCGCAGGCGCTGTCGCTCGACCGCGACCTATTGCGCGAGCTGCTCGGCCAGGAGGAGCTGCGCGAGCTGATCGATCCCGGCGCGCTCGACGAGGTCGAGACACAGCTGCGAGGCGAGCCGCGGACGCCCGACGAGCTGCACGACCTGCTGCGGCGGCGCGGCGACCTGCGCGAGGGTGAGTACCCGGAGGACCTGGCCGAGCCGCTCCTGGCCGAGCGACGCGCCGTGCACGTCCGCGTGGCCGGCGAGCAGCGCCTGATCGCGGCCGAGGACGCCGGGCGGTACCGCGACGCCGTCGGCGCGATGCCGCCGGGTGGCCTGCCGGAGGTCTTTCTCGAGGCCGACGACGAGCCGCTGCACTCGCTCGTGCGGCGCTTCGCCCGCTCGCGAGGGCCGTTCACGACCGGCGAGGCGAGCGAGCGTTTCGGCCGGGACGTCGAGCCGGTGCTCCGCGAGCTCGAGCGCCGCGACGAGCTGGTGCGCGGCGAGCTGCGGCCCGGGGGCACCGAGCGCGAGTGGTGCGATCCCGAGATCCTGCGGCGCCTGCGCCGCGCCTCGCTCGCCGCGCTGCGACGCGAGGTCGAGCCCGCCGAGCAGGCCGCCCTCGGCCGGTTCCTGCCGAGCTGGCACGGCATCGGCCGCCGCGCGACCCTGCGCGAGGCGCTCGTGCCGCTGCAAGGGCTCGCGCTGCCCGTCGCGCTCTGGGAGAGCGACGTGCTGCCGCGGCGCGTCCCCGGCTATCGGCCCGAGCAGCTCGACGCGCTCTGCGCCTCGGGCGAGGTGGTCTGGGTCGGCGCGGGCCTCGACCGCGTGGCGCTCTACTTCCGTGAGGACGCGCCCGCGCTCGGGCCGCCGCCCGCGGCCGACCGGCCCGAGAAGGAGGTTCACGAACGCCTCCGTGCGGCGCTCGGCCGCAGCGCGCTGTTCTGGCACGACCTGCTGCTCGACACCGGGCTCGAGGCCGAGGAGGCGCTGCCCGCGCTGTGGGACCTCGTCTGGGCGGGCGAGGTGACGAACGACGCCTGGACGCCGCTTCGCGCCGGGCGCAGGTTCCAGACACAGGCGCAGCGGCCGCGCCCGCGGCGGTTCTCGCGCCGCCGCGCCGGTGAGATCACCGCGACGCAAGGTCGCTGGTCGCCGACCGCACGCCTCTTCCCCGGGCGTCCCGACCGGCGCGCGCTCGCCGAGTTGCTGCTCGAGCGGCAGGGGATCGTCACGCGCGACGGCGTTCGCGGCGAGGGGATCCCCGGCGGCTACAGCGCGGTCTACGGCGAGCTCAAGGCGCTCGAGACGCTCGGCCTCTGCCGGCGCGGGTACTTCGTCGAAGGCCTCGGCGGCGCGCAATTCGCGCTCGGCGGAGCGGTCGAGCGCCTCCGCGAGCTACGGCCCAAGGATGGGGAGGAGGCGGAACCGCTCGTCCTGGCCGCCGCCGACCCGGCGCAGCCGTACGGCGCCGCGCTGCCGTGGCCGAAGCGCGCCGGTGCGAGGGCCGCGCGCGTTGCGGGCGCCCAGGTCGTGCTGCTCGGCGGCGAGCCCGCGCTCTACGTCGAGCGCGGCGGCCGCTCGCTCGTCCCGCTGCGCGACCCGGACGAGGAATGGCTACGCGAGGCCCTCGCGGCGCTGGTTGCCTACGTGCGCGCGGGAGGGGCGAAGCGGCTCGCGGTGGAACGCTTCGACGGCCAGCCGGTGGCCGAGTCGGAGGTCATTCCGCTGCTGATCGATGCAGGTTTTGTCATCGGCCCACGGCGGGCCGTGCTTCGTCCTTGACACGTCTGTGACATAGGCGTAGGACACACCCTGGACCGTGGGGCAGGGAGAGCCCTCATCAGGGGTCGCAATGGGGAGGGACCTATGAGACGACTGCTCGGAGGCTCGCTTGCAGCTGTCGCGATGTTGCTGCTGCTCGGCCTCTTCACAGGATCGGCACGCGCCGCCGTGCCGCACTGCTACAAGACGACGGCGCTGTGTGCGGAGCCGGTCGACTCGATCGGCTACCACGGCTCGTACACCGGCCACGACGAGCCGTCGCTGCTCTTCTACTCGGGCACTCCCGGCTCGGGCAACTCGAACCAGTACCGCCTGCAGATCCCGACCGACCCGAGAACGCTGCCGAACCAGGCGGGCACCGGCGGGACCTGGAACTTCCAGCTCCATCCGGCGTTCTGGCTCGGCATGGCGCTCTGCGACAACCAGTCCGCGCCGGAGTTCACGCACGCGCCCTGCACGCCGGACAGCGACACGAACATCTTCGACGGGACGAATGAAGCGGCTCCGGACTACATCGGACACCATCCGGGCACCGCGTTCCTCGAGGTGCAGTTCTACCCACCGGGCTGGGCTCCGTGGCCGCCCGGCGTCAGCTGCGACCCGACCAAGTGGTGCGCCGCGATGGCGATCTTCAGCCTGCTCCAGAACCAGAACACGGGCCAGCTGAACAACATCGACTGCCGCCGCCGCGCCGGTGACGAGCCCGCGAACTTCGCGTTCATCACGAAGTCGGGCGTGCCGCATGCGCCCCCGGCCCCGCTCAGCCAGACGGACGGCACGTTCACCCCGAGCTCGGCGACCGACCTGTTCATGAACTCGGGCGACCAGCTCTCGGTGGACATCCACGACGGGTCCGCCGGGCTGACGGTGATCGTCCACGACCTGACCACCGGCGAGTCCGGCTCGATGACCGCAAGTGCGGCCGCCGGCTTCGCGCAGGTCAATTTCGACCCGGCTGCGGCGACCTGCTCGCAGACCCCGTACTCGTTCCGGCCGATGTACTCGACCTCGAGCGAGCACACGCGCGTGCCGTGGGCTGCGCACAGCTACAACGTCGCGTTCTCGGACGAGATCGGCCACTTCGAGTACTGCTCGGCGATCACCGAAGAGGGCGGGGACTGCACCGCCAACAACGAAGGGACGCTCGACGACGACGACACGGGCTGCTTCTCGGCCGCCTTCTCGACCTTCGTCCCGATCACGGGCTGTATCGCGAGTGATGCCGACTTCGACGGGACGTCCTACCAACCGGACTGGCCGGGTACCGACCCGAACCGGGGGCAGGACGCCAAATACCACTCGACGCCGATCACGTTCACGAGCCCGCTCTTCAACGGGACGCAGAACTACAGCCGCGTCGCGTTCGAAACCGACCTGCCGCGCATCGAGGCACCCGACTCGGGCGGCATCTGCAATCGGTTCACGGGCGCGAACTGCGTTAACCCGCCGCCGGGCTCGAACTTCTACCCGATCTTTACGACGGGTAGCTCGACGCAGAACCCGAGCGCGAACGGGCACTGCGTCTGGCAGTTCGGCGGTCCGTACCTCAAGGGCACGACGAACACGTTCGGTGGGAACTCAGCCGCGGAGTACGGCCCGCTGCTGTTCTCGTTCTACCCGAACCCGAATCCGGCGATCCGGCTCAGGACGAACAACTTCCGCCAGGTCCTGAGCTCGAACCCCTGCCCGGCCTAGGCCGGAGGGACAACCGTTTGACGAAGAGCGCCCTCCGGGGCGCTCTTCGCGTTCAGCGGATCCCGGCGTCGTACGTGAAGTCGCGCTTCGCGAACCGGCCGCGCGGCACCGTGACGGTCGTCGGCTGAAGGCCTTGCTTCGGTCCGGTGTTCCGGCCGCGGGCCGCGCGGACGACGTAGCGGCCGCGCTCGAGCTTCACGCTGTAGCGGCCGTGAGCGTCCGTGACGACGACCGTGTTGCGGCCGTTGCGCGAGAAGACGAGCCGGAAGCGCCTCGCCGGCCGCGCGCAGCTCGTCCCGGCGCGGCAGACCGGCATCGCGGGCGAAATCCGCACGACCCCCGCCAGCCCCGAGGCTCCGGCGGCGCCCGAGCTCTGCGCGCCGCAGGCCGTCGCGGCCAGAAGCGCAACGAGGATCGTCAGGGCGCGGGCAATCACCGGCGAGCTCCAGCGTAGCTCCGCGTGGCGAGCGGTGGGACCTAGACTCCGGGCATGCCAGAAGGCGACACCCTTCACCGCGCGGCGCGCCGGCTCCAGGTGCTGGTCGGCGAGCGCGTCGCGGTCGAGACGCCACACCCGCGCGCGGCCTCGATGCTCGCCGCGGAGCGCCTCGACGGCCGCCGGCTCGAGGCCGTCGAGGCGGTGGGGAAGAACCTGCTGCTGAGCTTCGAGGGCGGGCTCGTCCTGCGCAGCCACCTGCGCATGAGCGGCCGCTGGCAGGTGCTCGAGCGCGGGGCCGAGAAGCACGGCAGGCCCTGGCTGGTCCTGAGCGGCGCCGAGCGTGAGGCGGTGCTCTGGAACGGGCCGGTGCTCGAGCTGACCGCGCGCGGCACGCGCCGGCTCGGCCCGGACATCCTCGCCGACCCGCCCGACTTCGCCGGGATGCTGGCGCGGCTGCGGGCCGGGCACCAGGGGCGCGAGCTCGGCGACGCGCTGCTCGACCAGCGGCTGGTAGCCGGGATCGGGAACGTCTGGAAGGCGGAGTCGCTCTGGCGCGCCGAGCTCTCGCCGTGGCTGCGGCTCGACCAGGTCTCCGACGACGAGCTCGAGCGAGTCCTCAGCGAGGCGGCGCGGCTGATGCGCGCTGCGCTCGACGGCGGCCGCGGCAACCGCGCCGTCTACAAGCGCGCCGGCCGGCCGTGCCCGCGCTGCGGGACGCCGATCCGCTCGCGCGGGCAGGGCGACGACAACCGCACGGCGTACTGGTGCCCGGGCTGCCAAAGAGGAGAGGAGTCACCGGGCGCGTAGAGGCCATTCGTGGCCGTGCGCGCTCCCCACCTGTACCGCTCACTCCGTCTGTTCTGCCTGGCGGGCTTCTCATTGCTGCGCGGAGACGTGGAGGCCGGCGACGAGCTGCCCTTCGCGTTCGAGGAGCACGCCTCGCGCGGGCCGAGCTCGCTCTACGAGTACCGGCCGCTCGCTCGCTCGTACGTCGAGGCGCGCGCCGAGCGGTTGAGCGCGCTCGCCGATGCCCGACTCGCGATCGAGGATCTCGGGCGCGAGCCGGCCGCCGCGATCTACGCCGCGGCGCACTCCGGCAAGGCCGGCGACCAGCCGCTCCTGCGGACGATCGTGCTGCCGCTGCTCGCCGACGTCGCCGAGGCCTGTGGCGGGTTCGACTGGAGCGACGAGGCCTTCGACCGCGCCTACGCGGAGCTCGAGCGCTCGCTGTTCGGCTCACGGCGGACGTACGCGGCGATCGCGCCGCTCGTCGGGCTCTCGCTCGGCGCCCAGGTCGAGTTGGCCCAGGGGCTGCGAATCCGCGTAGCCGCCGCGGGCGAGCTGGCGGTGCACTGGCCCGAGGCGAACGGCCTGCTGCCGGCCGGGTTCGGCACCGAGCCCGACCGCCTCTGCGTGCTCGAGCTCGAGCGCGCGCTCCTGCCGAACGAGCCGCGCTCGCCGGACGCGCCCGGCGAGCTCGCCGATGCCGTCAGCGCGCTGCGCCTTTCCACCGCGGCACCCGTCGCGGCGGGACCGGTCCTGTTCGAGCGACTCGACTGGCGGCCCCTGGCAATCCGGCCGATGCTGCCGATCGCGGCGACCGAGCCGCCGGGCGAGCCGACGCGGCTCGACGCCTTCCGCGGCCGGCTCGCGTCCGATCTGCTGGCGCGGTTGGGGCGGGCCGAGGAGGATCCCGAGCTGGCGGAAGCGCTCGACCGCTGGGAGCTCTCGCTGTTCGCCGACGAGCCGTTCCGCTCGGAGCAGCTGCGCGAGGCGCTCGCCGCGCTGCTCGGCGGGCCCGACGGGCTCTGGGCTGCGTCGGTTCGCGCGGCCGTTCTGCTCGGCGAGACCGCGACGGAGCGGGCCGACCAGCTTCAGCGGCTGCGCGGGCTGGCGCAAGGCGAGACCGCGGGCACGGCGGCGGCGGACGCGGTACGCAAGGCGGTGGTCGAGACGCTCGCCCACGGTGACCGCGCAGGCCTCGTCGCGACGCTCGACGATGCGCTCCTCGGCGTCCGGCCGCGACCGGCCGGGTACTTCGCCGCGTTGGCTTCCTAGCCCGGGGGCTCCCGAAACGGCGCACTTGGCGCCGGAGTCACAAGCAGCGAAGCCTGAGACCGGCCGCGTGTTACAGCGGCGTCGAGCCCGACCCCGCGGGCAGCGGCAGCACCGTCGTCCCGGGGCAGGGAGTGGCCTGCGACAGCTTCGCGGCGTAGGTGTCGCCGCCGGCGAGTTGGAAGGCGTCGTGGACGCGCAACGGCAGGCACGCGTCCGGGCCGCTCCGATCGAGCCGGAAGACCTGCACCAGCCGGTCGGAGTCCACCCTCGTCAGCGCGACTTCGCCGGGATCGAGCTCGTGGTGGCTGAAGCTCCTGTCGCAGCTCGCGTCCTCGCAGGCGCGGACGGTGACCGATCGGCCCGTGTCGTTCGCGACCCGGAGCGTGACCGTGTGCCCCGTGTCATCGTCGACGAGGACGCTCACGAGCACGAAGCCGACGAACGCAGCGATCGCCAGGAGCACGCCGATGCCGATCGCGATCTTCACGCCGCGGGTGAGCGCGACGCCCGTGTGCTCGCTCGGCGCCTGCAGCTCCGGGAAGGGATCCGCCCACGGGCGGCCGAGCTGCCGCGCGCGGCGCCGGCTCTCCTGGCGGAGGTTCTGCTTGGTGGCGTAGGCGAGGTTGTCGCGCCCGATGCGCCCTCGGTCGTCGGACGAATCGACGAGCGCCACCATGTCGAGGACGTGCTCGAGACCCTCGCTGTCGGCCGCGCTCGCGTAGCCCTTGCGCGCCCGGTCGAGGCTCGTCAGGGCGGCTCGGGTGTCGCCGCGGTCGATCGCGGCGCGCGCCTCGCCGAGGTCGCGATCGGGGCTGGCCACGTGTGGACAAACCGTATCCCTTTGGGCACGACCCCGACACACACGCGTGCGAATGCCACGGCTAGCTTCGACACATGGACGAGGCACGAGCGGTTCTGCGGCGGATCGACCGGATCGAGACGTTGGAGCGCGAGGGAGCTCCTGCCCGGTCGCTGCTCGCCGAAGTGCACGCGCTCCTCGCCGAGGCGGAGGCCTGGGTGGCCTCCGAGCGGGGCGGGGCCGAAGCCGCCGAAGCGGCGCTCGGTCGCGCCCGCGAGGCCCTCGCGGAGCCGGCGGCCGTGCCGTGACGGGCTACACGCGGGGCATGATGCAGCGTGTCCTCGCCGGACTTGGTTTCCGAGCCGCGCTACCGCGATGGCATGCGCGCCGCGATCGCGATTGCGGCGACCGTCTGGTTCTTCGGCGCCTCGTTCGGCCTGCTCGCGCGGGCTGCGGGCATGGGCGTGCTCGCTCCGCTGGTGCTGTCCTCGACCACGTTCGCCGGCTCGGCGCAGTTCGCCGTCAGCTCGATTCTCGGCGTCGGCGGCGGCACGTTCGCGGCGATCACGGCCGCGGTGCTGCTGAACACGCGCTATGCGCCGATCTCCATCTCCGTCGCGCGGCTGTTCCACGGGCCCCGCCTGCGCCGCCTCCTGGAGTCACAACTGATCGTGGACGAGTCGTGGGCGCTCTCGAGCCGCGGCGCAGGCCGCTATGACCGTCGGCTCCTGCTCGGCGCCGGAGTGGTCCTCTACGCGGCCTGGGTGAGCGGAACCGCGGTCGGCGTGCTCGCCGGCGACGCGCTCGGCGACCCGAAGTCGCTCGGCCTCGACGGCGCGTTCCCGGCGCTCTTCCTGGCGCTGCTCGTGCCGCAGCTGCGGGCGCCGCGTGCCCTGCTCGCCGCGCTCGTCGGAGGAGCGATCGCGCTCGTCCTCATCCCGTTGACCCCGCCGGGAACGCCGATCGTCGCCGCGAGCGCCGCGTGCCTGCTCGGGCTGCGCAGGGGCGACGCGTGAGCGCGGTCTGGCTGGTCGTGCTCGT
>Ga0070679_100004053_pt1 | contig 13492 bp, 7 predicted proteins | sample KBSC63BmetaG_FD_65652 | JGI IMG/M metagenome (GOLD analysis project Ga0070679, IMG submission 65652) | Corn rhizosphere microbial communities from Kellogg Biological Station, Michigan, USA - KBS C6-3B metaG | ecosystem: Host-associated > Plants > Roots > Rhizosphere | place: USA: Michigan... | reverse complement strand
ATCTCCTTCACTTTAGTGGTCTCGTTGGTGACGCCGGCGCTGGGGCTGAAGTCGCCTCCCGCGATCGTGGTCGGGGCGCTGATCTGGCGCACGACGGGCGCATTCATCTGTGGCGGTGCGCCTTTTCTTGCCCTGATCCGGTCGATGCCTTCGACGGTCCGGATATCGTTGGCGAGGCAAAGCTGCACCGCCTTGGCGCCGTCGGTGATCGAGCCGCCGCCGACCGTGACGATCAGGTCGGCGTTGGCGGCGCGCGCCTGCTCGGCCGCGGCGATCACCGCCGAGCGCGGCGTGTGCGCCGGCATCGCGTCGAAGGTGGCGGCATGGCGCCCGCCCAGGGCGCGACGGATCTTCTCGATTTCGTCGGTTTCGCGGTTGAGCGTTCCGCTGACCATCAGAAACGCACGATTGGCGCCCAGCCGGTCCATCTGCTCGACGACGGCCTCGGATGCCGGTCGCCCGAACACGACCTCCTCCATGGCGCCGAATACGACACGCCCTTTATGCACGCTTGTCCTCCCCGGACATTTTGGCTTTGTTTGATACAGCGTAGCCGAGGAATTTTGCAACGTCATGCCCGAAGATGAGGTTGACACGAGGCCGGTGCTGTATGGCCGCCATGCATCGCCGTTCGTGCGCCGTGTGGCGGTAACCCTGCGGCTTTACGGCATCGACTATGATCACGTGCCGCTGATGCCGTTCGGCCCGGACAAGGCGGAACTGGCGGCCTTCAATCCGATTGCGCGTGTGCCGGCGCTGAAACTCGCCGCTGGCGAGATGCTGGTCGATAGCGCGGCGATCCTCGATCATCTCGATGAGGTGGCGGGCGCTCCCTCGCTGACGCCGGCCGCAGGTGCCCAGCGCCGTCGCGTGCTGACGCTGGTGGCGATAGCACTCGGCGCCAATGAAAAGCTGGTCGCCGGTCTCTACGAGCGTCATTTTCGGCCGCGCGAGGCCTGGCACAAACCATGGCTCGATGCCTGCGACAAGCAGGTCCGCGACGGCTTTGGCTGGCTCGACGGCCAATTTGCCGGGCCGTGGTTCACGGGGGCCGAGCTGACGCAGGCCGATATTACGGTCGCGGTGTTCTGGCTGTTCGGCCGCGCCAAGCGGCCGAATTTCTTTGCGGGTCTGGGCTGCAACAGGATCGAGGCGCTTGCCGACAAGTTGCAGGACACGCCGGCGTTCCAGGCAACGTTGCCGGAGCAGGAGACGCTGGCGAGCGAGCTTTGACGTCGTTCCGGGGCGCGCGAAGCGCGAACCTCAGATGCGCAATTGCGCATCGGGGAAGTTCGAGATTCCGGGTTCGATGCTGCGCATCGCCCCGGAATGACTGGCTTAGATGAGCAGCGCTGAAACTTCCTCAACGGTTACGCACCGCTCCGCCAGCAGCACCTCCGCCGCCGCGCGCTCCCACGCTGCCTCATTCGGCGCCAGCGGATCCTGCACGCTCAATCGATGTTCAAGCACGAGCCGGGCGTACAGCACGCGTCGCGCGTCGGCGCCGGGTCTTGCCGCTTCCGAGGTCATGAGGATCGTGCTGGTGATGTGATAGAGCGCGCTCGCGGCCTGCCGCGCATGCCCTTCCAACGCCGCCTCGGCGGCGACGCGATCGGCAAACGCAGCCACACGATCCAGCATCTGCCGCAAGCGGTCGCGGAACACGGCCGGAATCGACGCGGCCTGATCCAGCAATTTTACCAGCGCCGCCTGCAACGCCATGTGCGCCCGGCTTTTGCCGACGGCGCGCGTGATAATGTCGAGCGCGTTGATGTTGCTGGTGCCTTCCCAGAGCACGCCGATATGGGCGTCGCGCACCAGCCGGGCGTGCACCCACTCCTCGATATAGCCGTTGCCGCCGCGCACTTCCATCGCGCCGGTCGCGACCGGAATGTTGTCGCGGCAAGCGCGGAATTTCAACAGCGGCGTCAGGATGCGCAGGATGTTGCGGGCGTCGTTGTCGCCGGCATTGGCGCGGTCCATCGCGTCGGCGGCGAACAGGAACATCGACAGCGACTGTTCCGCCGGCAGCGTGATTTTCAGGAGCTGGCGGCGGAGCAGGGGATAGTCGATGATGGTGTTGCCGAACGCCTGCCGCGTGCGTGCGCACACCATCGCTTCGTTGACGCAGCGCCGCATCATCGCCGCCGCGCGCACGCCGTGCGACAGTCTAGATAGATTGACCTGCTCCATCATCTGCTTGAGGCCCTGGTCCGCGGCGCCGACCAGGTAGGCGACTGCGCCCTCCAGCAGGATTTCGCCCGACGCCATCGAGCGGGTGCCGAGCTTGTCCTTGAGACGGACGATGCGATAGGCGTTTCGGCTTCCGTCCTTCAGCCGTCGCGGCATCGCGAACAGCGCGAGCCCCTTGGTGCCTGCAGGTGCACCCTCAGGCCGCGCCAGCAACAGCGCGACATCGGCGTCGGCATGCGAGCAGAACCATTTGTCGCCGGAAAGTCGCCACTCGCCGTCTTGCAGGCGTGCTGTGGTTTCGATGGTGCCGACGTCGGAGCCGCCGGCGCGTTCGGTCATGAACTGCGTGCCCTTCCACATCGTGGCGACGTCGCCGGACAGCATTTTCGGCACCAGGTAGGCCTGAAGTTCCGGACTCGCAAATTTCCGGATCAGGTGGGTTGAGGTGTCGGTGACGCTGATCGGGCACATCAGGCCGAACTCGGCCTGCACGAACAGATATTGCAGCGCGTATTTCGCCACTGCCGGCAACGGGCGGTCCATGCCGAGCGCGCCGGCGCGGTGACTCATGGCGTGGAATTGAAAATCGCCGAAGGCGATCTGCTCCATCTCGCGGTAGGAGCCGTGGTAGTCGATCCAGTCTTCGTCGCGGCCAAACCGGTCGCGCGGGTGCAGCACGGGCGGATGCTTGTCGGCCTGCCGCGCCAGTTCATCGAGCCGGCCGCCGGCGAGCAAGCCGAGCCGGTCGAAATGCGGCTCCAGGTGGCGGAAGTCGGCGGGCGACAGATAATGCGCGAGCAGATCGCGCAAGCCCCGGTCGATAGCGTAGAAATTTTGCCCGGCGGCATCGGGGGCAATGTGATCGGCGCCGCGGCGCAAGCCCGCCTCCGGCTGATGTCGGGGTGAAAGCGCATCCATGGCCGATCTCCCTGTCGATTTTCCCCGATGCTTACCGCCTTCGGGGCGGTCGGGCCATCCTGATGTCACGTTTTCGTCATCGGGATGTCGAAAGCCCGGAATCGGCGAGGGAATTCATGGCCGCAGGGAACGGCGCGCCTGCTGTTGCCCCGTGCGACATCGGGTTCCGAGCCTCAACGTGAGCCCGATCGCCGCCAAAATCCGGAGTTGCATAACGATTTTGCTTGCTCCCGTCGGGTTCTTGCACAGACTAGGAACCGTTCACATCTGTGACGTCCGCCGCAGATATTGTGCGGCAGCGGTCGCGATCACCTCGATCGATCACAACGTCGAGAAGTGCAGGGGAATGGGATGTTGGGCGAGATTGAGTCATCGAAATCTGAGGCGCCGGGCAAGAGCCTTCATAATCTTTCACTTCGCGGCCTGCGGCCGTTGATCCCGCTGCTTGCGCTGGCGCTGACGAGCTGCGGCGATAAGCCGCCGGCACCGGCCGCCGCTGCCGCGCCGCCGGTCACGGTGGCGCAGCCGGTGAAACGCACTGTCACCGACTGGGATGAATTCACCGGACGGTTCGAGGCGGTCGAGGAAGTCCAGGTTCGCGCCCGCGTCGGCGGCTTCGTCAACAGCGTCGAGTTTCGCGACGGCGCCATCGTCCATGCCGGCGACCTGCTCTATGTGATCGATTCCCGCCCGTTCGAGGCGGTCGCCGAACAGGCGGCCGGTCAGCTGGCGGACGCGCGCGCCAAAACCGAGCTTGCCAAGCGCGAGCTCGACCGCGGCCTGTCGCTGGTCCAGACCAGTGCCGTCTCCGAACAGGTCGTTGACCAGCGCCGCCAGGCCTTGCAGGCGTCGCACGCCGCCGAGACCGTGGCCGAGGGCGCGCTGAAAGCGGCGCAGCTCAACGTCGAGTTCAGCCATGTGATGGCGCCGATTACGGGCCGCGTCAGCCGCCATCTGGTCAGCGCCGGTAATCTCGTGCAGGGCAGCGACGGCGGTGCGACGCTTTTGACCTCGATCGTTTCGCTCGATCCGATCTACATCTATTTCGACGTCGACGAGGCGACCTATCAGCGCAACAGCAAGCTCTGGTTCGAGGGCAAGCGGCCGAGTTCGCGCGATACGCCCAACCCGGTCCAGGTCACGCTGACCGGCGAGACCAAGCCCTCGCATGAGGGCAAGATGGATTTCATCGACAACCGTCTCGATGTCTCGACCGCCACGCTGCGCAGCCGCGCGGTGATCCCGAACCAGGATCTGTCGATCCTGCCCGGCCAGTTCGCTCGCGTCCGGCTGATCGGCAGTTCGCCCTATGAGGCCCTGCTGTTGCCGGATACGGCGATCGCCACCGACCAGTCGCGCAAGATCGTGTTTGTGGTCAAGGAAGACAACACGGTCGAGGCGAAGCCGGTGGTGCTCGGGCCGCTCGACGAAGGCCTGCGCGTGGTGCGCGAAGGCCTCAAGGCGGAGGACCGCGTCATCGTCGACGGCCTGCAGCGCGCCCGCGTCGGCGCCAAGGTCACCCCGCAGATCGCGAAAGCGCCCGCGGGTGGCAAGTCATGAATCTCGGAAGGCTTTCCATCAACCAGCCCATCCTGGCGATGGTGCTGTCGATCGTGCTGCTGATTGTCGGCGCGCTCGCCTATACCACGCTGCCGGTCTCGGAATATCCGCAAGTGGTGCCGCCGACCGTCGTCGTCACCACGCAATATCCCGGCGCCTCGGCGCAGACCGTCTCCGACACCGTCGCGGCCCCGATCGAGCAGGAGATCAACGGCGTCGAGGACATGCTGTACCTCTACAGCCAGGCGACCTCGAACGGCCAGCTCACGATTACCGTCACCTTCAAACTCGGCACCGATCTCGACAAGGCCCAGGTGCTGGTGCAGAATCGCGTCGCCATCGCGCAACCGCGGCTGCCGGCGGAAGTGCAGCAACAAGGCGTCACCACGCGCAAGAACTCGCCCGACATCCTGATGGTCGTGTTCATGCTGTCGCCCGACGACGGTTTCGACCAGCTCTATATCTCGAACTATGCGCTGCTGCAGGTCCGTGACCAGTTGCTGCGGGTCGACGGCGTCGGCGATATCCAGATGTTCGGCGCGCGCGACTACTCGATGCGGCTGTGGCTCGATCCCGACCGCATCGCCAATCTCGGCCTGACCTCGGCCGAAGTGATGGCGGCGATCCGTTCGCAGAACGTGCAGATCGCCGGCGGACAGATCGCGGAGCCGCCGATCACCGACCGCGCCTTCCAGCCCAACCTCGTCTTTACCGGCCGCCTGAAAGACCCGCGCCAGTTCGAGGATATCCTGATCAAGGCCGGCGCCGACGGCCGCATCGTCCGCCTGCGCGACGTCGCCCGCATCGAACTCGGCGCGCTGTCCTACGCCACGAACAGCTTCCTGCTGCGCAAATCGGCAGTAGCACTGCTGGTGACCCAGCGCCCGGGATCGAACGCGCTGGCGACCGCCAAGAACATTTCCGACACGATGGTGCGGCTCAAGGAGAGTTTTCCGAAAGGGCTCGACTACAACATCGGCTACAATCCGACCGAATTCATCGCGCAGTCGGTCCATGAGCTGATCAAGACCATCTACGAGGCGATGGCGCTCGTCGTCATCGTGGTACTGGTGTTCCTGCAGGGCTGGCGGCCGGCGATCATTCCGATCATTGCGATCCCGGTGTCGCTGGTCGGCACTTTCGCGGTGATGGCGGCGCTCGGCTTCTCGATCAACAACCTGACGCTGTTTGGGCTGGTGCTCGCGGTCGGCATCGTGGTCGACGACGCCATCGTCGTGGTCGAGAATGTCGAGCGGCATCTGGAGCACGGCATGAGCCGGCGCGATGCCGCGTTGAAGACCATGGAAGAGGTTGGCGGCGCGTTGGTCTCGATCGCGCTGGTTTTGTGCGCGGTGTTCATACCGACTGCGTTCATCGGCGGCATCTCCGGGCAATTCTTCCAGCAATTCGCCGTCACCATCGCGGTGGCGACTGCGATCTCCTGCTTCTGCTCGCTGACGCTGTCGCCGGCGCTGGCTTCGCTGATCCTGGTTCCGCACGAGGACAAGCGGCCGCCGGCAAGCTGGAATGTCATCGCCCGCGGCTGGGAGGCCTTCACCGGCGTGTTCAACCGCGTCTTCGACCGGCTCTCGCACGGTTATGCCGGCGCGGCCGATTTCGTGATCCGGCATACTGCCGTCATGCTCGTGATCTACCTCGCGCTGATCGGCAGCGCCGGCTGGCTGCTGGTGACGACGTCGCAAGGCTTCATTCCGGCGCAGGATCGCGGCTACGTCATCATCTCGGCGCAACTGCCCGGTGCGGCGTCGCTGGATCGCACCACCAAGGTGGTGCGCGAGATCGAGCGCATCGCGCTGGACACGCCGGGCATCGTCCGCGTCGCGGCCTTTGCCGGCTTTTCCGGCGCGACGCGGACGCAGGCGGGCAATGCCGCGGCGCTGTTCCCGGTGTTCGACGAGCCTGAGGCTCGCCTGAAGAAGGGATTGACGGCGAATGCGATCACAGCCGAGCTGCGCAAGCGGCTGTCCGCGATCCAGGGCGCTTTCATTATTGTCATTCCTCCGCCCGCGGTGCCCGGCATCGGCACCGGTGGCGGCTTCACCATCCGCGTCCAGGACCGGCAGGGCCGCGGGCCCGAACTTTTGGCCGCCGCGACCGACGAACTTGTCAGCGCCGCGCGCAAATCGCCAAACCTCACCTCGGTGTTTTCGCCGTTTACCGCCAACACGCCGCAGGTCTTCGTCGACATCGACCGGGTCAAGGCGCAGAAGCTCGGGGTGCCGATCTCTGGCATCAACGACACCATCCAGACCTATTTCGGCTCGACCTATGTCAACGACTTCAACCTGTTCGGCCGCACCTACCACGTCACGGCGCAGGCCGACCTGCCGTTCCGCAAGGAGACCTCCGATCTGGCGCGGCTGCGCACCCGCAATGCGGCGGGCGACATGGTGATGCTCGGCAGCGTGGTCGATTTCCGCGACATCTCGGGACCCGATCGCGTCGCGCGCTACAATCTGTATTCCGCATCGGAATTGCAGGGCGAGCCGACGCCGGGGACCAGTTCGCAGACCGCGCTCAACACCATCAAGCAGCTCGCCGACCAGACGCTGCCGAGTGGATTCACGTTCGAATGGACCGACCTGTCCTATCAGCAGGTCACCGGCGGCAATTCCGGTCTCTACGTGTTTCCGATCTGCGTGCTGTTCGTGTTCCTGGTGCTGGCCGCGCAATATGGCAGCTGGAGTCTGCCGTTCGCGGTGATCCTGATCGTGCCGATGTGCCTCTTGGCCGCGACGATCGGCGTGCGGATCATGGGGCAGGACGTCAACATCCTGACGCAGATCGGCTTCGTGGTGCTGGTGGGACTGGCGGCAAAGAACGCGATCCTGATCGTGGAGTTCGCGCGCGACATCGAGCTCGAAGGCAAGTCGCGACTCGAGGCCGTGATCGAAGCCTGCCGGCTGCGGTTGCGGCCGATCCTGATGACGTCGTTTGCGTTCATTCTCGGCGTCCTGCCGCTGGTGGTCTCAACTGGTTCCGGATCGGAAATGCGCCAGGCGGTCGGCGTCGCCGTGTTCTTCGGCATGCTTGGGGTGACACTGTTCGGCCTGATCTTCACGCCGATCTTCTACGTCATCGTCCGCAACCTTGCCGATGGCGGGACGCCGAAGCGGCCTCAGGCCGCAGCGTGAGTCGGTCACACCGTCATTCCGGGGCGATGCGCAGCATCGAACCTCAGATGCGCAATTGCGCATCGGGGAATCTCGAGATTCCGGGTTCGCTCGCTTCGCGTGCGCCCCGGAATGACGGAGAGAACCCCCAATACTATTGGCTGATCTGAAATAGATGGGCAGGTGCAGGGTTATGAAATATTGTTGCGCGGGATTTCTTAGGTAGAAACTGCTGGGAGGCACATATGAAGTCGGGATTGTTGGCGGCCGTTGCGATGGGCGGTCTTTTGCTGGCCGGGCCAGTATCGGCGCAGGGCGTCAAGATCGGCATTCTGAACGATCAGTCCGGGGTCTACGCCGACTACGGCGGCAAGTATTCGCTCGAAGCCGCCAGGATGGCGATCGAGGATTTTGGCGGCGAGGTGCTCGGCCAGAAGATCGAACTCGTCACCGCCGACCACCAGAACAAGCCGGACCTCGCCGTCGCGATCGCGCGACGCTGGTACGACGCTGATAACGTCGACATGATCACCGAGCTGACGACCTCTTCGGTCGCGCTCGCGGTCCAGGAGCTGTCGAAGGAAAAGCAAAAGATCGACATCGTGGTCGGCGCCGCGTCCTCGGCGATCACGGGCGCCTCCTGCGCGCCCATGGGCTTCCACTGGGCGTTCGACACGCATGCGCTGGCGGTGGGTACCGGCGGCGCGCTGGTGAAGGCCGGTGGCGATAGCTGGTTCTTCCTCACCGCCGACTATGCGTTCGGCTACGCGCTGGAAAAGGACACTGGCGACATCGTCAAGGAGAAGGGCGGCAAGGTGGTCGGCGCGGTCCGCGTTCCCTTGAATTCGTCGGACTTCTCCTCCTTCCTGCTGCAGGCGCAGAGCTCGAAAGCGAAGATCGTCGGCCTCGCCAATGCCGGCCAGGATACCATCAACTCGATCAAGCAGGCGGCGGAATTCGGCATCGTCAAGAGCGGCCAGAAACTGGCAGGCCTGCTGGTAACGCTGGCTGAAGTCAACGGCCTCGGCCTCGAGGCGGCGCAGGGCCTGGTGCTGACCGAAGGCTTCTACTGGGACCGTGACGACAAGAGCCGCGCCTTCGGTGAGCGCTTCTTCAAGCGCACCGGGCGGATGCCGAGCATGATCCATGCAGGCACCTATTCGGCGACGCTGAGCTACCTGAAGGCGGTGAAGGCTGCCGGCACCAAGGACTCCGCGGCGGTCGCCAAGAAGTTGAAGGAATTGCCGGTCGACGATGCCTTCGCGCAAGGGAAGGTGCAGGAGAACGGCCGCATGGTCCACGACATGTATCTGTTCGAGGTCAAGAAGCCCTCGGAATCGAAGAAGCCGTGGGATTACTACAAGGAGCTCGCGGTGGTGCCCGGCAACCAGGCGTTTCCGTCAGCCAAGGATTCCGGCTGCCCGCTGACGAAGTAAGCGAACGCTCGATCGCTTGCCGCTCTACGCGAACGCCGCGCTGGTTTGAATCCAGCGCGGCGACCCAGATAATCCCGAACCGGTTTTTTGAAATGACAGCTTTGCGGATCCGCAGCATTTCGCCGACGAGCATGGCTTTTCTGCAACTCAATCCTGAGTAACAAAGCTAATTTTCGCAGCGATCCTTGATCTTATGATTATCATCATACCATCGTGCCCGGGTGGCTCGCGCGGCGGTCCATCAAGGTCGTTAGGACCGCACAAATGAAAAACCCCGTCCGCTGGGGATCAGCGAACGGGGTAGGTCAGAGCAACAGCAGCGTACGGATACGATGCTGCGCTAATAATATTCACGAACAGCATTAAGGGGCCACGACATTGTCTCATGCTCAAGCGACTGTGATGCCCGCGTCGTCGAAGGTATCATTGGCCGCTTCGGGTTCATCGCGGCTATTCGGGTTGAACCAAATGATCGTCAGGCGTGAACGATGCGCCAAATAATGGCGCCAAGCGCGCCGACCCAAAGCACGATGGCGGCGAGCGCCTGAATTGCGAAACCACGCCCGCGTTTCGCGACGGCCTGCGCATAGCCGAGGATGTAGAGGATGCGGCCGACGACCCAGACCAGCCCCAGCCCTGCTGCGAGAGGGTCGCTGATATAGACCGCGAACAGCCACAGCGACGGCAGGAAGATCGGAAGCCATTCCAGCGTGTTCATCTGGGCGCGGAACACCCGCTCGAAATCGGGATTGCCCGAGATCGCGGGTAGCTTGACGCCGAATTTGCCGCGCGCCTTCGACACCAGAATCGAAGAGTAGAAGTAGACCAGGATCGCCAGACAGGTGACCAGCGCGGTGAAATGGTACATGGCGTAATCCCTCTCGTAGAGTCGTTGCTTAGTAGCCGGTCATCTCCAGATATCCTAATCCGGTGTGGCTGCCGCCAAAGCTGATCGGGCCTTCCCAATAGGGGAAGCTGGTTCCCATCCAGCTCCGTGGATTGAGCGGCGTGCAGTCGATCGCGAGGCCAAGTCCGGGAATGGCGATGCGCCATGCGGTCGGGATCTTGCGTCCCTCGATTTCGGTGAAGGCCTGCGGCGTCATGATGATGTCTGATGTGGCAAGCAGGGCCGTGCTGCCGTCGCGCGCGAACCATTTGCCCGAGCCGTAATGCCGGCCGTCGGTCTGGCGCATCCGGTACAGCATCAGTTTGTCGCCGGAGGTGAGATGCAGCGAAAGCCAGTCCCATCCGGACTGGTCCGGTGCCAGCGGCTGGCTGCTCCACTCGCGGTCGAGCCAGGCTTGGCCGGTAACGTCAGCAGACTTGTCGTCGATGACGACGCTGCCTTTCACCCGATAATACGGCTGGCTGTAATAATACGAGGCCTGTTCGCGGAGCGACTTGCGGCTGTAGCCGCCGTCGCCTTGCAGCACCAGCGGCCGTTCCGCGTCGAGGCGCAGCGCGTAGCTGAAGCTATCGCCCGACGCGCTCAGTTCGAGCGGAGCGATCGTGTTGCTGTCCATCGCATCGCGCCCGCGCATCTCCCAGGCATCGATCCATGCGTGAAACGGACTTGCTTCGACACCGGCCTGGCCGACGCCGCCGCGCGCAAAAGTCTGCGCATAGCGGTGGGTGTCGGCGCGGGTGACCGCGGCGTGGCCCATCCAGATTTGCCGGTTAGCCCAGCCTTCCGGCGGCCCGCCGGCGGCAACTGCCTGGCGAAACAGCGTCCACTGCGCGCCATAGGCGGTGCCGTTGCCGTCGACGAGGTTGGCGGTCACGTACCACCATTCGATGCGAAACCCCGGATGCGGGCCGTGATCTCCGGGAAATGAGAATGTCTTGCCGGGGACGACAGCTTCAAATCCGTTTGTGCTTTCGCCGAGGCCGGCAAAGCCTTGCGCCGAAACCTTGCTGCCGAGCCCGGCGAGCAGCACGCCGGCCACAAAGCCGCGGCGGGTGATGGCGCTGCTACCGTTCATTGGCAAAGATCCGGATCAGGTCGGCCGGCTGCATCCGCGCCAATCGTATCACTGGCAAAGCCGATGCCGCGAGCGCCGCCGCCATGGCGACGGCGACGAGCGCCAGCAATTGCAGCGGAAACACCTGGAACGGCAGCCGCCAGCCGAACGCCTTGACGTTGACGACCGCAAGCAGGCACCACGCCACCAAGAGACCGAGCGGCAGCGCGAACAGCGTGGTGATCAGCGCCACCGACATCGTCTTCAGAAGTTCGATGATCGCCAGTTTCCGTCGCGTGATGCCGATCGCCCACAGCGGCGCCAGTTGCGGCAGCCGCGAGTTGGCCAGAGTCAGCAGGCTGGTGAGCAGTGCGATGCCGGCAACGCCGAGCGTGAAGGCATTCAGCGCGGCAGTAACGGAAAATGTGCGGTTGAAGATCCGCTTCGATTCCGCCTTCATGGTCGCCTGATCGGCGACGTTGCGGTCGTCGAGGCCGAATTTTTCCTGCATTGCTGCGATCAGCGCTGCGATCTTCGGCCGTTCGACCCGCAGGCCCATTCGCGTCAGCGGGATTTCCGGAAAGCGCCGCGTCAGGGCGGCAAAGTTGACCGCGACCTGGCCTTTCGGATTGCCGTAATCAGCGTAGATGCCGACCACCTTGAGCGGCCAGTTGCCGCCGGGCACGGGTACGTCGATGCGGTCGCCGAGGCCGATGTGAAGACGCCGCGACAGTTGTTCGCTGACGAGGCAGGTGTCGCCGGGCCGCAGCCTGATCCATGCCTTGTCGGCCGCTTCCAGCAGCGGCCAGTTGTCCCGGTAGGTCGGGTGATCGGGCAGGCCCAACACCTCGATCGGCGCGCCCGCGAGTTGCGTGTCAGCGCGGCCGCCCGGCAATATGGCTTCGACTTCGGGGCGCTCGCCGAGCCACGCCTTGATCTCGTTTGCCTGTTGATCGCTCGCCGCGTTGACGTAGACATCCGCCGCCAGCCGTCCGTCGAGCCAGACCAGGAAGGTACGGCTGAAGCTCTCGACCATGGTGGCAACGCCGACATTGACCGCGAGCGCGAGTAATAGCGCCATCAGCGCCAGCGACAATCCCGACAGTTGCTGGCGGCTGTCGGCCCAGAACCAGATGCTGAGCGGGCTCCTGGCAAACCGTTGGCCGAACGCCAGTGCCGCTTCCAGAAACATCGGCAGGATCAACGCCGCGCCGAGCATCAGGGCGGCCAGCACGGCAAAGCCCGCGATGAGGGAATCGCCGAACCACAACAAGCCGCCGGCGGTCGCGAACACGGCCATCGCCGCGATGCCTTGAAATGTCAGCCAGCGGCGCTGCGCCTGTTGCCAGGCCTGCGGTTGCGCCGTGGCCAATAGTGGCAGCCGCAGCGCCTTGGCGAGGCTGGCGGCCGCTGCTGCCAGCGCGCCCAAGATGCTGATGGCGATGCCGGCGATCCACCATTCCGGCTTGAGCGTCAGCTGTCCCGGAATTTGCGCGCCATACAATCCGCGCAGCGAGGCTGCGACATCGGGCAACAAGGCTGCCGCGATGAAATAGCCGCACACCAGCCCGATCAATCCCGCGACCAATGCCAGCGATACCAGTTCAGTCACCAGCACCGCGTTGAGCATCCGCGCCGAGACGCCGCAGGCGCGCAGGGTGCGCAGCATCGTCAACCGCTGCTCGAAGGCGAGTCCGACGGCCGAATTGACGATGAAAAGGCCGACAAAAAACGACAGCAGCCCGAACGCCGTGAGGTTCAGATGAAAACTGTCGGTGAGGCGTTCGAGATCGCTCTCGCTGTTGGGCTCGATCAGGCGAAGCCTGTCGCCAGTGATGCTTTCGAGCGCCGCACGCTTGCCCACGGTCTTGTCGGTAGGCTTGCCGATCAACAGGCGGGTCAATTGATCCGGCATTTTCAGAAGGCTCTGGGCTATGCCGATATCGACCACCAGCACGCCCGGCACCAGTTGCGGCTGCACGCGCAGTGGCGGCAGCAGCGCGCCGCCGTTGGTCGAAGGTCGGGTGCCCTCGGCGAGCCTGAGATCGGAAAGCGTCTCCGGCGCCACCAGCATCTCTCCCGGCGGCATCATGAAGGATCGCAAATCGTTCTTGCCCGAATCGTTCTTGCCCAAGTCGTTCTTGCCCAAATCGTTCTTGCCAATGGCGGGCGCGCTGCCGACTTCCGCTGGTAACGTCACCGGCTCGATGCCGAGCAGGCGGAACGCGCGGCCGTCGATCTGGATACGGCCTTCGAGCACCGGCGATACCGGCCAGCCGGCGCGGCGCAG
>Ga0070679_100004052_pt1 | contig 13493 bp, 21 predicted proteins | sample KBSC63BmetaG_FD_65652 | JGI IMG/M metagenome (GOLD analysis project Ga0070679, IMG submission 65652) | Corn rhizosphere microbial communities from Kellogg Biological Station, Michigan, USA - KBS C6-3B metaG | ecosystem: Host-associated > Plants > Roots > Rhizosphere | place: USA: Michigan... | reverse complement strand
GCCTCCGACCAGCAGGTTCGAGTACATGAGGGTGATCTCGATCAGGTTGCCGCGCGGGTCGAACCCGAACGGCAGCGGCCGGTACACGTCCGCCTGGCCGTGCTTCATCAGCGGCCACAGCTTCCTGCCGGCCTTCGCCGGGTCCTGCTGCGCGACCCACAGCACCAGCCGCCCCGGGTGGGCGGTGCGGTCACCCTCGGGCCACACGGTGCTGATGGGCCGGCGCATCGCCGCAGCGAGGGCTGCGCGCTTCTCCAGGACCGCGGATGCCTCGATGCCCGGCGGCAGGTCGACCTCGGCACGCCATCCCGGCCCGTCCCGCTGCACCTCGGCGGCGAACTCGACGCCGCGGCGGCCCTTCTTGCCCTCGATGCCGATGGCGGCCAGGGCCTCGAAGACCTCGGTCGAGTTCAGCGGGCGCATGGTCCGCACGGACACGTACCGCGTGATCAGGGGCTTGTCGGACTTCCGCCCGGCCAGGCCGACGGCGGCGAGGGCGGCGACACCGGCCATCGCGGTCCAGCCGGGAACCAGGAACGCGGCGACGGTCGTGGCGATGGTGGTGGCCAGGCCCACGGCGAGGGACAGGATGCGGCGGGGCCGTACCCGCCGGGAGTGCTCGCGGGACAGGTTGAGCCACGCCTCGATGTCCGCGGTGGTGGCGGCCTTGGCCTCGACGGGCCGGGCCTCGGCGTCGACTACCCACTTGAACCACTTCACCGTCAGACGCCACGCGCCGACCGGGGAGCGACCGATGAGACGCACCAGGTAGACGGGGGTGCGCACGGTGTGGAACGCGGACACGTGGCCGAGGTAGGAGGCGGTGTAGCGGGCCGCGGTGGTGAACTCCTGCGCGTTGCGGAGAAACGTCGGGATGACGGGCGGGGCGTCCTTGAGGTAGGCGCGGCGTTCGTCGACCCACGTCCCCTCAGTCTTGGTCTCGGGGAGGTCGACGGGGCGGGGCACCTCGACGACCTCGGCGAACTCCTGCGGGCCGTCGTCGGTGTCCTTGACCAGCCGCAGTGTGGCCTCAGTCATGATGGAGAACTCCTGTACTCGGAAGGGTGCGGTGAGGCCCGGGCCGGTCGGGATGCTTGGCCGCTACGCGACCGGCCCGGGGCGGAACTACTTCTTGGCCTGGTCGGCGCGCTTGCGGGCGCCGTCGAGGATGCGGTCGATGGCCTTCATCTGCCGGGTGGTGAGCTGACCGCAGCGGATCGCGGCCATGCCCGTGATGCGGGTGATGGCTGCTGCTTCCCGCGCCGTCAGCGGCGGGTCGTCGGGGTGGGTTCGGATCATCGGTCAGCGCTCGTCGTTGTCGGCGGGCGGCGGGGTCGGCAGGCCCATCGAGAAGGTGACGGTGAAGTCGCCGTTGTCCTCGACCTCGATGTCGCTGCCGGTCTCGGGATTGGTCTGGCCCATGGCGGGCTCCTCTCACGCAGGGATCCGGGCTGTCCGGCCCCACCGACCCCCACAGGCGGCACCTGCGGAGGCCGGAAGGGCAGGTCAGCGGCGGCGCCGGCGGGGCTGCTGCTCGGCGCCGAGGATCGCGGTGATGCCGCGGACGATGACGGCCAGGACCAGGCCGCCGATCGCGAAGATGATGACGATCGTCCACAGCGACGCGGCGAGCATCGGGCCCGCGTACACCGCACCCACGACCGTCCCGGCGCCGATGCCGGCACCCGTGGCGAGGCGCTGCAGCGTGCGGTCCGGCGGGGCTTGGTGGACGTGGATGATCTGCGGCTGCGGCATCACGACTTCTTGCGCGGGTGCACAAAAAGCCTGGTCAGTGGCCTGCTGCGGGGCGTAGTCCTCGGTCGGCCGGCGGACCGGCAGGGGACGGGGCTCGAACGTGGGCACCTGGTTGTCGAACTGGTACCGCTTCGGGGTGGGGCTCACGTCAGGCTCGCTTTCAGCTCGTCACGAATGCGGGTCGCACGCGGCTGGCCGACCGCATACCGGTCCTTGAGGGCGCGGATCCCAGGCACGCGGCCGTCCATCAGGTCCGCGAGGAAGTCCCGGCGGGCCTGCGGGGTCAGGGTGTCCTCGCCAGGAGGCGGCGGGGAGTCGTCGCCGGGCTCCCGCCAGTCCGGCCACAGAGCGGCGAACCGGTCGTCGCCGATCCGCTCCCGAAGCTGCTCCGCGGTCGATGCGGGGGTGTACTCGGGGCGTACCTCGGGACCATCCGCGGGCGGCTCGTCGCGGCTCACGATGGGCAGCAGCCGGGCCCCGGCGGGTACGGTCACGGGTACGGTCGGCGGCAGCGCCGGGGCAGTGGCGGGTACGGGCTCGGCAACCGTGACCGTCTGAGCAACGGTTGCCCACGGCGCGGCGAACTCCATCGAGGCGAGCTGAGCAGCACCCCGGTACGCGGCGAGGCGGTCCAGGAGTACGGTCCGCTGCTCGTCGAGTACACCCGCATCCGTCCGGTCGACCGCGACCGCCAGGCGCCGGCGGGCCCGGGCCAGCCGCCACGGCTTCGCGCTACCGGCCTGCAGATCCGCCAGGCGGGCCGCCCGGTGCGTGGCGATGCGAGTCCAGCGGTCCCGGGTGATCTGCGCCGCGTCACGGCCGCGGACCGACAGCCCAAGCCACGACAGCAGCCGCTCCCGAACCTCCCGCGTCAGCACCGCCAACAGGCCCTGAGATGCAGCTCCGGGCTTCGCGTGCCGCAGCTCGATCCCCATCGCGAGGTGCCACAGCAGCGCCGCCAGGACGGGGCCGACGAACGCGCGGACTGTGCCCGCGACGATCCCGGACTCCGAGTACGCCGGGATCACCTGTACCCCGGTGATCACCCACACGAGTACCCCGGGCGTACCCGGCGCCCCGTCGGTGTTGAGGTTCTGGCGGGCCATCAGCGCCACGGCGAACAGCGCCAGCTCGCCGGCGGCGAACATCACGGCCCGCTCACCGACGCCGTGCATCGCCAGATGGTCGCGGGCGAAGTTCCAGGAGGTATCCCCCGAGTACGCCGTGCACAGCATCGCTCCCAGGGCCGCGACGACGACCGCGCGGGGCATCGTGCGGGCCGCGTTCCGGGCGGCTCGGATGGCGAAGGCGAGTACGGCCACGAGTACGGCGAGTACGCCTACGGCGTGGCTTGGGGTACGGGCCCATTCCAGGGCCGTCGAGGCGTTCACTGGATCCTCCGTGAGAAGCGGCGGGCGATGTGCGGCCGGGCCACCAGGCCCGCGCAGAACGCCCACACGAGCGGCTGCACGGCCAGCGACAGGCCGGCGGCGACGAGCGGGGCGGCCAGGTGCGGGAACGCGGCCAGCAGGCCCAGCAGCAGGCCGAGGAGAAGCGTCTTCATCAGGCGGCCCTCGCAAGGGTCGGGGCGGGCTGCCGGGCGAGCAGCAGCCACGCGAGCGTGAGGGGCAGGACGTTGGCCTTGGCCTCGTTGCAGCCCTGGCAGGCCAGCACGAGGTTCGGGGCGCGGTTCGACGGCCACAGGGCCCACGGCACGTAGTGGTCGAGCGTCGCGGTCGTGGGGTCGGGGAACGGGGTGGGGCAGTAGAAGCAGCGGGCTCCGTCGCGGCGGGCGAGGCTGCGCCGGAGGGCACGGCCTCGCTCGCCTCGGATGCAGCCGGCGCGGTGACGGCGGGCCATCACTCGCCCCGCAGCGTGCGGTCGAGGAGGTGGTCGAACAGCACCTCGCCGTACCGGTCGCCGGTCGCACGAGCGACGATCAGCAGGTCCGCGACCCGCAGGGGCGACACCCGGGCACGGGTGCAGTTCTGCAAGGCGGCGTCCTCCGTCGGGCGACGAACGAGAGCAGTCCCGGCCATCACCGGTCACCCCCGCGCGTCTCCACGGCCAGCCGGCGGGCCATGTACCGCACCCGGCCGGCGGCCTCCAGCAGATCCGCAGCGAGCCCCTCCAGGCCCGCCACGTCGAAACCGAAGTGGTCGCCGTCCAGCAGCTGCGCGACGACGTACACCGCGTCTCCGTGCGGCCAGTTCGGCGCGGGGTGGGCGTCGCGCCACAGCAGAAGTTCCAGCAGCCGGCGCGGCCCGCGCCCGGTGTTGACCATGACGTTGACCGACGGGCCGGTGTGCGCGATGGTGTCCCGCTCGATGCCGTCCGGGTGGGCGGCGCCCGTGCACCACGACGGGCAGGGGATCGTGACGGGCCCGTGGTCGCTGGTGCGAATCGTCGCGGTGCGCTCGGTCATGCCGCCGCCCCCCGCACGATCAGGTCTCTGTGACCGGCGCGAACGATCCGAGCAGCGGCCGTGGGCCTGATCTCCGGGGCCTTCGGCTGGTCCAGGTCGAACGGGTACGGCAGCGCCGGCCCGTCGACCCAGCGAAAGCTGTACTGCGCCCACGCCTCGCGGGTGCGGTCCAGGGCACGCCGGTACTCGGCGGCCTCCGGCACAGCCCACTCAGGCGCCTCGGCGAGCATCGCCTGCACGCGGGTCCGCCACTCACCGAGCACGATCAGCAGCGACTCGACGTAGCGGGCGGCGGTGTCGCAGTCGCCCTGGTCCTCCAGGTCGAACAGCACGTCGGAGTCCAGGGCCGCGAACCGCGCCGCGTAGTCGACGGGCTCGACGGGCTCGGCCGGAGCAGCGAGCAGAGCCGCGTACCTGTCGACGGTGGTGGCCAAGGCGCGCAGCTTGTCGGCGTAGGCGGTGGCCTCGGACCGGTCGTAGGTGCGGAAGAGGTTCCGGCTGTCCTCCGTCTCCCAGACGATCAGCTCCGGGGTCTTGCCCTCCCACGCTTCAACCTCGGCCATGAGCGTGATGCCCGGTCCGGCCGACTCGACGAAAACGTTGCAGAGGTCGTCGATGTGGTTGGCCTCGGTGCAGCCGGGGATCCGGCAGTCGGTAGTGACGGTGCGCTTGGTCATGACCGGCCCCCGATCTCGGCGAGAGCCGGGGCGTAGCCGACGAGCTCGACCGTGACGCGGGCGAACGTCGTCTTGGCCTTCAGCGTCATGTGCCCGCGGCCGGGGCGCTGGCAGTGGTCGACGTCCTCGGCGGCGATACCGAGGGCGCTGCGCCACTGCTCGAAGGCGTCGAGGTCGTCGTGGACCGACAGGGTCAGCTCGCCCGGGGTGATCGGGCTGAGGTTGATGTCGACGCCCGGCAGGTGCGCGAACGTCCGGCCGATGACGACCAGTGCCTCAAGCGCGGTGAGCTGCTCGGCGAGCAGGCCCCGGGCGGGGCGGCCGGGCGTGTTCCCGGCCGCCGTCGTCGTGGTGTCCATCAGTGGGTACCGCCGTTCGCGTCCCAGTCCGCCCGGGCCGCTGCGAGGTCGACCGCGACCCGGTCGAGGACCGCGGCCTGCGCCCGCAGCTTCGCCGCCAGGCTGGCCACGTCCTTCGGACCCTGGTGGTCGAGGACGCAGTCCTCCAGCACCGTGATGAGCGCGTAGGGCGTGCGCTCCTCGGGGTAGTCGCTGTGCGGGCCGCACCAAATCTGCGGGGCGAACAGCCGGCTGTCGATGTCCTCCATCGCCCCGTCCGGACCCAGCGGCGCGTGGACCGTGATGCGCGGGGCGTCGTACTCCCGCTCGTGCGTGAGGTCGGTCAGGCGGAACCGGAGCTTGTCCACCGGGACGTTGTCCTGGCTCGGGTCCTCCTGGGCCCAAGCCGGCAGGTACCCGCTCACGGTCGCGCCGGTGTCCGTGCGCAGCGTCCACTGCCGCGGACGCTCGACGCGGCTGCTGGTCGACGTCGTCTCCGTGTCGGTGGCCTCGCGGACCGCGTCGTACTCGTCGGCCAGGGCCTCCAGCCGCACCAGGTGGGCGCGAACCTGCGCCACCTCGGCGCGCAGCTCGTCGCCGCTGGTGAACTCCCGCCAGTCGTCGATGCCGCGGTCGTAGTCGATGACCGGCAGGCCGCTGGGCTGGTCGGTGTACAGGTGCGCTTCGAGGATCGTTCCGCGGTCCGAGCTCGGGAGGCTGACGCGCCGGCCGAAGTGGTCGACGTGCGCGCCGGTCTCGACGCACCACGTGTACGCCTCGCACGGCGCGGACGGGTCGGCCTGCAGCGCGGCCGGTATGGCGGGGGCGACGGTCTGACGGACTCGTTCGGTGAACGCGCGGACGACGTCGGTCTCGTTGGACGTGGGTACGCTCGTGCCCATGGCTGTTCTCCCTCTCATCAGGGGTTCGGCCTAGGCCCCGGTCCGGTGTTGGTAGCGCCGGGCGGGGCCGCTTCCTTTTGGAAGCGAGTGAGTTCACCGTAGACCTGCATGAGTCGAAAAGCAACTCATGCGGAGAAAGATCTCAGTACACACGCCGTACACATGAGTATGGGACGGTACGGGATAGCAAATGATGTTGAGGGATGGAAAACGCGCAGGTCAGAGCCTGTTTGCTCGGCCGTCGCAGGTCGACCGCATGCCCCGAAAGACCTCGTAATGCGTAGGTCTCGGGTTCGAATCCCGAAGGCGGCTCCCAGGTGAAACCGCAGGTCAGATGCGGTAAGCGACAGGCCCCCGACCGTGATCGACGGTGGGGGCCTGTACGCATTAAGTACACATGATTCCGGTTGCTACGTGTCGGCGAGCGACGCATCCTTCAGTGCCAGTGCGACGAGCCGCCCGGCATCCAACGCGTCGGCCACCTCGTCCAGTCGGTCCGGGAAGAGGTGCCCGTAGATGTTCAGCGTCATCGACGCGTCCTTGTGGCCGAGCATCGTCTGAACGACCTTCACGTCCGCGCCGGCCGCGATCGCCAGAGACGCCGCGGTGTGCCGGAGCTTGTGCGGCGTCACACCCATGCCCGCCAGGCCGGCCTCCTTGACCGCAGGGTCGAACACCCGCGACCGGAAGTTCGCGTAACGCAGCGGACCACCCTCCGGAGCCGTGAACAGCAGCTCGTCTGCTCTGCGGCCGTTCGCCAGCGTGCCCAGCTCGTCAGCGAACGAGCGTGGGAGCGGCACCGACCGCTTCTCGTGGTTCTTCACCGGCCCCAGCGCCAGGTGGCCGCTCACGTCTGTGTAGTTCTGCACGATCCGCATCCGACGCTGCGGCACCAGCAAGCGGCCCACCTTCACCGCCGAGGCCTCAGCCCACCGGATCCCGCAGTACCCCAGCGTCAGGATCAGCAGCCGGTACTCACCGGCCGCCAGCGCCAACCGCTCCAGCTGGTCATACGTCAGGTAGACGTGCTCGTCCTCGTCGTCCGGACGCGGCAGCTCGTGGTCGTGGCACGGGCTGACCGCGATGCGCTTGGAGAACACCGCGTGCTTCATCGTCATCGACAGCACGCGGTACGCCTTGATGATGCGGGCCGCCCCGAGCTGCTTACCGGACTTCCCCGGCTGCGTCTGCAGCTCCGTAACCCACGCGTTCACGTCCTCCCACTGGACGGCGCCGATCTGCCAGTCTCCCCACTTCGGGATGACGTAGTTGTCCAGCAGGTCCCGGTAGTCCCGCCGCGTGGTGCGGCCAACCTTCCGCTTGGAGTTGAACCACTCCTCGGCGACCAGGCGCACGGCGGTCTTCCCGGACTTCGGGTCCCTGTATGAGCCCTTGTCGAGACGTGCCGTGATGGCATGCACTTCCGCCTCTGCCTGCGGCAACTTGGCGAACGTCTGCGCCTTCGGCTTGCCGTCTGGCCCGTACCAGCGGACCCGCCAACGCCCTGGAGGCTGCCGCTTGGTGCCGGCCTTCTTGGCGTCGTTCCACTTGTCGTAGGCGGCTCGGTAGTCGGCGTGATTCTCCCGGTCCTCGATCCAGACCCTAGCCATCGGCGTCCTCCTCCTCGATCGCCTCGATAGCGCTGTAGTGGTCGCCGAACGCCTTCCGGAGCTGCGCCCTACCGCGCTTCAGACCGACGTTCCGCTCTGCGCTCCAGCCGGCGGGGCGGACGCTGACAGCGAAGTCGAGCCACTGCGCTCCGTCGCGGTCCTCATCGGGATCCACCAGCGGGCACACGCCGTCCGCCCAACCCCATGCAAGCCATCCGGGCACCGTGCCAGCGCCGGTGATCTCAACGTCCCCTGCGCTTCTACCAACCACGTCGCGGGGGAGGAGGAGCGCTGAGGGATTGACGCCGAGAGCAACGGCGAGCGCCATCAAGTCGCCAACATCGACGCGCCGCTCTCCACGCTCCACCTTGGCAAGCGCTGAGGCCGAAATCGGTCGCTCAGCCTGCTTGAGCTTTCGTGCCAGCTCGTAGGTGGACCAACCGCGGACTTCTCGGAAGCGCCGCACGTTGGCGGCGACCGTCTGTCCGCTGGGGTCGGCGATCTGTGTGGGGGTCCTGGGCTGCTGTGTCATACCGCCGAGTTTAAGACTCAACGGAATCTTCAACAGACTCAGGCCGTCTGCTACTGTCCTTGACATGCGTCGAATGTAGGCGCAGACGAGTCGAAAAACAACCCACGAGGATCCGATGAAGACTCAGCTTCTCAGTCCCAGGCAGGTGCACGACGAGTACGGGTTCGCGCCACAGACGCTCGCCAACTGGCGGTGGCAGGGCATCGGGCCGGCCTTCATCAAGACGACGGCCGGGCGCTCCGGGCGCATCAGGTATCGGCGCAGCGACATCGAGGCGTACCTCGACAGTCAGACCGTGCAGGTCGGAGGCGACGCGGCATGAGCAACAAGGGAAAAGCCCCCGAGACCGTGAGGGCGGTCCGGGGGCCAAAGAACCTGCTGGGTGGCGGGTCTGACCACATCGTGCCACAGAATCCGCAGCCGCAGGTACCGGGACGACTCGACACGTACCGGTCGCGCGGAAAGCACTGGCACCGGCAGGTCCGGGTCGACGAGTGCCCCAAGTGCGGTCATCCGCACCTGCACCGCGCCCCGCTGCCAGTCGTCAAGGCCGTCGCAAAGACCGCCCCGTGCGGGATGGAGTACGTGGTCGTGCTCCGGACGGCGGTGGCCGCGTGAGCGCACACGACCGCGTCCTGAGCGCGCTACAGCAGGCCGGCAGGAAGGGCCGCGGGACGTCCTGGCAGTGCCCCGCGCACGATGACGGATCGCCGTCCCTGTCGGTCACCAACGGCGCCAAGGGCGTCATCATGAACTGCCACGCCGGGTGCGCAACCGAAGACATCGTCGCGGCGCTCGGCCTCACCATGCCCGACCTGTTCGATGAGCCGTTGGAGAAGCGCGAGCGCCCGCGCGTCGTTGCCGAGTACCCGTACTGCGACGAGCACGGCGAGATGCTCATGGTCGTCAGGCGGCTGGAACCCGGGTACGACGGGGAGCGCAAGACGTTCCGGCAGTTCAAGCCGGACGGCGCCGCCGGAGTCTCGGGCATCCGCCGTGTCCTGTATCGGCTGCCCGAGGTGGTCGCCGCGGCGCAGGCCAACGGCGTCATCACGGTCTGCGAAGGCGAGAAGGACGTCGACAACGCGCGGAAGCACGGCCTGGTCGCCACCTGCAATGTCGGCGGCGCGGGCAAGTGGCGCGACGAGTACACCGAGGCCCTGCGGGGGGCGGCCGAGGTCGTCGTCGTAGCCGACCGCGACGAGCCGGGGCGCAAGCACGCGGCCCAGGTTGCCGAGTCCGTCACACGCGCCGGCATCCCCGTGCGCGTCGTGGAGCCGGCGCGCGGGAAAGACCTGTCCGACCACCTCGCGGCAAGCCTCAGCCTCGCCGAGATGGTGCCCCAAACACGGACCGCCCCCGCCCAAAACGATTCCAGTAATTCCAGCGAACCCCTCTGGGGGCCGGAAGACGCCCCCGCTGGAATAAGTGGAACGGAAAACGAGGGGGGCGGTCCGTGTTGGGATCCGCCCCTGCCCGTCCCGAAGACCACGCTGCCGCCCTTCCCTGCAGACCTCCTCGGCGACTCGCTCGCCAGGTGGGTGCGCGCGCAGGGCGCGTCCCTCAATGTCTCGGACGACCTGCTCGCCATGTCCGCCCTCGGCACCATCTCTGCGGCACTCGGCGGCAGGGTGCAGGTGAACGTCAAGGACGGTTGGGACGCCGAGAACGTCTGCCTGTACCTGCTCGGGCTGGCCGACTCCTCCGCCCGGAAGACTCCCGCACTCGATGCGGCCTCGGCACCGATGCGGGGTCGTATCGGTCAGCTGCGAGAAGAGCTCCGGGCCGAGGTCGACCAGGTCGAGCAGGAGATCCGCATCACGGAGAAGGAACTCGCGGCCGTCGAGAACGACGTGTCCCGCGGCAAGGTGCCCAAGGAAGACGCGCGCGCCGTCCTGGAAAGCCTGCGGGACCTGCGTGAGCAGCCTGGCCTGCCGAAAGCGTTCGTCGGTGACGTCACCCTCGAAGCCCTCGGCAAAGTCATGGGCGAGAACGGCGGCCGAATGGCCCTCCACGAGTCTGAGGCCGGCTTCTTCAAGGCCTGCGCCGGCCTGTACGGCAATGGCCGCGCGGACATCACCCTCGTACTCAAGGCGTACAGCGGCACCGGCCACGAGATCGACCGGGTAGGGCGAGGCAACTCGTGGATGCCGCGGACGGCCCTGACGCTGACGCTCATCATTCAGCCCGGCGTGGTCGAGCACATGGAGAAGGACAACCCGGAGTTCAAGTCGTCAGGGTTCCTGAACCGCTTCCTGTACGCGCTGCCCGCGCCGATGCCGCCGGGATCCTTTGACACCCCCGAAGTGCCGCGCGATGTGGCCCAGGACTACAGCACGCGCATCGTGCGCCTGGTCGACGACGTGTGGACCTCGGAGAACGTCCGCACGCTGACGCTGACCACGCAGGCCCGCAAGGTGTTCGCCGAGTTCTACAACCAGACCGAGCGAGACAAGGTCGACGGCGGCGCCCTGCACGACGTCGCCGAATGGGCGGGCAAGCTGTGCGGTCAGATCATCCGCGTAGCGGCCTGCCTGACCCTCTACGACAACCCAGCCGCAGCAGAGATCAGCGAAGACGCCATGACCCGCAGCGTCGCCCTGGCCCCGTACCTGGTTGCCCACGCCCGCGCAGCGTTCGCTCTCATGTCCCGCGACGGAGACGGCGGCCGGAAGCTACTCCGGGACATCCTCGACCGCCTGGCGCAGCTGCTCGACGACGAGCGCACCGTGAGCCTGCGGAAGATCCGCGAGTCCTTCAAGGGCCGGCGGGCCACCGGTTCGGGCGGCGCAGTCGACGCCGAGGCCATCAAAGAGGCACTGGACGAACTCGAAGAACTCGGCTGGGTCGCGGAGATTCCTGCCCCGCCCCGGAAGCCCGGACAGCGAGGCCAGAAGCCCTCGCCGAAGTACGACGTGCACCCCTGGATCTACAACCCTCCTGGAGAGGAGACGCATCGTGGCTGAGCGCACGTTCCTTACCGACGACGAACTCGACGAGCTCGTGGCGGCGCTACCCAGCCCCGAGAGCATGCCCGTCGCCACGGTCGACCAGATGCAGGCCGCTACCCGCGACCTCGCCGGCCGCGCCCCCAGCATGGCGCTGAGTGCGATCTCTAAGGGCGGGTGGGCCTATCTCGGGCCCTCGCCGCAGGACCCGGACGTGTCCCGGCAGTTGAACCGCGCCCGCCTGCGCATGGCCATGGCCGCGTTCAGCGCCGGCGTGAGGCATCTGTGCGGCCACACCCGCCAGATTCGCCCGCTGCTGCTGATCTGCGACCCGCCGTCTCTGGTGTGCATGGACCTCGCGTGCCTCACCGCGGCTCGGGATGACTGCGAAGCGGCCAGCTTCCGGTGGGACAACCACTGCGATTCCTGCGGGACCCACACCGAGACCGTCACCCCGCACCTGTCGGCACTCGGCCCGCTCACCATCAGCGCCCACCTCTGCCGCGCCTGCGTTGCCGCCGTCGAGGCTGCCACGTTCCACGCCGCGGACACGCTGCAGATCGTCTCTCGCAAGAGCCCCTGCCCGTGCGGCTCCGGCCGCCGCTACAAGCACTGCCACGGCAAGACCAGGGAGGCGGCGTGAACGTCGAGGACGTCGTCCAGGAACGCATAGCCGCGGCACGGGTGCGGATCCAAGCAGCCAAGAAGCGGCGGGAACGCCTCACAGCGGCCCGCAGACGCGGCCTCGCGGCCCGGCACGCCGCCAAGCTCCGCAACCTCGCCAACAGCCCCAGAAACAACGCCAAGGAGACACCGTGAGGCCCGCACGCGACGAAGCGCAGGCGCTGGCCGACGAGTGCCCCACCTGCGGCGAGAAGACCGAGCCCGGCTGGGTACAGGACGCGCCGAGCGGAAACCGTCTCGCCACGTACACCCACTGCACCGGCTGGCAGGGCCTGTGGGACACGGGCACCGGCGCGACACCCCGACCGGTGACGCGGTACACCGCCGGCAGGACGTCCCAGATCACGCCGAGGCTCAGCCCCCCGGTAAGGACCCTTCACGGCGATCTGCTCTGCAGCGACTGCGGCGCCCCACACGACGCCCTCCACACCCACTCCCGCTGTGCCGCCCTGGAGGCGTCATGACCAAGTCGTTCGCCATCAGCTACACGGTCGCCGTCGACAGCAGCGACACCGCGCGACGGGCCTTCCTGCACGCGTGCATCAAAGCGAAGCGCTGCCTCAAATGCCGCGCCCGGCTCCGCCTGGTCAACGGCGGCTCCAGCATCGACATCAACCATCGAAACGACTGCCCCGAGCTTCAGCGCATCATCACCGCTCAAGCCCCCGACACCTTCAAGGGCGTGCCCCGTGACTGACGACCGCCACCTGACCGCCCTCCACGAAGCCGGCCACACCTACACCGCTTGGCGCCTCGGCCTCGACGTCGGCCCCGTCACCATCCAGCCCGGCAAAGCCTGGACCGGCCTCGCCAGATACACGCACCCGCCACTCACCGACGAATGGGCCAGCCTCGACCCCGAACAGCCCTACCTCCGGTGGCCGCCCGCCATCCGCCAGCACCTCGACATGCGCGCCACCGTCGCAGCCGCAGGAGACATCGCAGAAGCCGCCCTTGCGCCCATCCACACCCCCTACCACCGCGGGCAGCCCCTCGCCCTCCAAGCCCTCGACATCGCAGCCACAGCACCCCCCACGCGCGCCGAAGAAGTCGCCTTCGAACTCGCACGCCTCGACGAACACGGACTCAGCGACACCGAAGCACTCGCCAAGCTCGTGCACGTCATCTACCCCAACGACCCCGACACCGGCCTGCGATGGCTCTGCTACATCAGCGCCGAAGCCCAAGCACTCGTCTTCGCCGGCGCCGACCACGTGTTCACCCTCACCGACGCCCTCCTGGAACACGGCACACTCTCCGCCACGGCGGCCCGAACCATTCTGGAGACGGCGGAATGCTCTACCTCGATCTGACCGAGGCCGAACGCCTCCACCTCGCCGCAGCCCTCCTCGACCGGTCCCGCCGATTGCAACGCGACGGCCACACGCTCCCACCACGCCTCACCGAACTAGCTTCCGGACTCCTACGGCCACCAGCGGCCACCAGCGGACGAAACTCGCAGGTCACGACACCCGCACCTGAAGCTGAACCCGAGTGGTTGGTTCGGAGCGCGGAGGCTGCTCGCCTACTCGGGGTGTCGTGTCGCACCCTGCGCAGGCGGGCAGCCAGCGGCGAACTCCCATCCGTCCTCGACGGCAACCACCGCCGCTACAGGCGAACCG
>Ga0070679_100004049_pt1 | contig 13498 bp, 9 predicted proteins | sample KBSC63BmetaG_FD_65652 | JGI IMG/M metagenome (GOLD analysis project Ga0070679, IMG submission 65652) | Corn rhizosphere microbial communities from Kellogg Biological Station, Michigan, USA - KBS C6-3B metaG | ecosystem: Host-associated > Plants > Roots > Rhizosphere | place: USA: Michigan... | reverse complement strand
CATCGCGGAACTATGCGCCTTCCGCCGGCGCCGTGCACACCGGCGGCAGGATCGCGCTCAGCCCAGCCGTGCGCGATGCCGGGCGATCTGCGCGCGCACCTGCGCGGGCGCAGTGCCGCCCAGGGTGTTGCGCGCGTTGAGCGATCCGCGCAGCGACAGCACGTCGTACACGTCGGCTTCGATCGAGGCGTTGAACTGCTTGAGGACGTCCAGCGGCAGGTCGGAGAGATCGACCTTGTGCGCGATCGCCGCCTTCACGGCATGCGCCACGGTTTCGTGGGCGTCGCGAAACGGCAGGCCTTTTTTCACCAGGTAGTCGGCCAAATCGGTCGCCGTCGCGTAGCCCTTGAGCGCGGCGCGCTCCATCGCCTTGGGGCTGATGCCGATGCCGCCCACCATCTCGGCGAAGATGCGCAGCGTGTCCTTGAGCGTGTCCACCGTGTCGAACAGGGGCTCCTTGTCTTCCTGGTTGTCCTTGTTGTAGGCCAGCGGCTGGCCCTTCATCAACATGAGCAGCCCCATCAGATGGCCCACGACGCGCCCGGTCTTGCCGCGCGCCAGTTCCGGCACGTCCGGATTTTTCTTTTGCGGCATGATCGACGAGCCGGTCGTGAAGCGGTCGGCGATCTGGATGAATCCGAAGTTCTGGCTGCTCCACAACACGAGTTCTTCGGACAGGCGGCTGATGTGCACCATCGCCAGCGACGCGGCCGCGGCGAACTCGATCGCGAAATCGCGATCGCTCACCGCATCCAGCGAGTTTTGGCACACACCCTCCATTTGAAGTGCCCGCGCCACGGCTTCGCGGTCCAGCGGATAGCTGGTTCCGGCGAGGGCGGCCGCGCCCAACGGCAACTGGTTGACCCGCTTGCGCACCTCGGCCAGCCGCTGCCCGTCTCGGCTGAACATCTCCACGTACGCCAACATGTGATGCCCGAAACTCACCGGCTGCGCCACCTGCAGGTGAGTAAAACCCGGCATCACGGTGTCCGCGTTTTCCGCGGCCAGTTCCAGCAGCGCTTTTTGCAGGTCCACCAGCAGCCCGGCGATCAGGTCGATCTCTGCGCGCAGCCACAGCCGGATATCGGTTGCGACCTGGTCGTTGCGGCTGCGCCCCGTGTGCAGGCGTTTGCCGGCATCACCGGCCAGTTGCGTGAGGCGCGCTTCGATGTTCAGGTGCACGTCTTCCAGATCGAGCTTCCACTCGAACTGGCCCGCTTCGATCTCCGCCGTGATCTGCGCCAGGCCGTGCTGGATGGCCGCCAGGTCGGCGGCGGAAATGATGCCTTGCCGCCCCAGCATGGCCGCGTGCGCCAGCGAGCCCTCGATGTCGGCGCGCCACAGGCGCTGGTCGAACGAGACGCTGGCGGTGTAGCGCTTGACCAGCTCGCTCATGGGCTCCGAAAACAGGGCCGACCAGGCTTGGGATTTTTGATCGAGTTGGTTCATTGCGAGGGCGGGGCGGCTGCATACTGGTTCGCCCCAGGGGGTGTTTGCGGCAAGGATCACCAATAATCGGCCGGAAGGCAACCGTTCTTGTGAAAGACTCCCAGATTTTATCGGCGTTCCCCGACGCGGGCGTGCCACCGGCCCCGCCGAAGCGCGCGCTGGTGTTCGACGCCTGCCACGTCGGTGTGATCCTGCGGGCGGTGTTGTTCGTGGAAGCGGTGATGTCCGTCGGGGCCATGTTCGGTGCCGCAAGTGCCGCGGACTGGCTTTTGCGTGTGTCGGTATTGAGTGGCGCGGCGCTTGCGGCCACGCTGGCCTGGCTGATCGTGGCCTGCAGCCTGAAGCAGCTGCTCGCCCGCTCGAGCCCGGTTGCGCAGCAGATGTTCGGCATGGCGCTCGGGGCGATGGCGGGTGCTTATGGCTGCGCGCTGATGGCATTGATCGGATTCACGGGCGCGACGCCATGGGTGGCTTCGGCGTTCGCCGGCGCGGCGCTGGCGGCGGCGCTTGTCGCCGGCCTGCTGCTGCGCGCCAAAGGGCGCATGCCGGCCGATACCGCCGCGCGGCTGTCCGAGTTGCAGGCTCGCATCCGCCCGCACTTCCTGTTCAACACGCTCAACAGTGCGATCGCGCTGGTGCGCGAAGACCCGGCGCGAGCCGAAATGGTCCTGGAGGATTTGAGCGACCTGTTCCGCCATGCCCTCAGGGATCCGGGCGAATTCGTCACGCTGGAAGAAGAAGTGATGCTGGCGCGCCGCTACCTGGAGATCGAGCAGGTGCGGTTCGGCGAACGCTTGCAGGTGGAGTGGGCGATCGATGCGTCGGCCGGCAATGCCCGGGTTCCGCCCCTGGTGCTGCAGCCCTTGGTGGAGAATGCCGTCAAGCATGGGGTCGAGCCCAGCGCCGCAGGCGCGCAGGTGAAAGTCAGTACGCAGCGGCGCAGCGGCACGGTGGTCATCAAGGTGACCAATACCGTGCCGGCCGGCCAGGGGCGGCCGGGACACGGCGTCGCGCAGGACAACGTGCGCGACCGGCTGCGCTTGTTGCACGACGTGCAAGGCCAGTTCCAGGCGGTGCTCAAGGACGGCATCTACCAGGTGCGCATGGAGGTGCCGGTATGACCAGGAGGATGCGGCGGCGATGAACTTGCAGGTGCTGGTCGTGGATGACGAGTTGCTGGCGCGTTCGCGCCTGAGGACTTTGCTGGCCGACTGTGCCAGCCCGCCGGTGACCATCGCGGGCGAAGCGGGGAACGCCTCCCAGGCCATGGAGCTGCTGCGGCGCGTGGCCTTCGATGCGGTGCTGCTGGACATCCACATGCCCGGCGCCGATGGGGTCGCGCTGGCCGAGGCATTGCGCGCTCTTCCCAATCCGCCCGCCATCGTGTTCGTCACGGCGCACGCCGAGCACGCGGTAGCCGCGTTCGAGCTGGAAGCGGTGGACTACCTGACCAAGCCGGTTCGGCTCGAGCGGCTGCAATCGGCGCTGCAGAAAGTCGAGCGCGTGCGATCGGTTACCCGCATGGCGCCGCAGAGCGAAACCGGACCCGAAATCCTGCTGATCCAGGATCGCGGCCGCACCGAACGGGTGCCTTTGCCGGAAGTCCTGTATTTCAAGGCGGAACTCAAATACATCACCGTGCGCACCGCATCCCGGAGCTATATCCTGGATGCGTCCCTGACCGAACTCGAGGAGCGTCATCCCGGGCAGTTCCTGCGGGTGCATCGCAACGCCCTGGTCGCCAGGCGTGCGGTGCGCGCGCTTGAAAAACACTACGACCCGGAAGAAGGGGAGGGTTGGGCATTGCGGCTCAATGGCATCGACGAGCTGCTCGCGGTGTCGCGCCGGCAGCTCAGCGCGGTGCGCGAAGCTCTGGAAGCCTGAACCTTTCGCTCCGGCGAATCGCAACCCGACACTCGACACATGATGGATCAAGCCCCGGAAACCGAAACGCCCGCACAATCGCCGCCAGCTGCGCAAGCGACCGCTGAAGCGCAGCCGCCCCGGGCGCAGGCGCAAGAGCCAGAGCCGGCAGCGCCTGTGCTGCGCGTGCCGCTGCACGTACGCAGCGCTTCGCTCATCGTGCTTGCTTCGGTCGCGGCACTGGCCACGTTGAAATGGGCCAGCGCCTTTTTCATTCCGCTGATGCTGGGCCTGATCTTCAGCTACGCGCTGTCGCCCATCGTCGACGCGCTGGAGCGGCTGCGCATTCCGCGCGCGATCAGTGCCGCGGTGCTGATCCTGGGCATCCTGGGAGGCGCCGGCGCTTCGGTCTATTCGTTCAGCGACGATGTCAACCAGCTCGTCACGTCGTTGCCCGCCGCCGCCAAGAAAATGCGCGATGCGCTGCACGTGCACACCGGCGGATCGGACACCACCCTGAACACGGTGCAAAAAGCCGCCGCTCAACTGGAACAGGCAGCCCAGGAGGCCGGCACCGCGGCGCCGGCGGCGCGCGGTGTACAGCGCGTGCAGATCGAGAAGCCGCGCTTCGACATCCGCGAACACCTGTGGAGCGGCACCATCGGCTTGGCCAGCCTGATCGGGCAGATCACCGTGGTCACCTTCCTCACCTATTTCCTGGTGCTCTCGGGCAACACGTTTCGCCGCAAGCTGGTCAAGATCAGCGGATCGACGTTCGCCGAGAAGAAGATCACAGTGCAGGCCCTGGACGAGATCACGGCGCAGATCCAGCGCTATCTGCTGGTGCAAGTCGTCGCCAGCATCATCGTGGGCATCGCGACGGGACTTTCCTTCTGGGCGCTGGGCATGAATCACGCGGCGGTGTGGGGATTTGCGTCGGCCGTGCTGAACCTCATTCCGTATGTCGGTGCGGCCGTCGTCACGATCGCCGCCGCTCTGGTCGGTTTTGTCCAGTTCGGCGAACTGCGGATGGCGGTCGCCGTGGGTGGCGCGTCGCTGCTGATCCACACGCTGGTCGGCAACCTGCTGGTGCCCTTGCTCACCAGCAAGGCGGCCAGCATGAACCCGGTGGTGGTGTTCGTCGGCGTGCTCGCCTGGGGCTGGTTGTGGGGTGTTTGGGGGCTGCTGCTGGGGATCCCGATCATGATGATCGTGAAGGCGGTCTGCGACCGCGTCGAACACCTGAAGCCGGTGGGTGAACTTCTGGGAGACTAAGTAAGGCCGCCCTCAACCGGTATTGCGCAGTCCCGCGGCGATGCCGTTGATCGAAATGTGAATGCCGCGCCGCGCTCGTTCTTCCAGCCGGCCTTCTCGATGGCGCCGCAGCAGCTCAACCTGCAGATGGTGCAAGGGGTCGATGTACGGAAACCGGTGCCGGATCGAGCGCTGCAGCGCGGGATTGGAGGCCAGCCGCTGTTTCTCGCCCGTGATCTGCTGCAACGCATGCACCGTGCGCTGCCACTCGGCCGTGATCATCGCGAGGATTCGCTTGCGCAGCCGCGTGTCCCCGACCAACTGCGCATAGCGCGACCCGAGCGAAAGGTCGCTCTTGGCCAGCACCATGTCCATGTTGGACAGCAGCGCGCGGAAAAACGGCCACTGCCGGTACATTTTGCGCAACATCGCCAGCCGCTCTTTCGCGCCTGCGGCATCGGCCTCGAGGTAGTCGTGCACCGCGCTGCCGAATCCGTACCAGCCCGGCAGCGTCAGTCGGCATTGCCCCCAGCTGAAGGTCCAGGGAATCGCGCGCAGATCCTCGATGCGCTGCGTTGCCTTGCGTGAGGCCGGACGCGAACCGATGTTGAGCTGCGCGATCTCGCTGATCGGCGTCGAGCCGAAAAAGTATTCCGTGAAGCCCGGCGTTTCGTAGACCAGCGCGCGATACGCCTTCATGCTGGATTGCGACAAGGCCTGCGCGGTCATCATGAATTCCTTCGGCGCGGTTTTGGTCGGCTGCAACAGCGTGGCTTCCAGCGTGGCGGCGACCAGCGTCTCCAGGTTGCGGCGGCCGATCTCCGGGTTCGCGTACTTGGAGCCGATCACTTCGCCTTGTTCAGTCAAGCGCAGCTGGCCGCGTACCGTGCCGGGCGGCTGCGCCAGGATGGCCTGGTAACTCGGGCCGCCGCCGCGCCCGACGGTGCCGCCGCGTCCGTGGAACATGCGCAGTTGGATGTTGTGCGAGTTCGCCAGTTCATCGAACAATTGCACGAGTGCGATCTCGGCGCAGTACAGCTCCCAGTTGCTGGTGAAGATGCCGCCGTCCTTGTTGCTGTCGCTGTAGCCCAGCATGATGTCCTGCTCGGCGCCCGAGCGCTGCACCAGGGCGGCGATGCCCGGCATCGCGTAGAAGTCGCGCATGATCGGCGCTGCGTTGCGCAGATCCGCGATGGTTTCGAAAAGCGGCACCACGATCAGTTCGGCCACGGCGTCGTTATCGATGGTTCCAGTCAACAGGCCGGCTTCTTTTTGCAGCAGCAAGACTTCCAGCAAGTCGCTGACGCTTTCGGTGTGGCTGATGATGTAGTGCCGAATCGCCTGTGCGCCGAAACGCTCGCGCATGTTTTTCGCGCTCTCGAAGATGGCCAGCTCGCGCAGGCTGTGCTCGCTGTAGTGCGCCCCGATCACCCGCAGCGGCCGGGCATCTGCCAGGAACTTCATCAACAAGGCGCGGCGCGCTTCTTCGGGCAAGTTGCCGTAGTCCGCTGCCACGCGAGCCTTCGCGAACAATTCGGCCACCACCTTCTCATGCTGGTCGGAGCTTTGCCGCAAATCGACCGTCGCCAAGTGGAATCCGAATACTTCCACTGCGCGCAACAAAGGGTGCAGCCGTTGCGCGACCAACGCAGCGGCGTGATGCGACAGCAGCGAAGCTTCGATGGTGCGCAGGTCGGCCAGAAAGTCTTCGGCCCGGCGGTACGGGTTTTGCGGCGGCAACACGTGGCGCGCCGCTTCTCCGCCGGTGAGATCCTTGAGCGTGGCGGCCAGGCGCGAATACATCGCGGCGAGCGCGCGCCGATAAGGTTCGTCCAGGCGGTGCTCGTTGGCGTCGGGGGAACCGTCTGCCAGCGCGCGCATCTGCGGCGTCACGCCCACGAGCATCCCCGACAGCGACAGCTCGCCGCCCAGATAGTGCACTTCGGTGAGGTAATGGCGCAGCGCCACGTCGCATTGACGCCGCAACGCGTATTCGAGCGTTTGCGCGTTGACGTTCGGGTTGCCGTCGCGGTCGCCGCCTATCCATTGCCCCATGCGCAGGAAGCTGGCCACGGGATGCTGGCCCAACTCGTGCTCCAGATCGGCGTAGATCTTCGGGATCTGGCGCAGGAAGGTTGCTTCGTAATACGACAAGGCATTCTCGATCTCGTCGGCGACCGTGAGCTTGGTGAAGCGCAGCAGCCGCGTCTGCCATAGTTGCACCACTCGCGCGCGGATCTGTGTCTCATTCGCGGCGAGTTCGCGCGGCGCCAGCGCGTCTTTTGGCAACGCGCCCGCCCTGATTTCATCGCGCGCGGTCAGCAGGTTCGCGATCGCGCGCTCCGCGTCGAGGATGCTCTTGCGCTGCACTTCGGTCGGATGCGCGGTGAGCACGGGAGACAGATAGCTGTGGGCGAGCGTCTGCGAGACCGTCTTCGGCGAGATTCCAGCCCAGCGCAGCCGCGCCAGCGCCACCTCGATGCTGCCTTCCTGCGTATCGCCAGCGCGTTCGTGGATCATGCGCCGGCGGATGTGGTGGCGGTCCTCCGCCAGGTTGGCCAGGTGGCTGAAGTAGGTAAACGCGCGGATCACGCTCACCGTCTGCTCGCCGCTGAGCGATTGCAGCAGCGTCTTGAGCGCCTTGTCCGCCTCGTGGTCGGCGTCGCGTCGAAAGGCTACCGAAAGAGTGCGGATGCGCTCCACCAGGTCGAAGGCTTCGCCCCCTTCCTGCTCGCGGATCACGTCGCCCAGGATGCGCCCGAGCAGCCGGATGTCCTCCACCAGCGGACGCTCGTTGGCTTTGGCTCGTCGGGTAAAGGAGGGCTGGTCAGGCGGCATGGTCCAAGCTTGGGTGTAGTAGCCACGCAAGCTCTGTGCCGATGCTGTGCGCGTGCCTAGTTTTTCAGCAGCCCATGCTAGCATCGACACTCCCCTTCCAATCGACCGGTTACGACTTTGAGCAAGCTAGTGATCGCCACCCGCGAAAGCCGCCTGGCCTTGTGGCAGGCAGAGCACGTGAAATCCCTGCTGGAACAGCGCGGCCACGAAGTCTCGCTGCTGGGCATGACCACGCGCGGCGACCAGATCCTGGATCGTTCGCTCTCGAAGGTGGGCGGCAAGGGCTTGTTCGTCAAGGAACTTGAAGCCGCGCTGGCTGAGGGCCGCGCCGACATCGCGGTGCACTCCCTGAAGGATGTGCCGATGGAATTGCCGGAGGGTTTCGCGCTGGCATGCGTGATGGAGCGCGAAGACCCGCGTGATGCGTTCGTATCCTCGCGCTATGCCGATTGGGAAGCGCTGCCGCAAGGCGCCGTGGTCGGCACGTCGAGCTTGCGCCGGGTGGTCCTGCTGCGCGCGCTGCGGCCCGACCTCAAGATCGAGCCGCTGCGCGGCAACCTGGACACGCGTTTGCGCAAGCTCGACGAGGGCCGATACGACGCCATCGTGCTGGCGTCCGCCGGCCTGAAGCGCCTGGGCCTGGGCCAGCGCATCCGAGCCGTGTTCGAACCCGAGCAGATGCTTCCGGCGGCGGGGCAAGGCGCGCTGGGCATCGAGGTGCGAAGTGATCGCGACGACTTGATGGGGTTGCTGGCACCGATGGCGCATCAGACGACGTGGCTCGCAGTCGCTGCCGAGCGCGCGGTCAGCCGCGCGATGGGCGGCAGCTGCTCCATGCCGCTGGCCGCCTTTGCCACTTTCGGGGGCGAATACCTTCAGCTGCGTGCGGCCTGGGGCGATCCCGATACCGCCGCGCCGCTCGTGCGTGCGCAATCCGCCGCGGCAGCGGCAGGATTGCCTCAAGCGGATGCACTGGGCGCCGAAGTGGCCGCACGGTTGCGCGCCGGCGGCGCCCACTGAATCCGGTGCGCGCCATGCGCGTGATCGTGACTCGTCCGCAAAGCGAGGCGCGCCGCTGGGGCCGTCACTTGCGCGAGCGCGGCTTCGACACGCTGGAGCTTCCGCTGATTTCGATCCTGCCTGCGCCGGAACTTGCCGCGATCGAATCCGCATGGCGCACCTTGGCCGGCGTGCGTGCCGTCATGTTCGTCAGCGGCGCGGCGGTACGCCATTTCTTCGCGCGGCGCCCGGCAGAATCGCCGTGGCCGCCCACCACTCGCGCTTGGGCGACCGGCACCGGCACTCGCCAGGCCCTGCTCGATGCAGGCGTCGATGACGGGGCCATCGATGCGCCGCAGCCGCACGCAACCCAATTCGATTCCGAGGCGCTGTGGCAGGTCGTTGCCGGTCAGGCCACGCAAGGCCGGCGCGTGCTCATCGTGCGCGGCGCGGAGCAAGGCCGCGATGGCGCGGGGCGCGATTGGCTGGCCGAGCGCCTGCTCGCCAATGGCGTGCAGGTGCAAAGTGTGACGGCCTACGTTCGAGCGGCCCCGCAATTCAGCCCGGAGCAGATGACGCAGGCGCGGCGCGGCGCCGACGCAGGCACCGTTTGGCTGTTCAGCAGCTCGCAGGCCATCGCTCATTTGCAGGCGCTGTTGCCTGGCCAGGATTGGTCCAAGGCCCGCGCCGTGGCCACGCACCCGCGCATCGCACAGACCGCTCGCAATGCCGGATTCGGTGTTGTTTGCGAGTCACGACCGACCGAGGACGCAGTAATCGCGGCCCTAGAATCGTTTCGATGAGTTCCGAGCCGCTGCCCGTCTCGCGCGGGCTGATGTATTTTTGCTTGGTGCTGGCTGCGCTCGCGCTGGCGGCCAGTGCCATGCTGTGGCAAAAGCTCTCGAACATCCAGGAACAGCTGGCACGCCAAAGCCATGAGGCGGGCAATAACGCAGTGGAAGCGCGCGCCCTGGCCAAGCAGGCGCAGGAGCAGGTGCGCGACACCGCCGCACGGCTGGCGATGACCGAGAACAAGCTGGGCGAAGTCGCGCTGCAACGTTCGCAAATCGAGGAACTCGTGCAGAGCATGTCACGCTCGCGCGACGAGAACATGCTGGTGGACATCGAGTCCGCGCTTCGCCTGGCGCAGCAGCAGGCGCAGCTAACGGGCACCACCGAGCCGCTGCTCGTTGCATTGCGCAGCGCCGACCAGCGCCTGGAGCGCGGTGGCCAGCCCAGGCTGTCCCGTGTGAGGGCCGCGGTCGCGCATGACATCGAGCGCATCAAGGCTTCCAGCGTCCCCGATGTACCGGCGCTCCTGGTCAAACTCGATGAGCTGGTGCGCCAGATCGACGAGCTGCCCTTGGCCAACGCGGTCGCGGGCGCGGGCGCCTCCGCGCCACCGCGAAAACCAGAAGCCGCGGCCAAGCTTGCTTGGTGGGAGCGCGCGCTCGCTGATCTGCGCGAAGAGGCGCGCAACCTCGTTCGCGTCAGCCGGATCGACCAGCCCGAAGCGGTGCTGCTCGCCCCCGAGCACGCGTTCTTCCTGCGCGAAAACCTGAAACTCAAGCTGCTGAATGCGCGCTTGGCGCTGCTGTCGCGGCAAACCGATGCGGCGCGCGCCGACATCATCAGCGCCCAGGCGGGCCTGCGCAAGTATTTCGATCCCGCTTCGCGCAAGACGCAAGTGGCAGTCGCGCTGCTGCAGCAAGTTCAGTCGCAGCTGCGCAACGTGGAATTGCCCCGCATCGACGAGACGCTTGCCGTGCTGGCCACGGCGGCCGCGGGACGATGATCATGCACCGCCCGGTCTTTCCCCTCGCGCCGGCAGGAGCCTGCTGAATGCGAGCCGCTCTTTGGCTCCTCGCCCTGTTCGCCGTGGCGGTTGCCGTCGCACTGTTCGCGGGAAACAACCAAGGCACGGTGACCGTGTTCTGGCCGCCACATCGCGTCGATCTCTCGCTGAACCTGGTGCTGGTTTTGCTGTTCGCCGCTTTCTTGTTGCTGCACGCGGCGCTGGGCGCGCTCGCGGCGCTGTTCGATCTGCCGCGCCAGGCGCTGCGATGGCGCAATCAGCAGAAGGAGCGCGCGATGCACGGCTCGTTGCTGGATGGCTACTCGCACTTGCTGGCTGGCCGCTTCATCCGCGCGCGCAAGTCGGCGGAGACCGCGCTCGGCCAGGAGAAGTCGCTCAGTTCCGGCGGCCACCCGCTGGCCACAGCCAGCCAGCTGCGCACGCTGGCGCATCTGCTCGCGGCGGAAAGCGCGCAAGCCCTGCAAGACCGGGCCGCGCGCGATGAACACCTGAAGCAGGCTCTGGAGCAATCGTCCGCGCGCGAAGCGCACGAAACGCGCGAGGGTGCGTTGATGCGCGCTGCGCGCTGGTCGCTCGACGATCGCGAACCTCACGCCGCGATGGATTGGCTCAAGGGTCTGCCCCAAGGCGCTGCGCGGCGCACGCAGGCACTGCGCATGAAGCTCAAGGCAGCTCGCCTGGCGGGTCGCACCTCCGACGCGTTGGAAACCGCTCGCCTGCTGGCCAAGCACCGGGCCTTCTCCCCCACAGCGGCCCAGAGCATTGTCAGAGGCCTCGCGAGCGACCTTCTCGACGGCGCGCACGACACCGCGCAGCTGCAGCGCGCCTGGATGTCGCTGGAGCCGCCGGAGCGCCTCATGCCGGAGCTCGCCATCCATGCCGCGCAACGGCTCACGGCGCTCGGCGGTGACGCGCATCTCGCGCGCGACTGGCTGCAGCCCATCTGGGAACAGCAGCATGAACTGGACGAGCCGCTGAAGGTCAAGCTGGTGCTCGCGCTGCAAGCAGGCTTGGACAGCCTGGACGGCGCGTGGCTGGCTCGCATCGAAGCAGCCCAAAATGCCAACCCCCGCGATCCCGCCTTGCAGTACCTGGCCGGCATGGCCTGCATGCGGCGGCAGCTGTGGGGCAAGGCGCAACAGCTGATGAGCCAGGCAGCGATGGGCCTGCGCGACCCGAACTTGCATCGAAACGCGTGGCGCTCGCTGGCGCTGCTGGCCGAGGAGCGCGGCGACGCGCAAGCGGCGGCGCAGGCCTGGAAACGTGCCGCGGATCAGGGCGAGCAACTGCGGACCTAAACAGCCCGCCTTGCAACGGGCCGTGTTATTGCAGCGGCAATTGCCCTTGCTCGAAGGGCAATTTCATTTCGCCGAGATCGCGCCGCGTTTCCACCAGCACCAGCGGTCCTTCGTCAATCACGATCGCAGGGGGCCGCTCGCGTGCAACGCGCTGCGGCCGGGGCTCGGCCGCGATCGCAGCCTGCACCGCCGCGATCTTCTGGGCGTCTGAATTCACCCACTGCAGGCCCGAACTTTCGGCGACTTGGGCAAGTTGCTCCACCGGCAACTCGAAGGGCTGCACCTTCGGCAAGGGCTGTGCGGATTGCGCGGTCACCGGCTGCTCCGCTGGAGCCGTGTGCGAGCCTTCAGCAGGGGCTGCGTGCATCTCATGCACGGGCGCCTGAACAGCCGGTTGCGCTTCCTCGGACGCGAATCCGGTGGGATAGCGCGGCGTACGTTCTTCCTGCATTCCCTCGGCGCCCTGCGTCAATGGCGCTTCGCCGCCTGCAAGCGCTGGGGGCCCGCCATCTTCGCGCGGCTGCCGCTCACCGCGTTCCCGGCGGTCGCGGCCGTAACGGTCGCGTGAACGCCGATCGCGGCGCTCTTCGCCGTCGCCTTCCGGCCGGCGGGCGTCCTGGTGCGTGTGCGACTCGAGCACGGCATCGCTTGCCGGGCCCTGCGTGTCACCCATGTCGCTGACGGCGCCGACAGAACCTGAGGCGCCTGCCAGTGCGGCGGCTTCCGAGCCTTCGGCCAAGGGCAGTTGCTCACGCGGGCCGCGTTCGTCGCGACGCTCGCCACGCGGTCGGCGGCCGTCGCCGCCACGCTCGCCGCGTTCGCGCCGGGCTTCGCCACGCTCGCCGCGCGGGCCACGGTCGATCTGCTGTTCGCCCGCGCCTTCTTCACCTGCGCCTTGCAAATTTCCCGGTGCGCTGTCCAGTCCAGCGCGCTCGCCGTCACGGCGCTCGCGCGGACCCTGGCGGTCGCCCCTGTTTTCGCCGCGTCCGTCGCGTCCATCGCGCGGCTCGCGTGATTCACGTGGCTCGCGCGGTTCGCGGGCTTCGCGCGGCTCGCGGCCTTCGCGTGGCTCACGGTCACCGCGGCCTTCGCCCCGAGTGCCGCGGTCATTGCGATCGCCGCGGCGCTGCTCGCCGTCGCGCTGGCGCATGCCTTCCGGCGCATTGCCCAGCTGGCCTTCCGCACCTTCAGCCGCCACGCGTTCGCGGCGCTGTTCGCCGTCACGGCCGCGGCCCTCGCCGCGTCCGCCGCGGCGGCCATCGCCTCGGCCGCCACGACGGCCATCGCCGCGTCCGCCTTCACGTCCATCTCCGCGGCCATCGCCACGGCCTTCCCGGCGCTCTTCCTTGCGCACGGGCGCTGCAGGCGCTGGTGCTGGCGCTGCGGGCGCGGGAGCGAGGCCGAACAAACCCTTGATCCAGGCGGTGAAGCCGCTTTCGGCAGCTGCCTGCACCGGTGCACGCGCGGCCGCCCGCGTCGGCATCGGTGCTTTCGCCACCGGTTCGGGCTTGACCGGTTCGGGCTTGGGTACCGCGATCGGTGCGGGCGCGTCGGGCAGCACGCCCTTGATCACGGGCTCCTGCTTGTTCGCGCGCTCGTGCGTGCGCCGCGTAACCGTGGTCGGATCCTCGACTTCCTCGGCCATGTGGTAGCTGGCCTGGATGTTGTCCAGACGCGGGTCGTCATGCTTGAGTCGCTCGAGCCGGTAGTTCGGCGTCTCCAGGGTCTTGTTGGGAACCATGATCACCGACAGGCGCTGCTTGAGCTCGATCTTGGCGATCTCGGGACGCTTCTCGTTGAGCAGGAACGAAGCCACGTCCACCGGCACTTGCACGTGCACGGCGGCGGTGCCGTCCTTCATTGATTCCTCCTGGATGATCCGCAGGATCTGCAGCGCCGAGCTCTCGGTGTCGCGGATATGGCCATGGCCGCCGCAACGGGGGCAGGGGATCGACGCGCCTTCCGACAGGGCCGGGCGCAG
>Ga0070679_100004048_pt1 | contig 13502 bp, 13 predicted proteins | sample KBSC63BmetaG_FD_65652 | JGI IMG/M metagenome (GOLD analysis project Ga0070679, IMG submission 65652) | Corn rhizosphere microbial communities from Kellogg Biological Station, Michigan, USA - KBS C6-3B metaG | ecosystem: Host-associated > Plants > Roots > Rhizosphere | place: USA: Michigan... | reverse complement strand
GTGGCGCAGGCCGAGCAGGCCGCCCTGGCGGCCGAGGCCACGCACAGCAACGCACGCCGCACCATCGACGCCGCGCGCCTGCCGCTGACCGAAGCGGAACGCGCCGTGCAGCGGTTGGACACCGAAGCCAAGACCTTGATGAAGCTGCTGGCGGTTGAAAGCCAGAGCATGTGGCCGCCGGTGATCGACAGCATCACCGTGGAGAAGGGTTACGAGACCGCGTTGGGCGCGGCGCTCGGCGACGACCTCGATGCCCCGGTCGATCAGTCTCACGCGATGCGTTGGGCCGGCGTCAATGCCGATCCATCGGACCCGGCGTTGCCGGAGGGCGTCGACGCGCTCGCTCAGCATGTCGAGGCCCCGCCTGAACTGGCGCGGCGCCTGGCGCAGATCGGCGTGGTCGAACACGCCGATGGCGTTCGCCTCGCCAGCCAACTCAAACCCGGCCAACGGCTGGTGTCCCGCGAGGGCGATCTGTGGCGTTGGGATGGCTTTGCCGCCGATGCCCATGCGCCGACCGGCGCGGCGCGCCGCCTCGCCCAGCGCAGCCGGCTGTCCGACATCGACAGTGAGCTTGTCGCAGCGCGCGCGGCCGTCGAGGACAAGCGCAAGATCATGGAGACCGCGCAGGCGGACCTCGCCGCAGCCGGTGCTGCGGAATCGGCGGCACGCGAACATCGGCGCACGGCGCAGCGCGAGGCCGACAGCGCCCGCGAATTGCATGCGCTGGCCGAGCGCGAGGTCGCACGCAACACCGCCCGCGTGTCCGCCCTCACCGAGGCCAAGAGCCGCCTGATCGCCAGCCGCGACGAGGCCAAGGCCGCCAGCACGGAATCCGAACACGCCCTCGCGGAGTTGCCGCCTTCGGAGGATCTCGAAGGCCGGCTCGCGGCGATCCGCACGGAGATCGACGGCAAGCGCGCCGAACTCGCGGAGGTGCGGGCCGAGGCGCAAGCGCTGGCGCGCGAGGCCGAGTTGGCCGACCGCCGCCTTGGCGCCATCGGCACCGACCGTCAGGCCTGGACCGACCGGCGCGAGCGCGCCATCGCCCAGATCGCGACCCTCGACACCCGCAGCGCCGAGGCCAAGGAGGAGCGCGCGTCGCTCGCCGACGCACCGGCGGCGTTCGAGGAAAAGCGCCGCGCCCTGATCGCCGAGGTGGAGGCCGCGGAAGCAAACCGCCGCGAAGCCGCCGACAGGCTCGCCGAAGCCGAAAACGCCCTCGCCGCCTGCGACCGCACCGTGCGCGCCACGCTGGAGGCGCTTGGCGCCGCTCGCGAGGAGGCCGCCCGTGCCGAGGAGCGGGTCGAGGGCGCCCGGCGTCGCTTGTCCGACGTGGCACGCGAAATCCGCGAGACGCTTGAAGTCGAGCCCGACGCGGTGGCCGGTCTTGCCGGCATCGAGCCGGAGGCAGCCCTGCCCGATATCGTCGCCATCGAAGCGGATCTCGAGCGGCTGCGCCGCGACCGCGAGCGGCTGGGCGCGGTCAATCTCCGCGCCGAGGAAGAGCTGCAAGAGATCGACGGCCAGCACACGACGCTGACGGCGGAACGCGACGATCTGGTCGAAGCGATCGCACGGCTGCGGCAAGGCATCATGAGCCTCAACAAGGAGGCCCGCGAACGGCTGCTCGCCTCGTTCGCCAACGTGAACACGCAATTCCAGCGGCTGTTCACGCAGCTGTTCGGCGGCGGTACGGCCGAGCTGCAGCTGATCGAGGCGGACGACCCGCTCGAAGCCGGACTTGAGATTTTCGCCAAGCCTCCCGGCAAGAAGCCGGCGACGCTGTCGCTGCTCTCCGGCGGCGAGCAGGCGCTGACGGCGCTGGCGTTGATCTTCGCGGTGTTCCTCACCAACCCCGCACCGATCTGCGTGCTGGACGAGGTGGACGCGCCGCTCGACGATCACAACGTCGAACGCTTCTGCGATCTGCTCGACGAGATGGGGCGTTCGACCGACACGCGCTTCGTCATCATCACCCACAACCCGATCACCATGGCGCGCATGAACCGGCTGTTCGGCGTCACCATGGCCGAACGGGGCGTGTCGCAACTCGTCTCGGTCGATCTCGAGGCGGCGGTGAAGATTCGCGAAGCGAGCTAGAATCCGACGCGGCGGAGCTGAATTCCGCTCGGCGCCTATCCTTCCGTATGAGCGCGGTCGTTCCGGACCGCGGGCTCCCATGTTTCGGGGTCGTCGGCAGCCTTGCGGCCGGCACCCGCCTGCTGCGGCGAGAGTGTCGGTTCGTCGAGCCAGGCTTCGCTGGCTGTCCAGGAGTGCTCCTCACCGCAAAGCGCGCAATGCATCCGCGCAGCGACCAGCGGCAACCGGCTGAACACAGAAGCCTCGGTTTCGATCTCGGTCGAAACGGCGCGGCCGGTTCGCGGGCAGCGGATCATCACAGCTCCCATCGACATGCCTCCCCCGACCCCCCGGCCAGAATGGGTTTTGTATCCGCCGCAAATGACGCACCTGTGGCGGCGGGAGGGCCACCGGCCCGCAAAACGGCAAGCTGTGGATAACTTTTCCAATATTTCACGGACCCCTGGAACCGATGGGCGGGTGGCGCGTTGGCCCTGCGAATTCGATATATCGCCGGGCGGCAGCCCCCCTTCCCCCCCGAACCGCCGTTCGGCGAATAGACCCCAGGCCCCCAAGCCTGGGGTCTTTTTTTGATGGAATCCCGAACCTAGGTCATCATGGCCGAGGCAAAGCGGCGAACCGTCGCTCTGTCTTCGTTTGTGCGCTCTTCAATCCCATATGCCCCGCCAGGAGCCTTTCCCATGTCCACGACCGGCTGGATCGTTCTCGGAGTGATTGTCGTCTTCGTGCTGTGGATCATCATGATCTACAACCAGCTCGTCGCCATGCGGCAGCGGGTTGGACAGGCCTTCGCCGACGTCGACGTGCAGCTCAAGCAGCGCCACGACCTGATCCCCAACCTGGTGGAAACGGTGAAGGGCTATGCCGCCCACGAGCGCGGCACCCTCGAAGCGGTCGTGAAGGCCCGCAACACCGCGATGGCGGCTCAGGGGCCGGAGCAACAGGCCGCCGCGGAAAACCAGTTGAGTGGCGCGCTGCGGCAACTGTTCGCGTTGTCGGAGGCCTATCCTGACCTCAAGGCCAATCAGAACTTCCAACAGCTCCAGTCGGAGTTGTCCGATGTTGAAAACAAGATCGCGGCGTCGCGGCGGTTCTTCAACAACGCGGTGCAGGAGTACAACACCGGCATCCAGCAATTCCCGGCGGCGCTGTTTGCCGCCACGCTGGGCTTCACCCAGCGCACGTTCTTCGACGTTGGCGAGGAGCGCGCCGTGGTGGAGAAGCCGCCGGAGGTGAAGTTCTAGCCGGCGGCGCCACGGCGGAGATCAGCCCAGACGCACACGGCGCAGGAGCGCACGATGGCTGCCGCCTACGGTCTCTATTCCCACATCCAGTCCAACAAGCGGCGCTCCATCGCGCTGCTGTTGGGGCTGTTCTTGCTTGTTTATCTGATGGTGTACGCCGGCGCGTTGCTGGCGGAAGCGGTGTCGTACAACGCCTCGCTCGACTGGCTGCTGCGCGCGGCGTGGCGCGATCTGATCCAGGCCGCGCCCTATGCCACGGCGGGCGCGCTGCTCTGGATCGTCATCGCCTACCGCTTCAATCAGGCGCTGATCGACGCCGTGACCGGAGCCAGCGAAGTCACGCGCAAGGAAGAGCCGCGGCTCTACAATCTCCTGGAAAATCTGTGCATCTCGCGCGGCATCGCGATGCCGAAGCTGAAGGTGATGGAGGACCCGGCGCTGAACGCCTTCGCCAGCGGACTCAATCCCAAGCAATATTCGATCACGGTGACGTCCGGCCTGCTCGATCATCTCGACGACCGCGAGGTCGAGGCGGTGCTCGGCCACGAGCTGACGCATATCCGAAACGGCGACGTTCGCATGCTGGTGATCGCGGTCATCATCGCAGGCGTGATCGGGTTCGTTGCCGAACTGGTGTTCCGGCTGCTGTTCCAGGGCGGCTTGCGGTTCGGCGGCGGACGCTCCTCGGGTGACAACGACCGCGGCAAGGGCGGCGCGGGAATCGCGATCGTAATCGCCATCGCGTTCATCGCGGTGGCGTGGCTGCTGTCCATCGTGATCCGGTTCGCTCTGTCGCGCCGGCGCGAATATCTGGCGGACGCCGGCTCGGTGGAATTGACCAAGGATCCCGACGCCATGATCTCGGCGCTGCGCAAGATCGAAGGGCGCGGCGAATTGGAAGGCTCGACCTCCGCCGTCATGGAAATGTGCATCGACAACCCGCGCGTCGGTTTTGCCGATCTGTTTGCCACGCACCCGCCGATCGAGAGCCGGATCGCAGCCTTGGTGCAATACGCGGGCGGCCACGACCCGGGGCCTCTCAGCCTGCCGGAGCCGGACAACGGTGCGGAGCAGCAGGGTCCGTGGGGACCGGAACCCGGCCCGGCGACGGAAAAACCGTTCCTGCCGTCCGAACCTCCGATTTCGATCGGCAATCCAGCCTCGCCGGGCGAGCCGCCGGCCTCGGGCCCTTGGGGTCCAGTGCAACCGCCCGGTCCCTGGGGCCCGAAAAGCGGCAGCTAGGCAAACCGCCGCGTCACCCGATGATTGGCCGGCCGGCAGCAGCGGCCATCAATGTCCGTCGAACGCCATCAGCGTGCGGACCGGCACACCAAGAGCCCTGATCTTGTCGGCCCCGCCGAGCGCGGGCAGGTCGATGATGAAGCAGGCGGCGAGCACGTTGGCGCCCTGCTGCTTCAGCAGTTTGACCGCACCTTCCGCGGTGCCGCCGGTGGCGATGAGGTCGTCGACCAGGATCACCTGCTCGCCCTTCTCCACCGCGTCCTCGTGCATCTCCATCTCGTCGAGGCCGTACTCCAGCGAGTAGGCGATGCTGACGCGCTTGTGCGGCAGTTTGCCCTTTTTGCGGATCGGCACGAACCCGGCCGAGACCTGATGCGCCACCGCACCGCCGAGAATGAACCCCCTCGCCTCCATGCCGGCGACCTTGTCGATCTTTGAGCCCGCCCACGGCTGCACCAGTTCGTCGACGGCGCGGCGAAACGCGCGGGCGTTACCCAACAGCGTGGTGATGTCGCGGAAGATGATTCCTGGCTTGGGATAGTCCGGAATGCTGCGAACCGTGGATCTCAGGTCGAAGTCTAACGCCGTCGGGGTCATGGCAGTTCTCGTGTGGAGGTGATGTCGAGGGATCATCTTGGCCTTGCGGGCCGGCGCACTCTGGCGAAGCATGGCTTCCGACGCAACCGGAGACTCCCCGCCATGAACGGACAGACGCCCGTGGTCATCACCGACCTGAAAATCCCTTTCTTTCGCCTGATGCTGTTTTTCATCAAGGCCGGACTCGCGGCGATCCCGGCGGCCATCATCGTCAGCTTGATTGTAACCGTTCTGGCGGCTGCCATCGCCGCGACGCTGGGCGGCAATCCGGCTTTCGTCATCCGGCGCTGGCTGTAATCCGGCGCCAATCGTCGGCGCATCCTCGATGCGGGACGGCAACGATGATGCTTGGCTGGATGTGTCGGGCGAATTCGATTCAAAGACACGCCGACGGCGCGGAATGCCTACGGCGCGCCCCTGAGCACACGTCCCGCAACAGCGTCGAGCTTCTTCAAGAGCGCCGGGTCGCGCGCTTCAGGCGCTGTGATGAGCGCGGTATCCAGCGCGCGGTCTGAACCGATCGGGCACGGTTCATGCTCGCGTGGAAAGTCGCGGGCGAGCCGCGCCACCAGTTGCTTGGCCTTCTCGGCGTTGGCGGTCAGCACCTTGATGATGTCCTGCACCGTCACCGCATCGTGGTCCGGGTGCCAGCAATCGAAATCGGTCACCATCGCCACGGTCGCGTAACAAATCTCCGCCTCGCGGGCGAGCTTGGCCTCCGGCATGTTGGTCATGCCGATCACCGAATAGCCGAGCTGCTTGTAGGTGAGGCTTTCGGCGAGAGTCGAAAATTGCGGCCCCTCCATGCACACGTAAGTGCCGTCGCGGACCACGCCGATGCCTTCCGCCATCGCGGCGTTGGCAAGGTGGATGCGAAGCCGCGGCGACACCGGATGCGCCATCGAAACATGCGCCACGAGTCCCTTGCCGAAGAACGAGCTTTCCCGTTTGTGCGTGCGGTCGACGAATTGATCGATCAGCACGAAGGTGCCGGGCGGCAACTCCTCCTTGAACGACCCGCACGCCGACAGCGACACCAGGTCGGTGACGCCGGCGCGCTTGAGCACGTCGATGTTGGCCCGATAGTTGATGTCGGACGGCGAAAGCCGATGGCCCTTGTCGTGGCGCGGCAGGAACACCACCGGCAGCCCGGCGATTTCGCCCACCCGCAGCGCGCCCGACGGCTCGCCCCACGGGCTTTCGATCCGCTGCTCGCGCACGTTCTCCAGACCCGGCAGATCGTAGATGCCGGAACCGCCGATCACACCGAGAACGGCCTTGGCCATATCGTTCCTCTCACACCTGCAAAGCAAAGGGCCCCACAGCTTTTGAAGCTGAGGGGCCCTTCGTCAAGACAACAAACGGTCAGTGCGCGTCGGCCCAGACCTTCTTCTTGGTGAAATAAAGCAGGCCCGCAAAGATCAGCAGGAAGATCATCACCTGGAAGCCGATGCGCTTGCGCTGCTCCATGTGGGGCTCGGCCGCCCAGACCAGGAACGCCGCGACGTCCTTGGCGTACTGATCGACCGTGGTCGGCGAACCGTCCGTGTAATCGACCTGCTTGTCGGACAGCGGCGGCGGCATGGCGATGGTATGGCCGGGGAAGTACTCGTTGTAGTACGAGCCCGGCGGCAGCGCGAAGCCTTCCGGCGCCTTGGCTTTGTAGCCGACCATCAGGGCGTGGATGTAATCCGGGCCCTGCTCCTGGAACTGCGTGAAGATATCGAAGATGAACCACGGGAAGCCGCGCTCATAGCTGCGCGCCTTGGCCAGCACCGACATGTCGGGCGGCACGGCGTTGTAGCGCGCACGGGCGGCGTTCTCGTTCGGCCACGGCGCCGGGAAGCGATCCGCCGGACGGCCCGGCCGTTCGAACATCTCGCCCTGGTCGTTCGGCCCATCGGTCACCTTGAATTCGGCGGCGATGGTTTTGACCTGCGCTTCGGAATAGCCGAGGGCCTCGAGATTGCGGAACGCCACATACTTCAAGCCGTGGCAGACCGAACAGACCTCCCGGTAAACCTTGAAGCCACGCTGAAGCTGGCCACGGTCGAAGGTGCCGAACGGGCCCGCAAACGACCATGTCTGGCGCGGCGGCACCGGCGATTCGTGCTCTTGAGCGGCAACCGGCTGCGAGCCGATGGCGGTCAGGCCCAGCAGGGACCCGGCGAGAGCAAAGGCGAGAATGGTTCGCGACATCGTTGTCTCCCGCCCGCTCAGTTCGCCGCTCGTTTCGAAGCCAGAATGGACTCCGAAATCGAGTTCGGCAGCGGCTTGGTCCGTTCGACCAGGCCGAGCACCGGCAAGATAATGAGGAAATGCGCGAAGTAGTAGAACGTCAGGATTCGCGCGGCCAGAACATACCCACCCTCAGGCGGCTTCGAGCCGAGATAGCCGAGCCCCAGGCAAACCGCGACGAAAATCCAGAAGAACTGCCGGTAGAGCGGACGGTAGTTCGCCGAACGCACCTTCGACGTATCGAGCCAGGGCAGGAACGCCAGGATGCCGATCGAGCCGAACAGCGCGATGACGCCCATCAGCTTGTTCGGGATCGCGCGCAGGATCGCGTAGAACGGCAGGTAGTACCATTCGGGCACGATGTGGTTCGGCGTCACGGCCGGATTGGCCGGAATGTAGTTGTCGGCGTGGCCGAGGTAGTTCGGCACGTAGAACACGAACCACGCGAACACCACGCAGAAGCACACCATCATGAAGCTGTCTTTGGCGGTGGCGTAGGGCGTGAAGGCAACCGTGTCCTTCTCCGTCTTCGGCTCGACGCCGGTCGGGTTGTTCTGGCCGACCACGTGCAGCGCCCAGACGTGCAGGACCACAACGCCCGCGATCACGAACGGCAGCAGGTAGTGCAGCGAGAAGAAGCGCTGCAGCGTCGGATTGCCGACACCGTAACCGCCCCACAACCAGGTCACGACCGACTCGCCGACCACCGGAATGGCGGAGAAGAAGTTGGTGATGACGGTCGCACCCCAGAAGCTCATCTGGCCCCACGGCAGCGTGTAGCCGAGGAAGCCCGTCGCCATCATCAGCAGATAGAGGATGACGCCGAGGATCCAGAGCACCTCGCGCGGCTCCTTGTAGGAGCCGTAATACATGCCGCGAACGATGTGGATGTAGACCGCCACGAAGAACATCGAGGCGCCGTTGGCGTGCAGGTAGCGGAGCAGCCAGCCGTAATTCACGTCGCGCATGATGTGTTCGACGGAGTCGAACGCCATGTCCGCCTGCGGCGTGTAATGCATCACCAGGATAATGCCGGTGATGATCTGCGCGCCCAAAAGGAAGCTCAGGATGCCACCGAACGTCCACCAGTAATTGAGATTGCGTGGCGTCGGATAAGCGACGAAGGACGAATGCACCAGTCCTGCGATCGGCAGGCGGCGCTCCATCCATTTCATGAATGCGCTTTGCGGCTGGTAGGCCGAATGTCCGCTCATAATGGAACCTTAAGCTTTGGACGTTTCGTCCTCACCGATCCGGATCTTGGAATCGGCAACGAACTTATACGGGGGGAGATACAGATTCTTCGGGGCGGGTCCCTGCCGGATACGGCCGGCGCTGTCGTACTGCGAGCCGTGGCACGGGCAGAACCAGCCGTCGTAGTTGCCCTGATGCGCAAGCGGGATGCAGCCCAGATGGGTGCAGATGCCGATCACGACGAGCCACTCGTCGTGGCCCTTCTTCACCCGGTCGGCGTCCGACTCGGGGTCCGGCAGTGTGTGCCAGTCCACGTTGCGCGCCGCGTCGATGTCTTTCTTGGCGCGGTGGAAAATGAAGATGGGCTTGGAGCGCCAGAACACCTTGACGATCTGGCCTTCAGTGATCGGGCTCAGGTCGATCTCGACCGGCGCACCGGCGGCGATGGTCGATGCGTCCGGGTTCATTTGCGCGACCAGCGGCACAAGTGTCGCTGCCGCTCCGATGGCGCCGACCGCGCCTGTTGCGATGTAGAGGAAATCGCGTCGTGTCGGCTCGGCCGAAGATGCTGTCACGGTGTCTCAAGTCCCTCGTTAACCAGTAAGCCCAGCCGCGCGGTAAAAACGCATCGGCCGAAGATGGACGGGCGAGGCGCGGGTGGCGGCGGAGCCGGCCGCCTCCGGTCCTGGGGGAGGACGAAAGGCGGCATCCGGCGGCGTTTATTGGCACCCTTATAATGAGAGCGCAAGCCCGCGCGCGCCGCAAAGACGAAGAGTCGCGCAAATCCCCCTGCTATCTGACGATTTCACGATTGACGCGGCCCGACGGGAGGGCGAAACGACGGCCATGCAGATCGCGCTTTACGAGCCGGACATCCCGCAAAACACCGGCACGATTCTGCGCCTCGCCGCCTGCCTGGGTGTCGACGCCCATATCGTGGAGCCCGCCGGCTTCCCCGTCTCCGACCGTGCCTTCCGGCGCGCCGGCATGGACTATCTCGATCGGGTGACCATCCGGCGGCATTCGTCCTGGGCGGCTTTCGACGCCTGGCGGCGCGCCGATGGCCCGCGCCTGCTCCTGTTCACGACGTCGGCGGAGATCTCCTATCTCGACCACGCCTACCAGCCCTCCGACATCCTGATGTTCGGCCGCGAATCCGCAGGCGCGCCGGACGCGGTCCACCGGGCGGCCGACGCCCGGCTGCTGATTCCGATGCGGCAGGGCCTGCGTTCGATCAATGTGGCGGTGGCGGCAGCGATGGCGCTGGGCGAGGCATTAAGGCAGACGAACGGGTTCACGTTCGAATAGAATCGACCTCATGCCCTCCCCCCTCCCCGACGCCACAACTCTCGATGCCCGTAAAACGACCGCTCGCGCCTGGTTTGAACGGCTGCGCGACGACATCTGTGCGGCATTCGAGGCCGTCGAAGACGCCCTGCCGGCGGGCGCGCCCCACGCCGACCGCGCCCCCGGCCGCTTCCAGCGCACGCCTTGGCAGCGCACCGATCACACGGGTGCCGAGGGCGGCGGCGGCGTCATGTCGATGATGCACGGGCGGGTGTTCGAGAAGGTCGGCGTCCACTGCTCGACCGTGCACGGCACGTTTGCGCCGGAATTCCGCAAGGAGATTCCCGGCGCCGACGCCGATCCACGCTTCTGGGCCTCCGGCATCTCGCTGATCGCCCACATGCACAATCCGCATGTGCCGGCGGTGCATATGAACACGCGCTTCGTCGTCACCACCCGGGCTTGGTTCGGCGGCGGCGCCGATCTGACGCCGGTGCTCGACCGCCGCCGCACCCAGGACGACCCCGACACCCGCGCCTTCCACGCGGCGATGAAAGCGGCCTGCGATGCCCATGCGGCCGTCGCGCCCTACGACAAGTTCAAAACCTGGTGCGACGAATACTTCTTCCTGAAGCACCGCGGCGAGATGCGCGGCATCGGCGGCATCTTCTACGATTGGCTCGACACCGACTGGGATGCGGATTTCGCCTTCACCCAGGACGTCGGCCGCGCCTTTCTCAAGGTCTATCCGGATCTGGTGCGGGCCAATTTTGCCAAGCCGTGGGGCGACGCCGAGCGCGACGAGCAGCTTGTGCGGCGCGGCCGCTACGTCGAATTCAACCTGCTTTACGACCGCGGCACCATCTTCGGCCTGCGCACCGGCGGCAATGTCGATTCGATCCTGTCGTCGATGCCGCCCGTGGTGAAGTGGCCCTGAACGCTCACGACGTCAGCGCGCCGAACACCATGACCGCGCCGCCCAGCAGCACCACACCGTCGAGAATCCTGGTGTGGACGTGGACCGGCAATCGCGCGACGAAAGCCTTGGCCAGAAACGCGCCGGGAAACGCGACGACTCCGATCAGCAGCGCAAAGGCGATCACCTTGGGCGTAATCACCCCGGCGAATCCGAAAACCGCGATCCGGGCGAAGCCGATCGCAATCGAAAGCATCGCATCGGTGGCGATCACAGCGGTGCCCTGCAAACCCGCAGCCATCAGCAGCGACAGCAGAATGACGCCCGAGCCGACCGTGCCGCCGACCAGCGTGCCGTAACCGATGGAGCCGAAAAACAAGCCGCGGTCGCCCAGCACCACGGCGCGACGCCGCAGCGCATAACGCAGCGGCACCGTCAGCATCAGCATGGCCCCGATCACGACCTGGGCGCCCTTGCCGGTCAGCATGGTGTAGCCGTAGGCGGTGACGAGGCATGGCGGGACCGCGCCGAGCAGCACCAGAACGGCGCGACGCCAGGCCACCTGCGGCAGGAAGGCGATCATGCGGCCCGTGTTGGTGAGCAAACTTGCCAGCGCGATGATCGGCACCACCGCCTCGGCGCCCACCATCGGCACCAGGACCAACGGCATCAGCGCGCCGGTGCCGTATCCCGCGACGCCGCCCAGCACGGACGCAAACAGCGCGACCCCCGCCACCAGCAGGAGTTGATAGATCGAAACGTCGGCGAAAGCGGCGATCAGGACGGAGGCTCCGAACAGCCGGACCGTCTTAAGCGATTGTCCTGAGTCCGTCGAATGGGAAACGTAACGTTATGTTAGCCATCCGCGGCCCGCTGCAGCGCAGCAAAATGACGAATGCCAGATCGTGCGCGCGCCTCCAGCGAGTTCCATCGCAAAGGTCCTGAACGTTAAAAAAGTGTTATCAATCAAATTGTTGCAAAAATACGACAGCGGCCTGCCGTTTCAGAGTGCAACTGCACGAATAACTTGCTGCATGGCAGGATGCGTATCTATTGTTTGTTACACAATTTGTGGTGGAGATTGATGATGAATTTCAAGCTTGCTGGCGCGCTTGTCGCGATGATCGGCCTCGGTGCGGCACAGACGGCGCTGGCCGCTGACCTTCCGGCTCGGTCTGTCTACAAAGCCCCGGTCATGTCGCCGTTTTACAACTGGTCCGGCATCTATGTCGGCGGTCACATCGGTGGCGGCTGGAACAACGTCGACGTTCTGGACTCAAGCGGCTTCATTGGCGGCGGCAGCGTCGGCGTTGACAGCAGCGGGTTCCTCGGCGGCGGTCAGATCGGCGTGAACTGGCAGTGGAACAACATCGTTCTCGGTCTGCAGGGCGATATTTCCGCGACCGATTTGAGCAGCAGCAGCGGCATTCTCGGTCTTCCCACAACGTCTTTGAACTACAAGACCGATTGGGTTTCGACCCTCACCGGCCGGGTCGGCTACGCCTCGAACAACTGGCTCGGCTACTTCAAGGGCGGCGCGGCTTGGGCTCATAACAAGTACTCCGTGCTCACCCCCGGCGTTTCCAACTTCGCTGGCAGCGACACCACGACCGGCTGGACCGTCGGTGGCGGCCTTGAGTATGGCTTCGCACCGAATTGGTCGGGCTTCGTCGAATACGATTACATCGATCTCGGATCGCGCACCGTGACGGCTGTTGATGCCGTTCAGGGCCCGGGCAACGAGACCGTGAAGCAGGACATCCAGATGGTGAAGGCCGGTATCAATTACCGCTTCTCCACCGGCGGCTGGCGCTAAGCGTCCTTCACAAACGTCTGACGGCAAAGCCCCGGGCCAGTCCCGGGGCTTTTTGTTTGTTCCGCCGCCCGATTCGGAGTGACGGAGATGCAACAGTCGGGGCGAATTCGGCCGAAATGGCCCATCGAGCGCGGGACTTTGCCCGTTCTGCCGTTGCGCAGCATCGGATCGATCCAATACCTTAAGCACGCGATTTGCTTGGCAATTTTTACAAAGGGGGCGCCGCATGCCTTTCAAACTGGGTCTGCTGGTCACCGCTGCGGCTATCGTGGGTCTATCCCAGGTCGCGTCAGCCGCCGATCTCCCGGCCAAAGCCCCGATCTACAAGGCGCTGCCCGCCCCCGTGTTCGATTGGACCGGGTTCTACGTCGGCGGTTACGTGGGCGTCGCAGCCTCGCAGAGCCGAAGCCTCGATCCGACCGGCGCGGTCGCCGGCGTGCTTGAACACACCGGTTATGGTTTCACCGGCGGCGGGACCGCCGGATACAACTGGCAGCTCGGCAACGCGCTGTTCGGCAACAAGTGGGTTGTCGGTGTCGAAGGCGACATTGGATATTTCGACGCCTCCCGTCATGTCACCGACTTCGGCGATCCCACCCTGGCTTACAACAACAACACCTCCTGGCTTGCCACGGCGCGCGGCCGCATCGGCTGGGCCGATGGACCGAACTTCGGCTACATCACCGGCGGTTATGCCGCTGTCAGTCTCAAGGACAGCAACATCGATCCGACCACCGGCTTCGAAGTGTCCAACGATCGGATCCGAAGCGGTTATGCCGTCGGAACCGGCACCGAAACCATGCTCGGTGGCGGATGGAGCGCCAAGGCTGAATCCCTTTATGTCGATGTCGGCCGTGGCCAGACG
>Ga0070679_100004047_pt1 | contig 13505 bp, 16 predicted proteins | sample KBSC63BmetaG_FD_65652 | JGI IMG/M metagenome (GOLD analysis project Ga0070679, IMG submission 65652) | Corn rhizosphere microbial communities from Kellogg Biological Station, Michigan, USA - KBS C6-3B metaG | ecosystem: Host-associated > Plants > Roots > Rhizosphere | place: USA: Michigan... | reverse complement strand
GAACCGAAGAAACCTGCTCTGGACGCAAGTTTTTCTGTTCGTCACCGGCCTGCTGGGCCTGATCTTCGTTCTTCTGGAATTGCAGGAGTTCATCGAACTGGCCGGCAAGGGCATCACGCCCCAGCGCAGCGGCATGCTGACGTCTTTCTTCGGCCTGGTGGGGCTGCACGGTCTTCACGTGACCTTGGGCGGGGTGTGGCTGGCCACCATGATGGCGCAGGTCCAGATCAAGGGCTTCCGCCGCGAGATCGTTCACCGGCTGATCTGTTTCAACCTTTTCTGGCACGCGCTGGACATTGTCTGGATCGGTATTTTCACCATCGTCTATCTGATCGGGAGCGGTGCATGAGCGACATCAAATCCGACCCGCATCGCCCCGCCCTCCATCGGCGCGAAGACCATGCGCCTGGCGACGAGCCGCTGGAGGACAGCGGTCACTGGATATACAACGCCAATCTGGGCCTCGGCTTCTCGATCGTGCTTACCGCTGCGGCCTTCTTCCTGGCCGGTTCGCATATCATCTACGGACCGTCCATCCCCGTGGCGCTGATCGTGCTTGCCGTCGCCCAGATGGGCGTGCATCTGGTGTTCTTCCTTCACATCACCACGGGCCCGGACAACACAAACAATGTGCTGGCGCTCGCCTTCGGTGTCCTGGTCGTCTTTCTGATCGGTGCCGGGTCCATCTGGATCATGGATCACCTGAATCAAAATATGATGCCCATGGACCAGATGATGCAGATGCAGCGCTAGCAGCGCGGTTTTTGGCCCCTGGCGGCGTAGGCTCGTCGCTCATGGACTCTGGGGTCCACATCGCTCCTCGTTCCTGGCCAGGGACCAAAACTCCTCGCGCTGCTCACGGCGCCATTCCCTGCGACTCACGATATGGTCCGCCCCGTTTCGAAGGGGCAGGGCATGGCAGAAGCATCCGGTCCGCAATGGTGTGCGCGTTATCCGGCCAGCACGTCGCTGGATGACCTGTTGCCGGACTTCGCCGACAAGGTGCGGGCCTTTTTGTCCCAGCTCACCAAGGCCGGCGCCACCGTTACCATCGCCGACACGTATCGCCCGCCGCAGCGCGCCTATCTGATGCACTGGTGCTGCATGGTCGGCGGCAGTGGACAGGACCCGCACGCCGTCGCGCCCATGCCGGGCGTCAATATCGACTGGGCCCATGGCGGGCAGACTGGGGCGGCGCGGGATGCCGCCCGGCGGATGATGGCCGATTACGAGATTCAGTTTCCCGCCGCGCTGGAAAGCCGTCACACCCAGCGCCGGGCGGTGGACATGACCATCTCCTGGAGCGGGGCGCTGAACATCCGCGACTTCAATGGCCAGATGCATAGCATTGCCTCGGGGCCGCGAGACGGTTCCAATCCCGAGCTGATCAAGGTGGGCGCGACCTTCGGTGTGATGAAATTGGTCTCGGATCCGCCGCACTGGTCGGACGACGGTCACTAGAGATTTTCCAGCACAGGTCTCGCTGCCAGTCGCGCCACTTTCTGCGCGGCATGTTCGATATGATCCAGCCGCCGCGCCAGCACGTCCATGGCCTCGCTGCCCTGCATGGCGCTGAGAACGGGGCGTTGGGCACTTTCGCGCGTCTCTTCCGCGCCGCCATCAGGCTTGAGCAGTCCGACCACTCGCGCGCGGGTCGCGGCGATGGCGGCCTCCGCGCCGGGCGGGTCCAGTTCCTTGGCCCTGAGTTTAACCAGCACCGGCATCGAAGACAGGTCCGAGGCCAGCAGGTAATTGGCCGCCAGCAATTCGCCCAGCGCCGCCAGCGCGCGACGATTGGCGTTGGGCTCGTCCGCCAGCCGGCGGATGGCGCCCGACAACTGCGCCACCGCATCCACGGCCCGCTTGCGGGCCAGGCGATAATGCTGACCGGCCGGAACAACCGTCAGCGCCGCTTCGGCAAAGCCGGCATCGGCATCGAGCAGGCCCTTGACAGTGCGCGGCAGGTCATGCCGCTCCCAGCTTGGCAGCAGATAACTGAACGCCCAGCTCAGTCCCGCGCCGATCAGTGTATCCACGATGCGTTCGAAGAATTGCGGATGCACCAGCGGGTCCACAAAGTGCAGCAGCAGCAGGGAGGAGATCGAGGCGCCGACGGCGGTCACGCGATAGGCGACCAGGCCATAGGCATGGCTGGTTCCCACCGCCAGCACGATCAGCACCACCAGCACTGGCGCGGGCAGGGTGTTGATGAACAGGACGGCCAGGGCGCAGCCGATCAGGGTGCCGGTGATGCGATCCCAGCGCCGCTGGCGCGTGACACTGTAGTTGGCGCGCATGATCAGGGCGATGGTGAGCAGCACCCAGTTGGCATGGGCGAAGCGCGGGAAAAACAGAGTCAGGCCCAACCCGGTGGTCATTGCCAGGGCCAGGCGAATGGCATAGCGCAGCGCCGGCGAGCGCCAGCGGAATTGCTGGAAGAACAGGCCGGCGCCATGCGGTGTCGCCTGGCGGAAAAGATCAAGGTCCAGACTCGCGGCCAGCGCGCTGGGCGGGGTGGCATCATCCAGCGCCACCGCCAGGGTCGCGATATAGGAATCCGCCAGCACCAGCTTGTGGATGGTGGAGGCCAGGGCCGGCAGCGCTGGATCATGCGGCTCCGCGGCGCGCGCGTCCTCCAGCGCCGCCTGCAAGTGCCGCACATCGTCGGCATGCGGATGCGGCGCGGCATGGCCGTGCCGCGCGCGCAATGCCATGGTCAGCCGCTCCACCTCATCGGCCATTTCATTCACGAGCTGGTTCAGGCGCCACATCAGCTCGCGATGTGGCGCGGCACGCAGGATCTCGATATCCGCGTCCGACGACAGCACGGTTTCGAAGGCGTCCAGCAAGGCGATCAGCGTGTCGATACGCTTGAGCTGGATTCGGTGGCTGCGCCGCGCAAACAGATTGTCACGCGCCACCTGCAGCCGGTCGGCCAGGGTGGCATGGGCATCGATCAGGGCATGAAAGGCCGCGGGCCCGGTGGTGTCCGGGTTGTAGACCGCCGCCTTGGCCCTGAGATAGGCCGCGAAGGCATGCATCGCCTCGGCCAAAAGCAGCCGGCGGCCGCGGTCGTCGAGGATCCAGCCGACCAACAAGGCATAGACGGCGTAGAACAGCGCGCCACACACCGTCAGCATCAAATGATCGCCGGCTTCGGATGGCGTGGCGAAGGTCTGGCCCATGGCAAAGACGAAAGCCAGCACGCTGCACATGGCGATCGACAGCGACCAGCGGCCATAGGCCGAGATCAGGCCGCACCATAGGCCGGTGAAGATGGTGGCGGCAATGAAAGCCGGAGCGGAAAATCGCGCGAAGGACGAGAGCCCGGTGAAGACGACCGTGGACAGGAAACCGAAACCAATCAGCCAGGCCTTCAATCGCAGCGGATCGTTGCGGTCGGGCAGGGAGACACACAAGGCGCCGGTCGCCGCCGCCACCGCCGCTGGAAAATCCAGCGCCAGACCGATGCAAAGGCCGGTGAGGCCCACACCGACGGCCACCGACAGGCCGTTTTCGAGGTGGGGCCGGAACACGGCCAGAGCCAGGGAGGAAGGGGCGGAACGGGGCGAAATGGCCATCTTGTCTGAAAGGGCAAGCGAACTATGTTTGAGGGGTTATCAGCCTGCAGGAGATTGATTTGAGCGATGATATTACGTCCCTGCGGGTCCAGGTACACGGCATTGTCCAGGGCGTCGGGTTTCGGGACTTCCTGCTGACTTCGGCGCAACAGCAGAAGCTGGATGGCTGGGTCCGCAACCGTTCGGACGGCACGGTGGAAGCCCTGGTGTCCGGTCCCACCAAGGCGGTGGAATTGTTTGTCAGCCACGCCACCAAGGGCCCCCATGGCGCCAAGGTCACGGCGGTGGATCTCCACAATACCGAACCGCCGAAGGAAAATGGCTTCACCGTTCGGCCGAGGCTCTAGGGATCGGTTTAGGTGATTCGTGCGTTGCCGAGCGTGATGGGCCAAGTCCAAAAGAAATCACACGACCGCCAGTACCATGTGGTGATGCATGGCCTGCGCTGGTGGGTGGAAGACGATGAAGGCGCCAGCCTGCACGCCTCAGTAGACGAACACGACGCCACGGCCTGGGCGATTCAGGCTGCGCGGCACGATCATGCCAGCGGGCTGGACGCGATCGTCTGCGTCGAGCAGCCGGACGGCTCCTACAAGATGGCCTGGCACAGCCGCTGACTATAATCCCCTGATTGCAGGGAGTCAGGCCGGGCGCGGCCGCACCAGTTCGCGATAGACCGAAATGGCGAACACCAGCAGACTCAACACCGTCAGGATTTCGCCCGCCATCAGGCCCGGAATGTATTTGGCGTCGTGATTGCCGAGATAAAGCGCCAGGGACGGGATCATCGCCGCCACGCCGCCGGCGGCCAGGGCGAAATTGGTCCAGGCCAGCTTGGGCGAAAGCGTCGCCTGGGTCAGGGCGTAGAACGTCCCGTAGATCGCCATGGTCACCCAGCCCAGCAGGTTGAGATGCGCATGGGCCGGCATCATCGAAAAGTCTTCGGATGCGCCCATATGCATGCCCCAGGACATGCCCATCAGCAGATAAATGACCCCGATGGCAAAGAAAGCGGCAGATACGCGCGGCATGATTTCCCCCCGTTTTTGATGGTCGCGCCGGACGGCCCTCTCGCGGCTTCGCCGCTTCGGGTCGCCGGTCGCTCCCGGCCCTAACCGAAGATCTTGCCGAAGCTGCGCTTCAGCGCAACATCTACGTCCGCCATGCTGGCGACAATTCCGAGGTCAGCCAGGCTGGTCACGCCATGCTGGGTCACGCCGCAGGGCACAATGCCGGTGAAATGCGACAGGTCCGGGTCCACATTCAGCGCGACGCCGTGCAAGCTGACCCAGCGCTTGATGCGCACGCCCAGGGCGGCGATCTTGTCCTCGCGCATGCCGCGCTGCACCCAGATGCCCACCCGGCCTTGGCGGCGCTCGCCCTTGACGCCCAGTTCGGCCAGGGCCTGGATCAGCCATTCCTCCAGATCGCAGACATAGGCGCGCACATCGGGCTTGCGGCGCTTCAGGTCCAGCATGGCATAGGCCACGCGCTGGCCGGGCCCGTGATAGGTGAACTGGCCGCCGCGGCCGGTGCGATAGACCGGAAAGCGCGCCTCGATCAGGTCTTCATCCCGAGCGCTGGTGCCGGCGGTGTAAATGGGCGGATGCTCCAGCAGCCAGACCTGCTCAGAGGCCATGCCTTCGGCGATGGCGGCCACACGGGCCTCCATTTCGGCCAGCGCCTCGGGATAGCCGACGGGCGCATCGCTGATCTTCCATTCGGGGGGCAGGCGGACGGGGGCGTTCAAATTAAGATTTCCGAAACCATAATCCGGCAGATTTGACCGGTTCTCCACAATGTAGGGCTCGGGTCTATGGCTTCCAATGTCGATAATGTGAAGGTCGAAATTTCGGTGGTGCTGGGCCGTTCGGTGATCCCGATGCACCAGCTGCTGCGCATGGGCCGCGGCGCCGTGATCGAGCTGGACAGCCACCAGGACGACCCCGTGACCATCCTGGCCAACGACAAGGCCGTGGCCAAAGGCGAGATCCAGATCCAGGGCGACAAGATCGCGGTTTCCGTGGTGGATCTGCTCAAGAATTACGAGTAATTACACGTTTTTAGTGTAGTTATTTATATTCCCCACTCAATTCTTGCATTTTAGGGCAGTCGAGCCTACCTCTCTCCAGCTAGAGAGGGTGGATGCTTCCCTTAGTCCTCAATCCCGTGGGCCTGAAGGCCGGTCTTGCCGGCCGCGGGCAGGCGCGCGAGCGCCGCGCGGCCCTGCTGGCCGACGCGGGGGTGGACGCGCATCTGCTGCCCGAAACGGTCCCGGACGAGGTTCTGGGGTCCCTGCAGCTCCTGTTTGTGGCGGGGCTGGACGAAGGCGAGGCCCGCGAGCTGGCGGCCCGCGCCCGCCGGCTGAAGGTGCTGGTCAATGTCGAGGATGTGCTGCCGCTCTGCGATTTTCACGTGCCGGCCATCGTGCGCCGGGGCGAGTTGCTGCTCACCGCCTCGACCGGCGGACAGGTGCCGGGCCTGGCCAGGCAGCTGCGCGAGGCCCTGGCCGAGCAGTTCGGGCCGGAATGGACCGCCCGGGTCAAGGATTTGGGCGCGGCCCGCGCCAAGTGGCGGGCGCAGGGGCTGCCGCCGGCGGAAGTTTCTGAACAGGTGCGCGAGATGATCGCGCGGATGGGATGGCTATGAGCCCCACTTCTACTGGTAACGTCACCGTCATAGATCCGCGGCGCGGTTTGCGCCCCCGGCCGGCGCCCGATGCCGAGGTGCTGGCGCATCTGAAGGTGCTGCAGGAAAAGGCCGCGGGCCGCGATGGCCTGGGCATTGTGGAATTGGCCCTGACCGGTGAGTTCGCCGGAAAGACGGCGGTGGTGTCGTCCTTTGGCGCGGAGTCTGCCGTGCTGCTCAAGCTGGTGGCGGAGGTTGATCCGAACACGCCGATCCTGTTCCTCAACACCGGCAAGCTGTTCGGTGAAACGCTGCGTTACCGCGACCGCCTGCAAGACATCCTCGGTCTGGGCGATGTGCGCTCGCTGTCGCCCTCGCTGGCGGAGCGCGAGCGCCACGATCCGGAAGGCACCTTGTGGTCGAAGAACGCCGATGCCTGCTGCGATTTCCGCAAGACCGTGCCGCTGTCGCGCGCCCTGGAGCCGTTCAAGGCGCAGATCACGGGCCGCAAGCGTTTCCAGACCCGCGAGCGTTCTTCCATGGAGCCGGTGGAATTCTTCGATGGCCGCTACCGCTTCAATCCCCTGTGGAACTGGGATTTGCACCAGCTGGAGGCCTTCACCGAGCGCCACAAGCTGCCCAAGCATCCGTTGGTGGAAGACGGCTATCCTTCCATCGGCTGTATTCCCTGCACCCGCCGCGTCCAGGCGGGCGAGGACTATCGCGCCGGCCGCTGGTCGGGCCTCGAAAAGGATGAGTGCGGCATCCATCTCACCGACGGCGGCGGCATCTAGGGCCGGGTCTTTTGGTCCCCGAGTTCGCGGCGCCATCGCTCATGGGCTTCTTGCCCGCACGCTCGCCGCTCCTGCTCGGATGACCAAAATCCCACGCCCCTCAGGGTGTTATCGGTCCTTGTAATGGCGGGGCAGGGTTGCTAAACCCCCCGTCCTACCGGGATTTTTCCCAAGACTGTGCGGTCATGGCGGAACGGTAGACGCGCTAGCTTGAGGTGCTAGTGGGGCAACCCGTGGAAGTTCGAGTCTTCTTGACCGCACCATCTAAAAAATAAGCGCCTGAAACTGCTTTGCGTTTCGGCCTGATTCCCTCACCTCCCACCAAGGTGAGGGAATAGAATGTTCCAAACACGTTCTGCAATGCCGCGAAAGTAAGTTGCGAGCTCCTGCCCATCGCAGGAGCAATATGTCGGACCATCGTCGCCCAGCCGCGAGAGAGTCCGCACCCAAAAGCGCCGCCATAGGTCGGCTAGGGGTTAGGCCGGCCGGGGCATCACGAGAACAGCACCACAAACCGGGCGCCCCGGTTGTCGGCGCCTCGGCCGAAGCCGAAATCGCCGCCGATCTTGCGAACCAGTGATTGGATAAGCTTCATTCCCAGCCCCTTGCATGCAGCCGGATCAAATCCGTCGGGAAGCGGGGGGCCGTCGTTGCTCACCGACAAGGCGTAACCTTTATCAGGATCGGTATCCAGGCCGACGATGATGCGTCCCTTGCCGTGCTTGATGGCATTGGTGATCAGTTCGTTGGCAATGAAGCCCAGCGAAATAGCGGTGGCGCTGGGGATGTTGATTTCATCCCCCTCCACCAGGATTTCCAATCGCCGCGCGCCCACGCCATCCGTCAGGCCGGAAGCATCCTGGCAAAGCTCCTGCAGGTATTTCTTCAATCCCACGGTCTTGGTGCCGTCGTGGAAATGAAGCCGCCGGTGCACCCGCTCGATCGTTGCGACACGGTTGGCGGCCGTCAATAGCTGCATGGCCACGTCCGGCGTGCAGGCCGACCGGCTTTGCAAGGATAGCAGGCTGACGACCATCTGAAGGCCATTGAGCAGGCGATGGTCGGATTCTGCGCGCAACACTTCCTGTTCCTGGAGCAGTTTTTCCTTCTCCTGCAACAGGGCTGTCTCCCGTGTCAGTGCCGCGCGGAGCGCATCGACCGGGCAAGCCTCGTGATGCTGGCCGCAGACGGGTGTCGTAATGCCAGGGTGCCATAGGCGCCTGAATGCGAGGCGGGATCCAGCAAAGGGATGATCGGACGAACGCTCGTGAGACATGCTTTTCCTCGAACAGCAGAAATATTTTATGAGATTCGCGGGACGGATACTGTGCTGGATTGCTCACGCGGACTCATGCGGAGCAGCGAGGCGCTTACGTCTCGATATGGGGCTGTTCGTGAAGAACAAGGTTCAGCAAGGACTTGTGAACCTCGATATGGCCGTTATAGCTGATAAAGCCCAGCTTCCGGAACCGGTTCATGAAGAAGCTGACCCGCGACCGGGTGGTGCCTATCATTTCGGCCAGGGTTTCCTGACTGATCTTAGCGATAATCGGCTCGGGCTTGCCTTCCTTGCCATAATTCGCAAGCAGCAGAAGAAGCCGCGCCAGCCGCCGCTCGCTGGAATTGAACAACTGGTCGATCAGGTCGGCCTCGACCCGGATGGTGCGGTTCAAGATATGGGTCATGAACATCTGCGAGACATCCGGCTGGTCACGGACAAGGCGAATCATGGCCGTTTTTTCGACCCGTGCCACGACCGCGTCGGTCATGGCCGAAACGGTCACTAGGCGTTGGAGCTGGCCCGCCATGCAGGCTTCGCCGAAGAATTCGTCCGGCCCCAAGATGGAGGCGACCGCCTCCTTGCCGCGGTCGGACACAACCGTGACCTTCAGCTTGCCTTTCTGGATGTAGAAGACGGCGTCGGCGGGGTCGCCCTGGGAGAAGATAACGTCATTCTTGCGATATTTGATGACGCTTCGCCCGTCTCTGGGCCGGGCAAGGAAAGCTGCGGCATCGAAGGCGGCCGTTCGCTTGTGTCTATCCCGGGGAGGCCGCTCCACCTTCGTCATGTGGCCTGCTTCCGATCGATGAGCGACTTGGCCTGGGCGACGACGGCGCGGCGATCCGGTCCCTGGGGAACCGTTGTCTCGTGCAGAGGCGAACTGGGGCGATAGACCAACGCCTTCCAGCCCGACGCATCAGCCATGACCTCGATGCGCCAGTCCTTATAGTGGATTTCGTCCATTGCGACGCCGCCTTTCCAGCATCGTATAGGATTGCATCGTTCGACGCTGCCCCCTTTGAGGACGATCAACTATGTCTGTTACCAGACATTGATACCAAAACCATGGTGTCCATAGCTGTGGGGCAGGCTAAGTCGAAGTGAATTGACTCCCACTCGCTATGAGACCACCCTCCTTCATCGGCCCATTGGGCCGGCTGAGAGACAAGCGATCCTCCGAAGTGGTCGCGCGCTCCCTTCCTCTGTTGGAGGTGAGCATGGCGAGACTTGATCAGGCAGTTTGGGTGGCCACGGCGAATATCGCCCGGTTTCGAGAGCTGTTGGAATCTCCCGTTGACGAATATCAGCGCAACCAGTTGGAAGGATTGCTGACGCGCGAATTGGCGAGATTGGCGAAGATCTCCGGAAGAGACCCGAACCCACCGATTCCAGATGAAATGTCCCCCGGACAGCCGGCATCGCCCGATAAACCTGCGACATGACCAAGCCGGACGGTGGTAGGGTGCGGCGGGGCCGCGCGGCGCCCTATGCCAATCGGCTGCTCGCGCTGCTGCCCCGCGCCGACTATGAACGGCTTCGCCCCCATCTGGAATACACGGCGCTGAAATACCGTCAGTCGCTGTACCGGGCGAACAGGCCCATCGGATTTGTCTATTTCATCGAAACTGGTGTCGGCTCGCTGGTGAACACCATGGCGAACGGCGATGCGGCCGAAGTCGGCACGATCGGGAACGAAGGCGTGGTGGGCCTGCCGCTCGTGCTGCAGGACGAACGGTCGCCCACCAGCGTCTATGTCCAGGTGCCGGGCGGCGGTCTGCGCATGAAGGCGTCGCTGTTCCGCAGGGAACTGGCGCGAAGCGCCTCGATGCGGACGGTGATGCTCCACTATGCCCATGCGTTCTTCAACCAGGTGGCGCAATCGGCGGCTTGTAACCAGTTTCATTCCCTGGAGCAGCGTTGCTGCCGCTGGCTCCTGATGACCCATGACCGCATGGAATCGGATCAGTTCCTGCTGACGCAAGAGTTCTTGGCAATGATGCTGGGCGTACAGCGAACGGGCGTCACTACGGCGGCAGGTGCATTGCAGCGGGCGGGACTGATCAACTACCGGCGCGGCGATGTCACGATCAAGGACCGCCGCGGCTTGGAGCGCCGGGCCTGCGAATGTTACGGGATCGCCAAACGGGAGTTCGATCGCCTGCTCGGCAGCACGGCGAAGTGCCGCTCGTCCTAGGATTGTCGCGCAATTCCATCCTGTTGGGCACATATGCACGGACAATGTCCGGTGCCGGACTTAGTTGACTGAGATCAACGCTGCCACACCATCATCGTGTCACTTTGCCAACCTTGGTGGAGCGCGAGTTGTGTTCTTTCAGACCACAAGGAGAAACGTCATGAACAGGATTTTCAAATTCGCGTTGGCGGCATCTTTGTTGGGCTCCGCCGCCGCCGTTGCCCAGCCCGGCTATTCTGGCCGCAACGATCAAGGCCGCAACGGGCAGGATCGCTATGAGGGGTACCGCAGCAACCCGGGCGTTCGCATGAGCTCACCGCGATTTTCGCGGGGCGACCGGGTGCCCGATCAATATCGGCGTAATCAGCAATATGTCGTCAATGACTGGCAGCAACGCCACCTCAGAAGGCCCCCACGCGGTTACCACTGGGTTCGCGACGATAGCGACAACTATTTTCTGGCCGCGGTTACCACCGGCGTGATCCTGGATTTGCTGCTCAATCACCGGTGACCATTGGCGGCCCAGTTCGGGCAGGATCGCCAGATGGCGGCGGGTCAGGTTGATTTGGCCTTGCAAGTCATTGTGCATTGAGAATCTATCTACCGAAAAACCGCCCACTAAAACCGCGACATGATGGTCTAAAGCCTGCAGCTGAATGAATCCGGCCTGGGAAACGTTGCATATGAAGGTCTTTTCAAACGGCGGTACGCCCCACAACGAAGCAACGAGAAACATGCGAAAACGGCGTCGATCTGCCCTGATCTGGATTAGCGCCCCGGTAAGCCGATGAGCTTTTCAGCGCCTCACCTTGGCCCAACTCACTGAAAAGTCTCAAGTATGAGACCCTTCTTGACCGCACCATTAAAAAAATAAGCGGTTTCGTGCCTCAAGGCGCAGGTGTCACCGGCACTCCAGCAGGTCCGGGCCCCGGCCCACGGCGTCCGGGCGGTGATGCTGGAATAGGCGGATCATCTGCAGGCGGCGCCGGTGCATTGACTCCCTCTGCAGGGACTTCAAGGCCAGCGATCCAGGCGATGCCGTTAAGCAGGTATTTCCGGTACGCCGCCACATTGTGCATGTTGTCGTGAAAGTCAGAGCCGCCCCACACGAAAGAGCGGCCGCCATCGGGACGGTCGTAGATCCAGGAGACCGGATCAGGCCCGCCGTTGCTCACGGTGGCAGGCATGGCCTGCAGCAACTCGGTGCGACGCAGATCGTGGTAGAGGAAGTAACGTGAGAACATTTCGTCGCGATAGGTCCAGGGTTGTATGCCGCTGAGGATGGGATGACGCACAGGCAGCGGCGACACCGTCCAGGTGTCTACCGGATTGTGTGAGGAGTAGGGCAGCCAGTTGCCGCCGAACCAGTCCATCAGGAAGCGCTTGCCGACCCAGTTATCCACCCACATGGTGTAGTGGAAGATCGCCAGGCCCATCTTCCGTCGCTTGATCACGGCATCAAGCTTGTTCAGCCAGTCCGTATGCTCCGTGTCGTAAGTACGTCCGTCGGTATCCTGATCTTGCGGGAAAAGAATGCCGGTTTCGGTTTTGAGCCATGCGCCATTGCCGAAGATCACCAGGGCGTCGGCATCGTCCAATTCGGTGATGTCTCGGGGCGGCTTGGTAACGACCTTCACAATCGTCTTCACGCCGCGGAGATTCGTGGCGTGCTCAAGCTGCCAGGCGAGTTCGGTGAGGTCCCGCTCATATTCATGCCGGCCGGGGATGCCGTGCTCCTTGGGTCCTGCCCAGAAGACGATTTTCTTGACTGGTGCCGAGCCTTGCGCCCTGGCGCCGTCAAAGCCTGCCATCGACCCTGCAGCGGCCAGCAGGATTGCGACCGCAAGCGTGGTGCGTCCCGCCATTTTCCAAAGGCTGCGCATTGTTTCTCTCCCGCTTCGGTTCATTTCAGCCGGTGCTCCACCTGCACCGATACCTCCATGATCTAAGGAGGGATAGTCAAAATCAATCGGTCACAACATTGCGATGTCCTGGAGGGCCTTTCTTATGCTGTATGCGGTCCACGCCCCAGGTCCCCCCATCTTCAAAAAGCATGGGAGAGTGGTACCATCTGGATGGCCCAAGTTGTTGGCAGGATGGGTGCGCATCATCAGTGTCCGAACAAAATATGGAATTTCGCTCGCGCTTCTTCTTGGCGCCGTAACTGCTTCAGCGGAGCCCTCTCTGGGGCCGGGGGCTCAGCCTACGGCACCGGTTGAGACTGTTGTCGTAACCGGGGCGAGTTCCGAGGCGGTCAATCACTTCGTCCAGGCAGCGGTAACACCGACACGCATAATCGGCAAAGTCGCGCGCTGGGAAACCGCGATATGCCCCGCCGCCGTGGGATTGCCGGACGAAATCACAGCCCGTGTCGTGCAACGGGTGAAAGAGGTCGCTGCCCAGGCCCGCGTGCCGGTCAGCACCAACCCAATCTGCAAGCCCAACATCGTGATCGCTTTCACCAGCACGCCCCAGGCTTTGCTGGACAGTATCCGCAAGGACCACAGGGAATGGCTTGGCTACCATTCCAGTTCCGAAGAACTGGATCGGCTGGGGACTGTGACCAGGCCCATCCAGGCCTGGTACAGCACCGCGACGGTGGACCTGCAAGGCCACCGCGAAATCGACGGACCTCACACCGACAATAATGGCAAGGGCCTGGTGATCAGCGGGCCCTGCAAGTTGCTGGGCAACACCGGTGGCCCAGCTGTCACCGGTAATCCGTTCATGATTTGCACGAAGGTGATGCCCAATGCCATTGGGGTCACTGTTGCGGGCTCGCGGGTGTCGGACGGCCTGCGCGCCACATTCGATCACATCACGATCATTGCCAACCCACCGGCGGTGCAAGCGAACATGACGGCGATAGACGACTATATCGCTGTTCTTGCGTTGGCTCAGATCAACTCGCTGGACACCTGCCAGGCGCTGCCCAGTATCACGAGCCTCTTGGCGCCTGGCTGCACCCAGATGGCCGACAGCCTTACCGCGAACGACTTGGGCTATCTCAAGGCCGTCTATGCGGC
>Ga0070679_100004046_pt1 | contig 13508 bp, 6 predicted proteins | sample KBSC63BmetaG_FD_65652 | JGI IMG/M metagenome (GOLD analysis project Ga0070679, IMG submission 65652) | Corn rhizosphere microbial communities from Kellogg Biological Station, Michigan, USA - KBS C6-3B metaG | ecosystem: Host-associated > Plants > Roots > Rhizosphere | place: USA: Michigan... | reverse complement strand
GCGGGCAGGTGGTCGGGGACCAGCGCCAGCGCCTCGTCCAGGTATCGCTGCGCCTCCGCCGCGTCGCTGAACCCCTCCCAGGCCACCCGGGCCAGGTCGCTCAGGACCGCCGCGCGCGGCGCCGGCTCCGTCGTCGTCTCCAGCTGGCGCGTCAGCACCTTGCGCGCCTCGTCCCAGCTCGACTCGGCGGCCAGCAGCGCGGCCAGCGCCTGCAGCGCCTCGGCGTTGCTGGGATCCTCGCGCAGGGCGGCCTCGAAGCAGGCGCGCGCCTGATCGGGCTGGGCGAGCTGCTCGCGGTAGACGCGGCCGGCGTCCAGCAGCGCCTCGACGGCCTCGGGCTTGCCCGAGAGCGCCTTGGCCTCGCGCACGCGCGCCGCCGAATAGCCGGCGAAGTCGTTGGCCTTGAGGTGAAGCCGGGCCAGGGCAGCCAGCGCCGCCGGGTTGTCGGGCGACGCCAGCAGGGCGGCCTCGACCTCCTTGCGCGCGGCGGCCGGATCGTTGAGGTCGTCCAGCTTGAGGAGGCTCAGCTCCAGATTCAGCTCGGCGATCCGCCCCGAGTTGGGCCCCTCGAGCCGGTTCTTCTCGAGGTCGATCCGCTGCTGCAGCACGCGCGCCGCCTCGTGCGCCAGGCCGGCCCGCCGCAGGTTGCGCAGCATGACCGCCAGCAGGTCGTCGTCGGCGATGGCCTCGGGGCCCAGATCGCGCAGCGCGCCGGCCGCGGCCTCCGGGTTGTTCAGGCGGTCCTGCAGGATGCGGGCGCGCCGGCGCACGATCTCGACGCGCGCCGGCCCGGTGGCCAGCGCCGCCCGCTTCTTCAGGATCTCCTGCAGGTCGTCGTAGCGGCCGGTCGACTCGTCCAGACGGTCGAGCGCCTCCAGCGCCTGCGCGTCGTCGGGGATCTCGGCCAGCACCGATTCGTAAGCTTCGATGGCCCGGTCTGGCAGGGTCAGCTCGCGTTCGTAGACGCCCGCCACCTCGATCCGCAGCGCGCGGGCCTTGTCGCGGTCGCCCACCAGCTCGGCCTGGCTCTTGAGCGTGTCGACGACCTTGGCCCACAGCCCGACGCGCGAATAGAGCCGCGCCAGCGCCTCGTAGGCGGCCAGCGTCTCCTCGTTGCTGGGCGGCTCGGCGGTGCCGCGCTCTTCTTCGGAGGACTCGCGCAACAGGCGCTCGAGCGTGTCGATCGCCTCGTAAGGCCGTTCCAGCCGCTCTTCGTAAAGGCCGGCCAGCTCGCGCAGGCGGGTCCGGCGTTCGGGCCCGTTGGGCAACGACTCGATGGGCGCGCCCGTGCGCTGCTCGAGGATGTTCGCCAGATCCTCCCAGCGTTCCTGGGCGCGGCAGATCTCCTCGACCCGCCCGAGCGCGATCGCGTCGTCCGACCGCAACCGCAGGATGGCCCGATACAGCTCCTCGGCCTGCGCGGTCTGATTCAGGCGATCGCGCAACCGAGCGGCGTCGTGGTGCAGGGTGACCGCCGTCTCGATGGGCGCGAACTCGTCGATGGCGCCCAGGTAGATGGCGATGATGCGATCCCACCGGTCGTAGGTCTCGGCGATCCGCTCGAGCTCGTTGCGCACGTCGACGTCGCTGATGTCCAGGCGGAAGGCCCGGTCGAGGGCGTCCAGCGCGCGGTCGACGTCGTGCTGCCCGCGCTCCCACACCTCGGCGATCTTCCGCAGGTAGACCCAGCGCGCGTCGGCGTCCTCGGCGGGCAGCGACTCGTAGGCGGCGGCCAGCTCTTCCCAGGGGGTGTGGAACGGCTGATCTTCGTGCAGCGCCGGGGGCGTCGAGGGGGGGCGCGCCAGCTCCGCCTCCGGCTCTTCCAGCAGCTCCTCTTCCCCGATCACCTCGATCGCGTCGTCATCGACGGCGACGGCGCCGCTGTCGCTGACGCCCAGCTCCGGCGAGGCCAGCATGGGCTCGGGTGCACCCGTCTCGTCTTCTTCGCCCGGCGCGCCCTCGAGGTCGGTATCGACCTCGACCGAGACCACGTCCAGGCCCGAATCGGCCGCTTCGGCCGTCGATTCCGCCTCGGCGTCCCACGGCGCTTCCACGTCCGATTCCGCCCCGGCGCCGGCGTCCGAAGCCGCATCAACGTCCGAAGCCGCATCAACGTCCGAAGCCGCTGCGGCTTCCGCTTCTCCGTCGGCCGCGGCCGCGTCCACCTCGGCGTCCGCTTGCGCCGCCTCGTCGTCGTCGCGCGCGGCCGCCGGCTCGGGCGCGGGCGGGTGATCGTAGGTGCCGATCTCGGCGGCCAGCCGCCACAGGTGGGCGACGATCTCCTCGTCGTCGGGCGCCAGCCGGAAGGCGTTCAGGTAGGCCCGGAACGCGCGCACCAGGTCCTTGACCTCGTGCTCGACCAGGTGCGCGGCGTTGCGCGCCACCGCCAGCTTCTCGGGCAGCTCCTCGGCCAGCGCGAACAGCTGACCCTGCACGCGGATGGCTTCTTCCCAGCGCCCGGTCAGGCGCGACAGGCGCAAGATCTCTTCCTGCGTCCGCGGGATGGTGGGCTCGATGGCGAAGCTGCGCAGCGTCTCGTCCAGCGCGGCCGAGGGATCGCCCATCCGCTTCTCGCGGACCTCGGCGCGCAGGCGCAGCAGCTCGACCCGTTCCTCGGTCTCGGTGCGGGCGCGCGCGACCTGCGCGTAGACGTCGAGAAGGCTCTTCCAGTCGCCGGTGCGCTCGGCCAGCCGCTCCAGGTTGTGCAGCAGCTCGTCGCCGGCCGGGTCCGACGGCAGCGCGTCGACCAGCGTCTGGAAGGCGCGCGCCGGATCGTCCAGCTTCTGTTCGCAGATGAGCGCGATCTTCAGCGACGCCGCCAGCTGCTCGATCGGTTCGGTGGCCCGCTCGCGCGCGCCTTCGTAGATCTGGATCAGCTCGTCGTACAGGCCGTGGCGATCGGCCGCCTGATCCACCACCTGCAGGTTCTCGGCGGTGGGATTCTCCATGTAGGCCCGCCGGAACCACTCGAAGCCGCGGGCCGGCTCTTCCAGGTGGCGCTCGTAGATGTCGCCGATCTCCAGCAGCAGCTTGCGCCGGGCCTCCGGCTCTTCGGTCGCCTCCAGCAGCTTCTCGTCGGCGTAGGCCAGCCGCTGGTAGTTGCCGGTCTTGCCGTACAGGCCGGCCACCGCCTCCAGCGCCTCGCGGTGGTCGGGGTCGAGCTCCAGCACGCGCTCGTAGATCGAGATCGCCTTGCGGTCGTCGCCCAGCCGGTCCCGGATCACCGCGGCCAGCTCCATCGAGCGGCGGACCCGCTCGGCGCGGTCGTCGGTCAGGAACAGCTGCCGCTCGGCGATCTTCACCACCCGCGGCCAGTCCTCCTCGCGCTCGTAGGTGGCGCGCAGGCGGGCGTGGGCCTCGGCATTGCGCGGATCGACCTCCGCGATGAGGCGCTCCAGCGTTTCGGTGGCCGCGTCGGCGTCGCGCAGCTTCTCGTCGAAGATCTGCGCCCGCTGCAGCGTCAGCGCCACGGCGCGATCCGGCTCGGCGGCCAGCGGCGCCTGCCGCTCGAGGATCCGGACCAGCATCGGCCAGTTCTCTTCGGCGGTGTAGAGCCGAGACAGAGCCTCCAGCGCCTCGGCGTCGGTGGGGAGCAGATCGGACAGCTGCTCCCAGGCCTTGCGGGCCCGCTCGCGGTTGCCGATGGTCCCCTCGACCAGACGGGCCAGCTCGCGCAGGAACTCGGCCTGCTCGGCGGCGTCGGCGACGACGCGCTCGACCTCCATGTCCAGCACGCGGGCCAGATCCTCGTGGCGCGCCAGGGCCGTGTAGATCTGCCGCAGGCCCGCCAGCGCCTTGGCGTCGTCGGGATCGAGCCGCGCGACCTCTTCCAGCCGCGCCGCCGCGCCGGTCGGATCCTGCAGCTTGCTGTACAGGATGTCGGCGATGCGGCGATAGAGCTGCAGCTTCTCGTCGGGGTTGGCGGCGTGCTTGGCGTGCATCTCCAGCACGTGCACCAGGTCGGCCGGCTGGCCGGCCCGCTCGAGGATCCGTTCCAGCCGGACCAGCGTGTCGCGGTCGCCGGGGACCGCCTGCAGGATCTCGTTGGCCGCCCACTGCCCCTGCACCAGATCGCCGGTGCGCTCGTCGTAGATGACCAGCACGCGGCGGAGCAGGCCGACGCGCTCTTGCTTGGCGGTGGTGAGGCCGATCTGCTCGCGCAGCGCGGCCGCCAGCCCCTTCCAGTCCCCTTCGCGCTCGAAGATCTCGACCAGCGCGCGCATCGACACCGCGTCATGCGGATCGGCGCGCAGGACCTCGCGATAGATCTCGATGGCCCGCTTGGCGTTCCCCAGCTTCTCGCGGTGCAGCTGCGCCACGCGCCGGAGGATGTCGATGCGCAGGGCGGGGTCGGCCTGCGCCGCCGCTTCCCGCTCCAGCAGAGCCGCCAGGCGGTCCCAGCTCTTGGCCTTGAGCAGGATGCGCCGCTGCGCCTCCCGCGGCCGCGTCGAGGTCGGAGCGATCTCCTCGGCCCGCATCCAGGCCGCCAGCGCCCGTTCCGGGTCGCCGAGCTGCTTCTCGGACACCGCCGCGATCTCTTCCAGCCGCGGCAGCAGCTCCTCGACCGGCGTGCCCGCCACGCGGGCGCGCTCGTACGAGAACTCGAGCAGATCGGCCAGCGCCGCCCAGTCGCCCTTCTCGCGGAAGTGCTCGGCGTAGGCGCCGAGCGCGATCTGGTTCTCGGGCTCGATCTCCAGCACCGCGTGCAGGTAGACGGCTGCCTGATCGCCATCGCCCAGGCGGTCGCGGTAAAGCGCCGCCAGCTCCAGCATGATCCGCGCGCGCGTGGGCGGATCGGCGATGGCGCCCAGCTGCCGCTCGCGCAGCTCGGCGAGCTTGGCGTAGTCGTGGCCGTGCAGGTACAGCTCGACCAGCTTCTCGGAGGCGGGGCCGCCCGGCGGCTCCAGCAACGAAATGTCGTTGTAGATCCGCTGCGCCTCGACCCGGTCGCCCAGCTCGCCCTCGGCCAGCTGCGCCCGCTTGTAGAGGAAGTCGATCCGCTCCGTCTCGGCACCGGCCCCCGAGATCCGCTCGCGGTAATAGCGATCCAGCTCCTGGAAGCGGCGGGCGTCGTAGTAGACCCGCTCCAATAGCTCGGACGACTCGGTGTGCCCGGGCAGGACGTGCAGCGCCTTGCGCAGCGAGGCGATGGCATTGTCCGTGTCGCCCGCCTCCTGCCGCCGGCGGCCGACCTGATAATAGATGGCGGCCGCGCGATCGATGCCGTCGGCGCCGATCCAGTTCGGGTTGGCGTAGACCGCCGCCAGGAGCTCGAGCGCCTTCTCGTCGCGCGGGCGAATGCGCACGGCCTCGGACAGCCGCTGGGCGGCGGCGTCCAGCTCTTCCAGCTTCTCGCCCAGCACGCGGCCCAGGCCCAGCAGCAGGTCGGCGCGGCGGCGCGCGTCGGCGGTGCCCTCCAGCTCCAGCTCGTAGAGGCGGACCACCGAGCGCCAGTCGCCGAGCGCGCGGTAGATCTTGCGGGCCGACTCGATCGACTTGAGGTGCTCGGCGCTCAGCTTGCCGGCGCGCTGCGGGTTGCGGACCGCGCGTTCCAGCTTGGCGAAGTGATTCAAGAAGAGCTGGCCCATCTCGGCTTCCAGCTCGGCGAGACGGCCGGGGTCGCGCGTGCGGGCGACCGCCGCGGCCTCCATCTCCAGCATCGTCATGTAGTCGGCGGTCCGACCCTGCTCGCGATAGATGTCCTTCAGACGGGCGGCGGCCCGGATGTGGGTGGGGTCCCGATCGACGGCGTTGACCAGGTCCGCCTCGGCGCCCTCCGAGTCCCCGAGCTGGTCGAGGCGCAGCTCCGCCGCCAGATAGAAGAGCTCCGCCGCCTTGGCGTTGTCCTCGATGGCCTGGGCCCGCGTCTCGTAGAGCGTGACCAGCCGGTCGTGCTTCTGCGCCTGCCGATAGGTTTTCCGGAGCGCGACGAACGCCTCGGTGTCGGCTGGATTCCTTTGGAGGGCGGCTTCGTATTCCCGGACGGTCGGCATGCGCGGGACCCCAAACGGCGAAGCGAAGGCGAGGGCGGCCGATCTAAAGGCCGGTTCGAGTCCGGAACCCTACCACGTCCCACAGGGCGAAACCAAGCGGTCCAGAATCTCCAAAATCCCCGAATCGAAACGCGATTATTCGACGATGCGGCGCGCGAGACGCCACAAATGCGCGCTAACGAATCACATCCTGCATTGCGGCGGGCCGGCGTCCGTGCCGCCGTCGCCGGGCGAGGCGCAGGTGTAGCCGGGGGCGCAGTCGGCCGGGCCCGTGCAGCCGCTGGTGCAGGCCGCGTTGGCGCAGGCCTGGGGCGTGCAGTCGCTGGTCGCGCCGGCCACGCACTTGCCCGCGCCGTCGCACTTGGACGTGCCGACCAGGGTGGCGGTGCCGGCCGTGCAGGCCGCCGCCGCGCAGGTGGTTCCGGCGGCGTAGTTGGCGCACTTGCCGGCGCCGTCGCAGGTGCCGGTGGTCCCGCAGGTGCTGGCGGCCGTGGTCGGGCAGGCGCTGCTGGCGGTGCCCGCGGCCACCGGGGCGCAGGTGCCGCCGCCGTTGACGTTGCAGGCGTTGCAGGTGCCGCAGGCGGTCGTGTTGCAGCAGACGCCGTCCGTGCACATCCCGCTGAGGCATTCGCCGGCGGCGGCGCAGGTGGCGCCGAGCGGCTTCAGGTTGGTGCAGACGCCCGACTGGCAGGTGTAGCCGGTCACGCAGTCGCCGTTGGCGGTGCAGCTGGTGAGGCAGGCGGTGCCGCCGCACATCAGGTGTCCGGGGCAGGCCTGCGGCGTCTGGGTGCAGGCGCCCGCGCCGTCGCAGATCCCGGCGGGGGTGCTGGTGGCGCCGGTGCAGCTGGCGGTCCCGCAGCTCGTGCCGGCGCTGGTGGCCCGGCAGGCGCCCGCGCCGTTGCAGGTGCCGTCGAACCCGCAGGGCGGGGCGGCGGTGCACCCGTGGTGCGGTTCGGCGGCGCCCGAGGGCACCGGCTGGCAGGAGCCGGCGTTGCCGGTCAGGTTGCAGACCTGGCAGGTGCCGCAGCTGGCGGCCGAGCAACAGACACCGTCGACGCAGTGGGCGCTGTCGCACTCGGTGTCCGCGGTGCAGATCTGGCCCAGGCGCTTGAGCCCGCAGGACCCATCGGGATTGCAGAACTGGCCCGGCGCGCAGTCGGCGTTGCTGGCGCAGACGGAGACGCAGGTCTGGGTGGTGGCGTTGCAGGTGAATGGGGTGCACTTCTGCGTCGCCGCCGTCTGGCACTTGCCGGCACCGTCGCAGGTCGCCGCCAGCGTGCCGGTCGTCGACCCGGCGGGGCAGCTGGGCTGGGCGCACTGGGTGCCGGCCGCATAGACGGCGCAGGCGCCGCTGCCGTTGCAGAAGCCCGTGGTGCCGCAGCTGGCCGCGCCCTTGTCGGTGCACTGGCCGGCCGGATCGGCGGCGCCGGCCGGGACCGCGCTGCAGGTCCCCTTGGTGGCCGCGAGCGAGCAGGACATGCAGGTCCCGGTGCAGGGGCTGCCGCAGCAAACGCCCTGGGCGCACTGGCCCGACAGGCATTCGGTGCCCGCCTGGCAGACGGCGCCGTTGGGCTTGAGGCCGCAGGATCCGCCGCTGCAGGTGGCGGGGGATGCGCAGTCGGCGTCGGCGGCGCAGGTCGACTTGCAGGCGTTCAGGCCGCAACCAAACGGGAAGCAGGAGGTGGCGCTGGGGACCGTGCAGGTGCCGGCCCCGTCGCAGGTGCCCCCGGCGGTGAACGTGCTGCCGGTGGCCGGGCAGCTCGCGCCGGCGCAGGCCGTTCCTTGCGGGTACTTCTGGCAGGCCCCGGCCTGGCACTTGCCGTCGTTTCCGCAGGAGGTCGGCCCCTGATCGGCGCACATGCCGGCCGGATCGGGCAGGCCGGTCGGGACGGCGGTGCAGAGCCCCATGGTCCCGGTCAGCGCGCACGAGAAGCACGAGCCGGCGCAGGCGGTGGCGCAGCAGATGCCCTGGGCGCACTGGCCGGACTGGCATTCGGTCCCCGCCGAGCAGAAGGCGCCGTTGGGCTTGAGCCCGCACGACCCCTGCGCGCAGACGTTGCCCATCGAGCAGGCCATGTCGTTGCCGCAGGCCGTGAAGCAGCGCGCCCCGTTGCAGACGTAGGGGGCGCAGGTGATCGCGTCGGGCGCGCGGCAGCTGCCGGTGGCGTCGCAGGTCGAGACCGGCGTGTAGATGCCGGTGGCGCACTTCTCGGGCGCGCATTCAGTCCCGGTCGGGTACCGGTGGCAGCCACCGGCGCCGTCGCAGGTCCCGTCCGTGCCGCAGGACGACGCGTGCTGGTCGACGCAGACGCCGTGCGGATCGCCGGCTCCCAGCGGCGCTGGCGCGCAGGTCCCCAGCGAGGTCGACAGCGCGCAGCTGCGGCAGCTGCCGGTGCAGGCGGTGGCGCAGCAGACGCCGTCGGCGCAGAAGCCGCTGCCGCATTCGGTGCCGGCCGAGCAGGGCTGGCCCAGCGCCTTGGGGCCGCAGCTGCCGTTCACGCAGCTGTGCCCGGAGATGCAGTCGTTGTCGCTGGCGCAGTGGCTGACGCAGGCGTTGTTCGTGCAGCGGTAGGGGACGCAGTTCTCGATCCCCTGCGCGCGGCAGGTCCCCAGCCCGTCGCAGGTGCCGGCGGTGTTCATCCGGTCGCCCGTGCAGGACGGGGAGACGCAGACCGTTTCGGCCGCGTACTTGGCGCAGCCGCCCAGGCCGTCGCAGGCGCCGGTCTGGCCGCAGCTCGACTTGTCGGTGGCGGTGCAGACCTTGTGGGGGTCGGCGATCCCCATGGCCGTCGGCCAGCAGGTGCCGATGCGCCCGCTCTGGTTGCAGCTGACGCACGGGCCGGTGCAGGCCACGTTGCAGCAGAAGCCGTCGGCGCAGAAGTTCGAGGCGCACTGGACCGAGGCCGTGCAGACCGCCCCGATGGGGCGCTTGCCGCAGCTTCCGTTCACGCACTTGACGTTGGGGGCGCAGTCGGCGTCCGACGCGCAGGTGACCACGCAGCTGTTGGTCTTGCTGTCGCAGGAGAAGGGGGCGCAGATGGTGGCCGGTCCGGGCGTGCAGTTGCCGGTGCCGTCGCACACGCGGACGCCGCCCACCGACGCGCCGTCGCAGGTGCCGGGCTGGCACACGGTGCCGGAGACGTAGCTGCGGCAGCCGCCCTTGCCGTCGCAGGTGCCGTCGAGGCCGCAGCTGGCCATGTCGGTCTTCGGGCACATGGCGGGCGTGCGGGGCGGGTCGCCGGCCGCGACGAACGTGCAGGTGCCCGGGGCCGAGATGGTGTTACAGGACTTGCAGGTCTCTTTGCAGGCGGTGTTGCAACAGACGCCGTCGACGCAGAACCCGGTCTCGCAGTCGCTGTCGCAGCCGCAGGCCGTCCCCTTGGTCTTCTTGGTCGACGCGTCGTGCGTGCAGGCGACCGCGTCGACGCCCCCGTCGTGGTGGGCCGGCTTCCCGGAAGAGGAGTGACAGGAGGCGGTGCCCACGACGAGCAGCACCAGCGCCATGACACGCTGTAGCGCGTTGATCGAAACTATGCGATTTGGCCCGGGCACAGCCGCAGACAATACATCTGGGGCCGCCCGGGCAGAAATCCAGTCGCGTGCCTAGTGATAGAGGAAGACGATCTCGACGCGGTTGTTCTTGGCGCGGCCGGCGGCGGACCGGTTGTCCACGTACGGGTCCTCGCCCCCCAGGCCGCTGACCATCAGACGCTTCGTGTCGACGCCCCGCTCGGCCAGGGCCGAGTAGACCGCCTGCGCGCGCGCCGCCGACAGGGCGATGAGCTCGGTCGACTTGCCGCGGTTGTCGGTGTAGCCGATCACCTGCACCGGGTAGCTGGAGTACTTCTTCAGCAGGCTGGCGATGCCGTCCAGGGACGCCTCGTGCCCCGGCGCGATGTTGGGCGCGCGCTTCGAGAACAGCTCGGGGACCACGATCACCAGGCGCTGCAGGTCGCCGCGCGGGTCGATGCGCACCTTGACCCCGGGGACCAGCGGGGCGTCGCGCGCCAGCGCCTCGTTGCGGGCCTTGTTCTGGCTGGACTCTTCGGCCTGCTCGTATTGCGGCTTGGCGACCACGGCGGCCTGGTCGGCGCTCTTCTTGGCCTGATCGGCGGCGGCCTGGGCGCTGGCGTAGTCGTTCTGCTTCAACGCGGTTTCGGCGCGCGACAGGAACTCCGAGGCGGTCGTGTAGTCCGGCTTGGCGTACTGAGAGGCGTCGACCGTGTCGGCGGTGCGCATGGAGAGCTGCGCGGCGGCGATCTTCTGTTCGGCCGCCAGCTGCTGCGACAGACGCTCTTGCTCGGCCTGCGCCTTCTGCTGCTCGGTCGTCATCTCCTGCGAGAGACGCTGCTTGTCCGCTTCGGCCGTCTTGCGGGCCTCCACGTACTTCTGAAGCAGGGCCAGCTTCTCCTGCTCGCTGGCCAGGTCCTTGGAAAGGCCGGTCAGCTCTTCTTGCGCCTTGGCCTCCTGGCCGGACAGCGTCTGGATCTGGCTCTTGAGCTGATCCTGATCGAGGACGGCGAGGGCGGTCTTCAGCTTGATCTGCGCCAGCAGCGCGTTGACGCGCGATTCTTCGAGGTCGTTGGATTGCCACTCTTCGTGGGCGGCGGTGGAGCGGCGGTCGGCCTCGGCCATCAGGTCGGGCGAGCGCTTGGCCACCTCGGGCAGTCGCGCCTCGTTGGCCTTGCGGAGGTTGTCGAAGGCCTCCAGCTCGCGCGGCTTTTGCGGGGTCGCGCAGGCGACGCCCAGCAGCAGCAGCGGGGTCAGCCAGGGACGCTTGGTCGCGAACGAGGCGGTCACTGTGCGGTCCTCTCGAGGGCCTTCTTCTTGTCGACGGTGTCCTGCAACGCCTTGCGGGTGCGGGCGATCCGGCCCCGCAGGTCGTTCAGCGTGGCTTCGTGCTTCTGCGCCTGGTTGCGGAGCTTGGAGACCGTGATCTTGGCGCGGATCAGATCCTCTTGCTTGATGGCGCGGTCCAGGACCTCGCGGCACTGGTCGTACTCGTGCTTGGCGCGCAGGTTCCAGGCTTCGTCCAGCCAGGCCCGCAGCAGCGTGATCTCGTCACCCACCGCCTTGAGCTCGTCGAGACGCTCCAGATCGGCCGCGGAAGCCCGCTGCGTGTCGATCTGCCGCTGCAGATCGTCTTCTTCACCCGCCTGGGCGCGGCCGCCCAGCGCTGCCCAGAGGGCGACCACCACGATCGCGCCCCACCATCTGCCTGCCACGAAATTGGTCATCGAGTTCCCGGATGACCTTAAGCCGCAGGTACTTCAAGTTCAAGAGGTGCGCGGTGTAGTATGGGCTCGTGGACTCCGCGATCGAGGTTCGTTACGCGGGCGTGGTGGTCGGGCGCGCCACTCAGGTGAAGGACTGGACGGCTGGCGGCGCCTTCATCGGCTTCACCGAGCCGCTTCCCACCGGCACGTCCATCGAGCTGCGTGGTGAAAACATCGCGCAACCGGCGCGGGTGGAGGAGGTCCTGGAATCCTCCGACGCCTCTGTGGCCGGGATGCGCGTCTCTTTTGTGAGCTCGTCCGCGGCGGCGGCGCCTCCGGTCGCGGTGGCCGCGCCTCCGGTCGCGGCGGTGGCGCCTCCGGTCGCGTCGACCGCGTCCCCGGTCGAGGCGGCCCCGTCACCTTCTGCGGCTCCGGCCGCGCCGCCCCTGGCCGCCGCGCCGCCGTCGGCCTCGGCCTCGCCGACCTCACCGGCCCCTTCGTCCCCACCCGAGCCCGCGGCCCCGCAGCAGCCGCAGCCGCCGCAGCAGTCAGGCGGTGGCAAACGCAAACGCCGCCGGTGATCCGCTCTCCACGACTCGTCCCCGGTGCGCCCGTTCGCATCGTCGCGCCGTCCGGCCCCGTGCCCGCCGACGCCTTCGCGGCCGGCCTGGCCGTCCTGCGTGCCCGCTACGACGTCCGCGTCGACGAGGCGACGGTGCTGGCGCGCACCGGTTTCCTGGCCGGCCCCGACGAGCAACGGCTGGCCGCGCTGCTGGCGGCCTTCGACGAGCCCGACACCGCCGCCATCATCATGGCCCGCGGGGGCTACGGCCTGCTGCGCCTGCTGCCCTTCATCGATCCGGCGCGGCTGGCGCGCCGCCCGCGGCCGCTGGTCGGCTTTTCGGACGGCACGGCGCTCTTGGCTGCCGCCGCGCGCGCGGGCCTGGCCGCCATTCACGGACCGGTGGTGACCCAGCTTCCCAATCTGTCGTCGCAGGACCAGGGCGTCCTGTTCGAGCGGCTGGAACGCCCCGGCTCCGCGGTGATGCTGGAGGGGCTCGAAGAGATCATTCCCGGCCGCGTGCGCGGCCCGTTGATCGGCGGCAACCTGGAGGTCTTCTCGCGCCTGCTCGGGACGCCGTACCTGCCCGACCTCGACGGGGCCATCCTGTTCTTCGAGGACCTGGGCGAGCGCCCCTACCGGATCGACCGGCTGATCACCCACCTGGACCTGGCCGGCGTGTTCGGGGTCGTCGCCGGCGTGGTGCTGGGCGACTTTTCGAGCTGCCGCGAGCCGGAGGCGACGCGCGGCAGCTCGCCCACCGCCGAGGAGGTGCTGCTGGATCGGCTGGGCCGCTTGCCGATCCCGGTCGCCACGGGCGGCGCGTTCGGCCACGGCACGCGCAACCAGGCGCTGGTCACCGGCGCGCTGGCCGAGCTCGACACGCGCGCCGGCACGCTGGCGACCCTGGAAGGCGCCGTGATCTAGGCCGCCTGTCGGGCGGCACGTCGTCGGGCATGGTTCGCTGTGCTCACCGTCGCCTTGCGGCGACGCCCTCCTAGCCGATCCGCGGGAAGGCTAGCTGATCAAACCGTGCGGCGAGGGGTCGGGCTCGTCGATGGGCCCGAACCGCTCTTCGTAGCGGCGCAGGTTGTGCTCCAGCGCGCGCAGCAACCGCTTGGTGTGGCGGGGCGACGAGATGATCCGCGCCCGCACGCGCGCGCGCGGCGAAGCCGGCTGGATGTAGGCGAAGTCGAGGACGAACTCGTTGTCGTTGTGGTTGATGAGGACCAGGTTCGAGTAGGCGCCCTGCGCGACGGCGTCGTCGACGTCGATCTGGATCTGCGGGACGCCCGGTTCGCCCGGGGTCGGTTTCGGTTGGTCGGCCATGCGGCATATATAACGCCCTTCGAACGCCGCACCTCCCCCGTGTAAGATGTGATTGTGCGCGTGATTGGCCTCGACCTCGGCTCTCGCCGGATCGGCGTGGCGGTCACGGACGAGCTCGGGCTGACCGCGCAGCCGCACGCCACCATCGAACGTCATGGCGGCCAGCGCGACCTGGATGCCATCCGCGACGTGGTTCGCGCTCAGGGCGCCGCCCGGGTGGTGATCGGGTTGCCGCTGTCGCCGGAAGGGGAGCGGGGGCGGGCGGCGCTGGCCGCCGAGCGGTTCGCCGAGCGGCTGCGCGCGGTGCTGGACGTCCCCATCGAGATGATCGACGAGAGCTTCACCACCGTCGAGGCGACCGACGTGCTGCTGGAGGCGGACCTGTCCCGCGCCCGGCGCAAGCAGGTG
>Ga0070679_100004045_pt1 | contig 13508 bp, 14 predicted proteins | sample KBSC63BmetaG_FD_65652 | JGI IMG/M metagenome (GOLD analysis project Ga0070679, IMG submission 65652) | Corn rhizosphere microbial communities from Kellogg Biological Station, Michigan, USA - KBS C6-3B metaG | ecosystem: Host-associated > Plants > Roots > Rhizosphere | place: USA: Michigan... | reverse complement strand
CCTCGTCGCCCTCGACTTCGACACGGAACGCCTGCTGCTGATATTCCTTTGCCAAGGCTACGATGCCGCGCGGCAGGGTCGCCGAGAACAACAGGGTACGGCGGGTTTCCGGCGTGGTTTTGAGGATGAATTCCATGTCCTCGCGAAAACCGAGGTCGAGCATCTCGTCGGCTTCATCCAGCACGATCGCCTTCAACTGCGAGACGTCGAGGCGGTTACGCCGCAGATGATCGCAGAGCCGGCCGGGCGTACCGACCACGATGTGGGCGCCGGCGGCGAGTTCGCGCTGCTCGCGGCGCGGATCCATGCCGCCGACGCAGGAGACGACGCGCGCATTGGCGTGGCCATAAAGCCACGTCAGTTCCCGATGCACCTGAAGCGCAAGCTCGCGCGTTGGTGCTACGATCAAGGCAAGCGGCGCGCCCGCGCGCTCGAACCGCTCGGCATCGCCGAGAAGATTCTTCGCAATCGCCAAACCGTAAGCAACCGTCTTGCCGGAGCCGGTTTGCGCGGACACGAGAAGATCACGGCCATCGGCGGCATCCGCCAGAACGGCGGTCTGGACCTGCGTCAGCCGGTCAAAATTGCGCTCCGCCAAAGCTCGGGCGAGCGGCGGATGTGTGGGCATTAATGTCACGGGATCTAAAACCTTGGTTGACGTTTACCGTCGAAACGGAAAACAGGGCTTTGAGCCCGATGGCTCGAAAGCTGCCGCCTGGAACACGCGCAGGCGCACGGCGCGATGAATTGGATGAGATGGGGAGCCTTTAGGCCAAATCCAACCCAAACACCATCCATTCTTTGCAGTGCAACCCACTGTGGAGGCCGGCACATAGCTGGGAATCACCGAATGATCGGCTAAACTGCGATTTCCCGGCATTTCCGCCGTCATTCACCTTAACCATGCCGGAGGGTCCGCCCCCGTGACGTCGTTCAAGACCATTCGTGCTCGCGCCGAGAAGCGCAAAGGCGGCCCCAAGGCGCTGGCCAAGCTGCTGCCCGAGAAACCAGACCCGAAGGCGCTCGCGAAACTCGGCGACGACCGGATTCTGGCTGAGATGACGCGGCGGGTGTTCTCGGCCGGCTTTGCCTGGAGCGTGATCGAGGCCAAATGGCCCGGCTTCGAGACCGCGTTTCTCGGCTTCAAGCCCGGCCCATTGACGCTGCAGCCGGACGATTTCTGGGACGCCCTGATGAAGGACACGCGCATCGTGCGCAACGGCGCCAAGATCATGTCGGTGCGCGCCAACGCTGCATTCGTCCGGGATATCGCCCGGGAGCATGGCAGCTTTGGCAAGTTTCTGGCGAAATGGCCGTCCTCGGACGAGGCCAGCCTGCTAGAACTGCTCTCCAAGCGCGGCAGCCGGCTCGGCGGCAACACCGGGCAGATGATGCTGCGCTTCCTCGGCTGGGACGGCTTTGTCACGTCGAGGGACGTCGTGCTGTGCCTGCGCGATGCCGGCCTCGATATCGCCGAGACCGTCACCTCGAAGCGCGATCTCGCCAAGGTGCAGGCGCAATTCAACGCCTGGGCCGAGGAGACCGGTCTTGCTTTCGTGCAGATCTCGCGGATCTGCGCGATGTCGATCGGCGAGAATTACGCGACGGAGAAGCTTGCCGACATGATCGGCGACGATTGACGGCGGCATGCATTCTCAAATCACGTAGAATCCGTGCGTGGCGTCGCGCCTTAACTGATCGACGAGGCCGTATTCCCAGTTGAGATAGGCCTGCATCGCCGATGTGTTGACGTCGGTGCCTTCGTAAGGTCGCCGGCAGCGGTGCGACGGATCGGGTTTTGGCAGCACGACCGGCGGCCCGACTTCCAGTTCGCCGTGGTAGCCGCCATCGAGCACGAACACGTCCCAGGCCATTTGCGCCAGCCATGACGCGGTCATGTCGGCGCGGACGCTTTTGTCGTCGGTCAGCACGATGCGCGCGCCGCGCACCGGTGCTGCCATGTCGATCTCCTGCACCAGTTGGCCGCCGGGGTAATGGCGGAAGCCCTCGAGGTGGCCGGCGGCGTGTTCGGCTTCGTCGCGCACATCGAAGCGATAGAGCGTGCGATCGACCTGAGCCTGCAGCGCCGTCATCTCCTCCACCCCGATATGGCGAACGCCGGCGCGATAGGCGACGTCGCGCGCGTTGGCTTCCGCGCCCTCGAACGCGCCGATCCCGCCGCGCCTGTCGGAGCCATGCTCGAGCTTCTGGCTCGCCAGCGTCCAGCCGATGGTGCCGTTGCGCAGCGCCACCACTCTGTTGGCGACGCCGGCATTGATCAGCGACTGGGCGCCGATGATCGAACGGGTACGGCCGGCGCAATTCACCACGATGGTGGTTTCGGGATCCGGCGCGGCGCGGCCGGCGCGCAGCACCAGCTCGGCGCCGGGCACGCTGATCGAGCCCGGAATGTTCATGGTCCTATATTCGTCGAAGCGGCGGACGTCGAGAATTTGAATGTTCGCCTTGGTCTCGATCAGCGCCGCGACCTCGTCCGCCGCCAGCGACGGCGTGTGGCGGCGATGTTCGACCAGTTCGCCGAACGCCTTGGCGTAGGAGTTCACGTCTGCGAAAATCTCAAAGCCGGCCTGTCGCCAACCTGCGAGCCCGCCTTCGATCTGACGAACGTCGGTATAGCCCAACGCGCTGAACCGGTCCGCCGCCTGCGCCACCAGGCCCTCGCCGGCATCGTACAGCACGATCGGCACATCCTTGCGAGGCAGCCGCAAGGCGGCCTCCGGTTCGATCCGTCCGGCCGCCATGTTGGCAGCAAACAGCGGATGGCCGGTGGCGAAGGCGGCCTCGTGCCTGACGTCGAGCAGCGCGATTTCCTCGCACAGCAACAGCGCACTGCGGATCTGTGAAGGCTTGACGGAAGGGATGGTCATGAAGGTCGACTTCTGAAGCGGGAACGTTGCGCCCTGAATAGCAGCATCACGGCCGACCTGCCATGCGGGATCGCATCACGCTCCCGTTGGGTTTGAAAGCGCTGTGCAGGCGTGTTTAAGGTGGGCGTATGGATCTCAAGCAATTGCGCACCTTTCGGGCCGTCGCCGAGCTCGGCAGCCTCAGCAAGGCCGCGGACCGGCTGCGCTCGGCACAGCCGGCGCTCAGCCGGCATATCAAGCTGCTCGAACATGAACTGCGGGTCGAGCTGTTCGTGCGCAACGGCCGCGGCATGCTGCTGACCAGTGCGGGCCGCATGCTGCTCGACCGCACCACTGGCCTCATTCGCCAGATCGAGCAGGTCCGCGACGACCTGCAGTCGGCCAAGGGCAGCCCTTCGGGCCGCGTCATCCTCGGCCTGGTTCCGACCGTGAGCGCGGTGTTTGCCGGACGATTCGCCCGCCGCGTGATCTCGGAATTTCCCGATATCTCGCTGCGCATTGTCGAGAGCTATGGCGGACATCTGGTCGAATGGCTGCACCGCGGCGAGATGGATCTTGCGATCATCTATGGCCCCGCGGCCGACCTGCATCTGCAGGTCCGGCCGATCGGGCGCGAGGCCATCGTCGTGGTCGGGCCACCGGGATCGGGGCTGAGCAAGCGGAAGCAGGTCGACCTGAAGTGGCTGGTGAAGCAGAAGCTGATCCTGCCCAGTATTTCGCATGGACTGCGGGCGCTGCTGGAAAAGGCCGTCGCCCGCCAGCGGCTGACGCTCAACGCCATGATCGAGGCGGATTCCTACCGCGCCCAGATCAGCCTGATGGAAGAGGGCCTCGGCTACACGCTGCTGCCGCCGTCCGCGATCCGCGCCGAACTGGCGGCGAAGCGGCTCGAGATGGCAGCCCTCGTCAATCCGCCGGTGGCACGCGAACTGATCCTGGCCTCGCCGGTCGCTGATGCGCCGTCGATTGCGACCACCACCATCGCCACCCTCATCATGTCCGAAATCGAACAGCTCGCCAGGGAAGGGCTCTGGAAGATCGACATGACGGCGTGAGCGGTGGCGCAATGACGGTCCTTAGTTATAGAGCGCCTCGTCGCCCAGCACCGATTGCCGGAACCGCGACGTCAGGATGACGCCGTCGGCCGGCGGCATCACGAACACCAAAGCTTCCGGCGCGATCTTGATCTGCGCGAACGCCGTGCCGCGGCCTTGATGGGCGAGGTCGCGCAATTCGGTGACTTCGGCCATGGTTCGGACAATTCGCGAGGCGCGAATTCCGACTGCCGTTGCCACCGCCGCAAGGTCGACGCCGGCAGCGGTGTGGGTCTTCTGCATGCCGGTCTCGCCGAAACGCTCGTTGTCGAGCACGGCGACCACGAGATTCGGCGGCGCTTCGACGGCGATGGTGGCGAGCGAACCGAGGTTCATCAGCATTTCACCGTCGCCGGTGATGACCAGCACTTTTCGCTTCGGCTGCGCCAGTGCAAGGCCGAGCCCGATCATCGAGGCCGCACCCATTGCGCCCCAGAGCGGGAAATTATTGGCATGGTCGCCGGCGGCCGAGACGTCCCAGTTCGGCGCGCCGAGGCCGGCGATGACCAGCAACTCGCCGCGGGCCCGCACCAGTTCGTTGACGACGTCGCGGCGGTGCAGCAGCGCGTTGGGATTGGTTTGCGAAGTGGTCATTTGCGGGCGAGCTCCTTGAAATTCTTGGCGCCGAGCACGCGTTGCCCGATCAGAAGTGCTACCGGCTTCCAGGTGTTGAAGGCGAGGTGGGCCGCGCCCTGCACCGCCGAGGCGACCAGGTGCGGCTCATCGACCTTGTTGACGATCACGCCGACGGATTCCAGCGCCGCACGCGTGCCCTGCCCCATCGGGATCTGCCACGGGTTGAACTCGCCCCAGTCGCCGCGCATGGTCACGATCATCAACAACGGCATGTGACAGATCGTGGGCAGCGACAGCATGTTGATGCAGTTGCCGACGCCGCTCGATTGCAGCAGCAGCACGCCGCGCTCGCCGCCGAGCCAGGCGCCGGCCAGCATCGCCACGCCTTCTTCTTCCGTCGTCAGGGTGACAACACGGGTTTCCGGATCGGCCTCGAAGGACCGAATGAGCCGGCTATGGCCGGCGTCGGGCACCATGGCCACCTGTTTGACGCCGGCGTCCTTGAGCACGCGATAAATTTCGTCCGGCCAGGTCGGCAGCGCCGGCGATGCCGTCGCGCCTGCCGATTTTGCTGCAACTTCCGTCATCGGATCAAATTTCCTCCGTGATCCCCAAGGGGGTGATTTGCGGCGACATTAGATGGCGGGGACAGCGGCAGGAATATCAATGTCGGCATGGCTTCTATTGCAAAATTGAAAGGCCCGGGTTGGGGAGGCCTGTAGCCGTCGTCCCGGCGAAGGCCGAGACGACGGAAATTGATCTCGCGGCGCGATGCGCCCGGAGTTTTGCAAGAAACCTCGCCCTCTGAAATCAGAGGGCGCAGGGAAGACCGGGTGCGCGCTGCACCCGCGGTCTCATGTGCGATGCGTATTAAAAATGCTGCACATGAGCATACAGGGCAGCGGAGAACACCCGGCCTTCCCTGCGCAATGGCTTTACGGCTTATACGATTTCGTCCTGGTGACCGGCTTTCTTGCCACCATCATCCCTCAGAAGCGTTAGCTTCTTCAGAACTTGACGCCAGCACCGGGGCGTCGGACCCAAACGATTTCGCCGTACGCTTTTGCCACGCTCGTCAGTCGCAGCCTTCGCGTCCACCGCTCCCTGTCCCTCGTTTGCGACGATGGCCGACGCCCCTCCTGCGGGACAGGATGGCGGCATTGGTAAAGTGTTTCTACCTGACGGTGGAAGCGGAATATTTTTGCGCGAAGGGCTGGACAGACTTTTGGTGATTTGCCCGTCGTGCCAATTTGCCGCAGGCCTTGGGGGTTGCGCCGTCGGACAAATCAACGGTCACGCATCCGGCCCGTCCCCGAGCGCGCGCAGCGCGGTGAGCCCTTCGCGATAGGTCGGATATTCCAGCGTGACGCCGAGTTCTTCGCGAATGAGAGCGTTCCGGACCCGCCGGTTTTCGCTGTAGAAGCTGCGCGCCATCGGCGACAGCTCAGCAGCTTCGAAAGGAATTTCGGCGGGAGGCTCCAGCCCGCAAAGTCTTGCCGCGAAGGCGACGACGTCTTGCGGCGGGGCCGGCTCATTGTCGGTCACATTATAGATGGCGCCCGGACGCGGCCGCGCCAGCGAGGCCTCGATCACGGCGGCGATATCGGCGACGTGAATGCGGTTGAATATCTGGCCGCGCTTGACGATGCGGCGCGCCGTTCCCGATGCCAGTTGCACGAGCTGGTTCCGGCCGGGGCCGTAAATGCCCGACAGCCGGAACACATGCGCGCCCAACGCGAGCCATTCCTGCTCCGCCGTGGTCCTGAGCCGCGAACGGCCTTTTCCTGGCGTGGTCGGCGTTGCCTCGTCGACCCACGCGCCGGCATGGTCGCCATAGACGCCGACCGTGGAGAGATAGCCGATCCAGCGCAGGTTCGGCGCAATGCCGATCCGGCCGGCAAAGGACGCCAGCACGGGATCACCGGATTCGCCCGGCGGGACCGAAACCAGGATGGCGTCGCTGGCCGCGATATCGTCCGCGATCTCCGCATCGGCATGTTCCGGAGAGAACAGCCTTGCCGTGATGCCCGCCGCCGCGAGACTATCGGCTTTGGCGCGGCTGCGGACGGTTGCGGTCACCTGAACGCCGGAAATCTGCAACCGTTGCGCGACATGCAGCGCGGAAAAGCCAAGGCCGAATACCAGAAGTTTCATGAACGTACGATAGTTGAGGATAGACGACCACGCCATCCGGCGGCGGGACCGACGGGACTGTAGCCAACCCGCCTTGCCCAGACCTGAAACCGGCCTATGGTGATAAAAAAGCGATCTCGGGGAGACGAACATGCACAGGCGATGGGCCGCGGCTGCGGCACTTCTGATCGCGGCCGGATTGAACAGCGCCCAGGCCGAGGATTATCCGGCGCGAACGGTGACGGTGATCGTGCCCTTTGCCGCCGGTGGACCGGCGGATATCACCGGCCGGATCGTCGCCGACATCTTCTCGCGCCATCTCGGGCAGAAATTCGTGGTGGAAAATGTCGGCGGCGCCGGCGGCACTATTGGCGCGCAGCGCGCCGCGCACGCCCCCGCCGACGGCTACACCCTGCTGTCCGGTCACTCCGGCACCAATGCGCTGGCGGCCGCGTTCTACCCCAACCTCGGTTACGATCCGCTCCGAGATTTCGAACCGGTCGGGCTCTCGGCCGAGTACCCGGAACTGCTGGTGGTGCGGAAGGACTTTCCCGCCAACAACCTCAAGGAATTTGTCGCCTACGCCAAGGCCAACGAAGCCAAGCTCAATGTCGGCCATGCCGGATTAGGTTCGGTATCCTATATCGGCTGCCTGCTGCTCCATTCGGCCATCGGCATCAAGCCGGCGATGGTGCCGTTCACCGGCACGGCGCCGGTGCTGAACGCGATGCTCGGCAGCGAGATCGACTATGAATGCGACCCGGTGTTGGGCACCTTGAGCCATGTGCGCGCCGGCACCGTCAAGGCGCTGGCGGTCGCGGCGAAGAAGCGCAGCCCGTTGTTGCCTGATGTGCCGACATCCTACGAACAGGGGCTGCCCGAATTCGACTGCGCGCCGTTCTACGGGATCTTCGCGCCAGCCGGCACGCCGAAACCGATCGTCGACAAACTCGCCGACGCCCTGAACAAGGGCCTCAACGAGGAGGCCGTACAAAAACGGCTGGCCGAACTCGGCTCCGAAATCATCGAACCCGGCCGCCGCGGACCCAAGGCCCTGGGCGATCTCGTCCGCAGCGAAACCGCGCGGCTGATGCCGATCCTGCAGGCGGCTGCGGCAAAATAAGCGAACGCCGGCGTTATCTCAATCCGTCATCCCCATGCAACGGCCTCGCCGTTGTCGCTGGAGGTACGAGCCTGGCGATGCACTTGCATCGCGGAGCGCGGGCGTGGAAAACGGCATGCCCGTCGTCGCGACAATTGGGCAACGTGATTTCCTCCGTACACTTCCCGTCCTGTCCAATTAACCGCACGCGGTAACCATGGTTGCGGTCGATAGGGACGCAAGCGGTCTCGTCAACTCCCTGGCGTGTCGCGCATCATTTTGAAAAGCCGCTTCGAATCCAGACCGGGTTTCGGCGAAAGCGGCCGATCAAGTCCTTGCTCGAAATAACCTGCAACTGTACGATGCATCGCAGAATGGTTAATTTTCCAAGAGTGGATCAGCTAAAATGTCCGCAATTCAGCGCGTGGTGTCGGAGGAAGCTGCGGGGCAGAAAATGCCACCGGTACCGGGAGTGCTCGTTGAAGGCCCGGTGGTAGACGCCAAGTTTCTCGATTCCTATATCGCGTTCAGCATCATGGTCGCAGGTTCGATCGCGGCGCTGGTCTGGGCCTTCACGCAAGGCATCGGTTGGATCGAAATTTCGGTCTTCGCCGGCACGTTTGTGCTGAGTACGGTCGGGATCGGCTTCATGCATCGCTACTTCGTCCACCGCAGCTTCCGCTGCGGTCCGGTGATGCGGACGATATTGGCCGCGATCGCCACGATGGCGGTGCAGGGCTCGGTGCTCAAATGGGTCTCCAACCATCGCCGGCACCATGCTCACTCCGACAAGCCCGGCGATGTGCACAGCCCGTACTATGACGGCGCCGGCAACCCCCACGTCAGCTTCCGCAAGGGGATGATGCATGCGCAAGGCGGCTGGGTGTGGGACCAGGCCACGTCAGATGCGGAATACTACGCCAAGGATATCCTGGCCGACCCGATCTCGATGTTCTTCACCCGGACACGCTGGTACTGGTACGCGCTGTCGGCGGCGATCATCCCGGGCGCTATCGGCTACGCGCTCGGCGGCGTACACGCGATGATCGGCTGCGTGTTGTTCTCCGGCCTGTTCCGCAGCTACGTCATGACCATGGCCACCTCGCTGGTCAACTCGGTCTGCCATAGCGACGGTCGCTACGGTTACCGTCGCTTCGAGCTCAATGACGGCACGACCAACGAGCTGGTGACCACGATCCTCACCTTCGGTGAAGGGCTGCACAACAACCATCATCGGTTTCCGCGGGACGCCTACCTCTCGCACGCCTGGTACGAGATCGACATCAATGGCCTGATTATTCTGGGGCTTGGGAAACTCGGGCTTGTGCACGACATTTTCGCGGCCGCCTCGCTCTCAGGCTCGGGCGGCGGAAAACGTTCGATACCAGATCCGGAAGCGATGGTCTGACGCACAAAGCGGAGACACTCGCCGCCGATACCTGGCCAACGGCGATGCTGATCGCAGCCGCCCGACGTTGGGTTTCGAGAAGACAGCCAGTCAAGAAGACAGCGAACTCTAATGCCCCGAACGGTAATCGGCGCGTACCGGTGCGGCGCCCGATGGCGGCACGTCGAGGCGCACGACGACGCCTTCGAGTTCGGGGCTCACCGCCGGATACAGTTTCATGACCAGCGGATCGTGGCCGGGAACGATATGGCTCTCGTCCGGCGCCATCGCGATCAGTTTGTCGAAACCTTCGAGCATTTCGCCGATGTGAAGGGCGGTGGTGAACGGACGTTCGCTCGCCATGTTCTCGTAGAAATGACTGACGTCGGAGGCCAGCACCACCGGCCCGCGGCGGGTTTTGACCCGCACGAACTGCAAGCCGGCCGAATGGCCGCTGGCGGCGTGGATGGTGATGCCGGGCGCGAGCTCGGCATCGCCATGGTAGAACACGACGCGGCGGGCATAGTTCAGCCGCACGATGCCGCAGATGTCCTCGACCTCGAAGGAATGCGCCAGCCGCGGATACTGCATGTAGCGGCCGGTGGCATAGGCCAGTTCGCGCTCCTGCAGATGAAAGCGTGCCTTCGGGAAACGGTCGAAATTGCCGACATGGTCGTAGTGCAGGTGGGTGAGGATGACCTCCTCGACCGCATTCACGTCGATGCCGAGCAGGCCCAGCGTCTCGACCGGATCGCGCAGGAAGGTGCGCTTGCGCTCTCGCGCGACCTCCGGCTTGAAGCCGGTGTCGATGACGAAGGTGCGGCCGCCGCCGCGGGCCACCCAGACGAAATAATCCATTGGCATCGGACCGTCATGCGGGTCGCCGCCGATGAAGTGATCGCTGCGCCGCGCGTCACGGGTGGCATAGCGGATGGCAAACAGCTCGTAGTCCGGTTCGGCCATGGTGTTTCCTTTGCGCCGCGACGGGAGGCTTGATAGCACCCGTCACCGGCAGCGCAAAGCGGCCGGCCGTTCACGCGGCTTCGTCGGTCCACACCTTGAAGCTGACCAGCGTATTCGGCCCGAAGGTCTGGGTGATCGGAACATCGGAGGCGTCACGCCCCTGCGCGATCAGCACGCGGCCGATCCGCGGCACGTTGTTGCGCGGATCGAACATCTGCCAGCGCCCGCCGATATAGGCCTCGAACCAGCCGGCGAAGTCGCCGACCGCCCAGGGTTTTGGCGTGCCGATGTCGCTGAGATAGCCGGTGCAATAGCGCGCCGGGATGTTCATGCAGCGGCAGAACGCGATCGCCAGATGAGCGTAGTCGCGGCAGACGCCCTTGCGTTCGTTGTAGACTTCCCACGCCGTCTTGGTGGCGCGCGCATGTTCGTAACCGAACGCGATGTGGCGGTGAACGAAATCGCAGATCGCCTGCACCCGCGCCCAGCCCGGCGGCGTATTCTCGAACAATTGCCAGGCGGTTTCCGACAACCGGTCGGTCTCGCAGTAACGGCTGCCCAGCAGATAAACCAGCGTGTCCGGCGGCAGGTCTTCGACTGCATGCTGAATAGCCGACGTCACCACCGTATCGGGCAGGCCGCTGTCACGGATGATGCCGTCGGCGGCCAGACGCATCGGCCCGGCCGGCGCCACGATACGGCTGCACCAGTTGCCGAACATGTCGCGATATGGCGCGATCGGCACCGAAGGCGTGGTGGTGAGGTGATCGGGCACGATGATGTCGGACGCCCGCGTGAAATGCGTCCCCAACACCATGATCATCGGCGTCGGCTGCGGGAACTCGTAATTCATTTCGAATCCGACGCGGAGCTTCATTCGAAAATACCTTCCCGGCTAAGCATTCGAGATGGCTACGGAGCCGCCGAATATCAAGCCACGACTGCTTATGGGAGGTGCCTTATTTGGCAGAATACCCGCTTGCCCGAGAAAGCAATAGCTAATTGCCGTGAAAGCGCGCACAGTGAAATTATGTCCAAACATGTTGGCGCCCCCGCGCGCGAAAACGCTGGTCTGTTGAAATGACCACGCGCTCGCGCCGCGAGACCGTTCATTTCAAGTATCCGTTCCGGATCAAGGGTATCGATCGCTTGCTGGCGCCGGGCGCTTATGAAGTCGTCACCGACGAGGAGATGATCGAGGGCCTGTCGTTCGCGAGCTTCCGGCGCGTCGCCACCATGATCATGGTCCCCGCGGCGGCACCGCGGACCTCCTCGATGGAAATGATCTCGATCGGTTCGGTCGACCTGTCGGACGCGCAACGCGAAGACGCGGAGCGCCGCGCATGAATGACACCCCGATCGAACTCGACAAGCATCGCGGCATGGCCGCGCAAAAGGCGACCGATATCCGCCGCGTCGTCGCCGACGTCGAGACCAAGGCGAAGCTTTTGCGCGACCATCAAAACGAGGTTGAAATCCAGTTGATGGCCGCGCCGGCGGCCTCATGGGTCGAAGCCGCGGCCAAGGCGCGCTACGTGCTGAATCTGTACGCGGCCCAGCTTCCGCCCGCCGACACCCATCACCGCGACCTGGTGGCGACGGTGCTGGCGGATTTTGCCCGACTCTCCGATGAGAGCTGAACCGCATCGACGCGCAGCTCTCGAATAAAGATCACCCCATGCGTCAGACATAACGTCGAACGCGCCATGAAAGCATCCCATGCAAAATCTCTCGCCGCGTCACGTCAAGACCGAAGAATCGCTTCGCCTCGGCGTGGTATCCGGCTGGTACTCGACCAAGGTCTCAGGGACCTTCGTCTCGGGCCCGCACGATACCGAAGCCGCCTGCCTGGTCAGGATCGCCGAAATCAATCCGCCGGTGGTGAAAGCCAGACCTGGAGTTCGCCGATGACGCTGGAGCGCGGCAACGTCCGAGGCTTCGAGCACAACCGGATGGTAATGCTTTTCTCGATGATGGATGGTGGCGCAGAGGTTTCCTGCGCCATCAGCAGTTCGGCGATGGACGACCTCGAGCGCGGCGTGAAGGCCAAGCCGGACCAGCGCGACGCCCAATTCCTGCGCTTGCGCGACCGGATCGAACAATGCGCATCGCGCAAGTTCGAGGCGAAGGAATTCGAGGGCACGCCGCCGGGCATCATTCTGCGCAGCCTGGATTTTCGGAACTAACCGGCGAGCCGCTTACGCAAACCATTACCTGACCGGCTCTCGTCACCATCGTTTCTGGCAGTTCAGAGCGAAGGCGTAGCTGTGCGTGATGTGGATCACGCCGGATTGAACCGGCGATACGGCATCCGTGACCTTTCTGTTTGGCTCGGTACTTATGATGGAACTGCAATAGGGGGCGTCAATCGACAAGGCTGCGGCAGGCCAACCGCCGCGTGCAGGCGCACATATAGAGTTCGTTAACGCTGTAGCCTTAGTCCTTATGTGACTGGGCAAAACCGCAAAATGCTGCCGGATCGTCGATGAGAGAAGACCGCGCTGACTCGGCTTTATCTGACGAGGTTCGCGTACGGCTCTATGACCAGGCCTTGAATGTCGCTGGCATCGGCGCCTGGGAATGCGAGCTCGAGACGGAACGCCTGAGCTGGACCCAGGGCGTCTACGACATCTTCGGCTATCCAGTGAGCAACCCGCTGCGGCGCGCGGACATCGTTGATCTCTACATCGACGAATCCAGGCGTAGCATGGAGCTCGCTCGTGCCGAGGTGATCCGGAGCGGTCGCCCGATCACGCTCGATACCGAGATCAGAACCTGGCGCGGTGAAAAACGCTGGATGCGCCTCTCGATTAACGCAGTGCGAGATGGCGGACGGCCGGTGCGGATATTCGGCTCCAAACAGGACGTCACCTCCGACCGACAAGCCATGCAGAGCCTCCGACTCCAGGCCGAAACCGACCCGCTCACCGGGCTCGCCAATCGCGCCATCTTTCAGGATCGTTATCGCGAGGTCGTCAGCGACACCCTGAATTATGGTTTTGCGTCGGCGCTCGTTCTGATCGACCTCGATGGCTTCAAGGAGCTCAACGATACATTCGGCCATCTGGCCGGAGACGCATGCCTGTGCGAGGTCGCGCAGCGGCTGCGGCGGGCTTTCCACAATGTCGGCCTGGTCAGCCGGCTCGGTGGCGACGAATTCGCGATCATCCTGCGCGCTCCGACAGATCCCGCGCGGATCGCGCACGTGCTGCAGCGGACCGTCGTGATGTTGAGCCGTCCGCTTTTCTGGAACGGTCTTCGCCTCGCGGTCAGCGCCTCGATCGGAGCTGCTCTGGTCGGTCGCCCGCATCGGCGGCGGATTGTCGAATTGTTCGCGGAAGCCGACACGGCACTCTATGGCGCGA
>Ga0070679_100004042_pt1 | contig 13513 bp, 10 predicted proteins | sample KBSC63BmetaG_FD_65652 | JGI IMG/M metagenome (GOLD analysis project Ga0070679, IMG submission 65652) | Corn rhizosphere microbial communities from Kellogg Biological Station, Michigan, USA - KBS C6-3B metaG | ecosystem: Host-associated > Plants > Roots > Rhizosphere | place: USA: Michigan... | reverse complement strand
ACCATGAAGGACGCGATTTCGTACAACGCGTTGTTCAACCAGTCGGTCTTGAAGGCGGTGCCATGTCCGGCTTCGTGCCAGCGAGCGTCACACGTGGAAGCATACAGCACCGCGTAAACCGCGTAGCCCACGATTCCCCACGGCGATGGCCAAAGCAGATACGTCGCGACGCCAGCCGAAAGGATGAGCGCGAACCAAAGCAGGGTGTCCCGAACGCCCGGTCCGTCTCGTCGTTCCAGGAGTCGGCGCATTTCCGACCGCGGAATGGGGCACTGGTACCAGTCCGCCTCCGCCAAGCCCTGTTCGATCGCGTGGGCTCCGTTCGCATGGGTCAGCCCGTAAGCTGCGCGCAGTGCCGCCGGGGTCTCAATCTCGTTAGCGTTCATTCGGCTGGGACAGACACACGCAGCGCGTCAACCAAAGTCAAGAAAGATTTCCGAACGGAGAGAGTTATTTCTTGAGTCCCTAGATTTTACCACCACGCTGGTCATCGCGCCACCACGCGTTTGTTCAGGACCGTACTGAATTTGGTCTCCCTTGACTCCCCCGCGCGGTCGGCCCTAACACAATGGCATTGGTAGGCTTATTCGATTTTCAGGTGAACGGGTTCGGCGGGATAGATTTCCAGAATCCGAATCTCACGCGGACGGACCTCCGACATGCCGTGCAGGCACTGCAGTCGCGAGACGTCGCGGGCATCCTCTTGACGCTTATCACCGACACGCCCGAGCGCCTGTGCGAGCAGTTCAGCCTGGTGGAACGCTATCGGGCCGAAGATCCGCAGATCGCGCAGACGATTTGGGGTTATCACTTGGAGGGGCCGTGGCTCCGGCCCGAGGCCGGTTTTTGCGGCGCCCATGGTCCGGAGCTCATGTGTGCTCCGCAGATTTCAGTCTTCAATAAACTACACGCCGCGGCCGGGGGAGCGATTCGGCTCGTGACGCTGGCGCCCGAGTGGGCCGGCAGTCCCGAGTTCATCCGGGAACTGGTCTCGCGGGGCGTTCACGTTTCGCTTGGTCATACCAACGCGTCGGATCGTGAAATCGATGCGGCGATCGAGGCCGGAGCACGCTTCTGCACCCATCTGGGCAACGGGGTTCCGGCGATTCTCCCGCGTCATGACAACGTGGTCCAGCGGTTATTGGCGCGCGACGAGCTCACGGCTTGCTTCATCCCCGATGGCATCCACCTGCCGCCATTCGTCTTGAAGAACCTGTTTCGCGCGAAGCCGGCTGGGAAGGCTCTGTTTACCACCGACTGCATGGCCGCGGCGGGCGCTTTGGAGGGAACGTATTCGCTCGGCGGTCGCATTCAGGTGTCCGTTGGCCGAGACCGCGTGGTGCGCGACCCTGGGGCAAGCGGAGGATTTGCGGGCTCGGCCCTCGAGCCCGATCGCGGAGTTGAACTGACGGCAGAGTTTCTGGGCATCCCTCGGGAAGAAGCGCGGCTCTACTGGTCCGAACGCGCGACCGCAGCTTTTGGCTTTGCTGCCTCATAAGCTCGGTCGGATTGAAGTCGGCTGATTCGCGACAGCGTCTCGCCGACATGCGATCGACGCTCTGTCGCGGCAACACGTCCAAATCCCTCGGGTGGCGACGGCGCGCGCGCCGAACCATAGCTAAAAACCGGAGGCGCGGCACGCGTGGACGAATCAGTCCCGATTGGCGCGGTTGATGCGCGAGCCACGTACTGAGTTGCGGTTCCGTGGAGTAGGTGACGCCGTCCCCGCTCAGTCGGCGGCATTCGCGCAACGCGGCGGAGGCGGCGGCCCCACGGTCGAATTGCGTGCAACGTGATTGGAATGGCGGATCCGGGCGATCGTCCACGGCCGAGGCACACCGTTGGCGTCCGTTGTTGACAACGGCGGACCGATTGGGCGGAAAATAGACCGTGCGGTCGAAAAAAGTACCTACCGGTCGGAAACTATCGTTCATCGAGCAGGCGCGTCGGCGACAGATTATCGAGGCGGCGATCGGAGCCGTCGCGGCCGAAGGCTACGGCGGGGCGTCGCTGGCCAAGGTCGCTCGCCGGGCGAAGATCAGCAAAAGCGTGGTCGTGTACTATTTTGGCGGTAAGAACCAACTGCTGGAGGCGGTGGTCGAGCAACTGTTCCGCGAGATCTGGGATTCGGTTCGACCGCGGTTGGAGGCGGAAACGACGGCGCGCGGGCAGTTGCGGGCGTATATCGAGTCGGAGTTCACGTTCCTGGAGCAGCATCGCGACCGGCTCCTGACGATCACGTACATTCTGATGAACCATCGTGACCGGGAGGGTGCGTTGTACCTGCACGACCAAGCGGAGCAGACGAACCTGCGGTCACTTGGCGCGATGCTCGAACAAGGGCAGAAAAATGGCGAGTTTCGCGCCTTCGCGCTGCAGCCGATGGCGGCAACTTTGATGCATGCCATCAACGGCGCGTTGGGGCAGTGGGCGTCCGATCCGAAAGTCTCCTTGCGCGACTATGCGCAGGAACTGGTCACGATTTTCGATCTGGCGACGCGGAAACAGACGGCAAGGGCAAGGCGCGCCCGCTAAATTTTATGAACCCAGCACTCACTCCGTCCGACGCGCCCGCGGCCCGTGGCTTCCGCCGCGTCGCGCCGGCATTCGTCTTGTTTTTCATGTCGCCGTTCGTCGCCGAATTTCTCCTGGGCGACTTCTCCATCGATGCGATCTGGTTGCTCGTGGTGGTCGCTCCAATGTACGGTGGTGGCGCGTTGGTCGTGCGCGAAGTCACGCGACGGCTCGGACGCGGCTGGCCGACCATGATGCTGCTGGCGCTCGCCTACGGCATTTTCGAGGAAGGCATCGTGATCCAGACCCTCTTCAATCCGAACTATCTCGGTCTTCACCTCCTGCGCGAGGCGTACGTGCCGGCGCTCGGAATCGGTGGTTGGTGGACGGTCTTCGTGCTCACGCTGCACACCGTGTGGAGTATCTCGGTGCCAATCGCTCTGGTCGAAGGCATGTTTGCCGAGCGGCGAACGACACCTTGGCTGGGGAAACTCGGCGTCAGTATTTCGGCGGTGCTCTGCGTGGCGGGCGGCATCCTGGTACGAGGCGGAACGCGAAAACAGGATGCGTTCACCGCGTCGTCCGTTCAGCAGTTCGCGACCTGGGTCATTCTGGCGATCGTTGTCATACTCGCCCTTTCAGCCCGACGGCGGGCTCGCGTTCGCCCGGGCTCCGTGCCCACGACGTGGTTAATTGGGACCATCACTTTTGTGCTGGGGCTTGGCTTGATGACCGCGCAATCCCTCGTGCACGGGTGGGCCCTCGTGTCGGCCGACGCTGGCATCGATCTCATCGGTGCGGCGCTCATGCTGACGTGGTCGCGCCGCGGCGGATGGACGACGCTCCATACGCTGGCTGCGGCAGGCGGCGCAATGCTCACCTATGCGTGCATGGGTTTCCCGCAGGCGCCCGTCGTCGGCTCCAAAGGGGCGATCGATCTTGTCGGGAATGCCATCTTCGCCGCGCTCGCCGTTACGTTGTTCGTGCTCGCTCTTCGAAAGGAGCAGCGGCTAGCCGCTTTGCCAATGCAAAGCGACCTATCGGCCACCACCGGCTGAACGGGCGCGATATCGGACGGGCATTGGTTTGGTGATGAGCGCGGTCCTTTGTCGCGCGCGTGCTTCGTTACGATCACGACCTGCGCCTCGTGATCCACGATAAGATGATCCAGCGGGATGCCGCCGTGCTCACGTCAGTCGCCCAGCAGGAAATCGAAACGGGGGGAGTTCAACACGGATGCACCGAATCCGGCCGGCTGGCTATCCGCGCTGCCCCGGCAGCGCACCGGCAAGGTGTCCGGGCGATAGCCGTTTTCGATGCCGACGGTGTGTTGCCGAGGGCGCCTGCGTCCGTCAGGCGCGGTGCGAATGAAACTGCGTGGTCGCGACCCAGTAGATGTCGCTCTGTTTGCCGTCGTGCCGGACAAAGAACAAGAAGCGGCCATCGGGGGACAGCACCGGGCCGTACTCGTTGGCGTCGGTGTTGATGTTGCCCGACACTGGCACGGGGGTACTCCAGGTTTTGCCGTCATCGCGGTAGGTCACAAACAGATCGAGATTCTGCCGCCCGAGGCGCGCCGTGGCAAAGATCAGGAACCGACCATCCGGGGAGAGGCAGGGGTCGAACTCCGGACCGGGCGAATTAATCACGGGACCGAAATTGGTCACGCGGGTCTGCCCATCCGCAGCCTTCTCGGTGAAGTACAGGTCGAAATGGCCTTGGCCACCCGGGCGGTCCGACGCGAAAACAATCGTGCCGTCCGCACCTTGATCGAAACAAAACTCCGTCGCGTCGGAGTTGATGGGCGCGGGCAAGCGTTTCGGCTCGGCCCAGCCCGCACCGGTGCGATCGGCCACCCAGAGATCGCGCGTGTTCGTTGGCACCGCGGGGTCGCCATCCGCGGTGAAATACAATTTTTGATTATCCAACGAGACGAACGGTTCGTGGCAGAACTTGAATTTCGCGGCGAAGCTGACGGGCGCGAAGTTGGTCCATGTGCCGGTCCGCCGATAGGCCGCGAGTAAATTCGGATGCGAGAACGTCGCGTCGGTTTCGGTCAGGTAACATTCTTGCAGGTCACGCGAGAACGCGATCCGCGCTTCGAAGCGTTCGGGACGCGAGACGACACCCGGAGCGAAGATCACGGCGGTATCACCCGGTGGTTTTGCGCCGAAATAATCGGTCGCCACACCATCCGCCGCCTGCGCCGAGGGCGGATTATGAGCGGTGGCAGCGGGCAGCGGTGCGGCCCTGAAACTAAGAACAACGGCGGCAATCGCGCCAGGTCGGAACAGAGCGGTTAGGAACGTGTACGAACGCGTCGGCAGAATCATAGCCAAGGATGCGAGTTGGATTTTCCGGGCAGGAAGTCCCCGCTTCTGCAAGCATCGTGCCATAGCTGGTGGCAACGCGCTGCGCTCCGAGCGGTTAAGCTAATTCTCCGCCGACCGCGGGGCGAAAAAAATCTGCGGGCGGATGCCGATCACATTGGCGTCCGCACAAAAAAAGTGTTCGATTGTGAGACAACGCTTTCCCGCGAGCGGGACTTGGCCGACTTCGCGTTGCGAGTCTCGTGGTGATGTCAGGGTTGTCCATCGCTTCACAAGTACGTGGCGGAGTGGAGCGGTGTACGACCGGACATTTCATTGCGGCGGTGAGCGCCAAGCGTGTACGTTCCCCGCTTTCTCATGAGCCGCGCATACCACATCGTCGCCCACGTCGAGCAGACGATGGCGTGGTGGGAATGGCGTCGCCGTGGAATCGGTTCGGCTGACGCGGCGTCGATCCTTGGCGAGAAGCCAGCGAAAAGCACGGAGCGGTTGTTATCGGAAAAACTGCAGCCGGGAGCTGACTCGCCACGGAGTTTTGCCCGCGCACGGAGCCTCCAACTCGAGCGTGCCGCGCGGGCCCTCTACGCCACGATCAACGGGGTAACGGTGGAGCCCGCGTGCGTGCAAAACCTCGACCGCCCGTGGCAACGTGCGAGTCTGGATGGATTGTCCACGGACGGCGAAAGGGTCGTTGAGATCAAGAGCGGGCTCGCCGCATACCAACGCGCGGCTGCCCGGCAGCGTGCGCCGCGACATCATTTCGCGCAATTGCAGCATATCCTGGCTACGACGGGTCTGCCGGTGGTCAGCTACTGGTGTTACGCCCCGCCGCGTTCGCCGGTGCACCTCGAGGTTCGGCGCGATGAAGCCTACATCGCACGGCTGCTCATGGCGGAGGAAATTTTCTGGCGCCGGTTCGCGCCGAACGTTGAGGGCGAACGACGGGTTAGTTCTTCGGACCACTGGTTGTGATCGGCGGCTGAGGAGGGGATGCCCGGCCTATCTGATGTCGATTCGTACGCTCGGCTGGGAAGCGCGGGCCCACGGCGAGCAGCATCGCATTGCCTTTCACCGTGCGGCCGCTCTGGTTTGATCAACACGATGCCGCTTGCCCGAAAACGCATTTTTCGTCCGGCCCCGCCCGCGCCGACGACCATCTACGTTCGTCCCGGCTACAACCGCGTCCTCGCGGAAGAATTCGAAGCGTTGAAGGTGAAGCGCGTCGGTTTGGTCCAGGACAAGATCGAGGCGCATAGCCAAGGCGACCTGCGGGAAAATTTCGGCTTCAAAGCGGCAAAGGACGCCATCCGCGCCGTCGATCGCAAGATGACGGCGCTCGACCGCTTCGTCGCGCGCAACACGTTCATCGAAGTTGATCCGGCAAATTGGTTGACGAAGCCGACAGCGACTCTGCAGTTGGGACACGTGACGACGATCGCGAAACAGGACGTCGCAACGGGGCGGAAACACCGGTTCACCTTTCTCGTGACGACGCATGGCGAGACGGCGACCGATCCTGACTCAGGCATCGAATGTCTGCCCCATAACTCGCCACTCGCGACCGCCGTTTTGGGACTGGCGGTAAATGCGGAGACGAAGGTGATGCTGCCAGCCGGCGAAGCCGTCTTGACGGTGCTGGCAATTCGCAACCCGACGCAGGACGAACTTGACCGGCTGCTCACCGTCATCAAACCGCCGGAACTCGAGGAAGAGGAAGGCGATTGAAGCAGGCGTGCGGGCAGAGGCGGTGACCGGCCGTGGCTGCTGATCGGATGCTACAGCGGTGGAGCATCGGTCGTGGCCAGCGCGCGCAACGCGGCGGCGGCACCGTCTTCGGTCGCGAGCAGGGCGAACGCCTGCTGCGCGGCGATCGGTTCACCGTGCAATCGCATCTGCTCGATCGCGGTACGAATGAGTGGTTCGCGATGCACCTGGGGTAACCGGAGCACGGCCAACACACGCTTACGAAAAAGCGAGTCTTCTTTCGCGGCGAGGACGAGCGAGGCGAGAAGGTCCGGGCCGTCACCCGCCGACCCGTAACGATGTCGAGATTTGCGCCAACGCTTCAGCATCAGAAAAGGCAAGAGAAGGTGAACGGCCTCAACCGTCCTGCGGCGCGGCTGGAGTCGGAAGGATGCGCTGATAAAAATCCAGATCGAGCCACCGGCCAAACTTGAATCCAGCCTGCTTGATTCTCCCGCACTGGGAAAACCCCGCCCTCCGGTGCAGGCGCACGCTGGCCTCGTTGGCGGAATCGATCCCTCCGATCAGCATGTGATAGTCCTGGGCCGTGGCCGCCGCGATGATTTCATCGAGCAAGCGGCGGCCAAGCCCTTGGCCGCGCCGATCATGGCGGACGTACACCGAGTGCTCGACGGAGTATTTGTACGCGGGACGCTCACGAAAACTGCCATAGCTGACGAAACCGGCCAGTTGACCATCGTCCGCGAAGGCCCCAATCACCGGGAAATTTCCGTTTTGCTTCGCCTCGAACCAAGTCTCCATGTTTGCCATCGTGCGCAGTTGGTAATCGTAGAGCGCCGTGGAATGCAGGATCGCGTCGTTGAAAATTTCCAGGATTTCCGGCGCCTGGTGAAACGTGCACGCCGCGATATGCATCCGCCAATTCCGTATGGGCGAGGCAAGGCCGTCGCGAGCCTTTACTAGCCGGGCCCGCTCGGGTCGCGCGATCGCGCAGGGCGCGCCAGCGCAAGGCGACCCGCATGTCGCTTTATGCAAAACCCTCAGAATGGCAGTCGCGACAGGTGCGATACGGCGAACTGGGCAGCAGGGCGCGGCCGCAGCGATTGCATTCGCGGCGGGCGAGGCCTTGTTCGCCCCAGTGCCGCCGCAGGATCGCCTGCACCTGCTCCGTCGTCTCGCGGCGGATTTCCTCGACGTGCGCGCCGTCGGCGAATCGATCGGGAAACTTCAGCGCGAGCCAGCGATACCCGGTCGTGAGTTTGAGCGTCTCCTCCAGGGCTTCGAGGCCGCCGCTGTTGTCAGCTCGGCGCGGGAAATGCACGGTCTGGCCGGCGTTGAGAAGCTCCAGCCATTCGGCGAACGTGCTGCGAAACAGGTGCTCCTCCAAATCGAGCGGGATGCACGCGAGCGCGTAGCGTTGCTCGACCGGCAGCGACGCCGCGTAAGTATCGACCAATTCGGCGGCGGCGAGGACATCCTCCTGCACATCGGGGAAAAACGTGCCGGCCGGGAACGTCAGGCGGGTGCGAAAGAATTCGAGGATCGGCGCCAGACGGTCGAGGCCGAGATGGTCGGCGATCGCGCGGACGTGCATTGTTGTCGGTGCGGCCGGCAAAAGCTCCAGCGCCGGCGTCTGCTGCGACTCGACGAGGGCCGCTTCGATGCGGCGTGCGTCCCGCGTCGAAAAGGCGGCGACCCAGCCCGTGGCTCCGGGCCCGCGACCGGCCCGACCGGCAATTTGCAGGATTTCCGAGGGTTCGAGGCGGCGGTTGATTTCACCGTCGAACTTGTCGGTCTCGTAAAACGCAACGCGATCGAGCGGCAGATTCAGGCCGAGCCCGATCGCGTCGGTGGCGACGACGACATCCGAGTCGCCTTCGCGGAACCGCCGGGCTTCGTTGCGCCGGACTTCCGGCGACAGATTTCCATAAATGACGGAGACGCGCAGGCCGCGGGATTCGAACATTGCCTTGAGTTCGAGGACCATTGCCCGGGAGAAACCAATAACGGCGGTGCGCGGCGGGACCCGGCGCCAATCGAGCACGCCTTCGAATTCCAACCGGCCCTGGCGCTGACGGTGATGCACCTCGACGGTGTCTCCGCAGAGTTCGGCCAGGCGGCGAATCACGGACTCGGCGGAATCCGGCCCTGTCACGATCAAGGTCTCGGCCGCCACCCCGCAATACGCCGCGACCCAGGCCCAACCGCGGTCGCGATCGAAGGCCAGTTGGATTTCGTCGAGCACGCAAACAGCATAGCGCCGCGAAAAATCCGTCATCTCCACCGTCCGTGCCGAATGGGTATCCGACGCGTAGTCGCGCTCTTCCCCCGTGATCAGCGAGCAGGGGCAGCCCAGATCGACGAGGCGATCACGTTGCTCGAGGGCGAGCAGCCGCAGCGGTCCGAGGTACATGCCGTTTTCGGCCTCGCGCAGACGCAGCATGGCCTGATGCGTCTTCCCCGAATTGGTTGGACCAAGCCAGGCGACGACTTTGCGCCGTATGGTGCGGGCGACCGGAAAGCATTGCAGATAGTCCAGGAAGCCGGGGTTCCGCCGCGTGAGATCGTCGAGCAAGGACCGGTCGAGGGCGTGAGCGCAGGCCGCGCGGATCCGCTGGTACACGTCCTTGCGATCGTTCAACAGCGGCGGCCCGCCCTGCACGGCGCGGTCGACGTCGACTTGCTTGAGCTCCGCCCAGCCCTCGTGTTTGGGCGGCGCCTCGCGCAGCCGGCGCTCCAGTTCGGCGGTGCCGGCGGGCTTTCGCGCTTTCAGTTGCGCGGCAACGGCCGCTGGCCCGCGCGTTGCGATATCGACGGCCAACGGTGCGAGCTTCAGCAGAATCGGGGTGAGTACGGGCAGGACCGCAGCCGGAGCGAGCCGCGCGGTACCCGGCACCAACACCGTGACCTCGTCGCTCGGCTCCACGTAACCGCCAAAACGCAAACCGATCTCGGGCACCGCCCGCGACAGTTGGTCAAGGCAGAGGCGGGCCAAGCCGGCGCGCACACCGCCGACGCGAACGCGAGGGCCAATCGGAGACTCGATGAACGCCACGGCCAGGTCAGAGCCGTCGATGCCTAATTCGCCGACCAGCGCTTCGCGCGCTCCCGTAACGACCTCCTCATGCGTCCATTGATCCCGGTCGACGTCCATGGCGCACTGTTCTGCGGGCCCCGATGGATGTCAAAGGTAGGCGCCGGGGGTCCGACGGAGCGGGCTTCGCGCCAACGTGTCACTCTTCGCTTGCGGTGCCGAAGTGCCGAACAACTGTAACGGTCGACGCACTGGCACCCTCCGATGGAACCCGCATTCACCCCTCCGCCGGCCCGCCCGCGCATGGTTCGCGCTCTGATGGATACGTTTGGGTTGAGCCTCATCGCGGCATCGATCGTATCCGTTTTCCTGATCGTCGTCGGCGTGCTGGCGCTCGTGTGGGTGTTTGTCTCGGCGCCTCCGCGCAAAATCACGATTTCCAGTGGTCCGCCCGGCAGCTCATTCGAGCGCATGGCGCGGACGTACCAGAAGGACTTGGCCGCTCGCGGCTTTCGGCTGGAAATCCAGCCTTCGACTGGGTCACTGGAAAATCTGCAGCGGCTGCGCGATCCGAAGTCGGGCGTCGACGTGGCCTTTGTCCAAGGCGGCCTGACCGGGGACGTGCCGCCGGCCAACCTCGTCTCCCTCGGCAGTGTTTCCTATCAGCCGCTGTGGCTCTTTTACCGCGGGGATGCGGTGCTGACCCGGCTTTCTGAACTCGCAGGGAAACGCATCGCCGTCGGACCCGTCGGCAGCGGGACGCACGCGCTCGCTCTGACCTTGCTCAAGGCGAACGGCGTTTCCGAGGCGAATGCGACGTTGTTGAACGATGAACCCGCCGCTGCTTCCGCGGCGCTGCAGAACGGAAAAATCGACGCGCTTTTCCTCATGGGAGATTCGGCGCCGGTGCAGACGCTGCGCGCCATGGTGCGGGCGCCGGGCGTCCGCATCTTCGACTGGGTGCAAGCGGATGCCTATGTGCGACGGTATACGTATTTGAATGTGATCCGGCTGCCGGAGGGCGCGATCGACCTCGGGAAAAACCTGCCGGCGCAGGACGTGACGCTCGTCGGTCCGACGGTCGAGCTCGTGGCCCACAAGGGACTTAACTCGGCCGTGTCGGACTTGCTGCTCGACGTCGCGCACGAGATCCACGGGCGCGCGAGCCTGCTGCAAAAGGCCAACGAATTCCCCGCGCCCCTGGCCCACGAGTTCAAGATCAGCGACGACGCCGCGCGGTACTACAAAACCGGCAAGAGCTTTCTCTATCGAGTCATACCGTCCTTCTGGATCGCGAGCATGATCAACCCGATCCTCGTGGCGTTCGTGCCGGCGCTCCTGCTGATCATCCCGGTGCTGCGAATCTTGCCCGTGCTTTACCGGCTGCGGATTCACCTGCGCATTTATCGCTGCTATCGGCCGCTGCTGCAGTTGGAGCGCGACACCGCCGGGCCGTTGACGCGCGACCGCGCGCTGGAACTGCTCGGGAGGCTGGACGAGGTGGAGCGCCTCGCCGGGCGGCTGAGGGTACCCGCTTCCTTCGGCAATCAATTCTACGAACTGCGCAGCCACATCGCGTTCGTGCGACATCGGTTGCAAGCGGCGGTCCGCTGAGCGCACCTCTGCATGGACGCCGTCGTTGTCGGGCAGCGGTACGTCAGTGAACGCGAACCGGAACTCGGGCTCGGTCGGGTGGACGCCGCGGACAGCCAAGGGAAGCGGATCACGGTCGATTTCCCGGCCACCAAGGAGAAGCGGATTTATGCGTGGGGCACTCCGGTGTTGAAGCGCGTGATTTTTCGCGTCGGCGAAACGATCTCCGATCGCAGCGCCGTGCCCATCACCATCGAACAGATTGCCGAATCCGACGGACTCCTCACGTACATCGCCGGGCCGCGTCGCGTGCGCGAAGACGAGGTGTCCGACGTGACGAATGTCGCGTCGCCGGCCGAGCGGTTCATGGCCGGGCAGACGGATGATAACGAGGTGTTCGATTTGCGCTGGCGCGCGCTCGAGATGCGGGCGCGCATTCGCCAGTCGGACGTGCGCGGGTTTCTCGGCGGCCGCGTCGAACTGATCGCACACCAATTCTATATCCTGCACGAGGTCGCATCGCGCCAAGCGCCGCGCGTGCTCCTGGCGGACGAAGTCGGGCTGGGCAAGACGATCGAAGCGTGTCTCATCCTGCAGCGCTTGCTCGCGGTCGGTCGAGTGAAGCGCGCGCTCGTCCTCGTCCCCGATGCTCTCGTGCATCAATGGTTCGTTGAGCTGCTGCGGCGGTTCAACCTGTGGTTCAGCATCTTTGACGAAGACCGTTGCGTGGCGCTGGAACAGAGCGATCCCGCCGCCAACCCGTTTTTGACCGCCCAACTTGGACTGGCGAGCGTGTCGTTTCTGGCGGAGAACGCGACGCGACGCGCCCAGGCGCTCGCTGCCGGTTGGGATATTCTCGTCGTGGATGAGGCGCATCATCTGACGTGGACGCCGGAGGCACCGAGTCCCGCGTATCTGCTGGTGGAGGAACTGGCGCAGCGGACGCCCGCCATGCTTTTACTGACGGCGACGCCCACGCAGCGAGGAGAGGCGGGTCATTTCGCTCGCCTGCGGCTGCTCGATCCGGCGCGATATTCGGACTTTGCCGCGTTCCAGGCGCAGGCCGCGAATTTCGGTCGCGTCGCCGCGATCGCGAACCGCCTGGTCGACGGCAAACCGCTGACCGCGACTGATCGTGCGGTGCTCGTTCAGTTCTTTCAGCTCGATGGCGCGAGCTTCGGCACGCAACTGGCGGCGGTCGAGCGCGGCACAGCCGGTGCCCGCGACCAGCTTCTGCGCACCTTGCTCGACCAGCATGGCATTGGCCGCGTGATGTTCCGGAATACGCGGGCGGCGATGGCGGGATTCCCCGGGCGAAAATATTGTCCCGCATCCTTGCCCAACGCGAACGCGACGCTCGCCGTCCGGCAGGCGCGGGAACTACAGGCGGAAGAATCGGGTGAAGCCGCGGCGGTGCGCTACGGATTCCGCGAGGACCCGCGGATCGGTTGGCTGGCCGACCTCTTGCGCGCGCCTGCCACGGGCAAAGTGCTGTTGATTTGCCGCTCGGCGCGGAAAGCCATCGCGCTCGAGACCGCGCTGCACGAACGGATGAAGGCGAAGTCGGCGCTGTTTCACGAAGGCCTTGCGCTCGTGCAGCGCGACCGCAATGCGGCCTGGTTTGCCGAGGCCGATGGAGCGCAGTTGTTGATTTGTTCGGAGATCGGCAGCGAAGGGCGCAACTTTCAGTTCGCGCATCACTTGGTGCTGTTCGACTTGCCGCTCGATCCCGGCCTCGTCGAACAACGGATCGGCCGCCTCGACCGGATTGGCCAAACGACGACGATCCGCATCCATGTGCCCTTCCTCGCCGGCGGCGCCGGCGAGTGCGTGGCGGCTTGGTACGACCGCGGTGTCGGCGCATTTAGCCGGCCGCTGCATGGCGGCACCGAATATCAGGAGGCCTTTCGCGCTCGCGTGCTCGAGCTCGCCGCTCGTTTTGACGGCTCGCCGTCGGCTCAGTCGGACCTGGAAGCGCTGATCGCCGAAACGGCCGCGTTTCGGGTCGAGCTCGATCGGAAAATGCAGGAGGGGCGCGACCGTTTGCTCGAACTCAATTCTTTCAACGCGGCGGTCGCGGAGCAGGTGATCGAGCGCGTGCGGCAGGCGGAGTCGGACCCGCACCTGCGCCACTTCCTCTTCGCGCTGCTGGATCATTTCGGGGTGCGCCTCAAGGAGTTCGAAGGCGGCGAAGTGTTCTTCGATCCGGCGCATGCCTACGTGGAGGCATTTCCCTCGCTGCCGGCCGACGGCATGCTGGCAACGTTCGATCGCCGCCGGGCGCTCGCGCGCGAGGACATCGTCTTTGTATCCGCCGATCACTCGCTGGTTGGGGACG